>RRZU013162994.1_pt1 | contig 17105 bp, 11 predicted proteins | sample 2165561 | NCBI WGS metagenome assembly RRZU01 (sample SAMN10456909, study PRJNA506462) | wastewater metagenome | isolation source: wastewater sludge | place: USA: Moscow, Idaho | reverse complement strand
GCGGCTGGACCCGCGTGCAGCCGCCATCATCCCCGGTACCCCTGCAGGCCCTGCCGATTTTGACACCGAGTTCCTGGACTACATCCTGGCTGTCAAGGTCGTGGACAGCGTGGAGGAGGCCGTCAGCCACATCGCCGCGCACTCCACCGGCCACAGCGAAGCCATCCTGACCCGGGACGAGGCCCATGCCGCCCTCTTTACGGCGGCGGTGGACAGCGCGGCGGTCTACGTCAACTGCTCCACCCGCTTTACCGATGGCGGGGAGTTCGGGCTGGGGTGCGAGATGGGCATTTCCACCCAGAAGCTCCACGCCCGTGGCCCCATGGGGCTGGAAGAGCTGTGCAGCTACAAGTACATCATTCACGGCAGCGGCCAGATCCGCTGAACCGTTCAATTGCGAAAACATTTTTCCGTTTTTTTCTTACAGGCCGCCGTGGAAGGACAGCGGCCTGTATTTTTGTTTTGCAGGGATGGACTGTTTTTGTTATAGAAACACTTTCGCCCCAAAATTTCGAAAATTATTTTTCTGTTCGTATCACGATGTATTTTTCATTTCTCCATTCTGTACAAAAATAAAGTCGTACTTTTATCGGAAATTAGGGTAAAAATTCTCATTTTCCCCTTGACAACCCCTATTTCGACGCGGTAAAACTATATTGGAAAGTATGGAAACAAGTTCGGCGGGGCGCTCTGAAGTGCGCCCGGAACTGTCCTTCTCACAACTGCAATCCATTTCAAACAGATGTCCGCATGACGACACTAGTACAAAGGAGAGAGCGAATTATGACAATTGCCATTCTTGCACATGATTCCCGCAAAGAACTTGCACTTCAGTTCTGCACCGCCTACAGTGGTATCCTGTCCCGGAACACTGTCATTGCCACCGGTACCACCGGCCGGATGTTGAACCAGGCCACCGGCTTGCCAGTTCACTGTTACCTCTCCGGAAAGCTGGGCGGCATTCAGCAGATCACCGCCCGTGTTGCCTGCGATGAAGTGGATCTGGTGCTGTTCTTCCGCGACCCGCTCCGGGCCGACAGCGGCAGCTCCAACGAGCAGAATCTGCTCCGCCTGTGTGATATGCACAGCGTACCCATTGCCACCAACATTGCCACCGCCGAGGTACTGCTCCGCGGCATGGATCAGGGGGATCTGGACTACCGGGAAGGGATGCACCCGCCGGTGATCGAGCCTCTGGCCGCTCCCCGCCGCGCCGTGTGCTGAGGACTGCCTGACATTTTTTGTGTATAGAGGGAAACGTAAAACAGCGCCGCCGAAGCTTTTCAGGGCTTCAGCGGCGCTGCATTTTTATGCGGTTTTCAGTTCATTTTCCGGGGAGTGACATCATTCCAGACCGGCCATCTGCTTGATGCTCTTCATAGCGAAGGTCAGGGTGCGGCCCATGGCAACACCAGCCATCAGGCAGGGATAGTTGTTGGCAAAGAAGCTGCCGGACATATCGCCGGTGATATACAGGCCGGGCATGGGCTTGTTATCGTTGTCCAGAGCCTGACCCTTTTCGTTGATGGCAATGCCCTGCTCAGTGGTCAGCAGAGAGGCACCCAGCCAGCAGCCGTAGAAGGGCGCGGTGCGGATGGCGCTGAGGCGGTAAGCGGGCTTGCCGAAGTCCTCGTCGTTCTGCTTGTCGTAGAGCTCGTTGTAGCGCTCCACGGTGGCAAGGAAGGTGTCCTTGGCAGCGCCAGTAAAGCCCATCTTGTCAGCCAGCTCGTCCAGCGTATCGCACTTGAACAATGCACCGGCCTCGATCGCCTCGTCCATCTTGCCCTGAATGTACTTCTCACCGCCGTTACGGGTCTGGGCAGAGCAGCCGATGGTGTGGAAACGCTTTGCGTCCTCCAGAATGTTGGCATCGCAGATCTGAGCGTAGACACGGCCCGGCTGGTGAGCAGCGGCGTAGACGATGTCATTGTAGGGGCTGCTCTCGTTGGCAAAGCGCTCGCCGTTGCGGTTCACCTTCAGGAAGGGCTGGGTGCCGGGGTTGTACTGACGGATGGTACCAGGGAAAGCCTTGCCGCCAAAGGCAGTGTCGCTGTCCACATAGCCGCCATCCACACCGGGGGCCACGATGCCGCGGTCAAACAGCATGGGAGCAGCTTCCTTGTCCAGGTTAGCACCAGCCCACACAGCGGCACGGATGCCGTAGCCCTTGTCGGCAGGGGAGTAGGAGCAGGCGGTGGTGACGCTGGTGCCCAGCGGATCCAGCTGCTGCATCATGTACGGGTTGCCGGCGTAGCCGCCGCAGGCCAGCAGAACGCCCTTGGCTGCGTTGTAGCGGATGAAGTGGTCGTCATCCATGTTCTGGGCGATGATGCCGGTGATGCGGCCGGAATCGTCCTTTTCCAGCTTGGCCAGGCTGACCTTGAAGTCCACGTCGTAGCCCAGCTCCTGGATGTACTGCAGCAGCAGTTCATTGCGGGGCGTGCCGGACTGGCTCTCGCTGGCCATGTAGTTGTGCTCCTCTACGGGGAACAGGTAGTCGGTGTTGTGCTCTGCATTCTCAGCAGGCCATGCAGCCTCGGTACCGGAGGTAAAGTCGCACACCCAGCCGTACTTGTCTTCCAGGATGCTCCGCATAAAGTCGTGCATAGCGGCAGACTCGTTGATCCAGGTCTTGACCACGCGCTGGTCGCACTTGCCGGAAGCGTAGCGGGAGATCTCGCTCAGCAGCTTGGCGCGGTCGAAGGGCTCCTCACCGGCAGCCTTGGCTGCGGCGGAGTCGATGGCGCCGTACCAGTGGCGGGTGTCCTGCACGTTGCCGTTCTGCTCGATGATGCGGAAGTTCAGGCCGTTGGCGGCTGCATAGGCAGCGGCAAACATGCCGCCGTTGCCGGCGCCCACGATGAGGATGTCGGTGTCCACCGTCTCGGTGATGGCAGCCTCGTCGATGTCGGGCTCGGTGCCCCGCCAGTCGTTCTCGTCGCCGGTGGGCAGCTGAACGGAGGATACAACGGCCTCGCCCTTGGCCTGTGCATAGCAGCTCTTGGCAGCCTTCATGACGGCCTCGGAGGTGATGGTGGAGCCGGACACGCCGTCGATCTCGGCAGAACCGGCAGCCAGCAGCTGATCGCGCAGCTCGTCGGCAGCAGCAGCACCGATGGAAGCGGTCTCGCCGGAGGTGTCCACGACCACGTCGGTCACGGCGCTGTCGGAGAAGGTCATGGTGACCTTGACGGTGGAGGAAATGCCCTCGGCAGTGCCCTCATAGGTGCCGGGGATGTAGGTGCCGGTTGCACCGGAAGCGGCAGCGCTGCCGGAAGCAGCGGTGGAGGTGGAGCCGGAGGTTGCATTGCAGGCAGCCAGAGCACCGGCGGTGACACCGCTCATGGCGGCGGCAGCGGCGATCTTCAGAAAGCCTTTGCGGGAGATCTTGTTCATAGTGGTTTCCTTCTCTTTCTCTTCTTGTGTCTCTTTGTGATTTTTGGCCCTGCTCTGTGGAAAAATCTGCACAGAACCAACAAAAACAGTTTAGCATACCTGTGAAAAGTATGTCAATCAATTTGGGGGCACGGAACGCCTTAAACTTTGTTAAACATTTGGCGCAGGTACGGCCCGGTCAATGGAGAAAAATGCAGGCTCTGCGGGGATTTTTGCCAAAAACAATGCACGGAAACATTGCGCAGGTGTTGCGGTTATGTTACAATTGAGTTGCACACAGAAGCCGGCCAGCCACGACCGGCAGAACGGCAGCAAACGCTGTCACGGAAAGGGAGATTTTGGTATGAAGGTGGCAATGATCGGGCACAAGGACTTCCCGTCCCGTTCGGGTGGTGTGGAAGTCATGGTCGGCGGGCTGGCAGCCAGCCTGGTCCGGCGCGGTTATGAGGTCACGGTGTACAACCGCGGCCTGCAGAAGGGGCACAATGTTTACACGACCGAGGGCGTGCAGGCCCGCCGCATCTTTACCTTTCAGAAGGCGTCGCTGAATGCCATGGTCTATTCGTTCCTGGCCACCTTTGACGCCCTGACGCGGGACTGCGATGTGATCCACTACCACGCCATCGGCCCATCGGTGCCGCTGGTGATCGCCAAGCTGTTCGGCAAGCACACGGTGTGCACCGTGCACGGGCTGAACTGGAAGGTGGACAAGTGGGGCGGCTTTGCCAGCGCCTACCTGAAGCTGGGTGAGCGGGTGGCCGCAAAGTATGCGGATGATCTGGTGGTGCTGTCGGAGAGCGAGTGGAACTATTTTCAGGAGAAGTACGATCGTACCGCCATCCTCATCCCCAATGCGGTGCAGATGCGCCAGCCGCTGCCCTGCAACCTGATTTGCGAAAAATACGGGCTGGAAGCCGGGAGCTACATTCTGTATGTGGGCCGCATCTCGCCGGAAAAGGGCCCGCTGGACCTGGTGGAGGGCTATCTGAAAGCCCACACGGACAAAAAACTGGTGCTGGCCGGCCCCTTTGCGGAGACCGAGTACTGCACCACGGTGCAGGAGAAAATCGCGGGCAACCCCAACATCATCACGACGGGCTATGTGGTGGGCGACGCACTGCTGGAGCTGTACAGCAACTGTGCCCTGTTCGTGCTGCCCAGCCACACCGAGGGCCTTTCGCTTTCGCTGCTGGAGGCACTGTCGCTGGGGGTGAAGTGCCTCGTGAGCGACATCCCGGAGAACACCACTGTGACCGCCGACTACGGCACCGAGTTCCGCACCGAGGACACCGACAGTCTGGCCCGGGCACTGGAGCGGGACACCGCCCAGCCGCTGACCCCGGAGCAGAGCAAAGCGCAGCTGGACTATGTGCGGGCCAATTTTGATTATGACATCATGCTGGATCGGTATGAAGAAGTGTACCATCATGTGACCGGAGATCCGCTCAAGGCGATGCCTTCGCAGGCCAAGGCACACAGCAAGGCCGCAGCCGCCCAGGGAGGCGCAGCATGATAAAGGAAGAACAGAACCCGGTCGGGCCGGTGCTGACCGCGGCCGAAAGCCGCCGCCGGGTGCTGCACAACATGTGCTCGTCGCTGTTGTACAACCTGTCGGTGATCCTGTTCGGCCTGCTGCTGCCGCGGCTGTACCTCACCAGCTTCGGTTCGGAGCTCAACGGTCTGGACAGCACCATCAAGCAGATCTTTTCCTGTCTGACTCTGCTGGAAGCGGGCGTGGGCCTGGCCTCGCAGCAGGCCTATTACCTTCCGGTGGCCGTGGGCGACCGGAAAGCCATCAACGGCATTTTTTCGGCCACGCATCACTATTACCGCCGCACCGGTATCGTGTATCTGCTGGTCACGGTGGTGTTTGCGCTGCTGTACCCCCTGTGCATCAACACAGTGCTGTCCTACGGCACCGTGAGCCTGATCGTGGTGTTCTACGGCATCCCGGGCATCGTGAGCTATCTGGTGCAGGGCAAATACCGCTCCTTTATGGAAGTGGAAGGCAAAAACTATGTGATCACCTACATCACCACGGCCACCATGGCGGCGGGCAACCTGCTGCGCATGCTGGCGCTGCTGTTTACCCGCAGCATCCTGTTGGTGCAGGTGACCTACTGCGTGCCTTCGGTGTTCCAGGTGCTGGTGCTTACGGCCTATATGCGCAAAAACTATCCGTGGCTCAACGCGCACGATACCCCCAATCTGGAGGCGCTGGCCCAGCGCGGCTCGGTGCTGGTGCATCAGCTCACGAGCATCGTGTTCAACAACACCGACACGATCCTGATCTCCAGCCTGTGCGGTCTGGCGTCGGCCAGTGTGTACACCATTTATATGCTGTTTTTCTCCAACATCGAAAAGCTGTTCTACTCGATCGTCAACAGCATCAGTTTTCGGCTGGGGCAGCTGTTCTATGTGGAGCCGGAAAAGTTCAAGCGGCTGTACCGGCTGTACGATGCCCTTTACCTTTCCGCGGCCTTTGCACTGTTCACGACCGTGGCTGTGTTCCTGATGCCCATCATCGCGCTGTATACGTCCGGTGTGACCGATGCCGAGTACCTTGACACCCGCCTGCTGGTGCTGTTCACGGCGGTGGAGCTGCTGTCCAGCGCCAAGCAGCCGTTGGGGATGCTGCTGAACATCAGCGGCCGCTTTGAAGAGACCCGGCAGCAGGCCCTGATCGAGATGGGCATCAACCTGCTGGTGTCGGTGATGTCGGTGCTGCGGTTCGGCATCGCGGGCTGCCTGTTCGGCACACTGGCGGCGCACCTGTACCGCTATACGGCGTTGATCCTTTTTACCCGGACCAAAGTGCTGGGAGAGTCGCCGGTGGGCGATTTTGTGCGGCTGGGCGTCAACGGGCTGCTCTGCGTTGTGCTGCTGTACCTGCTGGGATTTGACCGCTGCTATGGCGGCGGCTACCTGATGGTGTGCCTGAAGGGTGCGTTGTTCGGGCTGTGGGTGCTGCCGCTGTTCCTTGTGGTGAACGCGGTGCTGGACTGGCGCAATGTGGACACCCTGCGCGGGCTGCTGCACACGCTTACGATCAAAAAAGGAGCGACGGAGGAAAAACACGATGCGGAATGAAGAAGCGATGTGCGAGGGCCTGCTCTCGGTCGTGATCCCGGTGTACAACATCCGGGACTATGTGGAACGCTGTGTCCGCTCGGTGCTGGCGCAGCCGGATGTGCCGCTGGAAGTGCTCATCGTGGATGACGGCAGCACCGATGACAGCGGCGCGGTGTGTGACGCACTGGCGGCGGAGGACAGCCGGGTCACAGTGATCCATAAGCCCAACGGCGGCCTGTCGGACGCCCGCAATTACGGGCTGTGCCATGCACAGGGCGAGTATATCCTGTTCATGGACGGTGATGACTGGCTGGCAGAGAACGTTTGCCCCGGCCTGCTGCAGATGGCGCTGCAGGACCGGGCCGATGTGGTCATCGGCAAGGCGCATTTTCTGCGCGAGGAACCGGTGATGACCCGCTGGGAAGAAGCGGTGGAAAAAAACTTCACCTTTCACACAGTTTACACCGGTAAGGAGTATCTTTTGAAATGCCTGCAGACCGGTGGCCTGCGGGTGGAAGTGGGGCGGCACCTGTACCGCACCGGCTTTTTGCGGGCGAACGGCCTGCAGTTCTGCAAGGGCATCCTGCACGAGGACGAAGAGTTCACGCCGCGGGTGCTGCTGCAGGCGCAGCGGGTGGTGCTGACCGGGCAGGAGATCTACGATTACGATAACTGCCGCGCCGGTTCCATCACGCACGCGGAAGGGTTGAGCACCCGCCGTGTTCAGGACCGGCTGCGCATCTACGACAGTCTGGCGGAGATCTACCGTACGGTGACCCCGCGGGCGCTGCGCCGCCGCCTGCAGGATGACCTGTGCTGGAAGTATCTGGACTGCGCGGCGCGGTTCGATTGCAGGACCCTGCCGGGCTACCGCCCGCAGCGGCTGCGGATGCTGCAGTTTGCCTGCACGCCCCGCCGCCGGGCCAAGGCAGCGCTGTTTGCCCTCTCGCCGGAGCTGTTCCGGCGGGTGATGAATCATTGACGAGGAAAGGCAGAAGAGCATGGCGCAACATGCAAGAATAAAACGAACGCCCCCGCCGGACGGCGCACGCCGCCGATGGTGGCAGAACCGGCTGCTGCAGCTGCTGGCGGCTTTTGTGCTGCTGTGCGGCGTGGCAGCTGCCGGACTGAAACTGTACACGGATTATACGAATAGTCATTTTCAGGTGACCTTTTACCGGGTGACCTCCAGCCATGTGTCGGAAAAGCTGCGGGTCCTGTTTTTGTCGGACCTGCACCTGCGGGAATACGGCGAGCACAACGAGGAGCTGATCCAGACCGTGCAGGAGCTGGACCCGGACCTGATCCTGCTGGGCGGTGACCTTGTCACCTTCCCGAACCCGGAGTATGAGAATATGCTTTCGCTGTGCCGCAGCCTTGCCGATGTGGCCCCGCTGTACGGGGTGCTGGGCAACCACGAAAGCGAGATGATCTACGGCGGGGTGGATGACCAGCTGGCGGAAAAATTTTCGGAGGCCGGGGTGCAGCTGCTGCGCAATGAGACCCGCACCATCCAGATCGGGGAAAACAACGTGGAGCTCATCGGGCTGGAAGGTGCCCTGAAGGACTTTTACAAATACGGTGCCAGCGACTGTGTGGAGAGCCTGAGCCGCCAGTACGACACCTTCCGCATCTGCATCAACCATGTGCCCATGGCCTTTGTGGACTACATGCAGGATGCGCCCTTTGACCTGGCGCTGGCCGGGCACACCCACGGCGGCCTGATCCGCCTGCCGGTGCTGGGGCGGCTGTACACCGCAGAGGAGGGGCTGTTCCCGGAGTATGCGGGCGGCATGTACCAGCTGGACAGCGGGGCACCCCTCATCGTGGGCTGCGGCCTGGGCGACTCCAACCGGATCCCCCGCGTATACAATCCGCCGGAGCTGGTTCTGGTGGATGTGAACTGGTACTGAGATGAACGAACTTGAAAGGAGGCCCGGAGACGTGGTGACAAAGATCAAGCAGATCTTCAAACAGGCTGTGCTGCGCTTCTGGAGCCTGCGGGTGCCGTTGATCGTGGTGTGCATCCTGCTCGCGGCACTGCGGTGCACCGCACAATATCAGGACAGCAGCCGGGTGGCCTCGGCCCAGATGACCCTGAACTACTCCGAGGCATCGCAGGGGCTCAACCCCAACCGCACCCGGTTTACGACTACCGACCTGACCTCCGACGAGGTGCTGCAGAGCACCCTGTACAACGCCGGACTGGAAGGTCAGATGACGGTGGAACAGCTGCGCAAGGCCATTACGGTGGAACCCACCGATGTGACCAACGTGAGCAGCTCGGAAAACTACATCACCACCAGCTGCAGCATCAGCCTGCAGCTGGAAGAACCCTGCCAGCACCTGACCGCAGCCACGCTGCTCCGGATCTTCTGCGGCAGCTACAAGGATTATTTCATGGAGCACTACGGCGAGAACCAGAGCGTGTTCTCCTGCACCATGCCGGATTACTTTGACACCGAGCCGTATCTGCGCCTCAAGAGCCTGACGCTGCGGGCCAACCAGCTGGACCGCTACCTCACGGCCCGTGTCAGCGAGAACAAGAGCTATCAGGACGCCACCACCGGCAACACCTTCCTGAGCCTGTCCAAGCAGATCCAGAACGTGATCAACTACGAGATCCCGCGCATCCAGGCCTATATCCTGCGGGGCGGCCTGTCGGCGGATGTTTCTTCCCTGACGGCCATGCTGCAATACAAGCTGCAGATCGAGCAGCTGGACTATCAGCAGCAGATGGCCTACTACAACTCCGACAATCTGGGCATTGGCCTGTACGATGAGAGCATGAGCGCCATCGTCATGATCCCCACGCTGGACGAGAACAGCGAGTTCTATATGTCCCGCACCAAAACGGCGCTGGACACCATGGCCAGCGACGCCGACGGTGCCCTGGCGGAGGCGACCTCCCATCAGGATGTGATCACCACCACCCAGTATGTGGTGCAGCAAATGCAGACCATGAGCGACCCGGCGGGTCTGACCACGGTGAACGCCATGCTGCAGGAACTGGAAACCACCATGGATCAGATCCAGCAGGCACTGCGGGTGACGGATGCCTCCTATATCATCTATAAGACCCAGAACTACCTGGTGTTCAACTATGCGGCCGGCTCCTTTGTGCAGCAGATCGGCCTCAAGCGGGTGATCGTGGAAATGGCAGTCTTTGTGGTGCTGTGCTTCGGCCTGTGCATGGTGCGCACCGCCCGGCAGATCCGGAAGGAGGAACAGCGTTGAAAAAGTTTGATATCCTGCGCTACCTCCGGCGGTTCTTTGCACTGGTGCTGGCCGTGACCATGGCGGGCACAGTGGTGGTGTACTGGTACTGCAAGAACAACCAGACCTACACCGCCAGTGTGAACATCAAGTACCTGCACGACGGCATCAAGGACGGCTTTGCCCCGGACGGCACCGCCATGAACGTGGACGAGATCTATTCTTCCAAGGTCATCTCGCAGGCCATGGAGAGCCTTGGGCTGCAAAGCGGCATCAACCTTGTGCGCTCCCACTGCACGGTGGAAGAGCTGATCCCGGACGACCAGAAGGCCCTGCAGGAAGCTCTCATCGACAAGGGGGAAGAGTCTACCTACTTCCCGGACGAATACAAGGTGACACTGGTGGTGGACGGCAGCCTGGGTGCGAGCTACGCCCGCCGGGTGCTGGATGCCATCGTCAGCAGCTATTCCACCATCTACACGGAGGAATATGTGGAGCTGCCTCTGACCATGAACCCCTCCAGCGGCCTGCTGAACAGCGGCTACGACTATTACGAGTGCGTGGACGCGCTGTCGGCCGACACCACCGAAGTGCTGAACTATCTGGAGGATAAAAAGACAAACTATCCCAACTTCCGCTCTTCGGTCACGGGTTATTCCTACGAGGACCTGTACGACATCTATAAGATGCTGTACGACTACGAGATCCCGTCGCTGTACGCGAATGTGATGACCGGGCCGCAGGTGCGCAACGCCGACAAGCTGTGCCGCAACCTGACCCAGAGCATCGAGAGCAGCGTGCAGAACGAGCAGGTGTATCAGGAGCGGGAAGCCTACCTCAGCGGCCTGATCCAGAACTACTCGGAGAAGAACCGCGACCTGATCAACTACCATTACCACAACGACGCCAACGACAGCGGCACCGACTACATCCTGAAGAACGTAGAGGCCTACGATGACAACCAGAGCAAGCAGATCACCTACGATTCGCTGATTTTGGAGTATGTGGAGATCGACAAGACCCTGCGCAGCAGCGCCATCCGCCGGGCCTACACCCAGCAGCTGCTGGACACCTTCCAGGCAGCCGGCGGGGTGGGCGGCGATGAGGCCTCCCATGCCGCGATCGAGTCGGAGATCAACAAGTACGAGCAGACGCTGGTGGACTACTACCAGATCGTGAACCAGACCAGCATGGAGCACAACCGCTCCCTGAGCGCGGACTATCTGCAGACCACCAGCTCCACCAGAGTGTGGCCCAGCATCAACACCAAGCTGTATCTGGCCATCGGCTTTGTATTCTTCTTCCTCGTGGGCTGCGCACTGGCCGTTGTGGTGGGCCGTTCCCGCGACTTTGTGGAATACTTTATGTATGTGGACAAAAAGACCGGTCTGCCCAACCGCGACCGTGTGGATGCCATGATGGCACGGCTGGAAAAGCAGGGCCTGCTGCCCAGCCACTTTACCTGCATGTGCTTCCAGTTTACCAGCCTGAACCATCTCTCGCGGGAGTATGGTTACTCGGTGGGCAACCATGTCCTGCGGGACTTTGCCGGGCTGGTGGCGGCCCTTGGCACCGAGGAGAGTTTCATCGGTTCCAACGGTGCGGGCCAGATCGTGGGCCTCTTCCGGGAATGCAACGCCGTCAAGGCGGAGGCCATTCTGGAAGTGCTGGACGAGCAGATCCAGGAGTACAACAGCCTGAACCCGGATTACGCCATCGAGTACAGGGCAGCCAGTGCCACCTCGGATGACGAAAAGGAATTCAACATCCGGGATCTGCTGCGCTGCGCATTCAAGAAGCTGCGGGATGCCAATAAGCCGCAGCCGGAGACCGCACACGAGACGGTGTAAAAAAGATAAGGAGGCGGCAGTCATGCTGCAGAATCAACGGGCCTGCCAGCTCGTCCGTTCCAAAACCGGCTGTGAGCCGCTGGCACTTGCCGTGGCGTGGGGTGCCCGCACGGCGGGCCGCTGTGCCGCCGGGGTGCTGGGAGCCGTGAAGCATCAGCGCTTTTCCGACCAGCAGCTGGAGACCTTTGCCGCCCGCGCGCCGGGCATCTGCCCGAAGCCGGTGTGCGATGCCGGGGAGCCCTGCCCGCTGCCGCCGCAGGACGATGCGGTGGATGTGTCGGTGATCGTGCCGGTGCACAACGGGGAGCGCTTTTTGCGCGCCTGTCTGGACAGCATCCTGCACCAGAACACCACTCGCCGCCTGCAGGTGCTGGCGGTGGAGGACGGCTCCACCGACGGCAGCGGGGCCATTCTGGCCGAGTACGCCCGGCAGGGAGGGGTCACCGTGCTGCACCCGGAGCAGGGCGGCAGCGCGGCCCGCGCCCGCAACACCGGTCTGGCCCGGGCGGTGGGCCGCTGGGTCCTGTTTGTGGATTGCGATGACTGCCTGCTGCCGGACGCAGTGGAGACGCTGCTGGCGGCACAGGCGCGTACCGGGGCGGATATCGTGCAGGGCGGCTGGCAGTATTGCGACGAAGCCGACACCCGCGGTGCGGTGCAGCAGTACGCAGAAGCGTGCTACACCGGCCCCCGGCGGCTGGATGTGGTGGAGCTGCCCGGCACTCCCTGGGGCAAGCTGTACCGCCGGACCCTGTTTGAACGGGTACGGTTCCCCTCCGGGTACACCTGTTTTGAGGATGCCATGATCCATTTCTGGGTCTTTCCGCGGGCGAAGTGCATTGCTTCGACAAAACCTGTGGTATATTTGTGGCGCAAAAATACAATGGGGCTCACCGCGACCTCCCAGAATACGGCCAAAGCATTGCAGGCCTACTGGGTGGCTGAAGAAATGCTGGACGGTGCGGTGCGTCTGGGCCTGCCGCAGGATGCGCTGTTTGCCTGCAACCTGATCCTGCAGCTGGCCAATTACTGCTATGTGTGTGTGGCCGGTCTGCCGGAGGCGGACCGGCAGACGGCCTTTGCCTGCTGCTGCCTGCTGTACCGCCGGTGGGCAACGAAGCTGCCGGATCCCCGGACGCTGCCCTATGCCGTGCGGCTGGCGCAGCGGGCGCTGGAACAGGCGGACTATGGGCTATGGCAGCTGCAGGGCAGACTGTTCCTGCTGATCAACTGACCGGTTTACACCGGCACGGAAAGCGAGGTGGACCGCGTGCAGGATGTTTCCAAGATCCTGACCCGGAAATATTACGGCAAAAAAGACCCGTTCCGCAGCCGGGAGTTCCGCCAGCCCCGCTGGATGGAACTGCTGGCGGTGCTGCTGTTCACCGTGTCCGGGCTGGGCGAAGGCAAAAGCATCAATGTGGTGCTGGGCGGTCTGCCCAAGGCGGTGACGCTGGCCTTTGTGGGGCTGGCCGGGCTGGAATTTTTCATCCGGGGTGATTTTGACCGGTTGAAAAAACTGGCCGGGCCGTCCGGGCTGTACATCCTGTATCTGGCGGTGCTTGCCGCCTGGTCCATGTTCATCTGGGTGCGCAACTTCACGGCCTTTACCTCCATCACCCGCGGCGTGGAAAAGATCCTGTATCAGAGCATCGCCACGGTGGTGGCCATCTGCTGCGTGTACCTGTACGGGCGGTTCAGCATCGACCTGTTCACCATCGGCATCTGCTGCGCAAACCTCTTCATCCTGTTCAGCGAGGTGCCCGCCTATGGTGTGGGCGAGAGCGTGAGCTCCCTGCTCACCAGCATCCTGTCGCTGGGCAACAACACCTATGGCTATGCCGAGCGGCTGGAGATCCACGAGGTGACCTTTCTGGAGGGCATCTTTGTGCTGTACTACCTGTTCTTTTCGCCAAAAGAAACCAAGCAGCAGCGCACCCGCAACTGGGTGCTGGCGGGCTGCTCCTTCTTTTTTGTACTGGCGGGCATGAAGCGCATCCTGCTGCCGGCGCTGGTGGTCTCGGCCTTTTACATCTGGGTGCTGCGCCGCAGCCATGCCAAGGAAAAGCTGATCATGCTCACCGGCGTGGCCTGGGTGACCCTGTTCTGGGTGTATCTGTATCTGGTGCACACCGGGGCCATCTCCCGGCTGCTGAACGCTGTGGGCATCAACATGATGGGCCGCGATTACATCTGGAGCCTGGCCAAACCCTATTATCAGTTCTCGCCCACCTTCATCGGGCTGGGGTTCGAGGCGGTGGACGCCATGGTCACCCGCTTTTATGAGATCGGCCTCATTGATGTGGCCTACCCGCTGCATAACGATATCCTCAAGGTGTTCGTGGAACTGGGCTTTCCGGGGCTGTGCTTCTGGTGCGCGTTCCTGTACCTGATCCTGCCCTGGTTCTGGACCAAACGCTACGGGCCCGAGGCCGGCATCCTGTATTTTGCCATCCTCAACCCGCTGTCCATGACCTACCTCACCGACAACACGGCCTTTTATTTCTGGTGCACCATGGGCCTGCGCATGATCCCGCTGGCGGTCTGCTGCTTTGCAAAGCCGACGAAGGACCCTGCCGCCCAAAAACAGACATGGCAGCCGCCCTCGGCGCAGGAGGTGCAGCGGCGCATCCGGGCACAGTACCGGGAGAAAGGAAGTTCTTCATGATCCATATCCTGCAGTCGGTCAGCAACATGGACCGGGGCGGCATCGAGTCGATGCTGATGAACTATTACCGGCATCTGGACCGCACGCGATTCCAGTTCGATTTTCTGGTCAACAAGAAAAAGCCCGGCTTTTTTGATGACGAGATCCGCGCACTGGGCGGGCGCATCTTCCAGAGCCCGGGCGTAGCCCCGCAGAGCTACCCGGCCTACCTGCGCTCTATGCAGCAGCTGCTGGCCCAGCACCCGGAGATCAAGGTGCTGCACGCCCACAACGAGGCCATGCAGCTTTTTGCGCTGGAAGGCGCTAAAAAGGCGGGCCTGCCGGTGCGCATCGCCCACGCCCACAACACCCGTCTGCCCAAGGACGCCAAGCTGCCGATCAAATGGTTCTGCAAACAGTTCATTCCCGGCGCGGCCACCGATTACTGGGCCTGCGGGCGGGCGGCCGGCATCTACTACTTTGGACAGAGCGCGTGGGATGCCCGGGGCGTGACCCTGCGCAACGCCATCGACCTGGACCGCTTTGGCTACCGGCCACAGGTGCGGGCAAAGCTGCGGGCAGAATATGGCCTGAACGATAAGCTGGTGGTGGGCTGTGTGGCCCGCCTGATGGCGCAGAAGAACCACACCCGCCTGCTGGACATCTTTGCGGCCCTGAAAAAGGTGCGGCCGGACAGCTGCCTGCTGCTGGTGGGCGAGGGCGAGCTGCGGGCCGAGCTGGAAGCCAAGGCCGCCCGGCTGGGCATTGCGCAGGATGTGAAGTTCCTGGGCGTGCAGAGCGACACCTCCGTCTGGTATCAGGCCATGGATGTGTTCGTGATGCCCTCGCTGTTTGAGGGCCTGCCCGTGGTGGGCATGGAAGCGCAGGCGTCCGGTCTGCCCTGCGTGTTCTCCACCGGCGTCACCGAGGAGGTCCTGCTGCGGCCGGACAGCTGCCGCATTTCGCTGGAACAGCCGGACGAAGCATGGGCCGCAGTGCTGAAGGATGCGGACCGCAATCTGCCCGACCGTGCGCAGGCGGCGGCACAGGTGCGGGCTGCCGGGTACGACATCCGGCAGGAGACCCTGCGCCTGCAGCAGCTGTACACCGGCCTGATCGCCAAAAGGGGTGCCGCACATGCCTGAGATCAGTATTATTGTTCCGGTTTATAACGTAGAGCAATATCTCCCGGCGGCACTGGACTCTCTGCGGGCCCAGACCTGCCCGGACTGGGAGGCCATTCTGGTGGACGACGGTTCCCCGGACGGCTGCGGGGCGCTGTGTGATGCGGCCGCCCGGCAGGATGTCCGCTTCCGGGTGATCCACCAGAAGAACGCCGGGGTCGGCGCGGCCCGCAATGCCGGGTTGGCTGCAGCCCGCGGCACCTATGTGCAGTTTCTGGACAGTGATGACGCACTGGAGCCCCAGATGGTGGAGGTGCTGTGCCGCACGGCCCGGCAGACGGACGCCGACCTGATTTTGTTCGGCGGCTATGAGGAGCACTACGCGGCCGACGGCACCCGTACCGGCTGCACCGACATTGCCCCGGTTCTGGAAGGGGTATACCGGGGCGACCCCTGCCCGCAATTGTTCCCGCAGCTGTCGGCCATGTCGCTGGTCACGCGGCAGCTGTTCCGCCGCCGCTGCATCGAAGAGGGGAATTGCCGCTTTACCGATTACAAGATCGCGGAGGACGCCCTGTTTTTCGTGTCCTTTTACCGGCAGCACCTGCACTGTGTGGTGGGCATCCCGGAAAAGCTCTACCGCTATAAGCTGCGTGCCTCGGGGTCGGCCTCCCAGAGCTACCACCCGGAGCGCCTGACGGATAACTTTTACCTCTCGGACGCGGTGGAAGCCGTGGCAAGGGACTGGGGCCTGAACGACGACCCCGCCTGCCGCCGGGCCGTAAACCACAGCCGGGTGCTGGACCTGCAGCTGGGCATCAAGAACGTCTGCCTGGGGCCGCTGAGCTTCCGGCAACGCACCGCATGGCTGCGGCAGGCGTTGCGCATCCCGGCGGTACGAGCCGCTGTGCGGGACATGCCCCTGCAGGACGCCCGCAGCCGCAACGACCGCATCAAACTGGCCTTGCTGAAGGCGCGGCTGTGCGCGGTGGTCATTGCCCTGTCCAGCTGGAACAACCGCCGCTGAAAAGACGAAACAACAAAAGCGCCCCTGTGCACCGGATGGGTTCCGTGCACAGGGGCGCTGTATTTTATAAGGAAAAAGCGGGGGCTCAATCGTCGTCGCTGTCCAGCTTGAGCACAGCGGTAAAAGCCTCGCTGGGCAGGGAAACGCTGCCCAGCTGGCGCATCTTCTTTTTGCCTTCCTTCTGCTTTTCCAGCAGCTTCTTCTTGCGGGTGATATCGCCGCCGTAGCACTTGGCCAGCACGTCCTTGCGCATGGCCTTGACCGTCTCACGGGCGATGATCTTGCCGCCGATGGCGGCCTGCACCGGGATCTCGAACAGGTTGCGGGGGATGTTGTCCCGCAGCTTTTCGCAGATGCGGCGGCCCTTGGCGTAGGCGTTATCCCGGAACACGATCATGGACAGCGCATCCACGGGGTCGCCGTTGAGCAGGAAGTCCAGCTTGACCACGTCGCTCTCGCGGTACTCCTTGAACTCATAGTCGTAGCTGGCGTAACCGCGGCTGCGGCTCTTGATGGCATCAAAGAAGTCGTACACGATCTCGCCCAGCGGCATGGCATAATGCAGGTCTACGCGCACATCGTCCAGATACTTCATGTCGATGAGGGTACCGCGCTTGTTCTGGCACAGATCCATCAGGCCGCCCACATAGTCGTTGGGGGTGTACAGGTGCACGTCCACAAAAGGCTCTTCCTGCTTGACGATGTTGGAGGGGTCCGGGTAGCTGGACGGGTTGTCGATCATCTCCACAGTGCCGTCCGTCATGGTCAGGCGG
>RRZU012949880.1_pt1 | contig 17106 bp, 11 predicted proteins | sample 2165561 | NCBI WGS metagenome assembly RRZU01 (sample SAMN10456909, study PRJNA506462) | wastewater metagenome | isolation source: wastewater sludge | place: USA: Moscow, Idaho | reverse complement strand
TGCATCGATTTTTGCTCCGTCAGTAAATCCTTGCCCAAAGAATCCTTGTTGCGAATTTCTTTTAGCGTAGGAGTAAGCTAAATCTAGTTTAGTTGAGCCAAAATTATAACCTAAACCTGCTGAATAACCTGTTAAGTCTCCTATGGTAACTCCATTTTTGTATGGACTTTGTTCATAGCGATACCCAGCTCTTAAACTTAACGCTTCAATTTTATACTCAGCACCTATTCTCAATTCACCTGTTGTGTCCAACATAGAATTCATATTGCTATTTAATGCATTAAAAAACGAATCATTTTCTGGTTTGAATTTAGTTTTGCTGTAATCTTTTATCGCATAATCAATACTAATGAGTCCAGATTTTCCAAAAACATAAGCAAAACTTCCAGTTAATTTACTTGGTGATTGCAATTTATAGGTTTCGTAAATATTAACAACTCTTGGATCTACTGAATCAGTGATGTCATTTCCAGTAGAAGCACTGCTAACTACAACAAGTTTTTGAGAAAGCTCATCATTCAAGTTATACCAAGTAGAGGATTCGTATGCCAATCCTAAACGAACCTCATTTGTCAGTTTAGCAATAGCTCCCAATTGGAACGAGAACCCCGTTCCGTAAGTGTTTAAGGTATTATCAAACTGTACCATAGAAACAGTATAATTACTAGTCAATGGAGCATTATTGTCTTCATAAAAACGAGAAGTTCTTTGTAGATCTGTAAAATGAGAGTTTAAATTTAAACCAATGTATAATTTGTCTTTATAAGATGTAGCAGCGTTAAATGATAGTTTGCCATTATAACCAGTGCTATAAACTGAATTTTCTTGATAATAATTTCCTCCAGCAGGTATCAGTGATGAATAGGTGCTATTTGGGTTGTTGACATCATCAGCATCAATAACAAAGCCTTGATTATAAAAAGCAATCATTGCTTGCTGAGCAGCAAAACCGTTTAAAGAGGGGTATTGATTGTTTGGTAAATTACTTCCTAAGTAAGAATATAAATCTGAGATTGATTCTCCTGCTTCTCTATTTACAAATTGTTGTGGTACGGGTGCTCCATTATTTCCAGTATTGGCATAACTCAAAAAGTATTTGTCTATAGAATTAGTTGGATTTGTTCCTGCTGAAAATACTCGATTAGTAAAATCATTGGTTTTTTCATAATTAACTCCCAGTGAGATTTTTCTCCAGTCGCTATCTTTTCTATTATTAAATACAAAAACAGCTCCTGCCTGATTCAAATCAATTGAATTTTCTTTGTCGGAAGTTTTGGTACCAAAATAATTTGAATTGTTTTTAATATTGAAACTACTTAGCGTAAGCCCCATTTGGTTGTTTAAAAAAACGGCAGAACCTGCTGGATTTACATAGATAGAGGATAAATCACCACCAAGTGCTCCAAAAGCACCACTCATGGCTCTAAACCGGGCTGTTCCGTTCAAATCATCTTGCGAATAACGCAAAGCATCAGAGATTTCTTGTGACTGCGCAACACTTGCGGTCAAGCCTAAGGCAAATAAAAATATATATTTTTTCATGTGATTTGAATGTTATCATTGAATACTATAAAATAAGAAAATTAAATTACCCTCTGCCGCCTCTGCCGCTGCTAGCTGATCTTCCGCTGCCACTAGAATTATTAGATCTAGAGTTGCTATTAGAGCTTGGGCTGTAGGATCTAGAATTATCATCACTTCTTGATGTTGGATTGGATGATCTAGAATTACTGTCGTTTCTGTAAGTTGGTGCATCGGATCTTGAAGGCGCATTGTTCGTACGTCCATTATTGATATTACCTCTTCTTGGAGCGCTTTGATTGTTGTTTTGCGGTGTTGCTTGATTTCTTGAAAAAGTAGGGGCTGTTCTATTCACTCTATTAGAGGAATTTCTATTGAAATCATTGTTTTGTCTATAGTCTTGGTTAATAGCTCTTCTACTAATAGTGTTGTCTTGTGTTCTATAATAACTTCCAGAAACTCTGGAGCCGTTTGCTGAATTATTATAAGTAGCGCCTCTTCTACCTGAATTATAGGAGCGCGTTCTGTTATCGTAATAATTTGAATGTCCCCAGTTGTTGCCATACCAGTTATTTCCATACCAATTATTCCAACCAAAACCAATATTCATTCCCCAGCCAAAACCACTATTCCATCCCCAATTGTTTCCGTACCAGTTGTTTCGATACCAACCATTTCCGTAGTAGTTGTTGCCATACCAGTTATTTCCATACCAGTAATTTCCGTACCAGTTGTTTATACCCCATCCGGTATTGTAAAAATTGACGCTTACGCTTTGAGGATTGCTGCCCCAACCCGGATAGTTTTTATCATTGTATTGCAACGTATCGTTTTCTAAACTATAGTCATTGTAATTTTCAACATCTGTAAAGATCTTAACAGGTTGGTTGTTTTGTAAAGACCCAAAATAATCTTTGTATTGATTGTTTGGAGTGTTTTGAGCCCTTGTCTCAATAGTTCTATTAGAGGTCGTACCATAAATCCCATCAGAATCATAGTAAGAGCTGTTTTGGTACGAGCCACAAGAAGTCAATAGGACGCTGATAAACCCAACAATATAATATATTGAAGTGTTTTTGAAGGAAAGAGTACTAGTTTTCATATATATGGAGATTTTATTGTTGCACATTGCAAAAATAGTTAGTTTTGCGTAACTATTTACGTAAAATTATTAATGCAAAATTTATGCCAAACTATTCAATATGAGTAAGAACCTAACTACAAGATCAGAAGATTATTCAAAGTGGTATAACGAATTGGTTGTCAAGGCCGATTTAGCCGAAAATTCAGGAGTTAGAGGTTGTATGGTTATTAAGCCGTACGGATATGCAATATGGGAGAAAATGCAAGCCGAATTAGACCGAATGTTTAAGGAAACAGGACATCAAAATGCTTACTTTCCATTATTTGTTCCAAAAAGCATGTTTGAAGCTGAAGAGAAAAATGCAGAGGGATTTGCAAAAGAATGCGCTATCGTAACTCACTATAGATTGAAAAATGACCCAGACAAGCCGGGCAAGTTAATGGTAGATCCTAATGCAAAGTTGGAAGAGGAATTGATTGTTCGTCCTACAAGTGAAGCTATTATTTGGTCTACATACAAAGGATGGGTTCAGTCCTATAGAGATTTACCTTTATTGATTAATCAATGGGCTAATGTGGTGCGTTGGGAAATGAGGACTAGGTTGTTTTTGCGAACTGCAGAGTTTTTATGGCAAGAAGGACATACTGCTCATGCGACAAAAGCAGAAGCTGTAGAAGAATCGGAAAAAATGATGAATGTATATGCTGATTTTGCTCAAAATTTTATGGCAATTCCAGTTGTAAAAGGAATAAAAACGGAAACCGAACGTTTTGCTGGAGCCGAAGAAACGTATTGTATCGAAGCTTTGATGCAAGATGGTAAAGCATTGCAAGCAGGAACTTCACATTTCTTAGGTCAGAATTTTGCGAAAGCGTTTGATGTGAAATTTGCAAATGCCGAAGGAAAACAAGAATATGTTTGGGGAACATCTTGGGGAGTTTCAACTCGATTAATGGGTGCATTAGTAATGACACATTCAGATGATCAGGGATTGGTTTTGCCTCCAAATTTAGCTCCTATTCAAGTGGTTATTGTGCCAATTCATAAGACAGACGACCAATTGGCTGCAATAGCAGCTGAAGTGACTGTTTTGACAGCAGCTTTGCGAAAATTAAACGTCTCTGTAAAATTTGATGACAGAACCACTCAGAAACCAGGGTTTAAATTTGCTGAATGGGAATTAAAAGGTGTACCTGTTAGGATTGCTGTAGGGCCTAAGGATTTAGAAAATGGAACTTTCGAGGTGGCAAGAAGAGATACGTTAACTAAAGAAGTCGTTTCTAAAGACGGAATTGAAATTTTTATCAGCGATTTATTAGCGCAAATTCAGAAAGAATTGTTCGAAAAAGCATTGAATTATCGAAATACGCACATTACTGAAGTAAATAATTTTGAAGAGTTTAAAGAGGTTTTAGATATTAAAGGAGGTTTTGTATCAGCACATTGGGACGGAACAGCAGCTACAGAAGAGCGGATTAAAGACCTCACTAAAGCGACTATAAGATGCATCCCTTTAGATAGGGTAGAAGAGGTGGGAAGCTGCGTTTTTACTGGTGAAAGTTCAGTAGGAAGAGTGCTTTTTGCGAAAGCATATTAAAAAAAATAAAAAAAAAATGCACAAGCTATTGTACGTCTCAAAAATAGTTGTATTTTTGCATCCGCATTAGAGAAGCAGGGCCCGTTCGTCTATCGGTTAGGACGCATGGTTTTCATCCATGTAAGAGCGGTTCGATTCCGCTACGGGCTACTATTTTTATTGCAGGTTAAAGTTTTCCTGAACATAGAGGGAAGTAAGGCCCGTTCGTCTATCGGTTAGGACGCATGGTTTTCATCCATGTAAGAGCGGTTCGATTCCGCTACGGGCTACAAAATTCAATTTAGATTGATAAAACTTAGGGGATAATGGTCCGTTCGTCTAGGGGTTAGGACGCCAAGATTTCGTCTTGGTAACAGGGGTTCGATTCCCTTACGGACTACAAAAAATTAGTAAAAGAAAAAAAAGCAATAAAATGGCAAATCATAAATCAGCTCTAAAGAGAATCAGAACTAACGAAAAGAGAAGAGTATTAAATAGATACCAACACAAAACTACTCGTAATGCAATAAAAGCATTAAGAATAGCTACTGATAAAACAGATGCTACATCTAAATTATCAAACGTGATTTCTATGATTGATAAATTAGCTAAGAAAAATATTATTCATGATAATAAAGCTTCTAATCTGAAATCTAAATTAACAAAACTTGTTGCTAAATTGTAAGTATCACAATTTATTATATATAAAAAAAGAGCTCTCATTTTTGAGAGCTTTTTTTTATGTCAAATCTTTTAATTTTAATTTATTCTTTAGGTGTTCAAGCATCGCTTGGCTGATAGGTTTTGAGAAAAAGTCAATTACCATTGGGTATTGTTTTGATTTTTCAAAATCATCAGGGTCGATTGTAGAGGAAAGCACAACAACTTTTATGTTGTTGAATTCTGAAAATTCTTCGCTATTAAAACAATCTAGAAATTCCCATCCGCCCATTATAGGCATATTTAAATCTAAAAAAATTAATTGTGGTTGCGGTATTAGCTTGTTTTTGTTATTAGCGTATTTAATACTGTTAAAGTAACTAAGTGCTTCTTCACCATTTTGTGAGGTGATAATTTCATTGGAAAAAGAAGATTTGATAATTACTTTTTTGCATAACATAAGTGTTATAGGGTCGTCATCGACACATAAAATTTGATCTAACATTATTTTTATTACGTGTTTTTAAATGTTAATGTAAATGTAGTTCCTTTGTTGGCCTCACTTTCGATTTCGATAGTTCCTCCCATGGTTTCAACTTGTGATTTTACTAAATATAAGCCGAGTCCCCTGCTGTCTGAATGATTATGAAAACGTTGGTAAAGACCAAAAACTTTGTTGCGATTTCTTTTTAAATCGATACCAATGCCGTTATCTGAAAAGAGGATTGTTGTTATGTTTCCTATTTTGCTTGCGGTAATGTTTATTTCAAGTGCTCGGTTTTCTGATTTAAATTTTAATGAATTAGTTATTAAATTTAGAATTATACTTTCTAAATAAGCTTTGTTTGAATTTAAAACAGAAGCTTCGTTCAAATTAATATTGATTGTAGGCTTTGCTACTTCAATTTGAAAGCTAAGCTGATTTATGACTTTAGCGAAGACGTCTTCTAGTTGAATAGCTTCTTTTTGTAAAGAAGAGTTTTCTTTAATCACAATTACTTTTACTAAGTCATTGATAGTCTCATTTAATAGATGAGTTGATTTGTTGAAACCGCTGAGTATTTCTTTTAGTTCTAAATTTTCAATAGGAATATCGTCTATCAAAGTAAGCAGACCTGTTAAATTAGATAATGGTGCTCGGAGATTATGTGATGTGATGTAAGAAAATTGCTTTAGATCTTTGTTTTTTTGAATTAATTCTACGATTAATTTTCCTTTCTCTATTTCTTGTTTCTTTTCTTGAGAAATATCTCTTTGAATCGAAATCCAGTGTGAAAGCTCGTTTTCAGAATTGTAAACAGGAATCATTGAGAATCGAACAAGATATTCTTCGTTGTTCTTAGTATAACTAATGGTTTCTATTTGACATTCTTTTTTGTCGTTAATGGCTTTAATTAGTTTTTGATACTCCTTCAAATCAGAATTCTCACCTATAAACATATCAGGAGATTTGCCAATAATTTCATTATACGAGTATCCTGACATGACAGAGAATGCAGGATTTGCATATATTATTTTAGGAATTGTTTCTTCAGGAGATTGCCCTTCGATGATGAGGATTGAATCTTTTGATTGTGTAATTACAGTCTCTAGCAATTTAAGACGTTGTTCTTCTTCTTTTTGTTTAGTGATATCTTGAATGGCTCCAATCATTCTTACAGCCTTCCCGTTTTCGTCTTTTAAAAGAAATCCTTTGTCAAGTACATATTTATAGGTGTTGTCAGCACATTTAAATCGATATTCGTCCTGCCATTTCTCTGTTTTTTGTTCCAGAAACGAGTATAATTTGACAGACATCTTGATGCTGTCTTCGGGATGAATTTTATCAAACCACCAATTAGAATTATCCCCTATCTGGTTTTCTTTGTAACCAAAAATGTTGTTGATTCCTTTGTTCCAGTTGAAGCTGTCTTCTTGAATTTTCCAGTCCCAAATAGTGTCGCTAGTGGCTTTTGCAACAATGTCGTATTTGTCATTCGATTCTTTAATTTCTTTTATTGTATCTTCTAATTTTAGGTGAATAGCAGTGCTCTTCGTACTGTTTTGAGATAGTATCAGTTTTAGGATTATTCCTGAAAAAAGCACAAACACGACATCTTTTAAGAAATATAAATACTGATGGCTGTTGTCAATAGTATAATTCTGGAGGGATTTATAATAAACAATCGAAATGAACATCAAGATGAGGATGTAAATTACGGCGATTTGATTGGATTGATTTTTCATTAATCAAATGTAAATAATTAATGTGAAATTACTAAATAAGATTTTAAACTTATTTTAAACTTATTATTAACCTGTTGGGTGTAATTGGTTTTTGATGTTAGTTTTTGTCAGTTTAAACCGTTTTTGTCGAAAAAAAATGTCGATAAAAGCTGAATTGATAGTAAAAGACAATTATGCCCAACGCGCTTATTTTAATGGATGTTTATATCATAAATGATTAAGGATATGTAAACTATTGCACAAATATGTTTTTAAACCAAAAAAAAGTGTAATTTTGCACCCATTAAAAATCACAGATGGAATCTATAAGAAATATTGCAATTATTGCCCACGTCGATCACGGTAAAACAACTTTGGTTGATAAAATTATGTATCACTGTCAGTTATTTCGTGACAATGAAAATTCAGGAGATTTAATCCTTGATAACAATGACTTAGAGCGTGAAAGAGGTATTACCATTACGTCTAAAAACGTTTCTGTTCAATACAAAGGAACAAAAATTAATATTATTGACACTCCTGGTCACGCCGATTTTGGTGGAGAGGTAGAGCGTGTATTAAACATGGCCGATGGAGTTTGTCTACTTGTAGATGCTTTTGAAGGACCAATGCCTCAAACGCGTTTTGTATTACAAAAAGCATTAGACCTTGGTTTAAAACCTTGTGTAGTTATTAATAAAGTTGATAAAGAAAACTGTACTCCTGAAGAAGTTCATGAGAAAGTTTTTGACTTAATGTTTGAATTAGGTGCAACTGAAGAACAGTTAGACTTTCCTACAGTTTACGGTTCAGCTAAAAATAACTGGATGTCAGATGATTGGAAAAATCAAACCAATAATATTGAGCCTTTATTAGATATGGTTGTAGCTAATGTGCCTGCTCCTAAAGTTTCAGAAGGAACTCCTCAGATGTTAATTACTTCTCTTGACTTTTCTGCTTTTACAGGTCGTATCGCTATTGGTCGTCTTGAAAGAGGGGTTTTGAAAGAAGGAATGCCAATTTCTTTGATGAAGAGAGATGGCAAAGTAATCAAATCTAGAATTAAAGAATTGCATACTTTTGAAGGTCTTGGTCGTAAAAAAGTACAAGAAGTAATTGCCGGAGATATTTGTGCGATTATTGGAGTAGAAGGTTTTGAAATTGGTGATACTATTGCTGATTTTGAAAATCCAGAAGCTTTGCAAACTATTTCGATCGATGAGCCTACAATGAGTATGTTGTTTACAATTAACGATTCTCCTTTCTTTGGAAAAGAAGGTAAATTTGTAACTTCTAGACACATTAGAGAGCGTTTGACAAAAGAGTTAGAGAAAAACTTAGCAATGAAATTGGGTGAAACTGATTCTGCTGACAAGTTCATGGTTTTTGGTCGCGGTGTACTTCACTTGTCTGTTCTTATTGAAACAATGAGAAGAGAAGGCTATGAATTGCAAATTGGTCAGCCACAAGTTATTATCAAAGAAATTGATGGTAAAAAATGTGAGCCTATTGAGGAATTAACGATTGACTTACCAGAAACGCTTTCTGGAAGAGCTGTTGAGTTTGTTTCTTTCCGTAAAGGAGAAATGTTGAGCATGGAAACCAAAGGAGAACGAATGGTTATTAAATTTAATATTCCATCACGTGGAATTATTGGATTGCGTAATCAATTGCTTACGGCTACTGCAGGTGAGGCTATTATGGCACACCGTTTTATAGGATATGAGCCTTACAAAGGAGAAATTTCTGGTCGTAACAAAGGTTCGTTGATTTCTATGGAAAAAGGTAAAGCGATTCCTTATTCTATTGATAAATTACAAGATCGTGGTAAGTTTTTTGTTGAACCAAATGCTGAAATTTACGAAGGTCAAGTAATTGGAGAAAACTCTCGTGCTGACGATATGTGTGTAAACGTAACGAAAGAGAAAAAACAATCAAACGTTCGTTCTTCTGGAAATGATGAAAAAGCGAGAATTATCCCGCCAATTATTTTCTCACTTGAGGAAGCTTTGGAATACATTCAAAAAGATGAATATGTTGAGGTTACACCAAAATCGATTCGTTTAAGAAAAATATATTTAACGGAAACGGATAGAAAAAGATTTAAAATCTAATTTTATTTTTATAAGATTGAAAAGCCATTCGTTGATTCGAATGGCTTTTTTTTATGCTGTTAATTTAGCTTTTTTTCGAGTTGCTAATTGTCCTAGATTTTAATGATCCTTTCGATTTCTTTTTATGATGATTTAATGGAACTTGATTGCTTGTAGTCGTCTAGGAATAAATTAGGTAGACCCATAGTTTTTTGTAGTGCTAATAGGTTGAGTTAGGGATTTTTGATGATTGTGTATTTGCATGAGGGATAGCAGCGAGCTACCAAAGTAGCGCGGATAGCCCGACAGTATAAAGGAAAAGGGCTACTCAATAGTATTGTGAGTAGCCCTTTTCCTTTATGGTGGCATGCCCTAATTATTCTTCTATCTTTTCAGACTAAAATGACCTTTTGCTTCCCTGCCATCCTCTAATTTCATGGTGTACCAATAATCATCAGATGGTAGTGGCTGCCCTATAAAAGTACCATCCCAGCCTTGACTAAAGGGCATAATTTGTTTTAAAAGTTTGCCATAACGATCATAAATATAAATGATTGTGTTTTTATTGAAATTTGCATTTACTCCTTTTACATTCCAAAAATCATTAAAACCATCGCCGTTTGGAGTAAAAAATTTTGGTGCGCCAATTACGGCAATTGTTTGGCTCACGGTTCCACAGCCATTTTTGTCAATGATAAATACCTCATGAATTCCTGCGGAGACATTGTCAAAAAAGTTAGCAGCTTGAAAGGGTCCAGTAGGTGTGTCAATGCTGTATTCGTAATCTCCTTGACCGCTTACATTGACAGTTACGGTATTTGTGTCAGCTAAATCTACAATGACAATATTGGTAATATTTGCAATATCGGATGCTGTTACTTTTATGGTTCTAGTTCTAGTACAACCGGCTGGGGAATTTACTTCTACGGTGTAAGTGCCTTCTAGATTTACATTCAAATTGTAGTTTGTTTCGTCTGAAATTATGGCGTTGTCTTTTGACCAAATATAGGTGTAATCAGTAGTTGGTGAAGCGTCCTGAATTCCAGCATCGAGTGTTACAAAGAAAGTAGGAAGGTTAGAACATACCAATTTATTTTCTTCAAAAGCTGCGTTGGTATCAATATTTGGTTTTGGATTTACGATTAATGTGATTTTTGGACTTAAGCCATAGCAGGAATTATCAGCCGTGCTTTCTACTCGAACCCAAATTTTTTGTTGATTTGGATAGCCCTCATTTCTATAACTCGTTGTGTTTGTAATTTCATCATTTTCGGATAGTGCATCAGCTTCATTTTTATAATATTTTATGGAATAGGGGGTGCTTGCTGCTGGGAGAATTGCTGTAATATCAGTGGTTACAGTACTGAAATCAAATTCAGCGATGCCATCTGTATTATTATTAGCGATGCCTAAATCATCACAATTACTGAAGGTTTTGTTGTATGAAGTTGGAATTTGAGTTGTAGAAACGTTCAAATTAAGTTGTGCCGTTTTGATACAGCCATTTGAATTTTCTACTCGTGTCCAAACTTGCATGTTTCCTGCGACGGTATTTCTAAAAGCTATAGGATTTGGAATTAATTGTGCGGAATTTGCAGTTTCGGCACCAATGAGTGAGGTGTAATAAGTGAAAGTTTCAATTGCCGAATTAGAAGAAATAGCATTGTTTCTTACCGTTAGATTGAAATCAGAAAATCCATCAAAATCTTCATCACATTGTACAATCGTTACATTATTTACGGTAGGTAAAGCATAAACAGTTAAGGTTGTTTCAGCAGAAAATAGACCACAAGAATTTCCAACTTTGTTTAATTGAACCCGATATTTATAGCCATTCATTGAATTTTTGACACTTGTTGCTACTAACGTTTTTGTTGTAACGCCTGAATAAGTTGCGTCGTTTGAAAGGATGGTCCAAGTGGTTCCATCTGTTGAAAGTTCCCATTGATAGGTGTTTCCACCATTGTCTAGTAGTGTAATTGATGTGTTTTCTAATTCGCACGTTGGCGCAGCTTGAGGCTGTGTAGTTATTAGTATTGGCGTAGCAATTACGTAATTGTTATTTGGAGTTGTATAGCCAATACCACTTGTAACTTTTCCTTTTGCATCAACGGTGAATGCATTATTTCCTAAAATGCCATTATTGTCAGGATCATTAAAACCGGCTTCTAAAACATCAAAACATGAGTCATTATCACTATCTAAATCAATGTAATTTAATGTTCCATCAGTATCAGTGTCAGTACCAGTATAATTTAGTTTACCGTTATCGGGAGCGGTTTCAAGGCTGTCAAAAAGTCCATTTGTTCCAAAGGAAATAGGGACACCATCTATAATCCCATCTTTATTGGCATCAATAGCGTTGTGGCCTGTTTCTACTAAATCATAAATACCATCATTATCGCTATCAACATCCCGATAATCTGGAATTCCATCTGAATCGGTATCGATTGGTACAATTCTGGGTTCGAATGTATTGTCTAACCCATTTTTATTAGTGTCAGTTCCAAAAAAAACTTTGAAACCCTTTCCTTGAGCTTCAATTGTATCTGGAATTCCATCATTGTCGCTATCAATGTCTAATAAATCAGGAATCGTATCTAAATCTGAATCAAAAACTTGAGTATGGCTAATCATAAAAACAGCTTTATTAGCAGTTGTTTCGGACAGATTAGTATGAGTGAAAGTAACAGAATTAGTGAGATAGGATGAAAGTTGAAAGCTTCCTGAACCTGGAGCTAGTGGAGTTGTGCTTTTTAGACGAAATCGGATTTCAAAAGAAGAGAACTCAGTAACGCCACTTTCATAAATTCCGTCATAATTAGTATCGACGAGCAATTGATTTTGCGGGTCAGTCAAAGTTATTGTTTTGTCCGAAGGAACTTTTATTACAAAATCACCTTCTGCATTTAAATAATCAGAAACATTAGTAGTTTGGTTTGGATTATCCTGTGAAATGTAGCAAATACTAATGCTTTCTGTTTTTGTTAGATTTAAAGTATAAGATATGGAATTTGTTATTCCAGCCGGAACTGCAGATGTAAATCCATATAATGGTTTTCCGTTAATCGTTCCAGTTCCAGTAATCGTAGCATTGTAATCTGGACTTACAGTGGTATTTGACTGATTAAATGTAGAAATATTGGCTTCCTTATCATTAGTTATTCCATCATTATCAAAATCAATGTCTATGTTATTATTGGTGCCGTCGTTATCTGAATCCAATGGACAATCGCTGACCGGAATCTTGTCTGAGAAAATAGGAACAACTAGTGGGCAACCCACAATACTTCCCTTTACTTGATAATATCCTGATTGTGTGGGTGTATGAGAATTTGAGTTAGCTCCAGCAATGGGATTGTTATTGAAATACCACTGAAAAGTATCGTAAGAAGATAAAGTGCTGATTTTCAAAACAACATTAGGAATGCAAGAAGAATTGGAGATGGAAAGTTTATCTGTAACAATCTCTGGTTTAGTGTCAAACCCTGAATAATAGCCACCATAAGTTGCTGCGCCATTGGTTCCAAAGTAGGAAACATACACTTGTCTGGTAGATTTGACCGCAATATTCCCAGTCAAATTAGAAAGAGAATACCGTACAAAATTTAGATTCCCTGTTACGGGCACAGCAGTGGCATTTATTGGAAATCCACCTATAGTAACAGTTGCCCCTTTCTCGGTAACGATATTCAATCCGCCGTTATAATTGGTATTTCCAATAGATTGAATAGCTGGTATGTTATCCACAGTGTTTGGCGTCGAACAATTTAGTGGTGGAACAAAAAATAAATTTTGGTTTGCTGGTGAATTGTTCCCACCTATACTTTGGTAAGCAGCAACATTTTCGGATGTTTCAATAAATAAATTTCCATTTATAAATTGACTCCCATCAATATCAAAATACTGGCCTCTGCTTAAAGTTGTAATTGCAGTAGCCGAGCCGTTTATGAAAATTTTAGTTTGGTCTGTACTAGCAATTAATAAAACACGTTCTAATTCATCGGTACCGAGGCCTTTTACAAAGATGTATTCCTTTCCCGTTTTTTCTAATGGAACAATTTGATCAAAACCAACATCTCTTCCAGTGGGATTTCCTTGAGCATTAACAATGGTACTGTTACTTCCTCCAAAAGAACCCGAATTGACAACTATCGGTTTGTCTGATTCAACTAGAGCTCCAATCATTTTAGAGCTGTTGGAAACAGTATAGTCGTAATTTTCTAGAGCTAAAACATAACTTTCATTTTTGTTTAAAGTAACTGTTATTGGCCCAGTAATAGTGATTCCGTTTGACAGCATTGTTCCAATTGGAATATTCGAAATCGTAACTTTAGTATTATTCTCAGTTGGTAGTATCGAAGCAAAATTTAATACACTGCTATCATAAACAGGATTGAGCATAGCTCCAAGTCTAAATTCTTTACCAAGAGCACTATTTCCTTTAGATACAAGTCCACCTGCATGATTATAATTGCCGTTTTGGGTTACGCCTGCATTAACCCTAACACTTACATAAATTAAATCCTCGGATTCAATTATAAATCCCTTATTAGGTACAGTTCCAATATTAGTTTTTGGAGTAAATAATTGAGTGTCTGAACCTTGTCCTATAAAGTGAATATAAGGTGTGGTGTTTTTTATTACATCACTAACAATAGTTACTCCATTTGCAATAATTTTAAAATTTACATTTGTAGCGCTTGGTGTAGAAATATATAAATATTGGTCTCCTGCTAAATTTGTGGCACAGGTCAATGGCGGAATATAATGTGTTTTGCTAAACTGCGAGAAACAACTGATGGAAAAAAGGGTAAAGACGACGAGTAAAGTTTTTTTCATTTGCTAAAAATAGAAAAATTTTTATTATCTTTTTAATGAAAAATGACCTTTTATTATTTTGCCGTTTTCAAAGTTTAAATGAAACCAATAATCATCAGCAGGCAATGCATAACCATTGAAAGTACCGTTCCAGCCGTTGCTCATGACTGCTAATTGTTTCAGTAACTTTCCGTAGCGATCAAAAATATATAAGGTTGATTTTGGGAATAAATTCAGGTTTTTGATGGTCCATAAATCATTAAAGCCATCATCGTTTGGCGTAAAAAAACGGGGATAGTCAAGCACATAAATGGTCAAAGTCGATGCGCCACAACTCATTTTGTCTCTTGCACATACAGTGTAAGTTCCAGCAGGAACATTGGTAAAGATGGCATTGGATTGAAAAATAGTTCCATCCAGTGAATATTCATAATCTCCAGCTGTAGTAGTTTCAATTGTTACCGTATTATTATTTCCAGAGAAATCATTGACAACCACATTGCTTATTATTTCTGGCACAGCATTGCTGTAGATGTTGATGTTTAGCTCTATCTCGTATATACCATAACAATCAAAACCATTTTCAATTCGCGCAAAAATAGTTTGAGGATTTATTGTGTTGGTGTAATTATTATGTATTGGGTTTGAATTTTTGGCGGCATCATGTGCACTCAAATAATATCCTGTAACAAAAAAAGGTGCAACCACTTCTGGTAAAATTTTTGGATTTATATCTTTTTTTAAATCAAATGAAAAAATCTCGTCTTGAACCCCATCATTATCACAGAAACTAAGCGTTTGAACAGGGATTGAAGTGCTTAAAACGGTTAGTGTTATTTCGGCGTAATTTACACATCCCGAAAGATTTGTAACTCTGGCATATATAATTTTAGATGTTGATGTATAAGCAGAAGGATTAGTGATTTTTGGAGTTTGATTTTGTTCTGCTATTACTGTTTCATAATAATCTACAGTATCAGTAGTCCCTTTATTTATACTGGAACTTAGTTGCGTTAAATCAAATGTAGCATTAGCAGTATTGTCTCCGCATTGTGTAAGCGTTTTTGTTATCGGCCTCGTGTAATTTACCGTTGTTTTCCCAACGGCAATGCAACTTCCATAAATAGTAACATTAACGGAATAAGTGCCAGGATCAGTAACTTGATATTTGTTGGTAGTTTGCAAGGGATCGACTATGCCGTCTTTCAACCATTCGTAAGTGTAAGTACTGTCTGTAAAGCCGGTGTCAAGAACAGTTTTGTCGCCATAACATATTGTTTGGTCTGGTCCCAAGTCAATTTTTGGCAAAAAACTTCCAGCTTCAAGAAATACTGCTGAGTCAAAATCAACATTTTGATCATCAGCAATGACTAATTTAATATGGTATGTTTTGCCTGCAATAACGGCACTTTGAGCATTCAAAACTACAGTTTGCGCACTGTAATTGATGGGGCTGGAACTATCGTTATATCCTGCAAAATAGTTCTCGTTTTTAGGAGGACAACCAGGGCTACTAAATCCCGTACTATTATTATTGAAAGGCGGGATAAAAGGACGCACATTTTTAGAGGAAACTGGAGTCGGGCTGTTAGGCAATACGGCTAAATTTTGATAGGGTCCCGCACTTCCTTTTTCTTTGATTAAAAAAGCAAATCCATCCGAAAAGTTACAGGGATAATAATCCTGATATTCATTAGAAGCAAAAATATAATTAAAGCTGATAAAATTTGTTAATGGTATAAAGTCAAATTCTAGGACAGTAGCGTTTTTAGTTTGTGTTAAATTCAACACATGCTCTAAATCTGAATCACCTGACCACATTTCGTTTCCTCCACCTCTGTTTTTTACAAATGGACCTATAGAGTTTTGACTGCTCCAAGTACTTAAAACAACGCCTTCTTTGAAGGGAAAATTACTGGTTCCTAAATTAAAATAAGCATAGCTTTTTTGAGTTCCAGAAAAATTATCTCCAGAAGCTAATGCGTTAGAAGTAGTTGCGCAGGAGCTGTTTACTAAAACATCGGCTACTAGTTGGTCAGCTGTATAAGAGTCGTTTACTGTAATGTATTGTGCAGTTGCATTAGCCGAAATGCAACAAATGAAAATATAAAACAATATTGTTTTTACAGATGTCATAGCCTCACAAAGATATTACAAATCTCTGTTTTTTAGTAATCGGTACGAAAGGAAAATGAAAATGACAGTCCAGCATAAAACTATAAGAACAGATGATAGTTCGACATCATATTTTTTAACATGATCTATTCCAATTTGTGTTCCTAAGTTTTTCACCAAGGATAATCGGGTAAAGGGCTCAACAATTAAATTGGACATCGATTCTAAAGGGAAAAACTGCATAATAGAAGCAGCTGCTGCACTATCTGGGAATATTTTGAAAGTCAAAATTCCTTTGATAACCCCTTCGATAATATTCCAAACGAACAGAAATCCCAGCGCAAAAGCAGAACGTTTGACTAGTATCCCTAAAAATAAACAGAACGAGAAAAAACCCACTAATTTTATAAAATAGGCTAATAAATATTCTAAATCAGAAAAAACAATACTGAGTTCAGTATAAGATGAAAAGCTAAATCCCAAAAGGAGTGACATTATAAAAATAAAAACGGTAGATGCGGTTGCAAATAAAACAACGGTTAGAAATTTAGACTGAATAAATTCCTTTTTACTCATTCCGTCAATTAAATTTTGTTTTAAGGTTCCGTAACTGTATTCGTTAGCCATCATGGAAACAATTACAATGGCTAAAAATAATTTTAAAACCGCTGCAATGTAGGTGTTGAAATGCCAAATAAAAGGAAAGTTGAATATTCCCATTTCCGCCAAATGAAATTTGAATATTCCCAAGTCAAATTTTATCGAGGCTATTAATGCGATGAAGGTTAAAAGAATAAAATAAGTCAATGTCAAAACCCGGCTAGCTTTGTTTTTCCATATTTTTTGAAGTTCTATTGAGAGAAGTCGTTTCATTTTTAAACTTTGATTTAAGATTTAAATGGTGCACCTGATAAGAAGGTTGTTATTGATTTTTTGTCAATTCTAAAAATTGTTCTTCCAAGCTATTTTTTCGTTTAACTAAATGATTTAATACTACGTTTTTTTCAAAAAGAAATCGATTCAATTCTCTT
>RRZU010943250.1_pt1 | contig 17113 bp, 11 predicted proteins | sample 2165561 | NCBI WGS metagenome assembly RRZU01 (sample SAMN10456909, study PRJNA506462) | wastewater metagenome | isolation source: wastewater sludge | place: USA: Moscow, Idaho | reverse complement strand
TTGCTCGGCAGGGGCTTTGATCGTCACGGGTTTCGCTGGCGCGGTCCTTCGGCTCTTCATCATCTTCAACTCCAACTGGGATAAAGATGAGCCGCAAACCCTCCGCTACGCAATCACGCCAAACTGTTCCAAGGGTGCTGTTGGCGGACAGCGCGACATCACCCTGCCCGCCAATATCGGCCGGTGGAGCCCCGGCCAAAGCCCGCTGCAACTGTATAACCTGACCGGTTTTGTCGGCACCCGCTCTAACCGAGAGGACTGGCAGGAGGTCTGGCGCGTCTATGCCGGGCTGGTCCGTCTGCTGGATCATTGCGTCGGCGAGATCGTGGCGCGGCTGAAGGCGCAGGGGATTTATGACGACACGCTGATCCTGTTCACCTCGGATCACGGCGAAATGCTGGGTGCGCATGCCATGTTCCAGAAGATGTGCATGTATGAGGAATCGATCCGCACGCCCCTGATCCTGAAATCCCCAGCGGGAATTGGCATCAGGCCGGAACCGGTCAGCCATCTCGACGTGCTGCCGACGCTGTGCGATCTGCTGGACATGCCCGCCCCGCCCGACCTGCCGGGGCAATCCTTGCGCGTGCCTCAAGCCAGCCGCGACATCTTCGTCCAATATGACGGCAATGGCGCGTTGGGGAATTTCTCGCGCAGCGTTATCCGGGGGGCGGACAAGCTGATCGTCGATATTTTCAAGGCCGAGATGTTCTTTGAACTCCACAACCTCGACGCTGACCCGCTGGAGGATCGCAACCTGATCACCGAACGCCCCGATCTGGCTGCCACGTTGCTGGCCAGCCTGTGTGATCACATGCGCAAGACCGGCGATCCTCTGCGGCTGACGCCCGATGACCTGAACCGCTTTCTGACCGAACGCGCGGCCCTGCTGCCGATCTGACCCATCCTGACCGAAAGGACTACCATGCTGACTGTCGCAACCCGCCAGGCCGTTCATCCCGATCATGCCAAGGCCATGGACACCGCCGCCCTGCGCGCCAACTTCCTTGCGCAGGATCTGTTCGCGGATGGCCAGATCCGGCTGATCTATACCCATTACGACCGCTTCGTGATGGGCGGCGCGGTGCCAGCGGGCGGCGCGCTGGTGTTGGATCAGGTCGCCGAAACCAAGACACCCCATTTCCTCGACCGGCGCGAGATGGGCATCGTCAATATCGGCGATGCCGGCACCATCGAAGCCGATGGCCAGATCTACCCGATGCAGCGCGGCGATGTACTGTATCTGGGCATGGGCACCGGAGCCGTGACCTTCAGCGGCAATGGCCGTTTTTACATCACCTCTTGCCCGGCGCATCACAGCTATCCCTCGCGGCTGGTGACGCTGGCCGATTGCGTCGAGGTGAAGGCGGGCGCGGCCGAGACCTCGAACAAGCGCACGATCAAGCAATTCATCCACCCGCAGGTGATGCAAAGCTGCCAGCTGATTTTGGGCTATACCACGCTGGAAGACGGCTCGGTCTGGAACACGATCCCAAGCCATGTCCACGACCGCCGGATGGAGGCGTATCTGTATTGGGGCATGGACGCGGACGCCCGCGTGCTGCACCTGATGGGCGAACCGCAGGAAACCCGCCACCTGTTCATCGGCAATGAGGAAGGCGCGATCTCGCCCCCGTGGTCGGTGCATTCGGGCGCGGGGATCGGCGCCTATACCTTCATCTGGGCGATGGCCGGCGACAATGTCGATTACACCGATATGGAGTTCATTCAGCCGAAGGATTTGCGCTGATGCCGGGGCTGTTTTCGCTGGAGGGCCACCGCGCGTTGGTGACCGGGGCCAATACGGGCATCGGCCGCGCCATTGCCGAGGCGCTGGCGGGCCAAGGCGCGCGGGTGAGCTGCGCAGGCCGCCGTTCGACCGCCGAAACCGTGGCCGCGATCACGCAGGCGGGCGGTCAGGCCGACGCGCTGCTGATCGACTTCGCCGATCCGCTGGCGGCGCAGGGCATTTTCGCCGATGCGGGCTATACGCTGCTGGTCAACAACGCGGGCATCATCCGGCGCGAGGATGCCGTGACCCATTCCGAAGCCGATTGGGACGCGGTGATCGACACCAACCTGAAGGCGGTGTTCTTCACCTGTCAGGCCTTCGGGCGCGAGCTGATCGCGCGCGGGCAGGAAGGCGCCATCGTCAACATCGCCTCGCTTCTGTCGTTTCAGGGCGGCATCCGGGTGCCCGGCTATACCGCCAGCAAGCACGGCGTGGCGGGGATCACCAAGCTGCTGGCGAATGAATGGGCACCGAACGGGATCACCGTCAACGCCATCGCGCCCGGCTATATCGCCACCAATAATACCGAGGCCCTGCGCGACGATCCCGACCGCGCGCGCCAGATCCTTGAACGCATCCCGGCGGGCCGCTGGGGCCGGCCCGAAGATATTGGCGGCACGGCGGCCTTCCTGTGTTCGCCCGCCGCGCGTTACATCACCGGGGCGGTGCTGAATGTCGATGGCGGCTGGCTGGCGCGGTAAATCGCCCCCAAACATGCCCCCCTCGCCAAGACGCCTGCCCGGCTGGCATCGCCGGGCGGCCCTTGCCCGCATCCGGTCGCGACACGTGACCGAGGGCGACGGCCAGATCGGCCTGCCCCCGACCGATCGGCGGCAGCTTCCGCCTTGGATCAGGCGCCCGCCGCCGCTTCGATCCGGGCGATGTCGATCTTGTGCATGGTCAGCATCGCCTCCATCGCGCGGCGGGCCTTGTCGCGATCCGCGCCGTAAACCAGTTCGATCAATCGCCGCGGGGTGATCTGCCAGGAATAGCCCCAGCGATCCTTGCACCATCCGCAGGCACTTTCCTGACCGCCATTGCCGATGATGGCGTTCCAATAGCGGTCCGTCTCGGCCTGATCGGCGGTCAGCACCATGAAGCTGACGGATTCGTTCGGGGTGAAAACCGGGCCGCCGTTCAGGCCGACATAGGATTGCCCCAGCAGCGTGAATTCCACCACCAGCTCGTCGCCCTCATGGCCGCCGGGAAAATCGGCAGGCGCCAGATTCGTCCGGCCAACATGGCTGTCGGGAAAGGTCGCGGCGTAGAAGGTGGCGGCGTTGCGGGCCTCGCCCTTGTCGAACCACAGACAGGTTGTGAGGGTGCTCATGTCTGGTCTCCGTTCGATTTTGGTCGTCAGAGGACGATCATAAACCAGGGACGAACCGATGCGGCACATTCCGGCAGCGCCGGCGGATTTCAGCTTTCGTCGCGCGGGGTGCGGTCGCGGGCGATCAGGCGCGCCGCGTCGGTCAGCGGCATCAGCGGCGGCAGCCCGGACGAAGTGGCGAGGTAATGGGGAAACCAGTCCGGGTCGAACTTGCATTTGAAGGCACGCAGGCCCTCGAAATTATAGAACCGGCCGCCGCGCCGATAGATGATATGCCCGAAGCGGTCCCAGATCCGGCCGCTGCGATGGGGCGTCAACCCCGCCAGCGGCGCCATCCCCAACGAGAAGCGCGCGAAGCCCTGTGCTTTCAGCTGCAACATCAGCTCGGTGAACATGAATTCCATCGTGCCAGTGGGGGCGGCGCTGGAATGGCGCATCAGGTCGATGCTGCCGAACTGGCGCGTTCCGGTCGTCATCACATTGGCAAAGGCCACGATCCGGCCATCCAGCCGGACCAGTGCGATCGACCAGCGGTTCAGCCAATCGGGGTCGAACCGCCCGACCGAGAACCCCTTCTCGCGGCCGCTTTTCGCCGCCAGCCATGCGTCCGAGATCTGCCGCAACTCGGCCATCAGGGCGGGGCTGTGGGGCGGCGCGACCAGTTCCAGCGACAGGCCGTCGCGGCCGCCCCGCGCATGGGTCGCGCGCAGCTTCTTGCGGCTAGGCCCGTCCAGCGAAAAGCGCTGCAGATCGACCACCGCCTCCTCGCCCATCTTGTGCAGCACCATGCCCAGATCCAGCATCAGCGGCACGCTTTCGGCCCCGACCTCGTAAAAGACCGGGCGGGCACCGGCGCGGCGGGCGGCATCGACAAAGGTGAAGGCGACCTCCTCGGCAGCGGCGGGATCGCCCACCGGACCGCCGAAGGCCAGCCACGAGCCGCCGGAAATCCCGAACATCACGAAGGCCCGGCGGTCATCCGACAGCATGATCGCCTTGTCGCCGGTCAGCACGAAACCGGCATCGGGCTGATCGCCGGCCATGGCGATGCCGCACGCAATCTCCAGCGTCTCGGCATCGGGGGCGGCGGGGCGGAAATGCGGGGCGCGCAGCAGGAACAGCAGTGACCCCGCCCCGATCAGCAAGCTGATCAGCAGGCCCGAGCGCAGCGCGCGGGGCGCATTCGCATTCGCGGCGAATTGCCACCACAGCTCATACGCGTAGGGCGTGCTTTTATGGGCGAAGAACAGCACAAAGCCGACGCTGACCATGGCGGCAAACAGCAAGATCGCCCAGCCCGGTGTCAGCGCCCCATGGGTCAGCACCGAATGGCGCCGAAAGGCGCGCCGGAACGGTAGCAGGATCAGCACGGCGATGATCAATGTCATCGCCTGCTCGGTCTCGCTGCGCTGCAGGGCGGCGACGACCGCACCCGCCAGCATCGCCCCGATGGTCAGCCACAAGGCGCCCTGACTGCGCCGCGCCAACCCCAGCGACAGGATGATCAGCCACGCCCCCAAAGCGCTCGACAGCAGGGCAGAGCCCTCGATGAAGGCCAGCGGGAACAGTGTTTCGGCGGCCTCGCCCGCCTGGCTGCTCGGCGGCAGCAAGGCCGACACCGACATCCACAGGCCCGAGCCGAAGACCATCATCGCCAGCAGCATCGGGGCGGCGGGCGCGATGGCGCGGAAGGCGGGCTCGGTCGCGGCGAAGACGTGGGCCAGCCAGCCATCGCGGGCCTTGCCGCCGAAGGCGCGCCAGCTTTCGAACAGCGCCATCAGGACCAAGGCGATGGCGAAGGGCACGAGGTAATAGATCAGCCGGTACAGCAACAGCGCGGCAGCGATCCGGTCGACGCCCATTGCCGCAGGCAGCGCGGCGATGATGATGGTTTCAAACACCCCCACCCCGCCCGGCACATGGCTCAGCACCCCGGCCATGGTGGCGGCGGCGAAAACAGCGAGGAAGGTCAGGAAGCTCGGCTCGCCCACGGGCAGCAGCAGATACAGCGTCAGCGCGGAAAAGGTGATGTCGCCCAGGCTGATCAGCAGTTGCAGCACCAGCAGCGACGGCGAGGGCGCCTGCAGCTGAAACCGCCCGACCGTCAGCCGCCGCCCGGTGATGCTGGCCCAGACCAGCGGCACCAGAATGGCCAGAATCCCCGCAATCGCCAGCAGCCGCACGCTGGACGCGGGCAAGGGCAGGATCGCGGCCAAGGCCAGCGGATGGGTGGCAAGCGCGGCAAGTCCAACCACGGTCGAGGCGACCCCGAAGGCCACGGCGGTGAAGGTCGACACCGCCGCGATATCGTATCCATCAAGGTCCAGCCCCGAAGACAGCCGCCACCTGACCGCGCCGCCCGACACCGCCGTCAGCCCGACCGTGTTGCCGAAAGCATAGGCCAGAAAGCCGCCACTGATCACCACCGGCAGCGGCAGACGCTTGCCGATATGGCGCAGCGCCGACCAGTCATAGGCCGCCAGACACAGATAACCGGCGAAGGTCGCCCCCAACGCCAGCGCAATGACCTGCCAAGGGGTGCTGCGGATCTGGTCCGCAACGGCGTGAATATCGACAGGCCTCAGCAGGTGATACAGCGCATAGGCGCCCAGCCCGAACAGCAGAAGCGCCAGCAGATAGGGCGTCGCCACCCGCAGCCGCGCCACAAGGGATCGGTCGGTCGCGAGGTCCCGCAGCCGCGTCCCATCCGTCATGCCTGCCTCTTTCAAACCTGTTCCCGTCCCAGCCTGCCGAATCGCGCCAGACCGTCTGCATACCAGAAACCGGCACGGCTGTAGTGCCGACGCGCTATCACACTCGACAGTTGTCGGAGACCGAATTATCTATAATCCATGCAGATACAAGCGGAAGAAACCCACGCGACGCGGATTGCCCGCATTCTGGCCGATCGCATCATCACCGGCGCGATCCCGCCCGGCGCGCGCCTGCGTCAGGATCACATCGCCGCCGAATTCGGCGCCAGCCACGTCCCCGTGCGCGAGGCCTTCCGCGAATTGCAGGCGCAAGGCCTGGCCGAGAGCGAACCTCGGCGCGGATTTCGCGTCACCGAATTCGACGTGACCGAGCTGCGCGAGGTGGCCGAAATGCGGGCGAGCCTTGAAACGCTGGCGCTGCGCCATGCGGCGCCGCAACTGACGCGCCCCCTTCTTGCCGAGGCCGAGGAGGCGACGCGTCACGGCGACCGCGCCAGCACCGTCCGCGACTGGGAAGCCGCGAACCGCCGCTTTCACCGGCTGATCCTGTCGCCCTGCCGAATGCCGCGCCTGCTGCGCACCATCGTCGATCTGCAGGCCGCCAGCGCCCGCTTTCTGTTCGCCGCCTGGCAACGCGATTGGGAAGCCCGCACCGATCACGACCATCGCGCCATCCTCGACGCGCTGCGCAAGGGCCAGACCGACCTCGCCTGCGCCATCCTGTCCCGCCATGTCGGCTGGATCGGCAAGCGCAAGCCGGCGACGAAAAATGCAGCCCCGCAAGTGACTTACGAGATTCCTGGCTGATTATCTATAATCCTGATTGCCGATCCGGCCCGCCGCCGCCGTTATTATAGATAGATTTGATGCTATCTTCGGAGGACCGCGCCATGCCACTCGCCAAACAGACCCTGTCCCGCCCCGCCGCGCCCTGGCGCGTGCTGGCAATCGCGCTTGCGGGCGCGGCGCTGATCACGCTGGGCGCCAAGGTGCAGATCCCGTTCTGGCCAGTGCCAATGACCCTGCACACGCTGGCGGTGTTCACCCTCGCCGCCGCGTTGGGGCCGCGAGCGGGCATCGCCGCGATGGCGACCTATCTGGCCGCTGGTGCGGCGGGGCTGCCGGTCTTTTCCGGCACGCCCGAACGCGGCATCGGGCTGGCCTATATGGTCGGGCCGACCGGCGGCTATTTGCTGGGCTATCTGCTGGCGGCCGGGGTGATCGGCTGGCTGGCGCAAGGACGCGGCATGGCGGGACAGGCGCTGGCGATGCTGGCGGGGCTGGCCGTGGTCTATGCCGTGGGATTGCTGTGGCTGGCGGGCTTCGTGCCGGCCTCGGGCCTGCTGGCTGCGGGCTTTGCGCCGTTCATCCTGGGCGATCTGGTCAAGATCGCGCTCGCCTATGGGCTGACGACGGCCTTGCGCCGGTTGAAGGGCCGCGCCTGATGATCCGCACCGATTGGACCCTGGCCGAGGCGCGCGCGATCCACGCGCTGCCTTTCCCCGAACTGCTGCACCGTGCGCAGACCCTGCACCGGGCGCATTTCGACCCGACCGCCATCGAAACCGCCAGCCTGCTGAGCATCAAGACCGGCGGCTGCCCCGAGGATTGCGGCTATTGCTCGCAATCCGCGCATCATCAGACCGGCGTGACGGCGACCAAGCTGATGAACACCGCGGAGGTGCTCGCCGCCGCCCGGCGCGCCAAGGCCGCGGGCGCGCAGCGTTTCTGCATGGGGGCCGCCTGGCGTAGCCCCAAGGATCGCGACATGGACAAGCTGTGCGACATGGTCACGGGCGTCACCGCATTGGGGCTGGAAACCTGCATGACGCTGGGCATGCTGACGCCGGATCAGGTGGCGCGGCTGAAGGCGGCGGGGCTGGATTTCTACAACCACAACATCGACACCTCGCCCGATTACTACCCCCAGATCGCCAGCACCCGCACCATGCAGGACCGGCTGGACACGGTCGAGGCGGTGCGCAAGGGCGGCATCAAGGTCTGCTGCGGCGGCATTCTGGGCATGGGCGAGGCCGAGGACGACCGGATCGCCATGCTGGTCACGCTGGCCACCCTGCCCGCCCATCCCGACAGCGTGCCGGTGAACCTGTGGAACCAGATCGAGGGCGTGCCGGTGCAGGATCGCGCCCGCCCCGTGGATCCCTTTGCCCTCGTGCGCATCGTGGCGCTGGCGCGGATCCTGATGCCGGCCGCCGTGGTGCGGCTGTCGGCCGGGCGCACGGGGATGAGCGATGAGCTGCAGGCGTTGTGCTTTCTGGCGGGGGCGAACTCGATCTTCGTGGGCGACCATCTGCTGACCACTGACAATCCCGCTGCCTGGCAAGATGCCGACCTGCTGGCGCGCCTTGGGATGCACATCGCCGCCGCCGCCACACCCGCAACAGGGGCGGCGGAATAACGACGCGGCCTTGGACGGCAACCACTGCCGCCCAAGGCGGCGTATCCGGCACCGAAACGCTTGGCCGAAAAGGCATTTCGGCCTTGACCTCGGCCCGCACGCGACCCAAAGTCCTGCCCCGTAAAATGTTGAATTTTTTGATGTGAGTGCCTGTGGTGGGTTCGGCCAGATGTCCGATATTCCATGGACGCGGCCTTCCTTGCCGCGCCGTTGCAGCGTCGCGCCAGCGCGCGACCGGGCGCAGACAGGTCCGGCGCGCCGCGACACCGCCCGCAGGCCAGACCATCCCCTTCACTCACGGAATTGCATCTCGGGCATGACGGAACAGGTTTACTTGGCAGTGCGGCCCGCGGACGGTGCGCGATCAAAGCTGGTCGCGGGCGGCTATGCGCCGGATGCGGAAACCTTCCTCGTCACGCTGCGTGACCGGGTTCGCCTTGATCCCGCCCGCCTGACCTGCGCGCCGCTTGGCCAGTGGATCGGGTCCTCGGCGATCAACGATTTTCCGGCCGATCTGCCCCTGCGGCTGGAACCCGGCGCGCCGATCCTGGTGATGGAGGAGATCCGCGATAGCCAGGAGCAGGCCTCGTTTCGCCGCTGGGATACGGATGCTCGCGGCCATGCGGTGACGGTCAGCGATCTGGGGCGCCACCCGCCGCTCGACAGCCAGTTCGGCGCTTTCCCGATGCTGAACTGCCCGGCCGATCTGGCCCCGCATCTGTTTCCGGGCAAGCGCGACCACATCTTCGCGGTGCTGGACAGTGCCGCCTATCAGGGCATCCTGACCCGCATCGAAAGCGAGGGGCTGCGCGCGGAAAGCCTGTTTCAGGGCGAAGCGGGCGAGACCCTGGCCGAGGTGTCGCCCTATCTGGTCGAGCTTCCGGCCGACGCGCGCCTGCTGCGGCAGCTGTTCACGCGCGACGAACGGAATTCGGCGCGCGGCCTGTATGCGCCCGATGCGGCGCTTTTTCTGCATGCCCCCGATCTGCCCGGCCCCGACGGATTCGACGCGCTGCGGCGCCATTTGCGCAAATTCACCAAACTGCCCGATGGCCGCGGCCAATGGCTTTTCCTGCGTTTCTGGTCGACGCAGTTTCGCGATTATCTGGCCAACCACCCCGACCCGGCCCTGCCGCCGCGCTTCTTTGACGGGATCGCGCGCGCTTTCTGCCGGATGCCCGACGACCGCTGGCTGGCGATTTCGGGCGGCACCACTGCGCCCCGCAGCGACGGTTTTCTGGACGCCTTCACCGCCCATTCCCGCATCCTGCTGCGTCAGCGTTTCGTTGCCCGGCTGGCCGAGGTGCTGTCGGACATCTATCCCGATCCCCCTTCGGACACGCAGGTCGCGGCCTTCTATTGCCATGCGCGCAACCGCGGCTATCGCGCCGAACGCGCCATCGCCCGCTATGTCGAGACGCTGTTCATCCTGTTCCGGCACCGGATCGACGAAGCCCGCCTGCTTGACCGCCCCGAGGCCCGCGCGGTCGAAACCTACAGCGATACCGGCCGCGCCCGCGCATTGCTGGACATCGTGAAGCAATTGGAGACCGCGCCATGACCTACGGTGATTTCTCGCCCAGCAACGACCCCGAGGATCCGGCGTTTCATTGCACCCCCGGCCACATTCCGATCTTTCCGGTGCGCTTTTCGCTGCTGCCTTACGAAAACCTGCGCGCGCCGCAGAAGCCGACCGGCATCGGCACGCCCGGCAACTATATTGTGCGGACCCTGCGGCGGGGCTTCGTCTATATCTATATCGAACAGCCCGAGGATCGCGCCGCCTCGACCAGCCCGGACGGGACCTGGTATGTCTTCCGCCACTCGACCGGCAGCGAGGACGCCAATTCCGACGTGACCCCCGCGAATGCCCAGGTCGATGATCGCGGCAGCGGCCAATTCGTCAAATACGAATGGCCCGATCCCTACGGCGCGGGCGAATGGACCTATAGCAGCGAATCCTCGCGCGATTGCTGGGTGCCGAAATGGGCCAGCAAGATCTGGATCGCCTTCAGCGAATATCGCTGGCCGCCGGCCTTTTTCCGCAAAGGCCATGATGCCGCATTTCGCGCCCAGCTGATGGCGCCCGTCAACCTGCGCGGCACGAATGACTGGGCGGCCTTCGTCGGCGATGCCGATAAACTGGTCGAGGAATTCAAGCCCGCCGGGTCGCAGCAACAACCGCTGAAAGCGCGGCTGGGCCTGTCGCAGACCGGGTTTCAGGGCGGCGCCAGCTGGAACCCCGCCATCACCCCCCGGAACGAGAAATGCGTCGCAATCGTCGCCGTCCATGACGTCATGGGCGACATCGAGGAGATGAGCTATCGCCTGCAACTTCTTGACGATCACCAGAAAAATTTTACGGGTGCCTATGCCTATCCGCTGACGATCGGCAAGCTCTGCTCGCAGTTGGAACCGAACATCCCCAAGCGCGACGGCCGGTTCGAGCGGTTGTTCAACAGCCCCGCGCTTGGTCCGAACTGGAAATTCGACTATCACGGCCTTTACGACCAGCAACAGACCATGCTGCGGTTCATGGATGATTGCACGGCCGGTCTGTGTGTTCAGATGCAGGATCAAGGCCCGCAGATGCTGGGCACACATCTGACCCTCGCCGCGGCCGAAGCCATGACCGCCGCCGGGGGCAAAAGCCGCGACCGCAGCAAAGACAATGAAGCGATCCTTGCCTCTGAATATTTCTCGGTCCTGTTCGGGCGGGCCTGTGCGGCCTTCAACCTGACCCATGCGGGCGCGTCGGTGCTGCGCCGCGCCTTCGGGAACAGGAAGGTGAAGGTCCCCGAAGGCACCCCCGAGATCAAGGACAAGGTCGAGAAATTCGCCGGCATCTGGGGTGGCCTGAAAGAGGTCGCCTATGACCAGATCCGCAAGTCGCAATACAGCTTCCAGATCGCCTTCGAGGCCGTCGCCGTCCAGCTGGCCCATGAACTGGTCGGCGGCAACCAGCAGATCGCGCATTGGCAGGACGCGCTTGAAGCGGGCTTCCGACAGGGGCCGAATGCGCGGCTGGCCTTCGGCACCGTCCGGCTGTCGCTGGACGAGGCGGGCCGGTTCGTCCAAGGGATCGGCGGCCCTTACAGTTCGTCGCGGGTGGCGGGGCAACTGGTGATGGGCGAGATCCCCGAGGTGATCACCCGCATGTTCGTCAATGCCGGGCCGACCGCCGACATCCCCTATATCCGCACCTCCACCACCTGGAGTCTGGTCGGCGGCGTCACCGCCGAAAGGCGCATCGCGATGGCGGACCTGCCGCATAACGCACTGGCGGTCTTCGTTTCCAGCTGGGCGCTGTTCGGCACCGCCAGCGCCTACAAGAAGGCCGGCACGATGATCGCGCAGGGGAAATTCACCGCCTTCACCTCCTCCCAAGGGTTCCAGCTGGCCGCCGCCACGGCCTCGGTCACCGAGGCGTTGGCCAACAGCTACAAGGCTTTCGGCAAAACCAGCCATACCGCATCGCAGATCTCGGCCGAGGCGCTGGAGACCTTGTATAACAGCCGCGTCCTGCGCGGGGCGGCACCGCTGGTGCGGATGTCGCAGCCGGCCACCGTGCTGGGCCGCAGGCTGGCCTTCGGGGCCACGGCCCTGCCCTATGTCGCCGCGATTTTCGGGACCGTCGCCTCGATCGGCGGCATCGTGCGCGGGATGGAGCGGGACGACGATGCCGAAATCTGGGGCAACGCCGTCATGCTGATTGGCGGCCTGCTGATGATTCCGGGTCTGGGCTGGGCGGCTGCGGGGATCGGTGCGGTGATCCTGGCGGTGGGCTTCCTGATTTCGCTGAACTCCTATGACGCGCTGGAAGACATCGTGCGGCTTAGTTTCTGGGGCTCATCCAAGGAATATTGGGACCGGGCAAGGCCCGATTTCCGCGATCAGATCGACATCGCCAAGGACCTGCCCGACCCCTACAAGTCCCATTTCGAAGAAGAAATGGCCCGCTTTGGCGAATTGACCTGGGCGCCGATGATCTTTGATCCGGTGCCGGGCGACCGCAAGATCATGGTCCGCAGCACCGCGATCCGCGAACTGGGCGTCGCCGAGATCGAGGTCAAGGTGACGCATAAGGTGCTGAACGCGCGGGGCGATTTCTACATGCCGCGCACCCTGACCAGCAGCAAGCAGCGCATCGGCACCTCGGACAGCATGTGGGTCACCTTCGCCGAACCCCACCCCATGGGCCTCAAGGGGATCGAGGTCGAGGTCAGCCTGCGCGGCCCCCGCTCGGGGTTCGAGCATACGTCGAAGAAGGAATTCGAGACCCCATGAACGCGCGCGACAAGGATTTCGACGGCTCCGCCCGCGTGGGCGCCGATCTGGTCGATGTCACCGCCTATTATGGCAAGATGAAGCTGCTGTTCGGGCTGGTCGGAACGGCGGCGCTGCTGACCTTCGCCTATCAATACTGGGCCGACCCGGACTGGTTGCTGAAGTCGACGATGTATTACGGGCACGGTTATCTGTGGGGCAGCAATTCCTGGGGCGCCAACAGCTATGAGACCTGCTTGCAGGGCAGCTATTCCGACATGGGCTGCACCGCCCAGACCACCCCGGCCGCGTTTGCCATCCAGATGTTCCTGCGCAATCCCGGCGACCGGGTGACGGATCTGCTGATCCTGTCGGTCTCGCTCCTGCCGCTGATCCTGTTCTTCCTGCTGCGCCGCCCGCGCCCGGTGCGTTTCAACCGCGATCTCGGGGCGATTTATGGCTGGCGGGGGGGGCGGCTGTTCATCCTGCCCAGCCGCTATTTCACCTATGATCTGAACACCGCCTTCGACGGCCTGCGGATGAGCGATGCCTACGGCGAGGCGATCCTGCAGCTTCAGGACAGCCGGACCCCGGCCCGGCTGTCGAAATTCAAGCTGGGTCCCTATCCGGGTCGCCAGCCCGGCCAGCCCTCGCGGCTGCTGGATCAGATGACGGGTTTCCCGCAATTGACCGAGGCGCCCGAAATCCAGGCGCAGCGCCCCGACCGGATCCGCTATCCGTGGTGGCAACGCTCGTTGCTGGGACCGAAGCGGCTGCCCGGCGATATCGACCAGACCGCGCTTGACTGGATGCGGGCGCAGAACCTGTTGGCCTGACCGCGTCAGCCGCGCGCGAAGGTCAGGATGTCGCCCACCGCGTCTGGGCAGGCGATCATGCGGATGCCGCGCATGAATTCGGCGGTCACCTCGGGCCGCGCATTCACGATCACCGTGCGGAAGGTCCGCGGATCGTAGAAGCGGAAGAACAGCCGCCGGCCGCGCTCTGCGTCGAGGATCATGGTGAAGATGCGCAGCTGCCGGCGCAGGCCATGCAGGCTGAGCGGCGAGCGGATCAGCAGCCCCGGCCCCGCCCCCCACGACAACGGCCCCTTGCGCCCATCGGTATCGGTCAGGATGCGCGTCAGCCGATGATCCGGCGTCAACCGCACCAGCCAAGGGGCCGAGGCCGCGTAATCGCGCGCGGCCTTGCCCTGAAACAGGCAGGCATGCTGCAGCCCGGCCGTTTCCAGCAATTCCGGCAGGCCGAAAACCGCCGCCCCGTCCAGCACGGCATAGACCTGTTCTGTCGGGGCGGAACCGCCGCGCTGGATGGGCGCGGCGAACAGCAGCGCGCGCAGGGTGTCGGGGCTGGGCGCCCATGTCCGCAGGTTAGGCGGTGCGGTCAGGCCCGGTTGCGTCTGGCTGGATCGCGGATTGTCAAAACCGAACGCGCCGGTGCGGACCTCGCCCTCGGCCAGCCCATCGGCAAGCATCGCGGCCTCGTCAAGGAAGTGATCCGCCAGCGCCCCGCGCAGATGCACCTCCCCCGCGATCCGCCGGCTGGCCAGCCAGCCTTCCATCGCACGCTGCGCATGGGCGGGGCGCGCGCCCCGCGCGACGGCCAGCGCGGTGGTGGGGCCGCCCTCATGCCCGACAGTCATATCCGCGACCCAGAGGAATTGAAGATCGGTCTTCCTTAACAAACGAAACTCCCTGCGCAGATCATCCCCGCGCCGCCGCGCACAACCCAAGGTCGGCAGTTGCGGACTGCCCTGCATCTTGCGGCCATCTGCCCCGCCCCCCTGCCTTGATCACCTGCCCCCAACGCGACCTTGGCTAGCCGCTTCGTGACAAGCCATTGACATTAAAGACCGAAGGGCCGCTTGGAAAGACCACACCGCCCATGCCTGATAACCGCACGCCCGCGCGCGTTCATGTGGCCGGGCAAGGGTGGCCGGGCAGCAGTGATGCCGCGAACAACTCTGCCAAAAGTTGAGATCGCAGCTGCCGGTGGATTTGGTGTGCGCCTGCAGGTGGCGCGCATCGTGCGGCGCCACCGGAAAGCTCGTGGCAGCCCTGACAAAGCCGGGCCTTCGATAAGCAGACTTCCGCCGGTGGCGGAGGTTTAAACTCAACATATTGATAGTGCTGTATTATTTAATGAAAATATTTTGGGAAAATTGTAGACACATCACATTCCCGTCAGCATTATCAACCCCAACGACCCGATTTTCCGACCCCCACATCCCTCGCCAGCCTGCGGCTGGCGATGCCGAACTTTTGTATTCTCGACTACTCAAGGTTGTTAAACACAGGGAGCCTTAGAATGCCGACTCCAGCCCAAAACACCAATGAATGGTGGATCAACGACCAGACGCCGGATAATCCGTTCGGCAAAAGCGAAGATTACGACGCTTTTCTTGATTATCTCGGTGCGCTTCGCCGCAGCCTGACGCCGGCCATCGCACAGGAACCGCTGCGCATCAACGTGACCGAGCTGAATGACCACCCCGATTACAAGGCGGCGGCGATTGGCGCGCTGACCATGTGGTCCTCGGTCACGCCCATGCAATTCGAGATCGTCGATGACGCCCCCTGGGATCCGACGACGGACTGGATGCGGGTCGTCAGCCCCGAAATCGGCGAGCCGAGCGACGGCAGCGCCTTTTCCAGCAACCGCTATGTCAGCATCGGCCAGCGCTTCCATGATACCGAGCCGGACAAGACCGCCATCGGCGGCTATGTCTTCGACAGCTTCATCCATGAATTCGGCCATGAATTCGGCCTGAACCACCCCGGCCTGTACAATTACAGCGGCCCCGGCGGCGTGCAGATCAACTATCTGAACAACGCCACCTGGATCTATGACCGCCAGCAATACAGCGTCATGTCCTATTTCGACGGCATCGACGTGGGCGAGGACACCCGCTGGTCGGCCTCGACGCCCCTGATGGCCGATATCGAGGCCACCATCCGCCGCTTCTTCTCGACCGTGGATGCGGACGGGGTGCGCACCTATCAGGTGATCGACCTGAACACCGGCGACAATACTTACGGCTTCAACAGCAGCCAATATGGGTATCAGCTGACCTCGTCGGGGATGCAGCACGATATCGGCTTTGTCATCCATGACACCGGCGGCACCGATACGATCGACTTCTCCGGCTCGACGGCGGGGACGATTCTGGACCTGCGCGCGGGCCAGTTCTCCAGCGTGAACGGGCACAGCAACAACGTTTCGATCTTTGCTGGCCATAATGCCGACCAGACCGAATATTACATCGAGAACGGCATCGGCAGCGGCTATGCCGACGTGCTGATCGGCAATGATGGCGACAATATTCTGGACGGGCGCGGTGGCGCTGACAGCATGTCCGGCGGGGCGGGCGATGACACCTATTTCGTCGATTCCCGCGACGACATCGTGCGCGAGCTGGCGGATGGCGGCAACGACACCATCGTCGTGCTGACCAAGGGCATCAACGTCAAGAAATTCGGCAATATCGAGAATGTCGTTTACGCCTACAGTTCGGGCACGTCGCCGGCCGCAAACCCCGCGACGCCGCCTGATCCCGCTGTGACCGCGCCCGGCAACATCGTTTACGGCACCCAGAACGCCGACACGCTGGATGGCGGCGCGGGCGGTCAGACCATCTTCGGTCTGGGCGGTGACGATCTGATCGTCGGCGGGCGCGATTCGCTGGCCAGCCGCGACATCAACAACACCATCGCCATCGCCGATCTGGAAGATCAGACCGAAAGCGATGACGGCAATGATGCGCTGTATGGCGGGGCCGGCAACGACACCATCATGGGCGGCGCCGGCGATGACGTGCTGGACGGCGGTGACGGCGATGACGTGCTGCGCGGTCAGGACGGCGTCGATGTCTTCCGCGGCGGCGCGGGCAGTGACACGGCCGATTTCAGCATGGAAAGCCCCTTCCAGCTGCTGGTGAACCTGGAACAGAACATCGCCAGCGGCGGCACCGCCTCGGGTGATACCTTCTATAGCATCGAGAATCTGATCGGCTCGGATGACCGCATCGACCGCTTTATCGGCACCGCGGCGGACAACCATTTCTTGGGCCGGGGCGGCGGCGACGTCTTCAACGGCCGCGACGGCAATGACATCCTTGATGGCGGTGCCGATGGCGACATCCTGTATGGCGAAGGCGGCAATGACACGCTGATCGGCGGCGCGGGCCAGGACTATCTGGACGGCGGCGCAGGGATCGACACCGTGGTTTATACCGGCAGCTTGGCCGGGGTCACGGTCGATCTGGCCAATGGCACCGCCAGCGGCGGCGATGCCGATGGTCCGGTCCAGATCGTCGGGCGCGGCACCGCCATCCGCCACGATATTCTGGCCAATTTCGAGAATGCCGAGGGCTCGTCCTTCGATGACCACCTGATCGGCACTGCGCAGAACAACCTGCTGGTTGGCGGTGCGGGCGATGACCGGCTGACCGGCGGCGCAGGCGCTGACATCCTGCGCGGCGGTTCGGGCAGCGACACGGCCGATTACTCGGATGCGACCAAGGGCGTCAGCCTGGATCTGAACCGTGCCAAGAATGCCGGCGACACCTATGTCTC
>RRZU012509230.1_pt1 | contig 17126 bp, 16 predicted proteins | sample 2165561 | NCBI WGS metagenome assembly RRZU01 (sample SAMN10456909, study PRJNA506462) | wastewater metagenome | isolation source: wastewater sludge | place: USA: Moscow, Idaho | reverse complement strand
CTACGAGCAAGTGCGTCAGGACTTGGCGCGCAACATGAAAGACTTCCGGGGCAAGCGTGGCTTGTCGCAGGAGGCGCTCGCCCTGAGCGCGGATGTGGATCGCACCTACGTGAGTCAGATCGAGCGCGCCGTGGGCAACCCGTCCCTGCTGGTCCTGTGCAAGCTGGGCGCGATCCTGGAGACCGACGTGCTCGACCTCTTGGCGGAGCAGACCAAGTGAACACGGGTGAGGCCACCCACATGGGGATGCCCGAAAAAAATGTATACGGAGGTGACTACGGAATGAGCCGATCCGCACTGAGTCCCAGTAAAAACGGCACTTCCGAGACCATCTTCCGCTTTAACGTCTGATCCCGGCTGAAGACCAAAGTCCTGCTGAAACTGTGGGACTTTTTTATGGAATTGCTTTTATTTAACATATTGATTTTATTGATGTTTTCGCTTGTCGGTTGGTTGATTTGGCGGAGAAGCAATTCTGTTATGCTATGACACGATTTATTGAAAAAACAAAGAGTCACATGTCGCTTTTCCACTCCCTGCAGTTTCTGACCACGGTCAACGACTTGCGCCAATTGCCTGCCGAAGGGCTTGAGGTCGCCTTCGCTGGCCGTTCGAATGCCGGTAAATCCAGTGCGATTAATACCCTGGCCAATCATACGCGCCTCGCCTACGTTTCCAAGACGCCTGGTCGCACCCAGCACATCAATTATTTCGATTTTGGCGGAGAGCGCCGCCTCGTCGATCTGCCCGGCTACGGGTATGCCGAAGTGCCGGTCGAAGTGCGGGCGCACTGGGAAAAGCTGCTCAGCTACTACCTGATGACGCGGGCAAACCTGATCGGTCTGGTGCTAATTATGGACGCGCGTCGGCCGTTGACCGCGCTGGACCGGCAGATGCTCGACTGGTTCCGCCCGACTGGCAAACCCGTGCATTGCCTGCTGACCAAGGCCGACAAGCTGAGCCGCCAGGAGCAGATCAAGACGCTGCGCGCGATCGAGGCCGAGTTTGCCGACGATTCGCTGCTGACGGTGCAATTGTTCTCGAGCCTGAAAAAGCAGGGCGTCGAGCAAGTCGAGGATGTCGTCGGCGGCTGGTTTGCCGGTGCAGCTTACGAGGCGGGGCGCGATGAGCCGACGGATGGAGAGGAATGAGCGTGATCAGGGCTTGTTTTTGCTCCGAGCTGATCTAGCCTGAATCCTAGGTGCCTCGCGCACCTCCCGCTTTCCCTCCCTGAGCGGGGCTTCGCAGAACGCGCGAAGCGTGCATAACCCCGGTCGTATCCCCTTGGGACCGGGGTTTCTTTTTGGTAATTGCGCATGAACGCGCACAATTGTTCAGTAATGCGCAATTGTCCAGTAATTGTCTCATTCCAATCATGTTGTCAGCAAAATACGGTGTAGGCCTTGTCGTTGCGGGCAGGCAGCCGCTATTATTGCCGGGAATCTGTCATGTTTTGTCCGGATCATGGCGGAGTCATGACTTGTCGGCCGCCTTCCAGTGGCGCCAGAAAGTCAAAAAACAATGACGGCGGCAAGAGAGGAGTGGGAATCGATGTCGAACCTTTCCGGTGCAAAAGTTATGGTAATTGATGACAGCAATACCATACGCCGCAGCGCAGAAATATTTCTTGGTCAGGCAGGCTGTAGCGTGATCCTCGCCGAAGACGGTTTCGATGCGCTGGCCAAGATCGCCGACTATCATCCGGATCTGATTTTTGTTGACGTCATGATGCCGCGCCTCGATGGTTACCAGACCTGCGCGCTGATCAAAAAAAATCCCCGCTTCAAATCCACTCCAGTCATTATGCTGTCATCGAAGGATGGTCTGTTCGACCGGGCCCGCGGCCGCATGGTGGGTTCGGATGAATATCTGACCAAACCTTTTACCAAAGACAGTCTGCTCGCCGCAGTTGGCGCGCACCTGCATATTAGAGAATAAGCATTTTCGGAGTTATATATGGTTATCAAGAAAATCCTGATCGTTGATGATTCGCCAACCGAGCGCCATTTCCTGGGCGAGCTTCTGAGCAAGAACGGCTACCAGGTTGTCACGCTTGAGTCGGGCGAAGAGGCCGTTGCCCGCGTCGCTGAAGTGATGCCCGATCTGATCGTGATGGACGTGGTCATGCCGGGAATGAATGGTTTCCAGGCGACCCGCACAATTACCCGCAACGAAGCCACCAAGCATATTCCGGTCATCATGTGTACCTCGAAGAACCAGGAAACCGACATCGTCTGGGCCAAGCGGCAAGGCGCGGCTGATTATGTGGTCAAGCCGGTCGATCCTCAGGAACTACTGACCAAGATCGCTGCGCTGTAACGGAGCAGGAGGCTTCATGTCCAAGCGGTTCAGTTTGCGTGAATACCAGGCGGGCATGATTGCCCGCCTGAATGAGGCGACGGCGACCGCGACGGTCGATGCACGGCTCGGCATTGAGGTCGGTGGTCGTAACTGGCTGATCGATCTTTCCGATAGCGCCGAAGTGCTGCCGGTTCCCGCTGTCGCCAACGTGCCGCTTTCCCAACCCTGGTTCTGCGGCGTAGCCAATGTGCGCGGAAACTTGATCAGTGTCGTCGACCTGCAGTCTTTTCTGGGCGAAGGAATGCAGACGGTGAGCCCGCTTTCACGGCTGTTGCTGCTGCAGGCGCGCGTGCTGCCGCATGCCAGTTTGCTGGTCGGGCGCATGCTCGGTATCAAGCACCTGGCCGACATGACCGAACAGCCCCGTCCGGCGAATGCGCCCGTGTGGTTCTCGGTGCAGTACCGCGACAAGTCCGGACAGGACTGGCGCGAGCTTGATATCAAGAGGCTGGCGCAAGAACCGGCTTTTTTGCAAACAGGAATCATTGCATAACAAAAAGCCGCAAGGCGCTGCGAGGAGACTCAGATGGCTGTGCTGGATGGGATCAAAGGGTTGTTCAGAAGGAAGGACAAGGGCTTCAATCCGCTCAACACGAGCTGGATCATGGAGAAAATGAACTTGCCCGAAGGTTCGGACGAGAAGCAGCTTAAGCCTTTGCCGTTGATCGGGCATTTGCCTTCCCGCGTGCAGATGGGCCTGTTGCTGATGGTGATGATCTTTGCCGCTGTTTTATTTCTGCTGACCGCATTTTTTTCGTTCCAAAGTTCCGGCAGCAATGCCGAAAAACGCGCGATCGCGACGGAAATGGAAATGCTTTCGCAGCGATTGTCGCGCGGCATGACGCAGGCGATGCTCGGCGACCGGGTAGGCTTCGAGGTCCTGGAAGATGCCTACAAGCGATTCGACGCTGACTTGGTGAGGCTGGAAAAGACTACCGGCTTGCTGGCTGGTAAGGATATGAAGCGCGAGCTCGGTGAAATTCGCGAGATCTGGGATGGAACCTTTCGTCCGGGCCCCGGCAAGCTATCGATTCAGTCGTTGCTCGATCAAAAGTCCGTTCTCACTTCGCTTGGCAACCTGCTCAGCCAGGTCAACACCAATGATGCGATGCTGAGCATGCAGGTGCGCGAGTTCGCCCAACTGGCGGCCACGCGATCGGCGCCGAAGGAGCAGGCCGCGGCAGCCCAATTGTCGTTGATGGCCACGCAGATGTCCCGCTATGCCAACGCACTACTGGCAGGCGAATCCTACAACCCGGAATGGGTGCCGCAGCTTTCCACCAATGTGAGTCTGTTCAACAAGGTGACCACTGCCTTCAAGGAAGGGAATGCGGAGCTGGGAATCGCTGCTGCCAGCGATCCCGATCTTGCCCGGGTGCTCACTCGTATCATCGAGAACAGCAAGCCTTACGGCGAGTTGAGCAATACCGTACAGAAGAACAACACGGCGCTGGTTGCTGCGCGCCTGTCCAGCCTTGCCATCCTGCGCGATGCGGAATCGCTGCTGACCGGTGCTTCCGCGCTGGCGGATGAGTACGAGTTGGGAACCAAGAGCACGATTTCGAATATCATCGAAGTGGTGTTCGCGGCGATTGCGCTTGGTGCACTCTACCTGTTGGTGCGCGTATTCAATCAGGAGTCCGTGCGTCGCCGTCTGAATTCCGAAGCGGAAAACCGCCGCAACCAGGACGCCATTTTGCGCCTGCTGAATGACATGGCTGATCTTGCTGATGGTGACCTGACCGTGCGTGCTGCGGTGACGGAAGATGTGACCGGCGCGATCGCCGACTCGATCAACTATACGATCGAAGAACTGCGGACCCTGATTACCGAGATCAACCGTGCGACGGGGCAGGTTACCCGCGTGACGGGACAAGCGCAGGACATCTCTCAGGAGCTGCTGACGGCCGCTGAACGCCAGTCACACGAGATCGAGGATACCAACCAGACGGTCAGCCGTATCGTGCATTCGATTCAAGGCGTGTCAGGCTCCGCAGTCGAATCTTCTCGCGTGGCCCATGCCTCGTTGACAGCCGCCGAACAGGGGGCCGATGCAGTGAACAACCAGATCAAGGGCATGAACGAAATCCGCGAACAGATTCAGGAAACCGCCAAGCGAATCAAGCGCTTGGGTGAATCCTCGCAGGAGATTGGCGAAATCGTCGAATTGATTTCCGATATTACCGAACAGACCAACGTGCTGGCGCTGAATGCCGCGATCCAGGCGGCTGCGGCCGGCGATGCCGGCCGCGGCTTCTCGGTTGTCGCTGAAGAAGTGCAGCGGCTGGCTGAACGTTCCGGTGAAGCAACCAAGCAGATTGGCGCGATCGTGAAAACGATTCAGGCTGATACGCACGATGCCGTTGCGGCCATGGAACTTTCCACCCAAGGTGTGGTGGAAGGCGCGAAGTTGTCCGATGCGGCAGGCGCGGCGCTGTCCGAGATCGGCCAAGTGTCACGTGAACTCGCTCGCTTGATCGAGTCGATCGCGCATGAAACCGAAGACCAGACCAAGCTGGCTACGCACGTGAACGAGTCAATGCGTGCCATTCTTGCGATTACCGAACAGACCACCAGTGGAGCCAAGTCGTCTGCCGATGTGGTGGGACAGTTGACCGGACTGGCGGCCGATCTGAAGAATTCCGTTTCCGGTTTCAAGCTGTAGTTATTTCCAAACCATTTTGGGTTTCGGGCCGCTGCTGATGCAGCGGCCGAGCCATGGATGCCCGCATGAGTCTGCATACCGAATTCGACAAGGGATCCCTGATCTGGGTAAAAGGCGAGATCGAGGATGCCTTGGGTCGTACCAGGGAGTCGCTGCAACAATATGCCGAGGCTGGGGCCGATGCCACGCTCAAGCATGCTCAGACCTATCTGCATCAGGTATGCGGCGCGCTGACTCTGGTTGATCTGCCCGGTTTTTCCCGTTTCTGCGAAGAGCTCGAACAGGCGGTTGCGCTGCTTTCTCGCGGCGAGATAAGCAAGGAAGCGATTCCGTCGCTGTTAAAGGGGGTCGATAGCGCAGACGGCTATCTGGGACGCCTGATGGCCGGGATGGACAATATCCCGCTGCTGCTTCTGCCAGCTTTCAGCGAAATCGCCGCGTTGCGCGGCGCAAGCCAATCTGGAGCGGAACTCTTTTTTCCGCAGTTGCAGCTTGACCTGCCTGAGGGGTTGCCGCGCAGGGCGCTGGCTCCAGCCGAGCTTTCGCCGTTCGTCCGCAGTCAGCGCAGCCGGTTCGAGGTCGGTCTGCTGCGCTGGTTGCAGGGGCAGGATGGTGCTGCGCAGGCCATGGCGGCAAGCCTTGCGGATGTCGCCGCCTGCCAGCAGCTTTCTGTTGCACGGACATTCTGGTGGACCGCAGCCGGGCTGATGCTTGGTCTGGCGAGCAACCGGGCATCGATTGACCTCGATTTGCGCCAGCTTCTGTTGCGGTTGAATTTGCAATTGCGCCGGCTTTCCGATGGTTCTGGCAAGGTGGCTGAACGACTGTTCCGTGACATGCTGTATGTGCTGGCGCGGATCGACTGCGACAGCAACCTGGTGCATCACCTGCAACGCAGTTTTGAGCTTGGCAGCCTGATTCCATCGGTTGACGCGATGGTGGCGGAAGGCGAACGTGATGCGCCGCAGCTTGTGGGCAGCCTGCGCGAAGACCTGCGTGTATTGAAGGATGCCTGGTCGCGCATCGCCGGCGGCCAGCGGGAACGGCTGGTGCAGTTCCCGCAGCAACTTGCCGCCGTGGTCAAGAAATCCGCCGCGCTGGAGGTGCCCGCGTTGGATCGGCTCTGGCAGGGACTGGTTGATGCCCTGAATCGCTATGGCCAAAGCGGGCCTGGTGACCTCGACGCGCTGGAATTCGCCACAGGACTTTTGCTGGCCGACAACGCGTTGGCTGTTCATCCGGCCCTGTCCCCCGATTTTACCGCGCAGGTCGATGTGCTGCTGATGCGCTTGGTCAATCCTGCCGCTGAAAACGAATTGCCTCAACTCGACGATTTCAGTCGGCAGGCGCAGGAACGCCTGCTGATGGCGCAGATCGCACAGGAAATTCGCACCAACCTGCGTGTGATCGAGGAAACTCTGGATACGTATTTCCGTGATACCGCCAATAGCGCCGTACTGCCTTCGCTCGCAGATCCGCTGCGTCAGGTGCAGGGGGCGTTGCTGATGCTTGATCGGCCGAATGCCGTAACGATCGTGCGCGAATGCCAGAAGCGTGTCGATAAATTTGCCGCGGGCACGGAGCCGCAACTTGGCGATCTCGAAAGCTTGGCGGAAGCCCTTTCAATACTGGGCTTCTATATCGATGATCTGGAACAGGGGCGCGAAAACGAAGCCACGCTGCGCCCGGCGCGGATTCAACTGTGCGGAGACGTCGAAGAGCCTGCAAGTGCGGAATCTGTCGACGAGGCGCTCGAAGCCGAACCCGCGCAGGGCGAGCCGGTCGGTGTGGCGGCGGAAGCTTCCGAAGCGCCAGGCATGGCGCAGGAAAGCAAGCAACTTCCAGTTTCCGAGGCGACCATCGATGCGGAACTTCTGGAAGTCTATCTGGAAGAGGCGGTCGAAGTCCTGGCAGCCATCGCCAGCCAGATCACGGTTTGCGAATCCGATCCGTATGACAGGGAGGCGTTGACCCTGATCCGGCGCAGCTTCCATACCCTGAAGGGCAGCGGCCGGATGGTCGGTCTGTTCAATCTGGGCGAGGTGGCTTGGGCGATCGAGCAGTGCATGAACAAGCTGTTGCAGGAGGAAAAACCTGCGAGCGCTGATGTGCTCGCGCTGATTCGCCAAGCACACGCCGCATTCTGCGGCTGGGTCGAAGACTTGCAGCAACGCGGCATGACCGAGGTTGAAGCTTCCGCATTGATCGAATGTGCCGCCGCCCTGCGCGACACGATTGGCCAAGAAGATCCCCTTGCCGAGGAAGTCCCGACCGAGGTTGTCGAGCCAAGTTTCGATGGAGAAACTTTACCCGCGACCGAATCGTCTGACGACGTTGTGATTGGCGATATCGCCATTTCGCCAACGTTGTTCGAAATATTCTGCGATGAAGCAGAAAAACATCTCGCCACGCTGCAGCGAGGCATGATCTCGCTGGCAGAAGAGGGTGAGGTCGACCAGCCGTTTATCCTAGCTGCGCATACATTGGGTGGTATTGTTTCCACTACGGGCTTCCGCCCGCAGGGCGCGCTGGCCTATGCGCTCGAACACGCGTTGCAGCAACTCGATGGCGATGTCCGGAGTGAAGCCGACCTGTTGTCCGAGACGGTCAATACCCTTGCGGAAATGCTTGCTGCGATCACCGGTCGGCGAATGCCTGTCGAGGCGCCGGATATCATCCGTCGTCTGGAAGCCGTACAGCCGCATATCTCGGTGCAGGAATCGATCGAAGGCGGTGAGGCGCTGGATCTGGGAGAGGAAGTGTTCCCCGAAGCGCCTGTTGCTGAAACAGCGTTAGTCACGATCGATTGGGATGAATATGCGTCGATTTCTCTGACCGAACCTCAGGTTGAAGAGCCGGTCGGACTCAAGGCGCCTGCAGGAACGGAATCCGGGTTGGAGCGGGTCGAAGCCGGGCCGTTGCCGGAGGAACGGCAGGCAAAGATTGGGGAAATTGAATCCGAATCCGAAGCCGCGCCCGAAGAGGAAATCATTGAACTGGCGGAAGTCGTGTCCGAGCTGTCGGCCGAGATTGGCAGCGAGCTGGAAACACTGTCTGTTGTGGCCGGGGTCGCCGAGAACCGCGACACGCTGGCTGCGCAGAAAGCCGAAATCGAGGCCGGCTTCCAGGATGATCTTGACGATCAGCTGTTGCCCCTGTTCGTTGAAGAAACGGATGAACTGATGCCGACGATCAGCGCGCAGTTGCATGCGCTGGCGGACGAAAAGGATGTCGACGAGTCGCTGAAGCGGCTCAAGCGTGCATTGCACACGATGAAGGGTAGCGCGCGCATGGCCGGCGCGATGCGAGTGGGCGAAGCTGCGCACCGGATGGAGTCGTGTCTTGACGGAGTGGCCCGGCCAAGCGAAGCATTGTTGGCCAGGCTCGACAATGATTATGACCTGCTTCAGATGCTGCTTGACGAAAGTTGCGGTCGTCTCGTACAGGCCCAGCCTGCGACGGCAACAGGTCCCGTTGTCGACATTGCGGCGCCGAAGCCGCAGGCCGCGATGGCGATGGCAGAGCCAGAGGGCAAAGCGACGATCCGCGTGAAGTCCGACCTGATCGACAAACTGGTCAACCAGGCTGGTGAAGTCTCGATCTCGCGCTCGCGCATCGAAGCGGAAATGCTGGCGTTCAAGGGTTCACTGGTCGATCTGACGGAAAACGTGGTGCGCCTGAGAACGCAGTTGCGTGAAATTGAAATCCAGGCCGAAAGCCAGATGCAGGCGCGCGAAAAGGAACTGCAGGAACACGAGGCACATTTCGATCCGCTCGAGTTCGATCGCTTTACCCGCCTGCAAGAGCTGACCCGATTCCTCGCGGAAAGCGTGAACGACGTCAGCAATGTGCAGCAGAGTTTGTTGAAAAACCTCGACGAATCGAATGCTGCGCTGATCGCGCAGGCACGGATGACGCGCGACCTGCAGCAGAGCCTGATGCGTGTGCGGCTGGTGCCTTTCAACAGTGTCGCCGAGCGGCTGTACCGGCTGGCGCGCACGACCGGCAAGGAAGTCGGCAAGAAGGTCAACCTGGAATTCAAGGGCGCTGCAGTGGAAATCGACCGCGGCGTGCTGGAAAAAATGATTTCGCCGTTCGAGCACATGCTGCGCAACGCGATCGACCATGGCCTGGAAGTGCCGGCAGTCCGTCTCGCGGCCGGCAAGGCCGAATTCGGTGAAATCCTGATCGAGGCGCGCCAGGAAGGTAACGAACTCGTACTGGTCCTGAAGGATGACGGGCGCGGCCTCGATTTCGAGCGCATCCGGGCCCGGGCGCTGGAAAAGAACCTGATCCAGCCGGATCAGCAGCTTTCCGAGCACGATCTGGCGCTGCTGATTTTCGAGGCCGGTTTTTCCACGGCCGATAACCTGACCCAACTGTCCGGGCGCGGCATCGGCATGGATGTGGTCAAGAACGAAATCGGCAACCTCGGTGGCCGCATTGATCTCGTCAGCCACCCTGGGGTGGGGACCACATTCACGATCCGCTTGCCGTTGACGCTGGCCGTGACCCAGGTGTTGCTGGTGCGGGCGGGCGAACGGATGATCGCAATTCCGTCCGTGCTGGTCGAGCAGGTGCAAGAACTCAAGCACGAGCCACTGGCCGGGCTTTATGTGCGGCGTGAACTCGAATGGCAGGGGCAGCGCTATGCGTTTGCCTATCTACCCCGTCTGCTGGGCGACTTCTATCACCAGCCTGAGCAGAAGCGTTATTCGACAGTGCTGTTGCTGCGCTCCGGCACCGAACGCATCGCGCTGCACATCGACGATCTGGTCAAGAATCTGGAAGTCGTGGTCAAGCCGATCGGTCCGCAACTCGCGCGTATCCCGGGCGTCGTCGGCGGCACCGTGCTTGGCACGGGCGAGATCGTGTTGATCATGAACCCGCTGTTGCTGTTGTCGCTTGCCGACCAGATCGCTGCGGCAATCGGGCCGGTCGAGCCGGAACAGGTCAAGGCGGTGCAGAAGCAAGCCGAGGCCTTGCAGACAGTGCCGGTCGTGATGGTCGTCGACGATTCGCTGACCGTGCGTAAGATCACCGGTCGCTTGCTGGCGCGCGAAGGCTTCCAGGTCGTTGCCGCCAAGGATGGCGTCGATGCGTTGCAACAGCTGCAGGACGTGAAGCCGGCGGTGATGCTCGTCGATATCGAAATGCCGCGCATGGATGGCTTTGAACTGACCCGCAACGTGCGCGCCGCGCCCGAAACGCGTGACATTCCGATCATCATGATCACGTCGCGCACGGCCGACAAGCACCGCAATGTCGCGTTTGATCTTGGCGTCAACGTGTTCCTGGGCAAGCCGTATCAGGAGGATGAATTGATTGGCCATGTCAAGCACTTTGCGGAGATGTGTTTGGTGTAACTTATTGATTTTTATGATATTTTAAAACAAAGCGTCCCGTATGAACGGGGCGTTTGCTTTGCTCGGGCCTGATGCGGGTCGGCGGGTTCAGGTCGGGTGGGATGCGGTCCGGTTTCGACCTTGCGTCTTTGCTTCCGCCAGCGCGGCGTCGGCGGCGAGCAGCAGATCGTCGAGCGTGTCGGATTCGCGCCGCAGCGCCGAGATGCCGACTGTGATCGTGACCGAGAACGGCTGGCCCTGTGGCGGGGCGATCTGTTGCAGCTCGATCGCTTCGCGCAGCCGGCGCGCGACGGCATGGGCTCCTTCGAGCGAAGTATCCGGCAACAGCAGCGCCACCTCGCCGCCGGAATAGCGTCCGGCCACGTCATAGTCGCGTACGGTGTCCTGTGCGCATTGCGCGATCAGTTGCACGGCCCGATCGCCGCTCTGGTGGCCATATTGTTCGTTGATTTTCTGACACTGATCGAGGTCGATCAACAAGATCGCGGCGCTGCGGCCGGTGCGCTGCACGTGATTGATCTGTCGCTCCGCGAGTTCCAGAAAGTGTACGCGGTTGCAAAGCCCGGTCAGGGGGTCGAGGCCACGCTCCGCATCGTATCGCGCCCGCAGTCTGCGAAGGCGCAGCCAGAGCATGGTCGTGACGGCGAGCAGCAGCAGCGTGGCGGTGCCGAGCCCGAAAACCAGGCTTTCCAGCCGGTCTGGGGGAAGGGAATCGAGCATCATTTTCGTACCGGGGTTGTCAGCTTCCCAGTGTAGTGTCTGGGTGCGGATTCGCGGCGTTTTTCTGCGGTACAATCCGCGCATGCAAAAAATACTGCTCGTACGCCTGTCGTCGATGGGCGATGTGATCCACAACCTGCCGGCCGTAACCGACCTGGCACGCGCGTTCCCCGATGCGGCTATCGACTGGGTCGTCGAGGAGGGGTTCCAAGAAATTCCGCGTCTGCACCCGGCCATCAGGAAGGTGATTCCGATCGCCTTGCGACGTTGGCGCAAGGCCCCGCTGGCGTCGCTCGCAAGCGCCGATCTGCATGCGTTTGCCTCAAAGCTGCGTCGCGAGCACTACGATCTGGTGCTGGATTCGCAGGGGTTGGTCAAGAGTGCGCTGGTCGCCAGGCTGGCGCACGGCCCCGTTGCGGGCTATGACCGCAGCAGCGCGCGCGAACCGGCAGCAAGTGTGTTCTATTCGCAGCGCTATAGAGTTTCCCGCGATCTGCACGCGATTGAACGCAACCGCTGGTTGAGCGGGCTGGCGCTCGGCTATGCAGTACAAGGCCCGATCGATTATGGTTTGCCGGCACCGAAAGCCGTGCCGCTCTGGTTGCCGCAGATGCCGTTTGTGACTTTGCTGACCGCGACGAGCCGCAGCGACAAGGAATGGCCAGAGCAAAACTGGTTTGAAATCGGCCGCCGTTTTGCCGCCGAGGGCGTGTGTTGTGTACTGCCGTGGGGCAGCGAGGCCGAACGCGCGCGCAGCGAGCGGCTGGCAGCAGCAATTCCGCACGCGCTCTGCCCGCCGCGCATGGCGCTGAGCGAGGCGGCAGCGTTGCTTGCTGGCAGCTGCATCGTGATCGGCGTCGATACCGGACTCGTTCATCTGGCCGCAGCAGTCGCCACGCCGGTCGTGGCGATCTTCTGTGCCTCCGATCCACAGAAGACCGGCCTTCGCGCCGATACTGGCGCGGTCAATCTCGGTGCCGATGGCGCCCCGCCTGACGTAGAAATGGTCTGGCAAGCCCTACTGGCCGGGCGACGGGCATGATCGTCCGTGCGCTTTACCGTCTGCTGCTGTGGATCGGTTTTCCGCTGATCTTCCTGTATCTGCTCAAACGTAGTCGCAAGCAGCCCGAATACCGCCACCACTGGCGCGAGCGTTTGGCTTTCTATCCGCAGCGTCCGCAAGATTCGCCGCGGCCGGTCTGGTTGCACGCGGTCTCAGTCGGCGAAATGCGCGCGGCAGCGCCGCTCGTGAAGGCGCTGCGTGCGCGCGATCCGGCAGGCCGTCTGCTGCTGACCTGCATGACGCCGACTGGTCGCGCAACCGCGCGTGAACTGTTCGGCGAAGATGCCGAGATCGTTTTCCTGCCTTATGACTATCCGGGTGCGGTGCAGCGTTTCCTTGCACATTTTCGGCCGCGCTACGGCGTGCTGCTGGAAACCGAACTGTGGCCGAACCTGATCCACGCCTGCGCCGATCGCGGCGTGCCGCTGTGGCTGGCGAATGCGCGCCTGTCGCAGAAATCGCTGGCCGGTTACCTGCGTGTGTCCGCGCTGATCAGCCCGGCCGTCGCGCGGCTTGCCGGCGTATTCGCGCAGAGTCCGGCCGATGCAGAGCGGCTGCGCAAACTCGGTGCGCAGCGAGTCGAGGTGATGGGCAACATGAAGTTCGACAACCAGCCGTCGGCCGAACTGATCGAGCGTGGCCGGAACTGGAAATCCGCACTCGCCGGCCGGCCGGTACTGGTTTTCGCTTCGAGCCGCGAGGGCGAGGAGGCCCTGCTGCTGCAGGCATTGCAGCGTGCGGGCGGGCTGCGCGATGCGCTGCTGGTCGTCGTTCCGCGCCATCCGCAGCGTTTCGATGAAGTTGCGGCGCTGCTGGTGCAGCATGGGCTGAACTGCGTGTGGCGCAGCCGCTGGAACGGCGAACCGCTAGGCGCGGACGTGCAGGTGTTGCTTGGCGACAGCATGGGCGAGATGACGGCCTGGTACGCGCTGGCCGATGTTGTGCTGATGGGCGGGTCGATCCTGCCTTTTGGCAGTCAGAACCTGATCGAGGTCTGTGCGGTCGGTACGCCGGTGCTGCTCGGGCCATCAACTTTCAATTTTGCCGAGGCCTCCAGGCTGGCGCTCGAATGCGGCGCAGCGCGCCAGCAGCCGGATGCCGATGCGCTGCTCGCCGCCGCATGGGTGCTGCTGACCGATGCGCCGGCGCGTGCCGCGATGAGGCAGTCCGGCCACCAGTTCGCGCAAGCTTACCGTGGCGCGACTGCGCGCTTGCTTGGCTGGCTGGAGCCCTGATGCCCGCCGGCAGTCCGGTTGTCGCTTGCCGGCCAACGCTGCCCTGCTACTATCGGGACTGATTCCCGCCCAGTGAGGAACTTGTGATGACCGATTTCTTTTCCACAGCCACGGCCTCTTTCGACGACCCGATTGCGCTGCTGATGGCCTGCCACGACCGGGTGCGTCATTATGCACAGCTGCTGGCCAAGCTGGCGAACCACCTGCCGAAATCCGGGCCGGACGAACAGGCGCAGCAGGCCGCGACGGCGATTCTGCGCTATTTCGATATCGCCGCGCCGCTACACCATCAGGATGAGGAAGAGGACCTGTTTCCGCTGCTAGCCGAGCGTGGCGACGATGCGCTGCGTTCGCTGGTCAGTGTCGCGATGCTTGCCGATCACGCCGAGCTGGCCGGCCTGTGGCAGCAGGTGCGGCCACTCCTGCTCGAGATCGAGGCCGGCCGAGCGGTCGAGCTGCCGGTCGATCTTGCCGAACATTTTGCCCGCCGCTACCCGGAACATGCGCAAATCGAGGACGAGCAGATCTATCCGTATGCCGAGAAGCTGCTGACGCGTGCAGAGCTGGATGCGATCGGCAACCGCATGGCCGAGCGCCGCGGCGCCGCCAAGCGCTAGGCCCTTGAAATCTGCGCCGACAGCGCCATGTTTTGGCCAGCCGGCGCGAATCCCGCGCATTTCCCCACGATGTCGGACCGACATCATTTATCGGAGTTTCCCATGGTACAAGCCACCGCCAGCCACATCCTCGTGAACAGCGAAGAGCAATGTGAACAACTGAAACAACAGATTCTGGCCGGGGCCGATTTCGCCGCGCTTGCCCGCGAGCATTCGCTGTGCCCGTCCGGCGCCCAAGGCGGCGAGCTTGGCCGCTTCGGCCGCGGCATGATGGTGCCCGAGTTTGACAAGGTGGTTTTCAGCGCCCCGTTGAACGAAGTGCAGGGCCCGGTGCAGACGCAGTTCGGCTACCACCTGCTGATCGTTACGAGCCGCGGCTAAATCCGCATCGCTGGAGGGTTGCGCCTTGGCGCATGCCTGAAAATCCCACCCGCTCAGGGTGGGATTTTTAATTGTTGTTATTAATCAATATGTTACGTATGTATGGGTTGTGCGTGCATAACTTGCTGAATCGAATTCCGGGCAGTCGTTTTTGTTAGTGTGAAAAGTGGCGGCGCGGGGGCGGGCGCGGTTTGGCTTTTCTCAAAAGATTGTAGATGGCGCGGGGGCATACTTTGGGGTGGAAGACCCTGCCGGATGAGCTGGCGGGCCGATTCCTGCGCAACCCGGGCTGGCCGGACTGCGTCTACACCCCAAGGAGAAATCGCATGTCGATGAAAGATCTGCAACAACAGGAACAAACCTTGCGTCTCGCTTTCTATGATGCCAACTTCCATGGCGACAAGGAAACGATGAAGGCGGTTCTGAAGCAACTGGAAGCCGTATTATTCCAGCAGAACCCGGCCAATTCCTGATCGACCCGGCAGACGCGGCGAAGCCGCCCCCTGGTCAACCGGCCGCTTGGCCGGTTTTTTGTTGTCTCAGTTTTCTTGCCAGTGTTTTCTGGCCCAGTCATGATGCTCGGATTGCGGGTAAAAACTCCATGCGACTACGCGGCTGATCTTTTGGCCCTGAGCCATCTCCAGCGTTCGCATCGCTCGGACGCCGCTGCGCTTGAGCAGATCATGGATCAGTGGCAGGTTGTCCTGCTTTGAAACCAGCGTCGTGAACCACAGGCATTGCTGGCGGAAATTCCGGCTCTCCGAAATCATCCGGCGCACAAAAGAGATCTCACCGCCCTCGCACCACAACTCGTTGTTCTGGCCGGCGAAGTTCAGCACCGGTTTGCCTGGCGTCGCATGGCCCAGATTGCGCAGTTTGCGCCGCGTGCCGCCAGCGGCATCGGCTGCCGAGCCATGGAATGGCGGGTTGCATACGATCAGGTCGAAACGGTCGCCAGTCTCGATCACGCCTTCGAAAATATGGTGCGCGTTCGTTTGCAGCCGGCCGGTAAAGCTGCCGGCGAGGTTTTCGTTCGCAGCAAAGATCGCCTCGGCATTTTTCAGCGCTTTTGCATCGATCTCGCCGCCGACGAAGCGCCAGCCATATATGGCCCGGCCCAGCATCGCGTAGATCGCGTTCGCGCCAACGCCGACATCGAGCACCCGCACCGCGTCGCCTCGCGGCACGTTACCGTTGTTGTCATCGGCCAGCAGGTCGGCGACATTGTGGATGTAGTCGGCGCGGCCCGGAATCGGCGGGCACAGGTAGCCGGCCGGGATATCCCAGTTGCGAATGCCGTAAAAATGCGCGAGCAGCGCGCGGTTCAACATTTTCACCGCAGCCGGATCGGAGAAATCGACGGATTGATCTCCCCAAGCATTGAACGCGACAAACGGCGCCAGATCCGGGCAGCTTGAGATCAGCGCCGGGAAGTCGTAGCGGGAGCGGTGCGAATTGCGCGGATGCAGGCCAGCTTTGACCGGCGGAAAGGTTTTCTTGGCCGGCATCGGTTTACGCTGCCGTGACGACGCGGATCTGCGTTTCGGCGACCTGGACTTCCTGTCCCGGACGAATCTTGTTGGTCTTGCGCAGTTCCTGTACGCCATCGACGCTGACCACGCCGCGTGCGACCAGTGCTTTGCCCGCGCCGCCGCTGTCAACGATTCCGCAGATTTTCAGCAGATCGTTCAGCGCGATGTATTCGGTGGAGATTTCGACTTCGAGAATTTGCATGGGAAATGCCAGGTGGGAGACAGCCGCGATGGTAGCAGAGTTGGAGGGGCTGACGTTCAGAACCGGGCTTTATTCGGCTGCGGCGTGAAATTGCAAAGCCCCCCATGAAAAATGGAGGGCTTTGCAGAAATCAGACGCGTACGGCTTGGCGGGCCAGCAGTTTCCATTCGCCGCCCTGTTTTTTCCAGACCAGTAAAATCTTGAGCTTGACGGTGCCCGGAGCCTTGCCCTTGTCGGCGGTATTGCCGGTCAGCGTGTGGCGGACCAGTGCAACATCATCGACGATGCTGACTGTTTGTTCAGTCAGGTCGATGGTCAGAAAATCCGATGCTCCGCTCATCAGGTCGCCGATAAAGCTTTCCTTGGTATCGATCCTGACGTTTGAATGACCATAGTTCAGTCCTTCGGCAACCAGCGAGTTCAATGCCTCGCGGTCTGGCGTCACCATCAGAACCCGTAGTTTTTCTGCTGCAGAATTCACCGCGTCGGTGTCGTTGGCGGCATGGGCCAACGGTGTCATCCAGACCAGCGAACACAGCGATGCGATGCAAAACAATTTTTTCAGCATGGCAATTCCTTTAAGTGAGCCCGGACATCGGGAATGCGGCGATTCCTGTGGCCGAGGAGCTGTTGGGAGATCAATACCGCTTTGCTAACAAGCCCGTGGTGTCGTGCGGCAAATAGACATCCTCAGGCTCAGATAAATATATCACATGATTATTTCTGATACATTAGATTTGTGCGGGAATCGGGCCCGCCTGAAATGGCGCGTGGGTATGACGATGGCCCGGCAGGTCTGCGATGGGGCCGCCAACAAAAAAGCCCCGCGCATGCGGGGCTTGTATCGACCGGGAATGGGCGATCAGGCGTGGTAACCCAGCGTCGGCGCGAGGTCTTTTTCCGCTCGCTCAATGCTGACGCCACGGCGCTTCGCGTAATCCTCGACCTGATCCTTGCCGATCTTGCCGACGGCGAAATACTGCG
>RRZU013348982.1_pt1 | contig 17127 bp, 19 predicted proteins | sample 2165561 | NCBI WGS metagenome assembly RRZU01 (sample SAMN10456909, study PRJNA506462) | wastewater metagenome | isolation source: wastewater sludge | place: USA: Moscow, Idaho | reverse complement strand
TGCTTCATAGAGTCGCGTATCAAACTTAATGGTCGCATCATTGTTAACCCGTCTTTTGACTGTATGTAGAAAGGCTTCATCAAGTTTTTCTTTGGTGTGATATTGAATCAGCGATGCGTCCTTGTTGTATCGATCCCATGGCGTCATCTCTAAAGATGCATGTGGCGTGTTATTCTTTTCTATCACATATGTTCCAAGTGATGCATTCAGGGCTTCACAAGTCTCAAAGTCATGATAGTTTATATTGTACATCCATGACTCTTTGACGCTTCTAAAGTTTCGCTCAATTTTTCCTGAGTGTTGGGGACGATAAACTTGAGCGCGTTTTAAACCAATGCCAAGTGTCGCACAGATGATTTCTAATTGTTCATTACGATACGGTTTTCCATTGTCCGAATAGATTCTTTTAGGAGTGCCATATTTTTGAAGTGCTTCTTTAATCACAATTTGAACATTCACGGCATTGTCTGCATCGAAGATGCCATGCCCAACGATTAAGCGTGATGCATCATCGATGATCATAATCATATACACTTGTGTTTTCTTGCCTTCAATGGTGAGATAAGGACCATAGGATGTATCAATTTGCCATAAGTCATTGGCGTGTGCCATTTCAAAAGCACGCCTATCTTCTGTGGTAAGTGCTCCAATCTGCGGTTGTATCTTTCGCATATAGCGTTGAACTGTCGAAAGTGAGGCATCACTTTTCTTAATGACACCATCTTCAATGCACTGTTTATAGATGCTGGTGGCAGTACGACGCGGTCTTTCTGTCTTTAAGTTTAAGATGACTTCTTTTTGTTCATCCGTTAATGAACGGGGTTGGCCCTTATCCGTTCTTTGTTTATCTTTTAACCCTTCAAAACCATCTTTTCGATATTTATTAAGCCACATTCTTAAGGTTGCAGGGCGAATCGTTCGTTTGGTTCCATCTGGAAAAACCATCGGCTCTAACGATACTTTTTTAAAGTATTGGTTAGCTGATGGCTCTTCAAATTCATCATGAAGCACAGGTAAAATTAAACGATATCTCAGTAATGCGAGTGCTTCTATTTCTTTTTGTTTCATTTTTTAGTAGCCTCCTTCTTTTTTAAGCTAATTTAAGCCTATGTCAAGAAGGATTTTGTGCATAGATTCTAAACTCTGTAATATTAGAAAAAAGAAGAAATAAAACAGTGTATGTTGTCCTAATTTGATTATTCACGTTTGATTTGTAGAAATTGAAGACGATGATGCTTATGATAATCATGGATAATATCGTCGCCCTCAGAAGCCACGACTAATTTAATTTCTATTGAAAATAATGAACGAAATCTTAAACGATGATGCTGAAGGTATTGATTGTAAAGATAAGAAAGATATCCTAAGCTATGATTCAATTTCTTATAAACATGATTGAGTGATGTTTTTGAAATTTTACGAATGAGTTTAAATAAATATTGAACTGTGTAGCGTTTATACTTCACAAGATATGATGGAAGATAAACACGTGTCTTTTCGCAACTCATACACATCTTACGCATGACGCTTAAGTAGATATGAAGCTTAGTATTAAGATAAACATTTCGTTCATACGATCCGTGCGATTTAAAATCTTTAGATCCACATGAGGTACATCCAACACTTGATTGAGTTGAGATTGCTTTTTGAAAATCTTGATCATATTCATCCTGTAATGTTGATTGAATTAATTCTAGCGGTAAGTCTTTTAATTTGATGTCATTTATAATATAATGCATATGAGGTCCTTTCTAGGTTTATTTAGCTTCGTAACTTAATAATACCAAGACTTGACCTCTTTTTAAATGTTTAAGATGTTATTTTAATTTGACCACAGAAAAAGCAAGTTTGCCCATCACCTTTATCGGTATTGATGGAGAGACTTGCTTTTCTAATGCACTTATATGTTGTATTAATTTGCGGGATTACAAGATGAAACAATCAGAATTTACAGCAGGTTTGGCAAGTTATGTGGTGCATTCACTCATATCAGGTGCCATTGTGTTTTTAACCTTTGGGATTGCGACCCCATGGGCAATTGTATATATGAAATCATGGGAAATGGAAAACACCGTCATTGATGGTCAAAGACTACGATTTGATGGTAGTGCCATGGATTTATTCTTTCAGTGGATTAAATGGTTATTATTAACCTTGATAACTTTAGGAATCTACGGATTTTGGGTAAGAATTAAAATGAAACAATGGGTTGTAGAAAATACCCATGTTGATACAAGGTATTAAGGGGCATTTGTCCCTTTTTTAGTGGGTTTTCTTATGTTAAAATAGGGGTGAATTATTAAGGAGATACTTATGAGTCATAAATATAAATCACTGTTTGATATTATTGGTCCTGTCATGGTAGGACCCAGTAGTTCTCATACGGCAGGGGCTGTAAGAATTGGTAATATGGCTTTGGATATTTTTGGAGGTATTCCAGAGCGTATTAATATTTATTTGTTTGAATCTTTCGCAGAAACATACCAAGGACATGGGACAGATGTGGCACTTATTGGTGGGTTACTGGGCATGAAGCCAGATGATGAAAGACTCCACCAAAGTTTACTACTCGCAAAAGAGCACGGACTGGAGTTTAAGTTTATCCCTTTGGCAGATAAAGTGGATCATCCCAATACTGCGAAGTTTGTGATGAGAAAAGGGCAAAAACGTATGGATGTAACGGGTGTTTCTATTGGTGGTGGGAGTGCTTTAATTACTGAGATTGATCACCATACTTTAGAAATACAAAGTGGTGTCATGACTTTGGTGATTTCACACCGTGATGTGAAAGGCGCCATAGCGAAGGTTTCAGAGGCATTAGTTGAAGATGACATAAACATTGCGACCATGAAAGTTTGGCGCGAGTCACGCGGGGAAAACGCTTATATGGTCATTGAGATGGATGAACAAGTAGGACATTGCGACTTTAAGAAATTATTAGACTATGAATTTATAGAAGATGTGATTGTGATAGGATGTGGCAAGCATGAATTCAATTGAAAACTTAATTTTAGAAAGCCATAAAAGAGGTTCTGTATATAAAGCTGCCCTTCACTATGAAATGAAAGAATCCGGTTTAGAGGAGTCTGTATTAATTGAAAAAATGGCACGCCAACTTGAAGTGATGAAACAAACCGTTATCTTGGGAAATCAAGGGGTTGAAAGTCACACTAAATTAACAGGTGGTGATGCGAAAAAGTTGGATGATTATATTAAAAGTGGTAAAGGGATTTGCGATGATACTATGCTTAAGGCTGTAAGAAATGCGATTTCAACCAATGAAGTCAATGCGGCGATGGGGATGGTATGTGCAACCCCCACTGCAGGAAGTGCGGGCGTAATCCCGGGTGTCTTAATGTCTTTAACAGAACGTTATGATCTATCCCATGAAAAACAAATTGAGTTTCTCTTTGTGGCAGCGTTATTCGGACTGGTCATTGCGAACAATGCTTCCATTAGTGGTGCGATGGGTGGATGCCAAGCAGAGATTGGCAGTGCCAGTGCGATGGCTTCTGCTGCATCTGTATATGTAATGGGTGGAACACCTGAAATGAGTGCACACGCCATGGCCATTACCATTAAGAATATGCTGGGACTGATTTGTGATCCTGTGGCTGGCTTAGTAGAAGTCCCTTGTGTGAAGCGAAATACGCTGGGTGCAACTCAAGCCTTAGTATCATGTGATATGGCTTTAGCTGGCATTGAATCACGTATTACACCTGATGATGTAATTTCAGCAATGGATGCGGTGGGTAACGTGATGCCTGGTATTTTTAAAGAAACAGCTCAAGGTGGACTGGCTGTAACGCCTAGTGCCATCAAGATAGAAAAAGAAATCTTTGGGGACTTATAATATTCGTTGAAGTGAAGTCTTGAACATGTTACGATAATGAAAATATTTTGATAAAGGAAAGAGGAAATATCATGAAGTATACAGCACTTGTATTGGCAGCGGGGAAAAATGCGGCCCGTGGCATCAGTTATAAAAAGGCGCTTGCGGAAATGAAAACAGGAGAGAGTGTTTTAGATAAAACCGTTTCTGTGTTTTTAGAAGATGAACGTTGTCGACAAATCGTGATTGTGACAAACTCAGCAGACCTACAAAAGCTTGTGCAATCCCATAAATCTGGAAAAGTACTCCACGTAAAAGGTGGCGAAACACGCGTCGACTCTGTACTTCATGGCTTAACAGCGGTCAGTGAAGATGTTGTCCTCATTCATGATGGTGTGAGACCCTGGGTTCAAAAATCTTCCATTGACGCAATCTTAGAGAAAATGGAAACAGAAAATGCTTGTGTCTTGGCAATTAAACCTAAAGGGGCTTTATTAGAAGTCGAGGATGGTTATGTTAAAAATGTCTTCAGACCAGATTATATGCAAACACAAACACCACAAGGCTTCAAAACATCTTTCATTTTAAAATGTTATACAACAGCCCATCATTTAGGCTTTGATATGATGGATGATGCACAACTTGTATCACGTGTATCTGATGAGAAAATTGCGGTTGTGGAAGGTGACATCCGTAACGTTCGTTATTTACTTAAGGGATAATATGGAATCCATTATTACTTTTGAAAAAAAGATACTCTTAGAATATGATATTGCATCATCTTCATTTCAGATTAGTGAAGATGATGGCAATGCTTATCCATATGAGTTTTATGAAGACATTGAGCTTTGTGGGCGAGAATTTTATTTAATTTACTTAGAAGATTTAGAAATGATCCCAACTTCAAGCTTTGATAAGTGGCTGACACTTGACGAAGCGATAGCGTTTTTGGATGAAAAAGGACATGAATCTTATGTAAAAGTCTTGAATGATCTTAAAAATAAGGACATTCTCTAAAACTTGACTATTTAATAATAAGTAATTGTTTACAACACGGTTAAGTTTTGTTATAATCTATGAACGGATAAAAGGTTATCCTTGGCAGCAATGCCCACAGACCAAAAGGAGGTGTACAGATGAGAAAATATGAACTTATGTACATCGTAAAACCACACTTAGAAGAGGAAGCACGTAATACACTTATTGAAAACTTACATGCAATCTTAACTAACAACGGCGCTACACTTGAAAATGTAGACGAGTGGGGACTACGAGACTTAGCATATGAAATTGATCATATAACAAAAGGTTACTATGTCGTAACAACATTTACTTCAGATGATCGTGCAATTAACGAATTTGATCGTTTAACACGCATCAACCGTGATGTTATTCGCCATATGATCGTTCGCTTAGATGATCAAATCTAAAACAAAGAGGTGATGATTTATGATTAATCGCACAGTATTGGTGGGACGTATTACACACGACCCAGAAGTTAAGAAAACAAATAGTGGAAGCTCAGTTGTCAATTTTTCATTGGCAGTGAACCGTCAATTCAACAAAGACCAGACAGATTTTATTAACTGTGTGGCTTGGAGAAATCAAGCTGATTTTATCGGCAATTACATTAAAAAAGGGGCCCTTCTTGGAATCGATGGTCGCATCGAAACAGGAAGCTATGAAGACCAAACAGGTCGCAAAGTAAATACATTTACTGTTGTAGCTGAGTCAGTTCAAGCTTTAGAACCAAGAGGTCAAAGAGTGACAGGTTTCCAACAACAGGAACCTTCATTCCAACAACAAGAACCCCCAGCATTCTCTCAACCAGCTCCAGCACCAAGCTATGAGCAAAATTACGAAGAAGATGATGCGCCAACACTTGATATAACCAATGACGATCTTCCATTCTAAATTAAGAAAGGAACACTAACATGTCATACAGAAAATTTCGTGGACCAAGACGTAAAGTTTGCTACTTCACAAAAAACAATGTGAAATATATCGACTATAAAGATATCGAACTTCTCAAACGTTTTATTGGTTCAAATGGAAAAATTATTCCAAGACGCGTAACTGGAACACGTGCTAAATACCAACGTCCGCTTGCAATTGCAATCAAGCGTGCACGTCAAATGGCTTTAATTCCATACGTAACAGAAAATTAATAAAAAAAGCCTCTCTATTTCAGGGAGGCTTTAGTTTTAGGGAGACACTTATGAAACAAACCACACGATCCATGACACATGGTGCTATTACTGCAGCACTCACCGTGGTCTTACTTTTGGTAGACCGCATGCTGGCTGGTTTTCTCATGTCATTTCTTCCCCTACCCTTAATCATTTATGGCTTATACTATCCACTCAACCAAAGCATCATTACCTATGTTGTTACTGTGTTACTTGTGATGATCATACCAGGACAACTCCCCACAACCATCATGATGATTACTTATGGGTTTGTGGGACTTGTTTATATATGGGCACATAAGAAAGATGTATCAGATAACATTAAGTTTTTCATTGTCTTTTTAGGAAACTTCATCAACTATTTCATCATGATGAAATTCTTTGGCAGCTTTTTTGGTATGGAATTTAATTTATTAATCACACAAGTTCAAGGGTTCTTAAAGTTTTTAAGCCCAAGCCTTGTGAAGGTACTTGCGATGATTATCGTTTTATTCACCATTGCACTGGAAACAGTCATCATATTTTTAAGTGCAAGACAGCTTACATACCTGATGAAACGTCATAGAAAATAAGAATGTTCTATGGTAAAATGAATGAGTCATAGGGGGTATTTCAATGGAACGATTTGATAAATACAAAACCCAACTGCTCGTACTTGGCGTAGCGGAACTTGTTGTTTTAATTATTACACAAATATTTATGAAACAACAAATCATCCTCATCCAGTATGGGATTATATTAATCAATCTACTTTTAGTCTTCGTGTTCTTTACCATTATGGTGCGCTCATACAGACAGCGCGTCTTAAGTGTCACAAGAACCCTTGGAAAAGAAAGTGGAGAAGCCTTTGCGTTTGCGCGCTTGGGTATTTTGACGTATGACGACAGCCTTAACATCACTTGGATGAGTGAAGTCTTTGATGACTATGACCTCAATAAAATCGGAGAACCCGTCCTTGAAGTGTTCCCCAACTTAGCACCAGCCATTGGTGACTTAAAGTTAGAAGTCTTTATTGAAGTCAATGATGTCATCTTCAGAGCATCACACCTCTCATCAAAAGGTGTCATCGTCTTTCAAGAACAAACAGAAGTCGGTCAACTTCATAAAAAACTTGCGGACAGCTCTGTTGTCTTAGGCTTTGCGTACTTAGATAACTACGAAGAAACAACAGCCTACGAGGAAGAACAAACCATTGCGAAAATGGACACCAACATTCGAGAAGCAGTTGTGAAGTGGGCCAATCAGAATCATGTGATGATCAGGCGCCTTCGTCCAGATCGATACTTGTTATTATTAAATGATAAAATATTCAAAAAGATTGAAAGTGAAAACTTCAACATCTTAAACACGGTTCGCACAGAAGCATCCAAAATAGATGCGCGCATTACATTATCCATGTCATTTGCGAGAAAGAGCGAAAACTACAAAGAACTTGAAGAAATGGCAATCTCTGCCTTAGAGCTTGCGCAATCACGCGGTGGTGATCAAGTTGCGATCAACACTAAAAATGAATCCATGCGCTACTACGGTGGAAGTGTTGAAGCCGTGGAGAAACGCTCCAAAGTACGTGTGCGTATGATGGCGCAAAACTTGGGCGAACTCATTTCAAAATCAAGAAACGTGTTAATCGTTGGACATCGTATGATGGACTTTGACTGTATGGGTAGTGCTTTAGGTATCAGTGCCATTGTCAGTGCCTATCATAAAGATTGTTCTATCGTTTTAGATATGAATGATGTTGAAGCCAAACTCTCAGAAACCATTCAAACAAAAATGGAAGCCTACACACAAGACCACCACTTCGTCACACCTGATGAAGCCATCAGTGTCATCAATAAAGATACACTGGTGATTATGGTAGACCACCACAATGATGTTCAAACACAAGTCCCTAAAATACTTGAAAAAGCAAGTAACATTGCGGTCATCGATCACCACAGAAGAACGGGTGAATTCACCTTTAAACCAAAACTAGTTTATATTGAACCATCCGCATCATCAGCCAGTGAGCTTGTGATTGAACTGTTCCCTTATCATAAAGAGAAAATCAATGTCTCACCCTTTGTATCCAGCATCATGTATACAGGGATCCTCATTGATACAAACCGCTTTAGAAACAGAACCGGTTCAAGAACCTTTGAAGCTATGGCTGAACTCAGAAAGTTTGGGGCATCACTCACAGATGTTGAAAACTACCTGCGTGATGAATATGAAGACTTCGAACTCAAAAACAAAGTGCTCAATCAAAGTGAACTCTATGATGATGGTTATGTTATCGCAACCTATAAAGACGGGTTCTTAAAACGTGCCCTCATGTCACAGGTGGCCGATGAAATCCTTAAAGTAAGAAATGTGGAAGGATCTTTTGTGGTCTCAAGTATCAACGAAGATACTGTTGGTATTTCTGCCAGATCAAAAGGCGACTTAAACGTACAGCGCGTCATGGAAGTATTGGGTGGTGGTGGACACTTTACCGGTGCAGCCGCACAAATTAAAGGACAAAGTATTAATGATATTGTGGAAAACTTAAAATCTGCAATTGAGATTGTAAAGAAAGAGGTAAGTTAAGATGAAAGTTATTTTATTAAAAGATGTTAAAAAAATTGGTAAAAAAGATGAAATTGTTGATGTGGCAGATGGCTATGCAAGAAACTTCTTAATTCCCAATAAACTCGCAGTACTTGCCAGTTCAAAAGGAAAAGAAATTCTAAAAGAAGAACAACATGATCGACAACTTGTTCATGAAGCAAAAGTCAAAGAAGCACAAGAAATTGCGAAAAAACTCGAAGCCATTGTTTTAGACTTTGACATTAAGACAGGTAAAGATGGCCGCGTCTTTGGATCCATTTCCACAAAACAAATTGAAGCTGCTTTACTTAAGAAACATGACATTAAATTAGACAGAAGAAAATTCAAACCCAGTGGTCCCCTCACAAGTATTGGCCTCAATAAAATTGAAGCCGGTATTTATGATTCAGTCACAGGAACACTGAGTGTACGCCTAAACGCAAAAGACTAAAGGAGACGAACCTTGAAGACACTACCACAAAGCATCGAAGCAGAAATTGCGGTGTTGGGTGCCATCATGATCTATCCTGAGATCAGCACCACTTTGGGGCAATATGGTTTAAAACAAGATGATTTTTTCAAGTATGAACACAAAATCATCTTTAAAAACATTATGGCAGTCCTTGATGCCAAACAAAGCATCAGTGCAGACACCATTATCACCAAGCTGAATGACAACCAAGAACTCTCCACCATTGGAGGCATTGAATATCTTGCGCACATTACAGATGGTGGTGCCAGCCCTTCAACCTTTGATTTCTATGTCGATAACGTACAAGAAAAATCGCAAAAAAGAAGCCTCATTCAATTAACACAAGCATTAGAAGAAGGTGGTTTTGATAGTGCAACAGACATTCAAAACTTATTAGATCGCGCAGATTTAGCCTTAAAGAAAATTGCAGAAAATAGACGCGTTGAAGAAATGCAACGCGGAAGTGATGTGATTGATGAAGTTTATAAACAAATTAAAGAATTTAGAGAATCTGGCAATAAGATTACAGGACTTGCGACAGGCTATCATCACCTCAACATGATCACAAGTGGCTTGCAAAATGGTGACCTCATTATTTTAGCGGCCCGACCATCTGTGGGTAAAACAGCCTTTGCGCTGAACTTAGCCTTAAACATTGCCAGTTCATCACAAAATAAAAATGGCCAAGCCAGTGTGGCAATCTTCTCACTTGAGATGCCCGCAAAACACCTGATGATGCGTATTCTTTCAGCCAATTCAGGAGTTGAAGGAAATAAACTGAGAAACGGTAACTTAACAGACCAAGAATTAGGACAACTCGCACGAAACGTAGCACAACTTCAAAAACTCAACATCTTTATTGATGATAACTCATCCATTACGATGCCAGAGATCTTTGCGAAATGTCGTCAACTGAAAAATAATGGTGAATTAGAAATGATCATCATTGACTATATCCAGTTGATTTCTAGTGCAGGTAACGCAGACAACCGCCAACAAGAGGTTTCTGAAATTTCACGTAATTTAAAACTTCTAGCCCGTGAAATGGAAGTTCCCGTGATTGCACTATCACAGTTATCGCGTCTTGTAGAACGTCGTGAAAACAACATTCCACAATTGAGTGACTTGCGTGAATCAGGGTCCATTGAGCAGGATGCGGATATTGTTATGTTCTTGTATCGAGAAGCGTATCATGACCAAGAGAATAAGTCGGTAGAGCGCGATACAGAGCACTCTAAGCTTTTAATTCGTAAACACCGTAACGGTGCCTTGGCAGATATTCCTCTTGTCTTTGAACCAAAGATTAACAGATTCTATCCCGTTAAAGATTCATTTGAGGAGGAAGGCGCATGAGATACCACCTGATAGCAAGTGGATCAAAAGGAAATGCCTTTTTGCTTGAAAATGGATACACCAAAGTTTTAATCGATTGTGGGACAACACAACGAAACATCAAAAACAATTTAGAAAGCTTGGATATCAGCATTCATGATTTAGATGCGATTTTAATTACACACGATCACTCAGATCACATTCAAGCGATTAATTTATTTAAAAATCATACTGTTTATGCACCAAAAACATTATCAATTAAAACAGATTTAGTGATGCCTTATGAAAGCTTTGAAGTGGGAAATTTTAAAATTACCCCCATTCAAACATCACACGACACAGAAATATCTGTGGGATATGTGATTGAAGATGAAGATCATAAACTTGTTTACATTACCGATACAGGGTATGTTCGTAATGAAGATTTAAACTATTTAAAAAAAGCAGATCTGATTGTTTTAGAAAGCAATCATGATCCAGAACTTTTAATGAAAACAAACAGGCCCTACCATATTAAGCAGCGTATCTTATCTGATACAGGTCACTTGTCTAATGACAGTTGTGGGACAATTCTTTCGCAAATTGTATCTGATAAGACACAAGAAATCTTATTGGCTCACTTAAGTGATGAAGCCAATACAGAAATTTTGGCAGAAGAAACAGTGCGACGTTATTTAAATGGTTATCAAGGCTCCTTACGCGTAGGGCGTCAGTATGAAGTGATTTCAGGCGCCTTAAAACGCTAAATTTCACAACAATTTTTCACTGATTTATCACATCAATGACTTAAAGTTTACAAGAGGTGTTTGAATGAATAAAAATAAAACATATCAGATTATCGGCGTTATTGCAGCACTCCTGTTGAGTGTTTTCTTTGCGTACTCAGAAACAAAGGACGCAGAGCATTATAATCTTTCTGTTTTAGCAGAAGTAGAACAAGAACCCTCAATCATTCCACAAGAAGTTACAGAAAGTCTTTCTACACCTGTCAAAAGGTATAAGCTTTATTATAAAAATGATTTGATTGGAATCATTCATGACTATGAATTCATTAAAGTCTTATTGAATGATGTGTATGAAAGAGAATACCAAAGTGTGTTCCCTGATACAGAACTTGGGTTTATTGATGATTTATATGTGGTAGATCATTTAAGCTACAATGATTTTGAAGATAAAGATGTTGAAATCTTTGATTATATCTATAAAGAAGAACTCATTGCGATCTCTGTACCAAAAGTAGAGTTTTCAAATGGTGCCTCTATTTATGTTAAGGATATTTCAGATTTTAACAGGGCACGTGAAACCTTTATTAAGAGTTATGTGTCTGATAAGTCTTATGAAAAATTAAAAAATAATCAAAAAATTGATCCTTTAAAAAACTATGGTGAACAAGACATTAATTTAGAAATTGAAGAAACGATTATTTTCACAGAAGCCTATGCTTCCATTGATAACATTTATACCGATGAAACAGAAATCCTCAACTTCTTAAGTTTTGGGGATGAACCAGAATATAAAACATATGAAGTTCAAGAATTTGACATGATTGAAGGGATCGCCGTATTAAATAGATTGACGGTCAACCAACTGATGTCGATCAATAAAGATATCATTAAAGATTCTAAACAAATCATCAAACCTGGCACTGAACTGAACGTCACCGAGTTTAACTCTCCCTTTAATGTTTTTGTGACAAAGGAGCGTTTGGTTGAAGAAATCGTACACCCTGAGGAAACTCTTTATCAAAAAGATCCTTCCCTTCGTGAAGGGCTGACCCGTGTTGAAGTAAAAGAAGCGGTTGGCTATCGTGATGCAACTTATGAAGACTTATATCTAAACGATGAGTCCGTTGATTCTAAACTTATAAAGACAAAGATTACCAAAGAGCCCACCCGTGGTGTGGTTAAAGTTGGAACCTATGTTGAACCGCGTGTGGGTAGTGGAAGCTTTGCGTGGCCCATGTACAATGCACGAATTATGTGTGGTTGGTACTGTTATGGTGGGCATGCGGCAGTGGATGTTACATCGCGTTCTAATGGTGGCTATGGTCCAATTTATGCGAGTGACCGAGGATACATTCAAACAAACTCTTATTCAGGATCACAAGGTTACTATGTGGTCATCAACCATAATAATGGTTTTACAAGTCACTACTACCATATGAATGCGCCTGGTATTGTACCGCGCGGTGTCACTGTGCGTAAAGGTGAACAAATTGGTTATGTGGGTATGACGGGTCGTACAACGGCACCGCACGTGCACTTTGAAATCAGATATAATGGTGTGAAACAGAATCCATGTCGATACATAGGATGTTAAAGATGAAGGTGAATTTATGAAGAAATTAACACAAGTTTTAGTTGTATTATTAGTCTTTACGACAGGAATTTTAGGATATAAAGTTTATGATCTTTCAGATCAGATTGAAAAACTAGACAAAACAGAAACGAAAAAAAAAGAAGTTTCTACAATCGTTTCAGAATTTGAAACAGATGTGACCCGTGTGGTACAAGAGGTTAACGATAAAGTTGTCTCAGTTGTACAACATGTGAATAAGGCAGTTACTGGTAGTGGTACTGGGGTTGTTTATGAAGTTCAAGATGGCGCAACTTATATTGTGACCAATCATCACGTCATAGAAGGTGCACAAGACATCGTCGTAAAACTTGCGAGCGGTGAAGAAGTGGTGGCACAGCTTATTGGATCAGATGTCTATACAGATCTTGCATTACTTAAAATAGAAGGTGACTTTGGTTTAGAAGCTTTTAAAATTGGGGATTCATCACGCGTTACAGTGGGTGAATTTGTGGTTGCTATGGGAAGTCCACTGGGTGTTGAGTTTTCTAACTCTTCAACCTTTGGGATTATCTCTGGAAAAGATCGCCTTGTGCCAGTTGATTTAAACAATGATGGTATCTCTGATTGGGATATGGTGGTTATGCAGACAGATGCAGCCATTAACCCTGGAAACAGCGGGGGTGCACTTGTGAATATGAATGGTGAACTCATTGGGATTAACTCACTGAAAATCAGTTCAGAGAAAATTGAAGGGATGGGCTTTTCCATTCCCATCAATGAAGTCTTACCCATCGTAGCGCAACTCAAAGACCATGGTAAAGTGAACTATCCACTCATTGGGATTTCGGCCATTGCGATTGATGAGATGGCACCCATGTATAAAGCACAAATGAACATCAAAGAAGGAACCACAGGTGTTCTTGTGGTGGATGTATCTTTAGGTGCTGCAGCTTATCGCGCTGGCATTCAAAAAGATGATATCATCACATCCTTTGATGGGGTTGAAGTCAAAGACTTTAAAGAGTTCAGAAAAGAGCTTTATAAAAAAGAACCGAAAGATACTGTTATCTTAAAAGTATTAAGAGGTGAAGAAACCTTAGAGGTTGAGGTCACACTGGATTGATTAAGATCATTGCGGTAGGCCGTATTAAAGAAAAAGCCCAAGTGACTTTGATTGATGAGTATTTAAAAAGAATCAAACCCCTTCATAAAATTGAAGTGATTGAACTGAATAAATCGAAACATCAAGATAAAGAAGTCGAAAAAATTATTGAAGATGAAAGTAAGCGTATCTTAGAAAAAGTAAAAGATACAGACTGGGTGATTCTTTTAGACTTAAAAGGACAAAATATTGATTCCGTAAAGCTTTCTCAACATATTGAGAAAAACCTCAATACAGGTAAAAACATTGCCTTTATTATTGGGGGCTCACATGGTGTGGGTGAATCTATAAAGAAGAGAAGCAACTTCATGTGGCAACTCTCTGCACTCACTTTTCCCCATCAATTGGTCAGATTGATGTTGGTTGAGCAAATATACAGAGCATTTACCATTATAAACAAGCATCCATATCATAAATAAGTGGGTAAGTGTTGTTTTAAGTGGCCAAATGTATTAAAATATAAAAGAATGTAGGAGGTAATAATATAATGAAAGAATTTAATGCAACAGTTGTTGACCCAGTAGGTCTTCACGCACGTCCTGCGACAGTAGCAGTAAACGCAGCAAGTAAATTTAAGAGTGAAATCAAATTGAGCTATAAAGGCCGTTCAGTAAACATGAAATCCATTATGGGTGTTATGTCACTGGGTATCCCAACTCAATCAGAAATCACTGTTTCAGCTGAAGGTGAAGATGAAGATGCAGCAATCGCAACAATCGAAGAAGTTTTAAAAACTCAAAAAGTGATTGGATAAATAAGAAATCATAGAAGGACCTTTCCTTCTATTTTCTTTATCTAAAAGAAGGAGGAAAAATGAAAGCGTATACGAATTGGCTGGCCCTTGGAGAAAAAGAACCATGGGTAGAAAAAGCTTTAGATTCATTAACAGAAACAGAAAAGCAAGATGCTTTTTATAAATCATTAGAATTCGGAACTGCCGGTATGCGAGGGTTATTGGGAGTGGGGCCCAACCGTATGAATATATACACCATCGCAAAAGCCAACCTTGGTTATGGTAAATACTTAAAGGAAACATTCTCTGGACCTTTAAAGGTTGCGATTGCGTATGATAATCGCCATATGTCAAAAGAGTTCGCCGATATCAGCGGTCGTATCCTTTCTACTTTCGGGATCGATTCATATATTTTTGAATGTCCACGTCCTACCCCAGAATTATCTTATGCGGTACGAAAATTAAACTGTGTGGGTGGTATTGTGATTACAGCCAGCCACAACCCCAAAGAATACAATGGATATAAAGTTTATGATGAAACAGGATGTCAACTTGTGGATGATAAAATTGCCAAGGTCATTGAATATGTAAGTGAAGTAGGTGATGAGACAAACATTGATGTTCATGTGGGTGAGAAATCAATGATTCGTTATCTTGATGAAGACTTTGATCAAAACTACATCAACAAACTTAAAACGATTGTCTTAAGAGAAGACTTAGAGAAAAACATTAAAATCGTATTCTCATCACAACACGGTACTTCATACCCACTGGTCCCTAATATCTTAGAAGACTTGGGTTATGATGTCATTGTGGTGGACGAACAAAAAGCATACGATCCAGATTTCTCTAACACAAAAAGCCCAAACCCAGAAGATAAAAAATCATTTGAACTCGCGCTTAAATATGCAGAAGAGCATGATGCAGATTTAATGCTGGTGGCAGATCCTGATGCAGACCGTATGGGGATTGCGATCAAACATGAGGGTGAGTTTGTTTATCTAACAGGTAATGAAGGGGGCGCAATCTTACAAGAATACTTATATTCAACCAAGATTGAGTTAGAAGACATGCCAGAAAATCCAGTCATGTTTAATACAGTGGTAACATCTGACTTGGGTGAGAAGATTGCCCGTAAATATGATGTTGATGTGGAGAAAACACTCACTGGCTTTAAATACATTGGTGAAAAGATTGAAAATCATAATAGAAATAATACAAAGAACTTTGTGTTTGGTTATGAAGAAAGTTATGGTTATCTCATTAAAGATTTCGTACGCGATAAAGATGCACTTCAAGCATGTATCGCGGTATCTGAAGCAACCGCCTATTATAAAAACAAAGGCAAAACCTTAGTCGATGTCTTAAACGACCTAACTAAAGAGCATGGCGCTTACTATGATACACTTGAATCTTTAACATTAGAAAAAGAAGCCGGACTTGCACGTATTCAAAGAATCTTGGATAACTTTAGAAATGAAGATTATGAAGATTTCGCGGGTATCAAAGTTTCTAAAAAAGAGGATTACTTAACACAAAAAGATTCGCATGGAAACACACTTGACTTCCCTAAATCTAACGTTCTAAAATATTTCTTAGAAGATGGATCATGGGTTGCGATTCGTCCATCTGGTACAGAACCAAAATGTAAATTTTACTACTGTGTCAAAGATGAAAACATGGATGCTTCAGAATCAAAATACAAAGCTTTATCAAAGGCCATCAATGACATCATTGATACCATTCAATAAAATTACAGGGGGCTTCTTTTTAAGGCCCCTTCTTTATTTTTTTTAAGTTGTCAAAGCCTATTAAATAGGCTATATTGTTTATAGGAAAGAGGGATACAATGACACAAAATTTAAATCAAAAAGCAGTGAATACCATTCGCGCACTGTCAGCGGACATGGTTCAAAAGGCCAATTCAGGTCACCCAGGAAAACCCCTTGGGTCAGCGCCCATGGCATACACACTTTGGTCAAAGCACTTAAATATTGATCCAAAGAATACAAACTGGATGAACAGAGACCGCTTTGTCTTATCAGCTGGACATGCTTCAGCACTCATCTATTCATTACTTCACTTATTTGGATATGATGTAACAATGGATGACATTAAACAGTTTAGACAATGGGGATCAAGAACACCTGGACACCCAGAGTACATGGATACGGATGGTGTTGAAACCACAACAGGACCACTTGGCGCTGGACTTTCAAACGCTGTGGGTATGGCGATGGCACAAGCACACATAGGTGCTAAATATAATAAAGATGATCTTGCACTTTTTGATAACTACACATACGTTTTAGCAGGTGATGGCTGTATGATGGAAGGGATCACTTCAGAAGCCAGTTCTTTAGCTGGAACTTTGGGCTTAGGAAGACTCATCATTCTTTATGATTCCAACAGTATTACCATCGAAGGAAGTACAGACTTAGCCTTCAAAGAAAATGTAAGAAAACGTTATGAAGCATATGGCTTTGAAACATTCTTAGTTGAAGATGGTAATGATATGGATGCGATTGATAAGGCCATTAC
>RRZU011622918.1_pt1 | contig 17128 bp, 10 predicted proteins | sample 2165561 | NCBI WGS metagenome assembly RRZU01 (sample SAMN10456909, study PRJNA506462) | wastewater metagenome | isolation source: wastewater sludge | place: USA: Moscow, Idaho | reverse complement strand
CCTCACCCAAACACAACCCATCTATGTACTTTTCGCCCTGCCACAAGCGCACCTCGGTAAGGTTTTAGAAGCCATGCGCACCAACCCACAGCTTCCCACACAAGCGTGGGATCAAGACAATCAAAAACAGATGGCACAAGGCACATTAAGCGCCATAGACAACCAGCTCAATACCGCCACCGGCACCATCAACCTCAAAGCCCAATTTGATAATCTAAAAACAGAGCTCTTTCCCAATCAATTTGTAAATATACGCCTGCAACTAGGAGACCTTCACGATGCGCTCACCGTCCCCAACACCGCACTACAATCTGGTAAAGAAGGCAGTTTTGTCTACGTTGTTCAAGCGGACGATACTGTTCGCCTCACCCCGGTTAAAACGGGCATTGTCTTTAATGAATCTACGGTTATTACGCAAGGTTTAAGCCTTGAAGACCGGGTGGTCATTGATGGCTTAGACAAACTACGCAACGGCGCCCGCATCCAAACTGCGCAGCGTGCGACTGACATAGAGCCTCTTCCCGCCCCGGGGAGTAAGCACTCCAAAAATCAAAAAAAAATAAATCCCTTACGCACGCCACATACCTGATGCGCACCCTATCCAAACCATGAATCCTTCCCGCATTTTTATTCTGCGCCCGGTTGCTACAGCACTGCTTATGCTGGCACTTTTACTTGCGGGCCTTTTAGCTTGGCTAGAACTTCCGGTCGCGGCGCTGCCACAGGTGGACTACCCCACCATCCAAGTCTCCACCCAACACCCCGGCGCAAGCCCTGAGGTGATGGCAAGCGCCATTACTGCGCCACTGGAACGAAGACTTAGCAAAATAGCCGGTCTTGCAAACATGTCGTCCGTCAGCTCGGGCGGGGTTTCCGTCATCACGCTGCAATTTAGCTTAGACATTCCCTTAGACGTGGCAGAACAAGAAGTGCAGGCCGCTATTAATGCGGCCAACAACCTTCTGCCCAAGGACCTGCCCAACCCGCCGATCTATAGCAAGGTCAACCCGGCGGATACCCCCGTGATGAGTATTGCGCTCACCTCGCCCACCCTACCCTTACCCAAATTGGAAGACTGGGCGGATACCCGTTTGGCACAGAAATTATCGCAAGTGAGCGGCGTTGGTTTGGTGACGCTGAGCGGCGGACAACGACCGGCTATTCGCATCCAGGTACAACCAACCCAACTGGCCTCGCTAGGGCTCAGTCTGGAGGATTTACGTACCACCATTAACAATGCCAATATCAACACCCCAAAAGGGAGCTTCGACGGCCCGGCGCAAGCGGCTAGCATTGACGGTAATGACCAACTCAAATCCCCACAAGAATACCAATCGCTCATCCTTGCCTACAAAGATGGCGCCCCGATTCGCTTAGGCGACATCGCCAGCATCCAAGAATCTGCCGAAAATATCCGCCTGGCCGCCTGGGCCAATACCCAACCGGCCATTGTGCTCAATATTCAGCGCCAGCCCGGTGCCAACGTCATTGAAGTGACAGACCGCATCAAAGCCCTGCTACCAGCGCTCACCGACACACTGCCCGGTGCCATTGACGTGCGCATTCTGTCAGACCGCACGCAAACCATTCGCGCCTCCGTTAATGCGGTGCAGCATGAGCTCATTTTAGCTATTGCCCTGGTTGTATTGGTTATCTTTGTTTTTCTTCAAGATCTGCGCGCCACGCTCATCCCGGCCGTTGCCGTGCCCTTATCCCTGGTAGGCACCTTTACCGTCATGTACCTTGCCGGCTTTTCCATCAACAACCTCACCCTCATGGCGCTCACCATCGCAACCGGGTTTGTAGTGGATGACGCCATTGTGATGATCGAAAATATCGCCCGCTACATTGAAAATGGTGAATCTCCCCTTGCGGCAGCCCTCAAAGGCTCTGCGCAAATAGGTTTTACCATTATTTCTCTCACGATCTCGCTCATTGCCGTACTCATTCCCCTTTTGTTTATGAGCGATGTCATCGGACGCCTGTTTCGGGAATTTGCTGTCACCTTGGCCGTCTCCATTCTGATTTCGGCTTTCATCTCACTCACACTCACCCCCATGATGTGTGCCCGGCTCCTTTCATACAAGGCGCATAAAGATCAGCCGCAAACAAGCCTCTTTGAAAAAGTCATTCTTCAATACGCCAAACTCTTGCGATGTGTGCTCCGCCACCAAACGCTGACCTTATGGGTTGCGGTGGGCACGCTCGCACTCACCACAGTGCTCTATCTAGCCATTCCCAAAGGCTTCTTCCCCTTGCAAGATACCGCCGCCATCTCCGGCGTTAGCCAAGCCAACCAATCCATTTCGTTTGCGGGCATGGCAGAAAAACAAACCGCGCTCACGCAAGTCTTGCTTGAAGACTCGGCCGTCGAAAGCCTCTCTAGCTTTATCGGCATCGACACCACCAACCCCACACTCAACACTGGGCGCCTTTTTATTAACCTAAAACCCAAGGCGCAGCGTGGTTCAATCCAAGCAGTGCTCAAATCCCTCTCCGCCCGGGCTCAAGCAGTTGCGGGCATTGAGCTTTTTCTGCAGCCCGTACAAGACTTAAACATTGATACCACCCTCAGCCGGGCGCAATACCAACTCACCTTGCAAAGTGCAGACCAAGCGCTGCTTTCAGAATGGGTGCCCAAATTAACCGCCGCCATGGCTGCCCAACCTACGCTCACCGACGTTGGGCATGACTGGATGGATCAAGGACTGCAAGTTTACTTAGACGTTGATCGAGACATGGCCGCCCGCTTAGGCATTAGCCCGGCCAGCATTATGCAAACACTCTACAATGCCTTCGGACAGCGGCAAATCTCCACGATCTTTACCCAGTCCAACCAATACCGCGTCATACTCGAAGTGGCCCCAAACTTTCAAAGCCACCCCGAAGACTTAAAACATCTGTACGTCAAAACCGCTAGTGGTTCAACCGTTTCACTCGAAACGTTGGCACACATTCAAACCCGCCCGGCCTTTACCGCATTTAACCGACAAGCACAATTTCCCACCGCCACCTTATCATTCAATTTAGCCCCGGGGGTCGCCCTCAGCAACGCTGTTCAAGAAATTCAGAAAATCACGCAAACACTCGCCCTCCCTCCCAGCATCAACATGCATTTTCAGGGTGAAGCCTTAGCCTTCCAAGCCTCTCTCTCAAACACGCTCTGGCTCATCCTGGCTGCAATTATCACCATGTACATTGTATTGGGCGTACTGTACGAGAGCTACATTCACCCCATCACCATCCTCTCGACCTTACCCTCCGCAGGCATTGGCGCGCTACTGGCACTAGAACTGTCCAGACAAGACTTAAATATCATCGCCATCATCGGCATTATTTTGCTCATTGGCATCGTGAAGAAAAATGCGATCATGATGATCGACTTTGCGCTCGATGCACAGCGCACGCAAGGTATGGCACCCGAGGCAGCTATCTACCAAGCCTGCTTGCTGCGTTTTCGCCCCATTCTCATGACCACGCTGGCCGCACTTTTAGGAGCCCTGCCACTCATGCTCGGTTCCGGCATGGGGTCAGAGCTGCGCTCACCGCTTGGCATCACCATGGTAGGGGGCTTACTGGTCAGTCAAGTGCTCACCATTTTTACGACCCCGGTAATTTACCTCGCTTTTGAACGCCTCTCTGCCCGCCTGCGTCGCCTGGCGCCCAGCCTAGCCCAGCCCACGCCATGAATTTCAGCGAAATTTTCATCCGTCGCCCCGTCGCCACCACGCTCCTGAGCCTAGGCGTTTTGCTGGCCGGGCTGCTGGCCTTTAATCTGTTACCCGTTTCACCGCTGCCCGAAGTTGAATTTCCCGTCATCCAAGTGCGTGCCAGCTTGCCCGGCGCCAACCCCGAGAACATGGCCAGCAGCGTCGCCACCCCGCTTGAACGCAGCCTAGGACGCATCGCCGGGGTTAATGAAATCACCTCCACCAGCTCCGAAGGCAGCACGCGCATTGTGTTGCAGTTTGATCTGAGCCGGAACATCAATAGCGCAGCGCGTGATGTGCAAGCCGCCATTAACGCCGCACGCCCCAATCTGCCCAGCGACATGCCCAGCTTACCCAGCTACCAAAAGCTGAATCCGGCCGACGCTCCCATCATGGTGCTTACCCTCACCTCCGAGGCTTACACCAAAGCACAAATATATGACGTTGCCGATACTTTACTCAGCCCTAAACTGGCTCAAATAGAAGGCGTGGGAGAAGTCAGCTTGGGGGGCGGCTCGCAACCGGCCATACGCGTCACGCTCAACCCCATGCAGCTATCGCAAAACGGTCTCAACCTAGAATCGGTGCGCAGTACCATTAGTAACAACAATATTAACTACCCCAAAGGCTTTATAGAAAATGAAAGCACCCGCTGGCAAGTGGGGGCAAACGATCAACTCTACGCCGCAGCGGATTATGAAAAACTCATCATTCACCACCAGAACGGTTCGTCTTTACGCATTGCAGATGTAGGCGAAGCCAAAGACAGCGTACTTAACCGCCTCACAGATGGGCGCGCCGGGCTCGAACCCGCCGTTATTGTCCTCATCTACCGACAACCCGGCGCCAATATTATTCAAACCGTTGACCGCGTCACCGCCCTCTTACCTGAATTGCAGGCACAACTTCCCGCCGCCATGCGCCTAAGCCCGGCCATGGACAGGAGCGTCACCATCCGGGCTTCGCTCAAAGAAGTCATGCGCAGCTTGGTCATTGCCGTGGTGCTGGTTATTACAGTCGTGTTTCTTTTTCTGGGGCGCCTGCGCGCCATGCTGATCCCCGCCATTGCTGTGCCGGTTTCGCTCATTGGCACCTTTGCCTTTATGTATCTGGCGGGTTATTCGCTCAACAACCTCAGCCTCATGGCGCTCACCATTGTGACCGGCTTTGTAGTGGATGATGCCATTGTGGTGCTCGAAAATATTACCCGGCACATTGAAGAAGGGCAAACCCCTTTGCAAGCGGCTTTGCGCGGCGCCAAAGAAGTCAGCTTTACGGTTTTTTCGATCAGCCTGTCACTCATAGCAGTTTTCTTACCTATTTTATTGATGGGCGGACTCATTGGGCGTTTATTTAGAGAATTTGCCATGACGCTTTCTGTGGCTATTTTTATCTCGCTCATCGTCTCCTTAAGCACCACCCCCATGCTATGTGCCCGCTGGCTAGGTCAAACTTCAAACCCAACCCCGGCCCGCAAAACGTGGGGGCAAAGTTTGTATATCCGGCTTGAAAAAATCTACGCCCGCTCGCTACGCTGGACGCTGTCGCACAAGCCCCTCACCCTGCTGCTGCTCATGCTCACCATTGGGCTCAATGTCTATCTTTACATCACCATCCCCAAAGGCTTCTTTCCCCAACAAGACACCGGGCGCCTCTTTGGTAATTTGCGAGCCGATCAGAACATCTCTTTTCAAGCCATGCAAACCAAGCTCCAAACCTTTATCAAAACCATTAAAGACGACCCCGCCGTGGAACAAGTCATTGCCTTTACCGGCAGCGCCCAGCGCAATTCGGCCAATATGTTTATTGCACTCAAACCCTTATCGCAACGAACAGATAGCGCCGACGAAGTAATTGGCCGTTTGCGCAAAAAACTCTCCCATGAGTCCGGGGCAACGCTCTTCTTGCAAGCCGTCCAAGAAATCCGGGCCGGGGGACGCCCCAGCAATGCGCAGCACCAATACACACTCAAAAGTGACAATCTGGACACCCTGCGGGAATGGTCCCCCAAAGTACTCCAAACCTTGCAACGCCTGCCGGAACTCGCCGACGTCAATGCAGACCAAGAAGAAAAAAGCCTGCAAACAGAATTGACTTTCAACCGGGACGCCATGGCCAAACTGGGCATCACCCAACAGCAAATCAATGCCGCGCTCTACAATGCTTTTGGGCAAAGACAAGTCTCCACCCTGTACAACCCCATGAACCAGTACAAACTTGTCATGGAACTGGCGCCAGAATTCACCCAATCCCCCGCCGGGCTGAACCATATTTACCTTAACCTATCAGAAGGCGCGCCCATTCCCCTTTCCGCACTGGCCACATGGGCCCCCAGCCAAACCACTTTATCCGTTAACCACCAAGACCAATTTGTGGCGAATACCTTATCCTTTAACCTCCCCCCGGACGTATCACTTTCAGATGCCACACGCGCAATCGAAAAAGCTATTGCCTCTTTAGGTTTACCCAGCAATATCTACCCCAGCTTTGAAGGCAGCAGCAAACTTTTTAAAGAAGGCATGAGTAAGCAACCCATCCTCATTCTGGCCGCTCTATTTGCGGTATATCTTGTACTAGGCATCCTATACGAAAGCCTCATCCACCCTTTAACAATTCTCTCCACATTGCCTTCTGCTGGGGTTGGCGCCCTACTTGCCCTCTTCGTTTTCAAATCGGAATTCAGCGTTATTGCCCTGATTGGCATTTTGCTTTTAGTCGGTATCGTCAAGAAAAACGCCATCATGATGATTGACTTTGCTTTAAGCGCCCAACGCACTCAAAATCTCGATGCTGAAAGCGCCATCTACCAAGCCTGTTTAAAACGCTTTCGCCCTATTCTCATGACAACGCTGGCCGCGCTGTTCGGCGCCCTGCCCTTGGCGTTCGGACACGGCGACGGTGCAGAACTGCGCGTCCCGCTTGGCATTTCCATTGTGGGCGGGCTTATCTTTTCGCAACTTTTAACGCTCTATACCACGCCCGTTGTCTTTATTTACCTTGAGCGCCTGCGTACCCTATTGAGCAGAATACGCCCAACCCTTACCCCCAAACAGGTGCCCTAATGACGCCGCACACCCCTTTAGGCCTACTGCTTGCCTTCAGCCTTTCTCTTACCGCCTGCAGCACCGGGCCGCAGTACGAACGGCCCGCGTTCGATCTGCCCGCACAATATAAAACAGCGACCCCATTAGACGCCGCCACGCCACAAACCCCCGACCCCTCTCAAGCCTGGTGGCAGGTCTACCAAGACCCACAACTTAACACGCTGCAAAACGAGCTGCTGCAACACAACCCCAGCATCGCCCAAGCCCAAGCACAATACCGCCAAGCACAAGCCCTGCTCACCCAAGCGCAAGCCGGGCTATGGCCTTCGGTCAGCGCCAACGCGGGTCTTTCGCGCGGCAGCAGCGTCCCCCAAAAATCGCCCACCAATGCCTTTTCTGCGTCCCTCAATGCCAGCTGGGAACTTGACCTCTGGGGAAGCGTAAGCCATAGCATCGACAGCGACACCGCCTTGGCTCAAGCCAGCTTATCCCAGATCAGCGCCGCTAAATTAAGCGCCCAAAACCAACTAACGCAAGCGTATTTACAATGGGTTGTGACCGGCTTTCAACTACAAGCCTTAAAAGACAGCGCTAAATCACTGGAAGAAGCGCTTGCACTCACAGAAAATCAGTTTCGTGCCGGCCTTGCGGCAGAAAGCGCCGTGGCCCAGGCTCAAAGCCAATGGCATAGCGCACAAGCCCAGGTGACGGAAAAGGCCCTCACACACGATCAACTACACAACGCCATAGCTACCACGCTCGGGCGCACCCCCAGCCAGCTGACACTCCAACCCGTCACAACCTGGCCTGCTCGCCCAGACGTTCCGCCCGGCCTGCCCTCTACCCTACTCGAACGCCGCCCAGATATTGCTGCGGCAGAACGCAAAGTAGCCTCCGCCAATGCAGAAATCGGCGTGGCACAAGCCGCGCGCTACCCTAAACTCACCCTCAGCGCCAGCGCTGGCTCTCGCAGCAGTGCACTTGAAAATTGGCTAAGCCTGCCTAACCGGGTTTGGGCACTGGGTCCGGAATTGGCCTACTCGCTTTTTGACACCGGCAAGCGCAAAGCGCAAGTTGCCGCAGCAGAAGCAAACTACGACGCCATTGCCGCCAACTATAAACAAACCGTCTTGAAGGCTTTTCAGGAAGTCGAAGACAACTTGACCGCCCAAACCCTACTAGCTCAAACGGCAAAAGAACAAAGCGCCGCACTAGCCGCCGCACAAAAAGCCGAAAGCATTAGCCTGAACCAATACAAAGCGGGCACCGTTGCTTACCTCAACGTACTCAACGCTCAAAACAGCCGCATTGCAGCAGAAAATGCACTTTGGAGCGTTTGGTTACGCCAATACACCACACACGCGGCGCTCATCACCGCACTGGGCGGCGCACCGAATTCAGATGCAAGGGAGTAAAATCCCGGGTACAACCCTTTTTCATAAGGAAGTTTCTTCATGCGCCCTCTGCTTTTAAAAACCGCCACCTTTGCCCTTTGCTGCGCCTTGCTCAGCGCCTGCGCCTCAACGGACACCCAAACCCAGGCACTCAAAGAAGAGCGGGATCAAATCGAATCCGACATCACCCGCGCCATTGGCCCAGCCAGCTGCACCGAGCAACGCCAATGCCGCGTGCTCCCTATGGGGGCCAAACCCTGCGGCGGAGCTTCGCACTTTAAAGTGTATTCCGTCACCAATACGGACGAAACCAAACTCAACCAAATGGCCGCCCGGCACAGCCAAATCTCTGCCCTGCTTCAGCGTGGCAGTGGCCGCATGAGCGCCTGCCAGTTAGCCACCCCTCCACTCATTTACTGTGAAAACAGCCAATGCGTTGGCCGGGAACGTTAAGCATATTTTTGCCCTCATGCCCCATCTGATTCCGCCATACATCGACCTCAGACCCGCACATTGACATGAAGCGCACCCAAGCTCAAAACCCCGCCCCCCAAAGCCAGGAGGCCAACCTTGACTAACCCCCCCCTTTCACCCCCCCCCTCCCCGGACAACTGGGCGGTGCTCATCGGCCGCTTTCAGCCCTACCACAAAGGGCATGCCGCTTTGTTGGCTCAAGCGCTTTTACATGCGCAACATTGCATCATTGTGTTGGGTTCCGCCGAATGCCCCCCCAGCCCTAAAAACCCTTGGGACTGGCAAACCCGGGCCCAGATGATTCGGCAAAGCCTCACCCCGGCCGAAGAAGCACGCGTGCACTTTGCGCCGGTAAAAGATTACAACGACCTGCCCCGCTGGCTAAAAGACGTCTACCAAAGCGTCCAAACCCTTATTGCAGCCCACAGTGCCAACCCACCCCAACACATTTACCTTGTCGGCCACGAAAAAGACAGCAGCAGCTACTATCTGCACGACTTTCCCGACTGGTCTTTACTCTCACTTCCCCGCGCCGGGCAAATCGATGCCACCCCCATCCGCCAAGCACTTTTTGCCGCCCCCAACCTGCTGGCCGCCGAAAAAGCCTTACTCCATTTTAGTGACGTCCTCAGCCCCGCTGTGATCCAAACGCTACAAAATTGGCTACACACCCCGGCCTACACCACGCTACGCCAAGCATGGCAAGATGCCCCGCCCACAAAGTAAGCGCATACAGCTGCCGGGCGGCGCAGCGTTTCCTATAAAATACCGCTTTCCCTATTTCCATTAAGCTGACAACTCATGAACGCCACCGCCCAGGCTGCTTCACACACGCCCATGATGCAGCAGTATCTCAACATCAAAGCTCAGTACCCAGATACCCTGCTTTTTTACCGAATGGGAGATTTTTATGAGCTTTTTTTTGAAGATGCCGAAAAGGCCGCTCAGCTTTTAGACATTACGCTCACCACACGCGGGCATTCGGCCGGGGCGCCGATTAAAATGGCTGGCGTGCCCTACCATGCGGTTGAACAATACTTAGCCCGCCTGGTTAAACTGGGCGAAGCCGTTGTGATTGCAGAGCAAGTCGGCGAGCCCGGCGCACAAAAAGGCCCCATGGAACGCGCCGTTTCACGCATCGTCACCCCCGGCACCTTAACCGACGCCGCCCTGCTCGACGACCGGCGGGACGCCCCTTTGCTTGCCCTGCAACTCACACGGGGCGTACTCGGGCTGGCATGGCTCAATCTGGCCAATGGCGACCTGCGTATTTTGGAATGCCCGGTCGAACACCTGGCCGCACAATTCGAACGCCTCCGCCCGGCCGAAGTGCTGGTGCCAGAAGGGCTGCGCCTGCCGATGCTCGACAACATCGCCCCCAACTTGCGTAAACTTAGCGACTGGCTGTTTGACGCGCGCATCGCTAATGAACGGCTCACCGCCCACTTTGGCACACAAAGTCTGGAAGGCTTTGGCCTTAACGCACAAACCCAGTCCCAAACCGCTTTAGCCGCTTGCGCCGCGCTATTCGATTACGCCTACAACACCCAACGCCAGCAACTTACCCACATCACCCGCATCAGCTTGGAACATGAAACCGCCTTCTTAATGCTCGATGCCAATACGCGTAAAAACCTGGAACTCACCGAAACCCTGCGCGGCGAACCGGCCCCCACCTTATTCTCTTTGCTAGACCAATGTATGACAGCCCTGGGCGCACGCTGGCTGCGCCACGCACTGCTCAACCCCCTGCGAGACCGCAACGAAGCCCGGGCCCGGCACCAAGCCCTTGGCGCGCTGCTCGAACAACAAGGCGCCGCCTTAAGCGCCCTACGCAGCGCACTCAAAGGTCTGGCAGACATTGAACGCATCAGCACCCGCGTCGCCCTCAAAAGCGCACGCCCCCGGGATCTCTCCAGCCTGCGAGACAGTCTGGCGCAGCTTCCCCAAATCTACGCAGCCCTTGAAGGCTGCCACGCCGAACGGCTACAAACACTTGCTCAGTACCTACTCGTGCCGCCGGAAATTCTAGACCTGCTCACCCGCGCCATCGCCCCGGAGCCCTTGGTTGTCCTCCGAGAAGGCGGCGTCATTGCAGACGGCTTTGATGCACAACTAGATGAGCTACGCAACATTCAAACGCATGCCGACGTCTTCTTAAAAGAGCTCGAACAAAAAGAACGCGAACGCACCCAGATTGCAACGCTCAAAATTGAATTTAACCGGGTGCATGGTTTTTATATTGAAGTCGGCCACGCCCACACCGACAAAATTCCCGATGACTACCGCCGCCGGCAAACCCTTAAAAATGCCGAGCGCTACATCACACTAGAACTCAAAGCCTTTGAAGACAAAGCCCTGCACGCGCAAGAACAAGCGCTGGCCCGGGAAAAAGCCCTGTACGAAGCCGTACTCAACGCACTCGCCCCGCATATTCCAGACCTGCAAGAACTGGCCCGCACGCTGGCACAACTCGATGCCTTAGGCGCACTGGCCGACGTGGCACAGCGCCACCACTTTGTGTGCCCACAATTTACAGACAACATCGGCCTAGAGATTGAGGCCGGGCGCCACCCCGTTGTAGAAGCCTACGTCACACAACAAAAAGGGCAATTCATCCCCAACGACTGCCACATGAACCCCACCCGGCGCATGCTCATGATTACCGGGCCCAACATGGGCGGCAAATCCACCTTCATGCGCCAAGTCGCCCACATCGTCCTGCTCGCCCACATTGGCAGCTTCGTACCCGCCCAAAGCGCCAGCATCGGCCCCATCGACGCCATCTACACCCGCATCGGCGCCTCAGACGATCTGGCCTCCGGGCGCTCCACCTTTATGGTCGAAATGACCGAAGCCGCCACCATTGCCCACAACGCCAGCGCACAAAGCCTTGTGCTCATGGACGAAATCGGCCGGGGCACCTCAACCTTCGACGGCCTTGCCCTCGCGCTGGCCATTGCCCGACATTTGCTCGTCAAAAATCAAAGCCTCACCCTCTTTTCAACGCATTACTTTGAACTGACGCGCCTAAGCCTCAACTTTCCCGAATGCGCCAACGTGCACGTCAGCGCCCTGGAACATGGGCAACGCATCGTATTTCTACACCGCGTAGAATACGGCCCGGCCAGCCAAAGCTACGGCATTGAAGTCGCCGCCCTCGCCGGCATGCCCGCCAGCATCGTGCGAGACGCAAAAAAACAGCTACGTGCCCTAGAAAACCGAGAAATTGCCCACGAAGCCCAACCCGACCTCTTCATCCAAGCCGCCCACGAATCCCCCCAAGACACCCCTCACCCCGCCCTCACCGCCCTAGCCCACCTCAACCTAGACAGCCTCACCCCCCGCGAAGCACTCGAAACCCTATACGCCCTACAACAGCAACTCAACAAATAATCATCCCAAAAATACAAACCAAACAACGCCTCTCTAAAACGCAGATAGCCTCATCAATAGAAAGCATTCCTCACTCACAAAAACCTCTTGTCCATATAAACACTTTGAGCCAAAAAACAAATTTTGAAAAGGAACTTCCCGGACTTGCTTGCGACAAAGCCGGGCTAAGTTTTATTTCTAAATTATTTCACTACAATACGATACAGAGGCTTCCCATCCGAATGTTGAGACTGCTTGCCATGTCCTTCAAACACTAGACTCCCGCTGTCAGCGTCCCACTGCATGGGCTGCAAAGTGTAAGGGTTGTGCAGCTCCGAAGGCGTCTTGGCCAACCAGTCCGGCATGTCTGCCAAAGTCATCTGCTGCATAATGGCGCGGTGCTGAAGCAACACGAGGCGGCGGTAGCCCTCCATATCGGCAACGTGCTGAAAATATTCTTGATAGTCTGGCGAAAAGCCTAACATGCAAAACCCTACCACGTTGCGTAGCTTCCAGAAATTTAAATACGAACAAGGCTCTTCTTCTCGGCGATGACGAGCACCCGCAAAGGTTGCTTCCTGCTGATGAGGCGACAAGTCACTTATTGTTTGCATCTGCGATACACGATCCACAAACAGATTCAGCGTTTGCTGAGGCAAGTAGGCTAAATCCAGCAAGTGTTGCCACCAGGCAGGAAATTCATCCAAGGGAGACAACGGAGTAGGCGCATGCTTTGTTTGTCCTAAAGAATAGAGAATACTTGCCACAAACCGTTTCTCACCTTCTAAAGATTCATGTAAAGAGGCTGGAGGGGTCTGGAGCATGTTTTCGATGCGCTGTGCTATCTCCACTGACATCTGTGGGCTCAAGTGTGCATTGGCATCTCTAAACCAGCGCAATTCTCGGTATTGCATGGCCAGAGCAATCATAGAGGCAAGCAAGTTATTCGAACGGTACGCTAGACGTTTTCGTAACTCGAGCGCTTCCTGAGCAACCATCAAGGCCTGTTGAGGCTGCCCCTCCATCCACAGCAGTGAGGCTTGCGCCAGCCACGATTCATGGCCATGTACCAATAGATCAAAACGAGGTGTCCACCATAATAAGTAGGCTGGTGTAGGATCGTTAAACTGCTCGGCATGAGCAATAGCCTTCAAACGCTGGAGCAGCACTTGATCTTTTTGGAGTGAGGTCTCTACTTCAGCCCGGCGCTGTTCATACCAACCAAAGCAGTCAGTTTGGTCTGGCGGGCACCGCAGAGTCTTCGATAAATTGCTAACCACAACATCCTTCGTTGTAATAAACGGAGGCATTCCCTCTGTTGCATCTCCATGCTCTTCCACCCAGCGTCTCCGTTCAATCTCACGGGTGAGTCGTTGGCGCCCCAGCGCGATGGCGTCGGCTATTGCATCATTCTGCGCTGGGGCATCCAGCCCCATCAGAATAAGATAGCCATTACCCTGCAAATCCGCCTCCGTAGGCGGGGTGTAGTGCAAAAGCTGCTGGGTCGCCTCGCTCAAAGGATCATCTTGCCAGTTAGCCACAATCAATGCGATAAAAACCACAGCAAATAAGCCTGATACGGCAAGAAACAACCAGCCCATCATTTTTAAAAGGCGGCGAAAAAAACGCATGTTAGAAAACTCCTATGACCATCCCCGCGTTAAAAAACGCAGCAGTAAGTCCAAAACGAAATGATGCTACTGCAGAGAAAATGCACTCAAGGTTTTGCATATAATCTTTTGAAAGACCATACCCAGAAAGCACATACCTATGCCTAGACACGCTAGGGTGAAACTGATCCAAATCCAAAGGTGAATTTACAAGCGATTTCAAAACAGCAAGGCAGTTGGCACATTGCTTACATTTATGCAAATCACACGCCTATTTGTAGCGGCAATAATAGTCTAGCCTTTATGGCTGGCAGCCACTTAAAATACTAGCGTGCCCAACTATTCTTGAGCACACGAGCGGCATCACAAACACCTGCGCGATTGAAGGCCATTTCAACAATTTTCTCCTTTCCCCCAGGCTCACATCCTTATAGATGTTAAAACACATGAGGGCAAGCAGCGCAGCGGTAACAAACATAACCGACCGTGTTCTTGCCATGGCGGGCATATCAAATCCGACATCACCAACCCGGATACCTTTTAAAATAGAAATCAACTTCATCGGTCGAGATTTTGTTATCAAGGTCCCACTCGATGATCGTGGCCATGTCATCGGCCATTTCTTCAATGACTCCCCTAAGTTCTAGCGGTTCTATCCAGGAGTGCGGGATTGCATGAGCCCCATAAATGGCACCCAGCAATTGGCCTGCAATTGATCCAGTTGAATCACTGTCGCCGCTGTGATTCACGGCAAGGGTCACTCCTGTTCTGAAGTCTTTCGATGACAGAGCACAATACACCGCAATGGCTAGCGCTTCTTCGGCAGTCCAGCCTCCCCCTAATTGGGTAAGGGCATCGGCGTCATTGGGTGCCTCAAAAGCCAACCGACATGCCTTCTGTATGGCAAGCAGAGTTTCTTCGTGACCAGGCTGCTCCTTAAGGTGCGCAAGCGTCATGTCAATCGCCTGCGGCAACTGTACACCCACCAATAAATTCATGACGATACTTGCAAAGGTTCCTGATGCCAATTGTCCTGTAGGGTGTCCATGCGTAATTGCGGCTGCCTGGCAAGCCAATTCAAACGCGTCACGCATAGCCTCCTCATGCCACACTGATAACTCGTTGCCGGCCAATATTGCGTAATACATCCCTATGGGGGCTACTCGCATCACACCGCCACATCCTTTGCTATCATTATTTGCGACATCACCTGATGCCCGCATGCTTTCTAGGCTCGATAGGCACGTATTTCCGGGTGCCCTACGGGAAAACAACGCTCTGTGGCCGATCAACCATCCGTCGATTCCGTCATCGTGCATAGGGTTGTGATACCCCTGTGTTTTGTACCAGCGCTGGTAGGCCCTTGCAATGACACTTGGCATATGGCAAATGCCTTTAAGGCTGTCGCGCAACCATCCCCGCATCACCCCCTCGGCGGTGAACAGGGTCATTTGGGTGTCATCTGTAATTGCACCCAGCCTTCCAAAGGCTGGCACGTACTCCTGAATCCCGGCAGAGCCAAACTTCCGATTGATTTGGTCTCTGGACATAAATTCAACTGGTGCGCCCAGGGCGTCGCCTACAGCACCCCCAAGTAAACAACCACGGTAGATGTCTTGAAGGTGTTGGTTCTTGGGTTTTCGTGGAAATTGACCTGTCATGTTTGTTACCCCACGCTTTTAAAGTTGCGGTTATTTAGGATAGGCTCGCCATCCCAGCAATAGGCGACCAACGGCCCGCCCTTTGCAGCACTGTAGTCAACGCAAGCGGCAGTTGCCGTCTGCATTTGAGGCGTTCCAGTCATCCAGTAGTGGCCAAAAAACACGGGCTTAACTCCGTCATACCGTGAGCGCAAGTCCGTTTCTAGCGGAACTTCTGGCAAGCAACTGCAAAATTCATCGGGCATCAGGGCAAGGTCGCGATAAGTAGTGGCATTACTTTCCCACCAGCGAATGCGCACATTTCGTCGCTCATGGCCATCTTTGTCTCTAAAGGTATGCCCGTCTGGCAGGCGAACCTCCAACCCTTTGGTAAGTCCTTCGACGGCGCGGAATTCCATTTTTCCGGAGCGACTCGCCGAAACCACAAGTTCAGTCGTGAGTTGATTTTTTCTCGTCAAGTGCGGGCGCAATGCATCCATGTAGCAGTCGTGCCAGCAAGCGTGAACAATACGAACGCCGGGCAAATCAAGCCATAAGGGTAGCGTCAAAAACCAGTCGATCACCTCTTTATGCATAGCCGGTCTGTCAGCTACCTCTTTTAGGAAGGCAGAATGTTGATCTCGGTTCTGTTTTCCCCATACACCATCATGCGGGCGCAGATATTGGCCTGTGGCCATGGGGTCAGGCGTATGCCAGGCAATCGCGTTGAACTCGTGATTTCCCATGACCGCTTGGGCGGATCCAGCATCGACCATCCGACGCACAGTCATGACGCTTTCCAGTTGCCTAGGCCCACGATCTATAAAGTCGCCTACAAACAGGGCGCTGCGATTAGGATGCCTGTAGGCGCCGCCCTGATTAACGTATCCGAGCTCATTTAACAGGGCGTGAAGTTTGTCAGCTTGACCATGTATATCTCCAATGATGTCGTACGCCATCTTTCCCCCTTTTTTGTATTTAGTTGTAGAATGAACATATATTATTAGATATAGATGCAAAATGCAACTAAATAAAATTCAACACGAACTCTATCCTGCCGTGATGGTGGACATTGCCATCTTCAGCGTAGATGAAAATGGATTACGGGTGCTGCTCATACAAAGGGCAAATGAGCCTCAAAAAGGTCTATGGGCACTGCCTGGTGGCTTTTTGAAGCCGGATGTGGATGCCAACCTAGAGTCGGCAGCACGCAGAGTGCTGGTTGAAAAGATAGGCGTGGAGACTCCACATCTAGAGGAAGTCTGTACATTTAGCGGCAAGGATCGCGATCCACGGGGTTGGTCCATCAGTGTTTTATTCTTCGCGTTATTGCCTCGTGACCAAGTCCCCGCCGTGATTAAGGCGAAGGTTGATGCGGTTGAATGGGTGAGTGCTAGAAACCACGAATTGACGATGGCGTTTGACCACAACGAGCATCTCAGCAAGGCGCTTGGCTTGTTAAAACGCAAGGTTGAGCGGCATGCGTTGCCCTTACAGCTCATGCCCGAGCATTTTACGCTCACAGCATTGCAACGCACTTGTGAAGCAATTCTTGGCTATGAATTAGACAAGAGCGTGTTTCGCCGACGTCTCAAGCCGGATCTAAAAAAACAACCTCCAGAGGTTTCTGACTTGGTAGAGGTAGATGGCTTGAAGGAAACAGGTCATCAGCGACCGGCAAAACTGTACAAAACCAGGGAGGGTTTTGTGTTCTTGGACTGATCGTCCCTGATTATGCTCAACTTTTGAAGTTTGAGTTTCAGCGCCCTCTCAGAGGCTGTTCATGATCTTTTGTTGCTGATATCCTTTTCCGATGAGAAAAAACTACCCAAGTGACATAAGATCAGCGTACTGGAGTACGCTTTAAAAAAATCTGGTTGG
>RRZU010173912.1_pt1 | contig 17128 bp, 11 predicted proteins | sample 2165561 | NCBI WGS metagenome assembly RRZU01 (sample SAMN10456909, study PRJNA506462) | wastewater metagenome | isolation source: wastewater sludge | place: USA: Moscow, Idaho | reverse complement strand
GGTGAGGCGCAGCGCGTTGTCGAAGGGGTTCTGCAGACAGCCACTGATATGGTTACCACGGATCGCGAGCCCGACCACCGGGGTGCCGAGCTGCCGGCGTGCAGCAGCGAGTGCATTGGCGCGCAAGGCTGCCGCCGGCACCGACACGGCGCCGGTACCGATGCCCGACAATCCCATCGCCGCGATTTCGTTGCGCTCGATGGTGATGTCGTAGAGGAAGCCGGAATTCTCGGGGTTCGGCGCTTCGTCGACCTTGAGCGCGATCGTCAGCACAAAGGACTGATCGTTCTGGATCGGCTGCAGATCCAGCTTGTCGATCACGAAACCGGGCTCGCCCTCGGTGACGCGGAAGGTCGCCGGGTTGCTGCCGAAAAGGAAGCTGCCGTCGGCATCGGTGACGAACGAGCGCGCCTCGTTGGTCGCCGTGTTGGTCAAGGTGATCTGTACGCCGGCGCGCGGCTTGCCATCGGGACCGATGACGCGCACCGTCACACCGGCTTCCTGCGGCAAGGTGAACACCTGTTCCGGCTCCGGCAGTGGCGCGAGCGGCGAAGCCCCCAGCGTCACGCCGTTGCCGGCGCCGCCGACGATCACGTTCTCGAGTACGCGCACACGCTCGCAAGCGTTGCCCAGTCGAATGCCGCCGAGCGCCCGATACGGCTGCTTCAGCACGACTAGCGACGGCAGCTTGATCGCCCACACCTGGTTGACATAGCGCACGAACAGCCGCGGATTGAAATAGACGATCACCAGCCTGGCACAGGGATCGGTGGGGTCGACCGGATCGGTCTCGGTCGGCACGTCGAGCGGCGGCATGTCCGGCGCCGGCAACAGGCGGATGTCGTTGCGCTCGATCCGGCTATCGTCGCCGGCGAGATGGATCGCCACATCGCTGCCGCGCTTGTCGAGCATGCGGATGCGGTTGTGGTGGATGTTGACGCCTTTCGCCTGGCGCGCGTGGATGGCGTTGCTGCAGGCAAGAATGCGGTTGTACGCGATCTCGATGTCGACGCTGCCAGCGGCCTGGCTCGCCTCGATGACGATGGCGGTGCCGCCGAGCGTCACCATGTCCAGGTGCTCGAGGCTGACGTTCTCGGCATCGCGAATCGTGAACATCGGCAGCGTTGCGCCCTGCTCACGCGGAATCACTTTGGTCTGGGTGTCGCAGCCCTTGATCCTGACGTTGCGCCGGCCGGCAATCAGCGCATTGGTCTGGTGCAGGCCGGGCAGCAGGCAGATCTCGCCACCGTTCACGGGCAGGTGCTGCAGCGCTTCTTCGATCGAATCGAAGTCACCGTGGCTGTTGCGGCCGTCACCGACGAGGAAGGTGCAACATATTTTCTGGTTGCTCAGCGGTCGAAAGATGCGTCGGCAGTCGTCGATGTCGCCGGCAGCATGGCTGATGCTCAGCGGCGGCGGGCCGTTCCAGTTGAGGATGCCGAGCGCGACGCGACGATGCCGCACGCCCTGCGGCGGCGCCTTGGTCGGCCACAGCGGTGGCTCGAAAGCGACTCCCGACGCGCGCACCGGGAAGGTCCAGTAGTCGCCGGGTTGATAGTTGGCGTTGTTCGCGGTCGCCGCCTCGAACTCGACCCGGATGCCGTCCTTCAACTCGACCGGGTTGGCGCCGCCGACCGGAAAATCGGCCACCCGGGCGATGCCGTTCCAGAGTCGGAAGAAACCGCTCGCCGGGGTCACCGCCGGCCAGATGCCCTGCACCTGGGTCAATGACAGTACGCCATCCTGCGCCAGCGTGGCATCGGCGCTCAGCGTGACCTGCCAGGCGCCCAGGGCCGCGTCGAAGACGAGCGCTTCGAGATGGAAATCGCTGACCCCGCAATGGTTGATCATCTGGTCGTTGGCGGTGATCGTGACCGTGCCGCTACCCGGCGCAGCGGCTGCGTAGAGACCACGGCCGACGAGACCGCCATTCCACTGCGACCACTTGAAGCGCGCCTGACCCAGGGCATCCGGGTCGGCGATCTCGATACGGTAGAGGTAGTGTTCGAGGCCGCTGTAGCCACCACCGGCAGCGAGCGGACAGTCGCCGGTGATGGTCAGCAGCGGCGCCGGCGAGACCGTCAGCTTGCCCTTGGCAGCGAAGTCGTCGGCGAGGTCAGCGGCGGCGCTGCAGTCATCGTTGGGACCGAGGCGCAGCAACTGCAGCTTGACGAAGGCCTGCGTGCGCTCGGTCGTGTCCGGCCCGCCCAGCGCCGGCTCGATCAGGTTCAACGGGTCCTGAAAACCGCTGACCGAGTCTTCCCAGACATCGAGAACGACCAGGTCGCGAACGCCATCGGCGATCGTGGACGGCGCCGCTTGCGGCGTCTGGAAAGGCGGCGCGAAATAGCCAGCGAGGAAACTCGATGGGGCGGCCAGCGTCAGCGAAAGACCATCGGCCCACGCCCGGCCGGCAGCGAGTTCGACCTTGACCAGCGTGCCATCGCTACTGGCGGCCTGCAGTTTGAAGCCGGCCGGGTTTGCCGCCGGCACCGCCAACAGACCGTCGCCGAAGGCATCGCGGGCGGCCACGGAGCGCCACCTGCTGGCGATCGCCGCCGCCTCGTTCCAGTCGCGGTCCAGCAGCACGCGGCCCTGCTGGTGCAGCACGCCGCTGTAATGAGGCGCTGTATCGAATGCAAGGAAGGAGAAGTCGCCCTTCATGATCGTGATCCCCTAAGTGATCGGAATGAGCACCGGTCGCACCCCGACTGGCATGAATTCCTGCAGCCGGATGCCGATGTTTTTCCATTTGTGCGTGTTGCGCAGATACCCGAATGCGCCCATCTCATCGCTGGCCGGGCCGTCCTCGCGGATGCGGCGGTCGCAGTCGAGCCGTAGCTGTGCATAGCCCGGGCGACCGAAGCTCTCGGCACTGAAGCGCAGCCGTGCCTCGCGGCCAAAGACGCAGCCAAAGTGCTGCGGCAAGCGGTCATGGTCGCCGCTGAACCAGCAGAATTTCAGGCAACTGCCGCGCTGGCCGATGCTGACATCGACGGTGTGGCTGTCCTGGTTGTCGTGCACCTCGAGGCGGTGCACGAACAGGCCGCCTTCGCCACGCGCGGTCTGCACGCGCACGCGGCCGAAAGCGGTGAGGCCGCGCACCACCAGGTTCGGGCCCCATGCCAGCTCGGCGTTGCCGGTGGCGGCGCCGAGCGCCAGGGCTGGCAGCGTCGCAGTGCTGCCGCTGCCGGCATCGACGATGCTGTCGGACAGCGTCAGCAGGTAGCCGCTGTCGATTGCCAGCGGACCGGCAATGCTGCGCTCCAGTGTCACGGCCGGCACCTGATCGAAAGCATCGCTTTCGGCGGGGGTGAGACCATAGTCATTGGTGAGGCGCAGCGCTTCGCGAATCGGCGCGCGCGTACCGCTGGCACTGCCATCGAGCAGCAGCCCGCCGCCAGGATCGAGTGTGCAGCCGAGGATGCGCAACTGCCCGAGTGCCGCCTGCATCAGCAGCGCATCGCCAGCCGGGAACGCCGCAGCGCGCGTCAGGTACAGGCCTTCGAGCAGCAGTTCAAGGACTTCGGCATTGGCTGCCCCGACTCCGCCGATCTGCGTCGGCCGCGCCCGCAGCGGCTGCAGCAGGCGGACTACCGGCCGTTCACCGGGTGCGCTGCGGATCCATAGGGATTGCGCGAGGCGCAGCGACAGAACACCGGCGTCGTTGCCGATGCCGGCGATCGCGCCGAGGTCGAGGACATGCGTCTGGCTGTCGGTGATCTCGATGAGCAGCGCTTGCGAGCGGTTCGGCAGGTCGTCGAGCGCATGCTGTAGCGCGAAAGCATCGTCGAACCAGTTGATGCGCCTGAGCTCATAGGCCTGCTCGCCAGGCCAGCTGGCCGGCAAGGGCAAACGCTGCACGGGGTGCGCACCGTTGGGACCGGCCTGCGCATAGCAGGCCGACACCAGCAGGCCGTCTGCCAGGGGCTCGGCCTGTGTCGCCGGGTCGGCATCCGGCACGCCGAACACCAACCGGCCACGTTCGGGGTCGATCGCTACTTCCCAGTCGCGCAGCGGCGGTGCGATGCCAGTCTCCCAGGCACAGAGATTGGCGCCGCGAATTCGCCAGGCCTGCCCGAGGAAGGGCGTTTCGGGCAGGTGCAGCACCAGCCCGACCGGGTCGGAGCCGGGATGCGCATCGCGCGGGTCGGTGTAGGTCTGCACGCGGACATAGCTCGCCGGCCGGCCGGCCGGCGTACCGTCGCTGAGCCGTGCCGGCGGCATCCGGTCCGGTACTTCGTCTTCGCCGCCGAGGCGCGGCGGTTCTGCATCGGCATGGAAACGATGCCGGTTGAACAGCGGCCAGGGCTCGCCCTGTGCCTGTACGTCGAAGCGGACGGCCAGGGCAGCAGCGCCGGGTGACGGCGGGATGGCGGCGATCTGCCGGAACAGCGGCCGCGACAAAGGCACCTGGAAGTCTTCGAGCCGCCACAACAGCACCGCCAGATTCGGCAGGTTCCAGCCCGACAGGCCCAGCGTCGGCGGCTTGACGTCGACCACCCGTGCGTGCGCATCGAAAGCTCCGCCAGTCAGCGAGAGCAGCGCCGGATCGCGCAGTGTCGCGGTGCCACCGCGGATGGCGGCGGTGAACTCGCTGGCGAAACGCAGTGGCGGCATTCCGCCGGCGTCGGGACGCTGGTGATTCAGGTGCTGGTTCCACGCCAGGCGCTCGCGCATCTCGACCGCATGCACCGCCCAGCCCGAGAGCGCGAAGACCTGCGACTCGACGGCGCCGAGCGTGCCCTTGCGGCGGCGGTGGAAAACCGTGCGCGCGACATCGGCGCGCAGCGTCCACGGGTTGCCAGCCAGGCGAGAGGTGCCCAGCAGGTCGGCGAGGTAGGCCACCACCCAGTCATCGCAGTGTTCGATGAAGAGGTCGTGATACTGTGCGTCGGTACGGGCATGCAGCGCTGCGAAGGCGTCTTCGATGACGCCGAGAAATGCTGCGAGTTGTCCGGGCGGCGTCTGCTCACTGTCGCGAATGCGATACACCTCGGGAAGCCGCTCGTACAGCGGCCGGCGTGGCGAGCTCATGGCAGCCCTCCTGGCTCGTCGGCGGCGAACTGCAACTGCAGCGCCGTCGCCTGCAGCGCCAGCAGCCGGTCGCCGGCGCAGGCCAGCGAGCGCTGTGTCGCCGGAATGTTGGCGATCGACAGCGCCGGCTGGAACAGCGCTGGGCTCAACTGCAGGCCCGGTTTCGCCTGCACCAGCGGTGGCCTGGCGACGGCGAGCGCAGTAAGCCGCACCCATATCACACCGCTTACCTGCTGCACGGCGGCGACGACCTGCGAGCCGTGCACCCCTTCACCGAATTGCCGCTGCTGCCAACTGAACAGACCTCGTGACGAATCGACGCCATTGCCCTCTTCGCCACTCGCTCCCAGGGCTTCGAGGATCGCCAGACGCAGGTCTTCGGTGCGTCGGGTCGGGTCGTAACCCACCACCAGATGCAGCGACACCGGCGTGCGCGCACCTGCCACGACCAGCAACGGGCAGCGCCTGGCGCCGCGTGCGCCCACCGCTGCGCGCAGCGCGTCGCTGGCGGCTGTGGCATCGGCTGCCGCAGCGCTCGCGGTGAGGATGGTGACGCGCACCAGCGCGGCGCCGTCGACCTGGGTGCAGGCAGCGCGCGCCTTCAGCACGCCGGGAATGGCCAGTGCCTCGGCCTCGTAATCGGCCAGACTGACGATACGGCCCAGGCTTTGCATGGTTCCCGGTGCAGCCAGGCGTGCGCCATCGGCACCCTCAGGTTCGGCACCGCCGGTCACCGCTTCGAGCAGGAAAGCCGCTTCGAGTCCGGCGACCTTCTTGTCGGCCTGTGGTTTCGCGTCGGCCTGCAGCAACCCGTGCGCACCCGCGCCACTGCGGTAGACCGCCAGCACATTGCCACGACCGGAGCGCAAACGCGCGCCGCTCTTGCCGTCACCGAACTGCACCCAACTCTTGCCGTCGGCATCCTCACGCACGATATAGACGTGCTCTCTTGGCGTACGCCCGAAAAGACTGTCTACGCGCGTCCAGGCGACGCCATCGACCCACACCTGCAACTGCGGCAGCAGCGGCGGCACCTGCGTCGTGTCGAGCAGATAGGTGAGCGGCGTCCTGGGTAGCGCGAAGGTCTGGAAAACCGCGCGTGCATCGCCGTCTCCCAGTGTGATCCGGGCCTCGGTTTTACCCTGTGTCGCTTCGACCAGGTTGCCGTACACCGTGACTTGCGGTGCGCTGTGGTCGAACTGCGTGTAGTCGAATTCGCGGTCGAGCTGCACACGATGCCAGCCCGGCTGCCCGCCATCGTCGCTGGCGACGGACAGGGCGGTGGCGGCGACCAGAGCCGGGCCTGGGCCGGAAAACAGCAGGCTGCGCCTGGCCAGCGCGGCGGCTTCACCGACCGTGCCATAGAAATGCAGTTCCTTCCCGCGGGTCGCGGCCGTCGGCACGAAGTCGGCGCGCAACTCGAAAGGCTCGCCGACGACCTCGTGAAAGCTGATGCCGCGGATGTCGGCATAGCCGAGCGTGCTGCCGTTTTCGCTGATCGCCAGGTCCTCGTCCAGCGTCAGCACCGTGCTGGCACCGCTCAGTGGTCCCCAAGCCAGTGATTGCCGATCGACCTGCGCGATGCGACGTTCGAGCAGACGCTTGCGGCGATTGCTCGCGTCACTGCCGACGCTGAGGTTGGCCTCGATCAGCAGCCGCGTGCCGGCGACCACGCTGCTGACCTCGCCGTCGAGCGGCATCTGCGTCGATTGCAACGACGGTACGGCCGGTGCGGCGGTGGTGGCGGCGAGCTTGCGCACATACGACACCTGGCTGGTGGTCGCGCGCCCCTTGTCGTCCACATCGACCTGCGTGGCTGGTGCGTTGTGCCCGAAGTGGCGGTGTGTTCCGGCAAGTTTCCAGGCCCGCAGGCGCGGCGTCGACGCGAGCGTGGGCACGCCGAGCCCGGCCGCGAGCAGCGGCCGTGCCAGCGGCTGAGCAACGAGACCTGGCGTCAGGAAGGACAGTGGCGACGCGATCTTGAGCGACAGCGGCTGCAGCAGTGGCGTGAACAGCGAAGTCGCAGCCGGCAAGGTTGCCGAAACGAGGCGCGGTGGTGTCAGCAGTCTGAAGCGTGGCGGCTTCTTCAGGCTGGTGATGCCGCCTTTCATCTTCACGACGGTACTGCCAAAGGCTTCCCAGGTCTTGTCTACGACCATCACCTGCGTATGATCGAACGCTTCGCCAGCAGCGCGGGCGACGCCGACCAGGATGCGGTCGCCGGCTTTGAGCTGCACCGCGACGCCAGCATCGACCAATAGCGTGAAGGTGTCGCTGCCGTAACGAATGTCGGGTACCTGGCGCGGCCGGTACAGATGAAACTGCGACAGCGCCGGCTGCGCGAGCAGTTGGACGCCGGTCTCGAAAAGCGATGGCTTGTCGTCGCCGGCGAGCTGCGCCTGGATGCCCAGGCCAGCCGGCAGCAGCACGGGCTGTGTACCCTTCACCGCGAACGCGAAACGCGCGCGTCCCGCGACTCCTGGCGCGAGCCGGTAGCCCAGCAGGCGCACCAGGTCGGCGACGCTGTCGCGCCACTTGGCGCTGCGCAGATAGGCCTCGTTGGCGTAGAGATCCTGGTAGAAGCTGAGAATGTCGCCGACCTCGGCGGCGGCTTCGATCAGCGCGATGCCGGGGTCGTCGGGCAGGCGGTGCGTCCACTCGGCGAGCACCGTACTCGCGTCCAGCCGCGACAGCATGTGCTCGCGCAGGTCGGCGTAGCTGCCGATGCGGTAGTCGATGGTGCTCAGGCCCGGCCGGTTGTCGACCGTCTTCGGGAAAGCAGCCGGCTGGCGGCAATCGTTGGTACAGCTCATCGGCGACCTCCGGTGATTTCGAAGCGGATGCGACCGGTTTCCAGGTGATCGGGGTCGTTGCCGACGACGATGATCTCGAACGGCCCGACAGGAATCTTCTCCAGGCGCGATTCGGGCAGCGCCGAGGGGTCGATGTCGATCTCGGTCAGGCCGCCACCGCTGCCCGGGTTCCAACGCCGCATGCTGGCGCGCAGGACGCGGCCGACGCCGGTGACGGCGAGCGCACGGCCGATCAACTGGCTCGCGTACAGCGACTGCCCGAAGGTCCACCGATCCGGGTGGAAAAAGCCGTGGCGACCGTCGCGCGTCCAGCCATCGGAAAACTCCTCTTCGAGTGCCGCTTGCAGATCCTCGGGCCAGTAGGCCGGCTGCGCACACAGGGTCAGCTTGATGTCGAGCGGCACATAGTGCGCCGCGCGCACCTCCAGATCCTCGCCGATCAGGCGGACCGCGTCGAGGTGATCGGCGAGCGCGCGCCGCAGCGGCTCGGTCAGCTCGATGCTGCCTGCCGGGTCGATGGCCACCTGCACGCAGCGCCAACTGCCGGTCCAGGCATAGCGGGCGCGGGCATGCGCAACTCCTGGCAGTTCCTCGGCACGCCTGGCGTAGTCATCGAGGGTGACGGCACGCAACTGGTGCTGGCGGTAGGCCTCGGGCACGCGGCGAACGATCTCGGCGGCGGGTTCCGGGTCGCGACCATCGGTCACGTCGAACGGGTTCCACACGCGCTGCACGGCGCCGCTGGCGTCCACGAAGCCGACGAGGCTGTCGGCGCCGACATTGCCCTGACTACCCTGCCCGACGCGATAACGGCACTGCACAAAGGCGCCCGTGGGCAAGGCTGCGCCGTTGCTGCCGTCGCCAAAACGCAGCGAGCTGCCACCAAGCTCGTCGGTCTCGACGATGAAGTGCTGGTCGTCCCCCTGGCTTTCGATCAGGTCCGATTGTTCCTGCCACGGCTCGGCAAAACCCTGCACCATGACCTGCGCGGTCGTTCGCGTCGGCGTCTCGCCGCCGGGCGCGCTGGCGCGGTAGGCCAGCGGCGAGGCCGGCAGCGGGCAGAGCACACCGCGCAGCGGCGAGGCACTGCCAGCCTGGCGCAGCACGATCTCGTAACTGACCGAATCACTGGCGACGAAGCTTCGCTCATCGGCCCCGCCAAGCGGCTGTCCCGGCGCGCGGAAGGTGGTGATGCGCGGCCGCCCTTGCGTCACGCGCAGCAGGTTGGCGTGGAACAGACTCACGTCTTCGACCGGCTGGCCTGCGCAGTCGCAGACGAAGCAGAAGTTCTGCCGCAGCGCGTCTTCGGCACGCCAGCGCACGCGTACCAGCCATTCGCCAGTGAATGGGTCCTGCAGGGCCTCGGCGCGCGCGATCGGGCCATGCAGGGGCAACAATTGCAGCAACTGCCGCTGCGCGATGCGCCTGCCGTTGGCGGTGCCGGTCTCGGGGTTCAGCGCCTCCTGGATCAGCAACTGGTCGACGGCAGTGTTCACGTCGACGGCACCGGGACCCGGCACCTGGCTCGCATGCGTGCCGAGGAAGAAGTCGCGCAGCGCTTCGGCCTCGGCCTGCGTGAGCGGCGTCGCCGCCGTCAGGTCGGCTTCGGTGCTGCCGGCGGCGAGCGCCGTCACCGTCTTGCCCCAGGTATAGAGCCGCAAGCGGTTCAGCGGCGCGAAGCAGCGGCGGCGCCATGGTCCGCCGTCGCGCGCGATCGCGAAAATGACCGCGTCGTCGTCCTGCCAGGCACGGCCACTCCAGACGCCGAACTCATCATTGCTCGTCGCCGGCAGGTCGACCATGCCGGCCACTTCGAGAGCCAGCCAGGTGCTGGCCTGATTGCCCTGGTGGATGTGGTAGTCCAGCAGCCGCGCATGCCGCGCCAGCGACACACGCTTGCGTGCCGTCGCGAGCGCGCGCTCGTTCATGACGCGGTCGTGGTAGTCGGCCTGCTCGTCGGCATCGGCGGCGACCAGGTCGATCAGCACCTGGTCGAGGTCGGCTTCGCTGCTCGGTGACCAGCCGGGAACGCGGCGCATCATCGCGGCGATCAGCACATGCCGGAAGGAGTCGTAGTCGCGCGCGAGGTAGTCGATTTCGGGTTCTGCCGGCGCTGGCCTGCCCTTCTCCGACGGCGTGCAATTGAGATTGAAACAGCCGGGGCGAAACTTGAACGGCAAGGTGCTGAGCAAGGGGTCCATCGCCAGCGGCAGGGCATTGTCCGGGGCGCCTAGACCGGCGCTGGTGGTCGACAACAGGTAGGTCGAGTAATCGCCGACCGGAGCGATCTGCAAGCGCAGCGTGTTGCCGGTGCCCGGCAGCACCTGCACCACTGCGACCGCTCGTGCCGGGTTGCCGGAGCGCTGACGAGTCGCCCCCTGAATCTTGAAAGCCTCCCTGGGCGGCAATGGCGCAAGCGCATTGGCATTCCAGAATTCGACGTCGAGCCAGGCGAAAGCCGGCTTTGGCGCAGCGTCGAGGGTGACGTAGGCGAGCCTGAAGGCATTCAGCCCCTTGCCGTCGAGGTCGCGCGCGCGGTCCTCGAGCCGCTCCTCGTTGCCTAGCCGGGTCATTTCGCCCCCTGCCGCTGAAAGCGCACGCTGCGAACCTCGCCGCTGGCGAGCACGCGGTAGCGCAGGTCCACGTTGAGTGTGGCGTCGTCGGCGCTGACATCGAGCGCCTCGACGGTGACGCGGTGCCCGAGCCAGCGCGAAAGGTTCTGGCTCACCAGCGCCTTGCTGATCGCCGCCGTCGCATCGTCGTTCTGCTGGAACACCAGCCGCCGCAACCCGGCACCGAAACTCGGCAGGAACGGGCGCTCGCCCTGTGCGGTAAGCAGCAACTGCATGATCTCGCCGCGAATATGCTCGGCCAGACCGGAGGGCGTCGCGGTACGCCCGTCGGTGCCGACATGAAAGGGGAAAGCCAGATGACGACCGTTCATGGCAGGGGCGTCCTGAAAGTGTCGACGGTGAAGGCCATGCTGTGCCGGTGCTTGTCGAGTCCGCCGTTGCCGCTCTCTTCGCTGGTGATCAGGTCGCTCCCGTGATCGGCGAGAAACTTCAGCACACCCTGGGCGATCGCCGCGAAGAGAATCCTGCGGTCCTGTGCGCCCTGATCGCTGTCGGGCAGGGATTCGCCCTTCACCGCCTGCCATTCGTTGTGCATCGCCTGGTCGATGTAGGCCGCGAGACTGAACGCGAAGTCGTCGATCCGGCCTGCCTTGAGTGGGTTGGCCATGGTGTTCCTCAGCCGGTGGTGACGCGCGTCGACAACAGCGTCGGCGTCGCAGGGGGAAAGGGGGTGGCAGGAACGATCGGGGTCACCGGGATGCCGATCACCGTTTCGCCGACATGCATATGCGTATTGAAGATGCTGACCAACTGATTCAGGTACTGCAGCAGCGAATCGCCGAAGGCGAGCGGGTGTGCCGCGCCTTCGGTGAGTTCGATCAACGGCGCTTCGACGATCACTTTGCTCGTCGCCTGCACGCGAATCTGCCCGTCGTTGACGCTGATCGTCAACAAGTTGCTACCGTTGGCATCGGAGAGCGTCAGGGTCTTCGCGTCGTCGTCGAGCGCGACCAGCAAGCCCTGTTCGCTGCGCAGGATTTTCAGCGGCGGTTTGGCTGGCGTGCCGTTCTGGTCGGCCGGGAGGTCGCTGCTTCCCCACCAGCCGCCGCTCCAGATCGGTCGCGACGGGTCACCGGCTTCGAATTCGATCCACACGCCGGCGCCGATCGGTGGGATGCTGTGCAAACCGACCCCGACGCCGGTATAGGGTGCGCAGGGTGTGGCCCAGGGGGTGAGCACGGCATCGCCGAACACTTCGGGAACCTGCGCCTTGATGCGGCCGATCGCTGCCGGATCCTGGTTGTCGGTGACCAGGCCACGGTACTTGCCGAAGTGGCGCGTGCGCGACTGCGTCGCGAGTTCCACCACCAGACGTTCGAGGGTTCCGCTTTCCATCAGAACACTCCCGCGAAGAGTCCGCCGCCACCCGTGCTGCCGGCCGAGCGCGCATTGCGGTGCAGTGCGAAACGCTGCCGGTAGCTGCTGTCGGTGAGCACATGCGTGACCTGGCCGATCAGGTAGTCACCCGACAAATAGCCGCCGACGCCGCGTACGCGCAGCAGCCGGTACGGCTGCAGCACGCCCGCGTAGTCGTCGATGTCGACTTCGCCGTTGGCAGCGTAGGCCCAGGACGAAAGATCGACGGTGGCCGCGGTGGCGGCGTCGAGGTCGCTCTGCTCCTCGCGCGTGCCGGTGAGCAGGGTCAGCGCCGGCTGCGTCAGGTCGTGCGCCGGAGCGTCGCCGAGCGGCGTGCCGGCGGCAGCATCGGCACTGCTGGCAAGCACGCTGCGGTCGGCAAGGGCGACGCTGCCGGCACGCGCGCGCAGCGGCCGCAGCGCGTCGAACTCGGCAGAGAAACTCGCGACGTTGCGCTGGTCGCCGAGCAGCAGGATTTCGGGCAGGTCGGTCGCCGCGAACTGTGGCCGCTTGAAAGCGCCAACGCTCGCCCCCGGTGCTGCGCCCGGGCGCACATAGGCGAACATGCCGTAGCGTTTGGCGAGATCGCGCAGCAACTGCATGCTGGTGCCGCGCTGCACGACCACGCGCTGCAGCGCCGCTCCGGCAGCGGGCAGCGCGTCCACGTCGGGCGTCAGACCAGCTTCCTCGAACAGGCTGGTGACGATGTCCTGCGGCGACATGTCCTCGAAGAGAGCGACCTTCTCGTCACGGTTGAGCTGGACGCTGTCGTCGTGCACCACCAGCGTCATCCGGCTCTGGTCGGGCGAGGCCTGCAGCTCGTAGCGATTGCCGACCACCAGACCGTCGATCAGCGGCACGAAATCGTCACTGGCCACCTTGACCTCGACACGCACGCGCGCAAAGGGCTGCGCGAAGTCGTCTTCGACGCCGGACCACAGGCCGGCGTCGCTGGTGGCGATCGGCAGCTCCAGCTCGGCCGCCGCCGCCATGCCGATGCCCTGGTCGATGCGGATTTCGCTGATGCTCGCCAACTGCGCCGCCGTCGCCGGGACATTGTCGAAGTAGACTCGGTATTCGGCCCTGGCCATCGTCGTCAGCTCCGGGGGATCGTGATCGGCCGGCCAGTCGGCTGCAGCAGCGACGTGGCTTCGAGTTCGCTGTTGGCGTCGGCGATGTGCCAGTAGCGCGTCGCGTCGGCGTAGCGCTGTTCGCTGAGGGTGTCGAGCTGGTCGTGCACACGCACCGTCACCGGGTCGCCGGCAGGAATCGGCAAGCGCCGCAGCTTGACGGCCGCGACCTCGGTACCGGCGCGGTCTTTTGCCGTCACCGTCGGCAGACCATGGTAGCGCGAGTTCTTGAGGAACATGGCGGCCTCTCAGAAGGGAATGATATCGACTGCAAACTCGATCACCTTGGCGAGATTCAGCGTCGCCTGGGTGTCCTTGATCATTTGCGTGTACTTGTAGGCGCCCGCACCGACAGCATCATCGGTCGGTGCCTGGCTGGAAACCTGCATGCCGATCTTGACTTCGGCCTGCACCGGGTTGAGCAACCGGTCGTATTTCTGTTCGCTGATGGACATCGAGGTGATGGTCACCGGCAGCACCCGTGATGGTCCCCAGATGAACAGGATGCGCGGTAGCGGTACACGGGGCACCGGCTGCGTCGGCGGCGTGCTGCCCGACCCCGAGAGTGCCGCGCCGATCGCGTCGATCGCCGCGCCGATCAGACCACCGGGCGTGCTCTGCGGGTAGACCATCTTCTCCAGCGCCGCGATCTGCGGACCGACGCCGAACAGACGCGGGATGGCAGACACCGCGCCGCCGGCACCGAGGTCGTCGGCTGCCGAGAAATGCGCGCTGATCTCGAAACGCTCCGAAGGTGGCGCCGCGGCGGCGTGCGTCTCGATCCGCGGTCGTGCCGATGCGCTCGCCGGCGGCGGCGGGATGGTGATCGTACGCGTCATGTTTTCCGGGTTGAACTGGAAAATCACGATGTTCGGAATCGGCCCGAGGATGTTCGCGCCATATTCGACGAGCACGCCACGCAAGGGAAAGAGCGCCATTCAGCGGTCCTCCCCGGCTTCTGTCTGCGCGCTGGCAGGGTCGTGGGCGTGCGTCACCCACTCGCCCAGGCGGGCGGCGATGAGTTTGCAGAGGGTCTGTGCATCGGCATGCGCCGGCGCATCGATGACGCCAAGATCCAGCGTGGCAAGGCCGCTGCCCAGCGTACCCGGTTGCAATTCGGACAGTCGCCGCTGCAGGGCGCCGTCGAGCTGCTCTGGCAAATGCTCGCCGATTCCCGCCGGGAAGCCCTGCAGCGTGATCACCAGGCGTTCGATGTCGACGTTCATGCGAGGCTCCCGATCAAGGCGGCATAGCGACCGAACTGTTCGTGACCGGCGACACGATTCATCTTTTCGAGTTCGCGCTTGACGGCGGTCAACACCTCCAGCATGCCCACCTGCGCGGGCGCCTCGGGACGCTGGCCGGCGGCCAGCAGGCAGGCGTTGAAGGCGGCGGAGCGGATGTGGCCGCCGGCGAGTTCGAACTGCTGTGCGAGCCAGCGGCAATCGATTTCGACAATGTCCACGCGCGGCGGGAAAGCCTGCCGCCACAAGCGCTCGCGTTCGACGACGCCGGGCACCGGGAACTCGACGATGTAGCGCAGCCGGCGTGTGAATGCTTCGTCGAGATCCTTGCGGCGGTTGCTGGCGAGCACCGCCAGGCCCTTGAAGCGCTCCATACGTTCGAGCAGATAGCTGATCTCGATGTTGGCGAAACGGTCGTGCGCGTCACGTACCTCGGTGCGCTTGCCAAACAGCGCATCGGCCTCGTCGAAGAACATCAGGCAATCGCTGGTCTCGGCGGCGTCGAAGATGCGCCGCAGGTTTTTCTCGGTCTCGCCGATGTACTTGTTGACCACCTGCGAAAGGTCGATCCGGTACATCGGCAGCTCGAGCGCGTTGGCAAGCGCCTCGGCAGCCATCGTCTTGCCCGTTCCCGGCGGTCCGGAGAAGAGCACCGACAGGCCGGCGTCGTTCCAGACGCGCGCCGTCCCCCACTCGTAATGTACGCGTCCGAGCACGGCCATCGCCGAGACGATTTCGCACAGTTGCTGGGTCTGCGCTGGCGGCAGCACCAGTTCGCCGAGTGCGAAGCGCGGGTGGACCAGATTGGCGAGGCCGTCGAGTTCGAGCCGTGCCTCGGCCCGGCAGACGGCGAACAGTTCATGCGCGCCGGCCGCAGAGCCCAATGCCGACGCCGCCGCCGCGGCCCGCGCCAGCGGCCGCTCGGCGAGACGGAAACGCCGTGCCGCTTCCGGAAGCGCAGCGCGGATTGCCGCTGGCGCGCCGGCCAGCGTCAGCGCCAGCCGTTGCGCGCGCGCCGTGGTGTCGAGCGGTGGCAGCAGGCAGGTCGGCAACAGCAGCGACGCCGGCACGCCGCGCACCGCCATGCCGCCGTCGACCACCGGCAAATACCAGCGCAGCGGCAAAGCGGCCAGCGGCGCGAACCAGTGCTCGGAAACGCCGGCGCCGCAGCACGCCTGCCAATGCTCGGGCAGCAACAGGTCGGCGCCCTGCATCCAGCAGGCGGTGGCAAGCGCGCCAAGGCCGGGCCGATCCGGCGTCACGTCGTCGGCAAGAATCATCAGAGCGCGCCCACTCGCCTGTGCAAGCGCCTGCGCCCAAGCGGCAAAGTCGGTGCCACGCGGCGCCTGCAGGGGCAGGAGCTGCATTGCCGTCGGAGCATCGGAGCGCAGACGCGCCAGCAGCGGCAGTAGTTCCTGCGGCAACTCGCCGGGCGCCATATCGCTTTGGCGCAGCATTCCCGACGGCAGGCACTGGCCATCGAGCAAGGCTTGCGCGACCAGCGCCGGCATTTCCAGCGGCTGCTGCCAGTCGAGCGAATCTCGCCCGGCCGGCAACTGCACGAGGCCGTGGCGAAACAGGGCGTGGCTCGCGTCGGCGCAGGCGGCGATCGCCAGAGGTTCGTCCCAGAGCCGCTGCGCCAGCGCCAGCGTCGGCCAGGGGCGCGACAGATCGTTCTGGCACGCCGCGCAGACGGCACCGATCGAGGCATCGGCACGCCCGGCCAGCGCACAGGCCAACACGAATTGTGCGGCAGCGGTCAGCGCACATTCGCTGGCCAGCCAGGTCCAATCACCGCGGCGGCTCGGGCGCAAGCGCGCAGGTTCGAGCGCGGCGAGGCGCTCGCTCAGATAACGGGCGGCGATGTCGCGATCGAAAAATGCGCGCTTCTCGTCGCGGAAGCGCGCCAGGTCGAGACTATCCTGCAGCGCATCACCGGCTGGCGGCAGCGCACCCGGCAGGGCTTCGGCATCTGCGCCGCGCTGATGCCAGCACCACGCCACTTCACGCCGCAGCCGCAGCGTCACTTGTGCCAGCCACAGCGCACAGGCGGGGTCGGCAACGGCAACGTCGGGGTTCATCAACACCGGTGCGGATGCGAGCGGCGCGTTCATGTCCAGCTCAGCAGCGGTGAGTCGAGCGCCTGCTCGCCATTGACGCGCAGGATGACGCGGTAGTCCGGATCGGGAGCCAGCGCCTGCGTGTCGGTCACCGTGAACGTGAGCGTCGTCGCCGTGCCACCGGGCTGCGGCTCGAGCAGCAACTGCGCCTTGCCCTGCAGATAGAGTGCCGCATAGGTCGCGGCGGTGGCGCCACCGAGCTGGCTGCCGTGCACCAGGAAGGTGCCGGAAAGCCTGCCGAGCACCGGCGTCAGCGGCCCGGCGAGGTTGACCGAGGTGACGCGCGGCAGCAGGTGGCCGGCCACCGCGTTGCTGCTCAACTGGTGACCGTCGGGCAGGGTGCGTGCGACGCAGACCGGGTAGCTGCCGGCGCTGATCGTGTCGGCCAACGGAATGGTCGCCGTGAGCGCACCATCGAGCGTACTGGTTGCTGGATAAGTCGACGCACCGACCAGAATCTGGTCGTAGCCTGCGAGTTCGCTGCCGCGCAACACGATCGGCTGGCCGGCGCTGAAGCGCTCGGGTTCGATCGCACGGACGCGCGCGCCCAGACTCGGCAGCACGCTCGCGCCTTCGTACGGTTGCGGTGGTGGCAGCGGCTTGCCGATGCTCCTGACCGGCAGCGCATAGTCCGGTGCCTCTGCAGTGGACGCCAGCATCACCGGGCGCACCTGGAATGCGGCTGCGACGCGGAATTTCTCGTCGCTGCCCTGCATGATCCGCGAGAGCAGTTCCACATCGGCCTCATCAAAGGTCAGGCGCAGCGGATCGGGGTTGCTGGCGAGCACGCTGTTG
>RRZU012346878.1_pt1 | contig 17131 bp, 15 predicted proteins | sample 2165561 | NCBI WGS metagenome assembly RRZU01 (sample SAMN10456909, study PRJNA506462) | wastewater metagenome | isolation source: wastewater sludge | place: USA: Moscow, Idaho | reverse complement strand
GACGGAGAACCGGCCACGGGCATGACCGCGCTCGTCGTTCCCGTGCGGGACGCCGACGGGGTCCGTCGGGCGGTGAAGTTCTCCTTCGTCGAGGGCGACAACGTCGGCGAGATCGCCACCCTGCGGCTGTGGGCCGGACGCTGCGCCGTCAGCGTGCTGCGCGCCGATCCACCGCGCGGAGTCATGGTGCTGGAGTGGCTGGGGGAGTCGTTGGAGGAGTGGTGGGACGCCGAGGAGGCGACGCGGGTGGTGGCGGGCCTGTACCGCGACCTTCACCGTCCGGCGGCGCCACGACTGCTCGATGGGCACGCCCTGGTCCGCGGCTGGCTCGCCGACCTGGCCGCGCTCGGGCGGAAGGTGCCCGCCCCGCCGCGGCTCGTCGCCTGGGCGCTACGGGCTGGTCGTGAACTGACGGCGTCGCCGGGGACTCACGTCGTCCACGGGGACCTGCACTACCTCAACGTCCTGCGACGCGGGGACGACTGGGTGGCCATCGACCCCAAAGGGTTCAATGCGGATCCCTGTTTGGAGCCGGTGCCGCTGATGTGGAACCGGTGGGCGGCCCTGGAGGCGTCGGGGGATGTGGGAGAGGCGTTACGCGAGCGGTTCTACGCGATCGTGGACACCGCCGGACTGGATGAGCGTCGCACCCGCGACTGGATCGTGACCCGCTGCATGATCAACCTGGGCTGGCAAGCCGAGGAGGGCGCCCCGCCCGGGGCAGGGCTGACGGACGCTCAGGAATGGATCACCCGCAACATCATGATCGCCACCGCCATGCAGGGCCTCGAGGTGCCCGAGTAGGCGCGCCGGGAGGAAGGTCGCTACCGTCGTCGCCATGAGCTACGACCAGGTACTGATCCCCGTCGCGCGCGTGAATGACCTGCCGGAAACGCTGGCCTGGGTCGAGGCGGAGGGCGAGAAGGAGACCGCCACCTCCACGGCGGCCGCGCTCGCCGCGACGCTGAGCGAAGCCGCGTCCACCGAGGCGCTGTTCTCCATCGTTCCGCTGCAGGCTACCGGCGAGGCGCTGTTCGTCCCGGCGGTCTACTCCGCCGCCCAGCGCGCCCGGGACGTGGTCCTTCCAGCAGCCTTCGCTGCCGGATACGCCGTCTACGACCCCCAGATGAGGGTGCTGCTCGACCCGCGCACCGCGGTGAGCGGGCACCTCACCACCCAGCGGTTCGGATCCTTCCCCACGCTGTCCCCGGCTCTCATCGATGCCCTCCTGAAGGCCACCGGCAGCGGGGACTTCCTCGTCGCCGAACGCGAAAAGCTGTGGTTCATGCAGTGCTACGACAACGGGGACGGCACCTTCGCGTTGGAACGTCGAGACGGCGCCGAGCACGACCATCTCGCCACGGTGGCCACCAGCGCCGGGCAGGTGGGTGATGCCCTGCGCGGCTGGCTGACCGGCGACGACTCCGCGTACCGCGACCTGGCCTGGGAAGTCCTGACGCTGTGACCGCCGTGGTCCCGCCCGCGATGGCGCGGACGGGACCACGGGCGGTGGTGCCTGAAGTGTCGTGGGGGCTACTTGACCGACCCGCTCATCAAACCCGACACGAAGTACTTACCCAAGGCGATGTAGACGATCAGCGTGGGCAAGGACGCGACCAGGACGCCCGCCATGATGGACGGGTAATCCGGGTTCTGCCCGCCCGCCAGCGCCTGCAGGGCGTACGTGACCGGGCCGTTGTTCGGCGTCGTCAAGAACAAGGCGAACAAAAAGTCGTTCCACGCGCTGGTGAACTGCCAGATCAAGGCGACGACGAACGCCGGGATCGAGACGGGCAACACGACGCGCAGGTACGTGCGGAACGCCCCCGCCCCATCGACGCGAGCCGCCTCGATGATCTCGGTCGGCACCGCCGTGGCGTAATAGTTGCGGAAAATCAGGCTGCAGATCGGGATCCCGTAGACGGTGTGCACGAGGATCAGCACGACGATCCCCTCAAACCAGGGGGCGCTGGATTGGACGCTCAGCATCAGCGCCTGCAGCGGGATCATGATCGCCTGGTAGGGGATGAACATCCCGAACAGGAACAGCACGAACACCACATGCGAGCCCGGGAACGGCCACTTGGCGAACACGTAACCGTTCAGCGACCCCAGCAAGGACGACACCACGGACGCGACGGTGGCCAGCAGCAGCGAGCGGGCGACCGCGGGGGCCAACCGATCCCAGGCCTTCACCCAGCCGTCCACCGACCAGTCTTGGGGCAGGAACCAGGCCGTGGCCTGGTTGAAGGTCGCCGGATCCTTGAAGCTCGTCACCAGCAGCAGGTACAGCGGCGTCAGGATCATGACGGCAAAGACGACCAGCAACAGCATCTGCAGGCTGGACCAGGCGCGCTGGCTGCGCGTCTTTCGGCGAGGACGCAGCGCGACCGCGCGGGCGGGCCTGACGGTACTTTCGACGCTCACGGCGCTACCTCTTCTCGCTGCGGTTCGTGTAGACCAGGTACGGCACGACGACCACCGCGACGATCACGAGCAGGAGCGTGGCGTTGACGGCGGCACCGGTGGTGTCGCTGAGCTGGAACATCTGCGCCCACATCAGCGTCGCGGGCACCTCAGCGGTGTAGGAGTTGGGCCCGGCGATCGAATAGATCAGATCGAACATCTTCATCGACATGTGGCCGACGATGATCAAGGCGCTCAACGCGACCGGCGACAGTTGCGGGAACAGCACGTGACGGTAGAGCTTCCACTCGGTCGCCCCGTCCACGCGGGCGGCCTCGCGCTGGTCGAGGGAGATCCCGCGGAACCCAGACAAGAACAACGCCATCACGTAGCCCGACAGTTGCCAGATCGCGGGGATCGCCATGGCGGCCATGTTGAACTGCCCGGCTGACCACCACGAGGACTGCAACCAGGGCATCCCCATGTATTGGAAGAGCTGGTTGAGCCCCACGGCCCCCTCGCCGGTGGCGGGGGAGAGCAGCCAGCGCCATACGACGCCCGCGGCCACGAAGGAGACCGCCATCGGGAACAGGAAGATCGAACGGAACACCCCCTCGCCCTTCACCGAGCGTTCCAGGAGGACGGCCCACAGCAACCCGAAGAACATCGTCCCCACCACGAACACGACGGTGAGGACGAGCAGGTTCCACAAGGCGTGCTGGTAGCGCGGATCGCCGATCAAGGTGGCGTAGTTCTCCAGCCCGCCCGGAGCGCGGACCTTGCCCGACTTGGTCACCACCTGGTCGAAGGAGGTGAGGATGTTCTTCCCGATGAAGCCGTAGACAAAGATCCCTACGAGGAGGATCGAGGGCAAGAGGAAGACCAACCCTGCCCCCCACCGCCGAAGGCCTGTCATGAGGTTCCTTTCTGCACACGACGGGGCACCCGCGGTGGGTCGGTCACGTGAGCGATCCGACCCGCCGCGGGTGCCGTGAGCCTCTTAGGCGGCGTACTTCGCGTGGGCCGCGACGAGGGCCGATTGGAGGGCGTCCGCGTTGCGGCTTTGGTAGAAGGCGCTCATGGCGGTGTTGATCTCCGAACTCCATGCCAAGGAGACCGCGGCACCGTGCGCGATGGACGGGACGATCTTGTCGTTCTTGAACGACGTCATCGTCTTTTGCTGGTACTCCCCAAACGACGAACTCGGCACGTCCGTGCGGGGCGGGATCGACCCCTTCTTCAGGTTGAAGGCGAGTTGGCCCTCAGCGCCGCCGACCAGGTTCAGCCAGTCCTTGGCGCCGCCCGCGTTCTTGGCGCCCACCGGCAACGTGAAGGCGTCGGCGAGGAAGCCGAACAGTTGTTCCCCGTTGCCCGTCAGCGGGAAGGACGAGTACTCCTTGCCCCACGTGAGCCCCTTGCTGGTGAACTCGGCCAGCGCCCAGTCACCCATCAGGTTGTAGGCGGCCTTGCCGTCGGCGACCATCACGGTCGCGGCAGGCCAGTCGTCACCGTCGGAGACCGTGTTGGCGTAGCCGAGGATCGTGGCGTAGTCGGTGATCGACTGCTTGACGCCCGCGGCGTCCCACTTTCCGCCCTTGCTGAACAGTTGCGTGTACGCCGAGGAGCCGAGGTTGGCCGCCAGCACCGATTCGAACAGTTCGGTCTGCGTCCACGTGCCACCGATGCTGAGCGGGGTCGCGACGCCGCTCGCCTTCACCTTCTGCAGGTCGGCGATCCAGGCTGCGACGGTCGCCGGAGGTGCCGTGATGCCCGCCTTGGACAGCAGCCCGGAGTTCGTCCACACCATGTTCGCCCGGTGGATGTCGCACGGGACGCCGTAGACGTGGCCGCCGACCGTGATGAGGTCGAGCAGCGTTTGGGGGAAGACCGAAGCGCCACCCAGGGCCTTCATGATGTCGTCGACCGGCTCGATCTGCTCGTTGTCGATGTAGTCGGTCAGTTCGGCGCCCGCGTGACCCTGGAACGAGTCCGGTGGGTTCTTGTTGGCCAGGTCGGAGGCCAGCTTGGCCTTCGCGTTGGAGCCGCTGCCGCCCGCCACGGCCAGGTTCACAAATGTGTTCTTCGGGTACTTCGTCTTGAACAGGGCGATCAGGGCGTCGAGGCCCTCCTTCTCCGACCCGTCGGCTCACCACGTGAAGACGCCGACATCGCCGCCTGCCCCTCCTGCCGCGGCGGAGGATGCCGCCGACGATGGTGCGGCACCGCCCCCGTTACTGCACCCTGCTGCGGTGGCCAGCACCGCAGCGCCCACCAGAAGCGAACGCCTCGTGATCAGCATGTGTTGTTACCCCCTCTGCCTGGCAGAGCGTCGCCGATGACGCCCGATGGACTGCGTTGTCCACCCCGTTGCCAAGCGCGACTCTACGCCGAGGGGGCGCCTCGAAGGCGAGGGCTGTTATGGAAATGATGCCGAAGTGCAGGCCCCGAACGCCGGTCGTCTAGAGCCAGTCGCGGGCCTTGAACACCAGGTAGAGCGTGCCTGCACACACGACGATGAGCCCGGCCGAGAGCCACAGGCCCAGCGGATCGTTGAACCCTGGGTAGGGGACGTTTTGCCCGAACCAGCCGGTGATGGCCGTCGGGACGGCGATGATCGCCGCCCAGCCCGCCAGCTTCTTCATGATGGTGTTGAGCCGCTCGTCGTTGAGCGCCAGGTTCGTCTCGAACGCGGAAGAGACCAGGTCCCGCAGCGACTCGGTCCACTCCCCAGCGCGCAGGACGTGGTCGTACAGGTCATCGAACCAGGGGCGCAGCGTCGGCGAGGCCATGGCAGGGTCACGCACCAGCCCGGCGACCACCTCGCGCATCGGCAACACGATGCGCCGCAACGTGACGAGTTCACCACGGACATCGAAGATCGTGCGGGCGAACATGGCGTTGACCTGACGCTGAGCGAACAGGTCTCCGGCGAGGTCCTCCATGCGGTTGTCCAGGGTCTCGATCCATTCGAACTGGTCGTCCACCACCGCGTCCAACAGGCCGTGAATCAGGGCACCCGACCCGGCCTTGAGCAGGTCGGGATCCTCTTCCCAGCGGTGGACGACAGCGTCCATGTCGAAGCTGTCATTAAGACGAATGGTGATGAGCGCCGAGGGGATCACCCAAGCAGAGATACGCGACATTTCCAGGTGCTCGGGCGTCGAACGCTCCGGCATGACGGCGTAGACGGTGACGCACAAGTGGGTGTCATGCCGGGCCAGTTTGGGACGCTCTTTGGGGCCCAGCGCGTCCTCGACGGCGGTCGCGGGCAGCGACAGGCGGCGCGCCAGCGATGCCAGCTCGGCTTCGGTGGGAGCGACGAGATCCACCCACACCAAGACGCTGGGGTCGTGGGTCAACGTGACGATCTCGTTGACCCCCACCCGGTCGTGCAGCAGGCGTCCGTCGCGCCACACCCGGGCCGCCCGCAGGCAGGAAGGATCAGGATCCTGGAAGGGAGCCACGGGCGTCGCTGGGGCCGGAGTGTCGGCGTTGGCGGGTGCGGCAGGGGAGACCTGTGCCGAGCCCGAGTCGTGTGCGTCGCCGGGAGTGAGCTCCTGATCCATGGCTCCATCTTCGCGCACCCCCCGGCACAGGGCGGGAGCGTGACCGGGAGGTGGCGGTGGCGCGAGACGGGGCGAAACGATGGTGTGGGACGTCACTACGGTGGGGCCATGACCTTCCGTCCTCACCTGGTGGCACTCGACGTCGACGGCACCCTGGTCGATGAAAGCAACATCGTTTCCCGACCGGTGTACGACGCGGTCGCCCGCGTCCTGGACGCAGGCATCCCGGTGATCTTGTCGACGGGGCGGAGTTGGGCGTCCGCGCTGACCGTCATCGAACAGCTTCCTCCGATGGCCGCCGAGCACGTGTGCTCCAACGGCGCCGTCACGGTGCGCTTTCCGCCCTTCGAGGTGGTGGATCTGCTGACGTTCGATCCGCGTCCGGTCGCCGAACTCATCCTGGCCGAGGTGCCGGGGGCCCGGCTGGGCGTCGAGATCGTCGGTTCCGGCTACCAAGTGACCGAGCCCTTCCCGGATGGGGAACTCCACGGAGACATCGAGGTGGTGAGCCTGGAGGAAATGATCAGCAAGGACGTCACCCGCATCATCGTGCGCGACCCGAACTCCAGCGAGGCCGAGTTCATCGACCTCGCCGCACGGCTTGGTCTGGACGGGGTCAGCTACTCCATCGGCTACACCGCCTGGCTCGACATCGCCCCGCACGGCGTCGACAAGGCGCACGGCCTGGGGCGCGTGACCGCCCGAGCAGGCATCGACGCGCGCGACGTCTTGGCGCTCGGCGATGGGCGCAACGACATCGAGATGCTCACCTGGGCCGGACGCGGCGTCGCCATGGGCAACGCGCCCGCCGAGGTGATCGCCGCTGCGGACGCCGCGACCGGATCGGTCGCCGAGGGCGGCCTGGTCGCCGAGTTGAACCGCTGGTTCGCCTGAGCGGCGCCCGCGCCGCACGGGGTGGGGCAGGCTAGAGACCATGCAGCCGTACGCCCGCGAGCCCGAGTACCTCACCGCACTGGCGGACGGGACCCTCAAACAGCTCAACCCGTTCACCGGCACCGAGGTGTGGACCGTCCCGGGGCGCGGCAACCGCCCGCTGGGGATCGCTCACCCGGACCCGCGTCCGCTCGATCCGGACGCCGTCGGGACCACCTGCGCCTTCTGCGAACGCCGCTACGACGAGACGCCGCCGGAGAAATCACGCGTCGTCGCGACGCCCGAGGGGCATACGACCCTCTACGGCGTCCCGGCCGAGGACATGTTCGCCACAGTGGCCGAGTTTCGCCGCGTCCCGAACCTGTTCGAGATCCTGAGCTACGACTACTGGCACGCCAACTACGGCTACACGCTGCCCGCCCCGGTGGCGATGAGGCGCCAGGCCTACCTGTCCTCGCCCGCAGGTCGGGCGCACGTGCTGTCCGTGATCGACACGAAACTGCATGCCGCGGGGCGCACGGCGTCCGAGATCGCCGCGCTCAGCGAGGAACGACGCATCGAAGCGGCGTCCGGGTTCTTCGGCGGAGGCCATGACCTGATCGTTGCCCGGCGCCACTTCGTCCCGGGGGCCACGAACGACAGCCAACTCGCCAGTTCGGGGACGCTCACCCCCGCAGAACACCGGCTCTTCCTCGACGCCACGCTGGAGGCCGTCGAGGGGCTTTACGACCTCAACAGGTACACCCGCTACGTGACGGTCTTTCAGAACTGGCTCAAGCCCGCCGGGGCGTCTTTTGACCATCTGCACAAGCAAGTGGTGGCGATCGACGAGCGCGGCGTCCAAAACGAGGCGACGCTCGCGAAACTGCGCGCCAACCCGAACCTGTTCAACGAGGTGGCCAGCAACTATGCGTCGTATAAGAACCTGATCATCGCCGAGAACGATCATGCGGTCGCGTTCGCCGGGTTCGGGCACCGCTACCCGACCATCGAGGTCTACTCGACGTCGGAGCGGTCCTTCCCGTGGGAGCACACCCGGGCCGAGCGGGACGCGATGAGCGACCTGATCCACGCCATGCACGCGGCCACGGGGGCCGACATTCCCTGCAATGAGGAGTGGCATTACCGGCCCATCGATGTGGAAGCTCCGATGCCGTGGCGGGTGATGCTGAAGTGGCGCATCTCCACGCTGGCCGGGTTCGAGGGAGCCACCAAGATCTACCTGAACACGTTGACCCCCCACGCGTTGCGCGACCGGGTGGTGGAACGGCTCGTCGCGCTGCGCAACGACGGTGCGGTCACCGCCGACCTACGGATCGCGGACGAGGCACGCTGCCGACCCAACGCGCTGCGGTACGCCTCGGGACGCTGACCTGCCCCCGGGCACGCCGCGCTACTCTGTGGACGCCACGCTCGAGAGGTGCCACCGATGACCCAACCCGTCCCCTTCCCCCAACCCGGGGATATCTGGTCGCGCTTCTCCGTTGATCCGCGCCGCTCACCGACCCTGCGCGCCTCGGACGCCGACCGTGACGTCGCCGTCGAGGCCCTCAACGCCGCCTTCCAGGACGGGCGCTTGGACGCCTCCGAGCACGCCGACCGCATCGGCCGCGCCCTGGCCGCCAAGCAACTGGCCGACCTGACGCCGCTGGTCGCCGACGTGACCGTGATGGCCCCGCTCGCGGGTCCGACGCCGCGGCGTCAGCGCATTCGCAGCGCAGCGCTGCGAAGTTGGCTCGGCACGGCGGTCCTGTTCAACCTGATCTGGCTGGCCACGTGGGTGCTGTCAGCCAGCGGCCCCTACTACTACTGGCCGATCTGGCCGATGATCGGCACGGCGATCCCCGTCATCATCGCGTGGGTCGGGGGCAACGGCTCGGGTCCGGGTCGCCGCCGCGAACTGGAACGCTGAACCGAGGCGGCGCACGAGCCCCCACGGGTTGCTGATCGTGTCAGAGGGGTCAGCTATTGTCGTGCCCCGTGGCAGTGATCGAAGCGAGCAACCTGACCAAGACGTATGGCGACTTCACCGCCGTCGATGGCATCAGCTTCGAGGTTGCTCCCGGGGAGTCGTTCGGGCTGCTCGGCCCCAACGGGGCCGGAAAATCCACGACCATGCGCATGATCGGTGGCACCTCGCTGCGGACGTCCGGGTCGCTGCGGGTGCTAGGGCTCGACCCCGAGGAGAACGGACCGCTGGTGCGGGCGTCCCCGGGCGTGGTGCCGCAGCAGGACTCCCTCGATGAGGAACTACGGGCACGTGACAACCTCATCGTGTACGGCCGCTACTTCGGCCTGCCCAAGGCCTACCTGACGAAGAAGGCCGACGAACTGCTCGAGTTCGCCCAGCTCACAGACAAGGCGAAGGAGAAGGTCAGCGCCCTGTCGGGCGGCATGAAGCGGCGCCTCACGATCGCGCGCGGGCTGGTCAACGAGCCGCGCATCCTGCTGCTGGACGAACCCACCACCGGCTTGGATCCCCAGGCGCGTCACATCCTGTGGGATCGGCTGTTCCGGCTCAAAGAGCAAGGCGTCACGCTGGTGGTCACCACCCACTTCATGGACGAGGCCGAGCAATTGTGCGACCGCCTCATCGTCATCGACCACGGCACGATCGTGGCCGAAGGCTCCCCGCAGTCGCTGATCCGCGACTACTCCACGCGCGAGGTCGTCGAGGTGCGCTTCGGATCCACCCGCAACGCGGCCATGGAGGGCCCCATGCGGGAGTTGGCCGACCGCATCGAAGTCCTGCCCGACCGCATCCTGCTGTACGCCCACGACGGTGAGGCGCTGCTGGATGAGATCAACCGCCGCGGGCACACCCCCCTCACGTCCCTGGTGCGCCGTTCCTCGCTGGAGGACGTGTTCCTCCGCCTCACCGGGAGGACCCTCATTGACTGAGCAACCCGCACCCGGGGGTACGACGGCCGTCGACGCGCCGCTGGTCAGCTTCACCGGGATCGATCACGCCGTCCTCGCGAAGCGCACGCGCCGCTGGGGCTGGGTGCAGTATTCGAGCTACCGGCATGCCGCCGAACGCCCCTTCCTGGGCAGCTCGCTCGCCGTCGCACTCGGCAACCCGATCCTGTACCTGGCCGCGATGGGGCTGGGGCTCGGCTCGATCGTGCGCCAAGACGTCGACGGTGTCGGCTACCTGTGGTTCGTCGCGCCCGGTCTGCTGGTCTCCACCGTCGTTTCGACGGCGGCGCAGTTCGGCACCTGGCCGATCTTCGGCGGCTTCAAATGGCAACAGACCTACCTGGCCGCTCAGGCGACCCCGCTGGAACCCCGCCAGATGGCCCAGGGGGAGACCCTCGCGATCACCGTCCGGCTCCTGGTCCAGGCGCTGCTGTTTTGGCTGCTCGGGTTCGCGTTCGGGGCCTGGCCCGGCGGGGCCTCGCTCCTGAACGCGCCCATCGCCACCCTCGCGGGGCTGGCCATGTTCACTCCGCTCATGGCGTATGCGGCGACGCTGGAAGAGGAAGGGCTGCAGTTCAGTTTCGTGCAGCGGCTCATCGTCATGCCCATGTTCTTGTTCGCCGGCACCTTCTTCCCGCTGTCGGTTATGCCGCTCTCCTTGCAGTGGATCGGGTGGATCTCGCCCATGTGGCATGGCACGCAACTCGCCCGCATGGCGTCCTATGGGCTGAGCGAGCCCCCCTGGCTGGTGGCGGTGCACCTCGTAGTCCTTGTGGTCTTCTTCGTGGGTGGTCTCTGGGCGGCTAGCCGCACCTTCACGCGAAGGCTGGTGCGCTGATGAGCGACGTGATGGCCCCGATCCGGGCCCGGCTCGCCGCACGCCCGCGGTGGCTGTCGTCCCTGTACGCCGGTAACGCGCGGGCCGTCATCGGCCGCGGCTTCAAGGTGATCCGCAACGCCAACTGGGGCATCATCGCCACCGGCTTCTTCGAGCCGGTGTTCTACCTGCTCGCCATGGGTGTGGGCATGGGTGCCCTCGTCGGCACGGTGCCCGGCCCCGACGGGGCACCGATCAGCTACGCCATGTACATCGCGCCCGCGTTGCTGGCGACCTCGGCGATGAACGGGGCGATCTACGACTCGGTCAACAACGTGTTCTTCAAGCTGCGCTACAGCAAGGTGTATGAAGGCATGCTGCAGACGGCCCTAGGGCCGATGGACGTCGCCATCGGAGAGATCTTCATGGCGCTGTTCCGCGGGCTGCTCTACGCGGTCGGGTTCCTGGGCGTCTTGGCGATCATGGGGCTGGTCACCACCTGGTGGGCACTGGCGATGATCCCGGTCGCATTGCTGATCGCGCTCGGGTTCGCGTCCTTGGGGATGGCGGTCACCAGCTACATCAAGGGCTTCCAGCAACTCGATCTGGTCCCCATGGTGCTGCTGCCCATGTTCTTGTTCTCCTCGACGCTGTACCCGATCACCGTGTTCCCCGAGGCGATCCAATGGATCATCAAGGCGCTCCCGCTGTGGCACGGCATCGAACTCATGCGGCAACTCTCGGTGGGCTTCTTCACCTCCGGGACGCTCGTCCATGCCGCCTACTTCGTCGCCATGAGCGTCGTTGGCATCACCGCCGCCAGTCTGCGGCTCAGGGTCCTGTTCCTGCGCTGACGTACGTGGTGGGGCCGGACGCTCTCAGCAGGTCCGTGCCGCGTCCACACCACCTCTGCTGGTCCCTGCCCGCGTCCCAGCGCGGGCCAGGCCGCGCCCGAACCGGTGTTTGCGGGAGGACGCGGTGCGAGGACGCTTAGGCGTTGCGCATGCGATGCCGCGCCACGCCCCGACGCCCCAGCCGGAGGGCGATCCACCCGAGGGCGGCCAGCGCCAGACCGGCGGCCCCCGTCGCGACCAGGCCCAGTTGCCAGCCGTGGCTGTCCATCACCGACCCGATGACGGGTGGGGCCATCGCGCTGCCCAGCGTGTTGAACGTTCCCTGCCAGCCGAACGCCTCACCGCGGCTGGCCTCGGGGACAATCTCGCCTAGCCGCTCACTGATCGCCGCGATGCTGGGGGCGCAGAACAGCCCCGCGAGCGCCATCAGGATCGCGAACAGCCACGGCGTTGAGCCCAAGGCGCCCAGCGCCGTGAAGATCGCCAGCCCGGCGATGAGGGGCGTGAGGCCCACCGCCCCGTGCGGCAACCCGCCGAACACGAAGCCGCCGACCAGCGATCCGGCGCCCCACACCACGATGACCACGGCGAGGACCGTGCTGGACCCCATGGCCCGTGACGCCGCGACGATGCCCAGATCTGTGCCCGCCAACGTCACCGAGACGGCCACCGTTGCGACGAAGGTGGTCAGCACGGGGCCGCTCATCCACGAACGGATGCCGCCGCGCCCGGGCGCGGTGTCCGTGCGCCCCTCACTGACCAATGGCGGGTTGATGAAGGTGAGGATCGCGGCGGCGCTCACGCTGGCTAGCGCGAGCGCGGTCAGTGTTCCGCCGGTGCTCCAGGTGGTGGCCAGCACGATGCCCAGGGTGGGGCCGCCCATGAACGCCACCTCGGTCACGACCGAATCCAGGGCCAGCGCGGGACGCCGCAGGTCGTGGGGCACCGCAGCCAGCATGAGTTGGCGGGTCAAGACGAACCAGGGGATCGCGAGGAGGCCGACACCCGCCATCACGGCCATGAGCGCCCAGTAGCCGAGGAACGGGGCGGCGATGAACCCGAGCGGCAGCAGGATCAGGCTGGGGGCCAGGGTGCGCCGCAACCCGAGGGTGTCCAAGAGCCGACCACGCAGCGGTGAGGCCAACGCCACAGCGACGGTGAACACCGCCGACAAGGCGCCAGCACTCGCGTAGCCCTGCCCCAGATCGCCGACCACATGCAACGTGAGCACCACCATCACGCCGAACCACGGCGCCTTCCCGAGGACGCCCAGGAGCACGGCCTGGCGCACCGCGGGGAAGCGCCAAATCTCGGAGTAGGCGGAAAAGTTCATCCCGCCCACGCTACACACAAACGCCGACGATCCCCCTTCTGGGGAGGGGGTTGGCGTCCGACAAGCGGCAAGGGCGGCAACCAGAGCGCCCCGGCGCGCGTCAGAACGTCACGACGACTTTGCCGACGTTGCTGCCGCCCCCCAACTGCTCGTGGGCGGCGCGGATCTCCTCAATGGGGAACCGGGTCTGGTGGGCGATCGTGATCTGCCCGGACGCGATGAGGGGCCACACATCGGTGGCGACCCGGGCGACGATGGCGGCTTTCTCTTGTGCGGGACGGAACCGCAGGGAGGTGGCCGTCACCGTCGCAGACTTGCCCAGCAACGCGTTCAGGTTCAACTCGCCCTTGGTGCCGCCCTGGAGGCCGATCACCACGAGGCGGCCCAGCCGGGCCAGCGAGCGCACGTTGGGGGTGAGGTACTTCGCCCCCATGTTGTCGAGGATCACGTCCACGCCGCGGCCCTCCGTGGCGTCCTTCACCCCGGCGACCCAGTCGTCGTGGTAGTTCAGAGCCACGTCAGCGCCCAGCGTGTGGCACAGGTCGAGCTTCTCGGCGCTGCCCGCCGTGGTCAGCACAGTCGCCCCGTGAGCCTTCGCGTACTGGATCGCGAACATGCCGATGCCCCCGGTCCCGCCGTGGATCAGGATGCTCTCCCCGTCGCGGAACCGGACCGCGTCCAAGTTCGAGACGACCGTCGCCGCCACTTCCATGATTCCCGCGGCGGAGACCAGATCGATGCCCTCGGGTGGACGCGTCACCTGCCCCGCGTTCACGGCCACGTATTCGGCGTAGCCACCGCCAGCCAGGAGGGCCACGCAGGCATCCCCGACGGCCCAGCCTTGGACGTCGGCGCCCAGCGCCGCCACGTGGCCTGACACCTCCAGGCCGATCAGGTCACTCTCCCCAGGCGGCGGCGGATAGTGCCCCTGGCGCTGCAGGATGTCGGCACGGTTGACCCCCGCGGCGGTGACCGCGATCAGGAGTTGGCCAGGGCCAGGTTCTGGGGTGGGGACGTCGGTGAGGGTGAGGACCTCAGGCCCTCCGGCTTCCGTAGTGATGACCGCACGCATGACCTCACCCTAGACGCCGGGCGTCGCGGTCGTAGCCCTGAGCGTGATGGGCGCCGGATCGCTAAGATGTGCCCGGTTGGGCGAGGTCGCATAGTGGACTAGTGCAGCCGCCTTGAAAGCGGCCGAGGTGCAAGCCTCCGTGGGTTCGAATCCCACCCTCGCCGCGTGTCCACTCAGGAGTTCGTGATCAGCCCGCGTCCTGCCGTGCGGGCTTTCGCGATTGCGGCGACGGCTTTCCTGCTCGGCGCGCTCCTGCTGGTGGGGAGCGTCGCGTGGGAGTGGGGTGTCGTCGGCATGGGTGCCGGCGTCCTCCTCATGCTGGGCGGGGTCGCGCTGGCGGTGGCCGCCGTCGTGGCCGCTCGGCGTCAGCGGGTGGTGGTCATTTTGGACGCCGAGGGCTTCGAGGTCGTGATGCCCCGAGGTGAGCCGCAGGCCGGGACGTGGGCGTCCGTGACGCGGGTCACCGCAGCCCCCGGCCGCATCACCGTCCACCAAGGTGGCGATCGGCGCATCCATCTCATCGCTCCGTCCGGGTCGGACGCCGACCTGGACGCTCTCGGCATCGCTATCAGCCGCCACCTGGACGCCAACCGTGGCTACTCGACCTATATGGGTTGAGGCCTGCGGCGGAGCGCGCTGTCCTGAGGGTAGGGGCTCTCCCGGCTGCGTCGGGTGATGCCCGGCTACTTCGGGTTATAGGAGCACTCGTCGACCACCGAGGACGCGCCTCCGGCGTTCGTGGCGGGCGCCGCGGGCGGTGCACTGGTCGCGGGTGCCGCCGGTGCCGCTGCCGTGGTCGGTGCGTGTGAGGCTGGCGCGGCCGACGACGCCGCTGGCGCGGGGACGCTGATCGCCGCCTGGACGCGTGCCCGCACCGACTCCCAGTTCGGACGCACTGTGCTGAAGCCGTCCTTGTCGTTCTCGAAGGAGACGCTCGTCATCGTGCCTTCGCGCACCTTCAAGGCGAGGGCGAGCAGGGAGGGTGCCATGCTGCTGGGGGCATCGGTGGCGATGATGGTGGAACCAGCCTTGGTGAGCGCCTCATAGTTGGCCAGCACCGTGGTGGGGTTCGCCTGCTTGACGACCGCCGAGACGACGCACCGCTGACGGGCCATCCGGTCGTAGTCGCCGCTGGCCGCGCCGTAGCGGCCTCGGGCATACCACAGGGCATCCCAGCCGTTGAGGCGCTGGTTCGGGCCCGGCGGAAGCCAGCGGTCCGGCGGCACATCCCCCGTGGTCCTGCCGCCGACCGCCACGGGGGTGTTGATGTTCACCGTGATGCCGCCGAGCGCGTTGATCAGTTCGATGAAGCCGTCCATGTTGATCATGGCGTAGTAGTCGATGGGCAGCCCCAGCGCGGTGCCGACGCCGTCCTTGAGGGCGTAGGCGCCGGCGTCCTCGGTGCCAGCGGGGATCGCTCCGGGGGCCATCGTGGGGACGTTGTGGTAGATCGCGTTGAGGAAGAACTCGGCGTCGTTGGCCACCCCATCGGTGAATCCGCTGGGCCACTTCTTGGCCAGGGGCGAACCGGACGAGAAGGGGATGCGCTGGGTTTGCCGCGGCAGACTGAACAGCACTGTGTTGCCGCTGGCGGTGTCGATGGACGCGAGGATGACGGAGTCGGTGCGGGCGCCCACCGCGTCGGCGCGGTTTTGGCCCGAATCGCCACCAAGCAGGAGGACGTTGAGTCGCTTCTTGTTCGCCCAGGGGTCGGCCGCATTCCCGAAGTTTGCGGGGGAGGGGGCATCGGCGGCCTGCTCACCGAAGATCCCGGTCAGCATCGTGGAGGTGTCGTACAGCGCCCGGGCGCCCACGGCGGTGGGTACCAGGAGGGCTGCGGACAAGACGGCGACCGCAACCCCGCCGATGGCTCGCTGTGCGCCCGAGGGGTTGCGCGGGCGCAGCGACAGATGTGTCACGACCACGCTGGTGGCCCAGACCACCCCGAAGACGGACAGCCCGATCGCGGCGGCGAGCAGGGCAGTCGGGCTCGCGGCGGCGAGGAGGGAGGTCGGTGAGGTGGTCGCGATGATGGCGCCGGTGACCGCCGCGGCAACGAAGAGCACCAGCATGACGATCCCGATCACACGGTGTCGGGCACGGATCAACCCCAGCCCCGGGACGACGGTCCCTGCCAGCGTCCAGCCGAGTGCGGAGCGGAAACTGCGCGGTCGCGCGTCAGGCTCCAGGGGAGAGGCGAGTGCCCGGGAAGGCCGCCGCGGGGCATCCTGCGGCGCGGCATCCGCGGAGGGGGGCGCCGAGGAGTCGGTCGTGAGCGTGGTAGCGCCCTCAGGGTCGGCCGCTGAGCCGTGGCTCGGTGAGGTGCCGTGGTCGGCCTCGACGGCCTCCTGGGCGGGGGCAGAACTCCAGGACGCCATGTCGGCGAGCGGATCGTACTTCGCCGAGGGTGTGGGCGTGGGCGCAACCAGATGCGCGGCGCCGTCAGGGGTGGCCGACGCCGCGGTAGCCCCCCAAGCGCCCGCTGCAGCGGCAGCAGCGGCCGCCGTGACGGCCAGCGGAGCGCCGGGCGTCGTGTCTGAGGTGGAACGGTGGGCACGCGGGGGCGCCGTGTGGGGGCGCCACGACACTGTGGGCTCGTCCTCTGCGGGCAAGGACCAGGCGACCGTGGGCTCGTCGTCCGTGGGGGGAGGGGACGCGGACGTCGCGGCGTTTGCAGTGGCCGTGGCGCCGGGCTCTGGGGAGCGTGCGAAGGAGTAGGAGGCCAGGCTGGCGTCGTTCGGGCTGCGGCGCGTGGCGTCCGGCTGGGAGGAACGGTAGGTGTCCCCGGCGTCGATGGAGGCATAGGAAGAGATCGTCGTCGCGGAGGTCGGGGCGGTGGCTCCCACAGCCCGCCAGGAGGACGTGTCGGCGTCGCTGAACGCATACGGGGAACCGGAGTGCGCGGCGGTGGACGTGTGCGTGTCGGGCGCGGGCGTCGATGCGCTGCTCGTGAACACCGTGGGTGGGGCGTCGTGTGTCGCCGGACGCGGAGCAGTCGCGGGGTCGCTTGTGGCCGAAAGCGGTGCGGGCGTCGGTGTGGAGGCCCGCATGGAGGAGGCGAACGTGTACGACGAGGAACCCCCTTCCGACCCTGGGTACTGGGCCGGCGCGGGCGTCGGCCGAGGCGGTGGCGGTGGCGGCGTGGCGGCGCTGGGCTGCCTCGACGCCGCGGGTGTCACGACGGCGGGCGGGGGCAGATCCCTGGTGGTGGCCTGGTGCGTCGCGTCTGCGGCTGAGTCAGGTGAGCCCACGCCTGGAGCGGAACTGACG
>RRZU010454910.1_pt1 | contig 17134 bp, 14 predicted proteins | sample 2165561 | NCBI WGS metagenome assembly RRZU01 (sample SAMN10456909, study PRJNA506462) | wastewater metagenome | isolation source: wastewater sludge | place: USA: Moscow, Idaho | reverse complement strand
TTTAGCTAATAACTGGGCCTGGACATAAGGTATCAGGCCAATTTCAATTTTTTCCTTGATAAAAGGATGGGTAATCACTTCTTTTTTTCGATCTTGCCAGGCTTTTAATATTTTTTTCCGGCCATCATCCGTCATTAATACCCCACCGCCTTCTTTTTTATAAAAATCTTTTTTGGAAATCTGTTTTAAATTGATCATGGTTATTACTAACCGATCAACCATGTAAGCTCTTAATTCTTCCATTAAATCCAGGGCAAGAGCGGGCCGTCCCGGACGCAGCGTATGCATAAAACCCACATAAGGATCTAAGCCGATCGTTTCCAATGCTGAACGCACCTCCAGCGAGAGAATAGTATAGAGATAGGATAACATACAGTTCAAAAAATCTAATGGTGGTCGCTTTGAACGTTCGATCATACCGAAGTCCTTCTTCTGCGTCAGCAGCATATCACTGAAAACAGAAAAATAATTCCTGGCAATAATCCCTTCGTATCCCCTTAATTGATCAAAATCAGCGAATTCATATAATTTATTTATTCCTTCAGCGATATAATTTGAAGTTAATTTCAAGTGAGTGGCATCGATTGTTTCCTGATGATCTCTGATGGTTCTTTCCAGCGTTGAACGGCTGTTAAAAAATTTCGCCGCAATCATATCTTTAGAAATATTCAGGCAGAATTCTTCATCATCGCTTAACTGATACTGTCTTTTTCTCAGCAGTACATTGCCCTTTGTTTTACCCACAATCCGTCCCAGGTATTCGCCGTTTGGCCTCAGAAAACTAATGGCGATATTATTGTCCGCACATTTTCCCATCAATGCCGGGCTAGCGCCCATGTAACCAAAGCAGATAATATTTTCTATGTTGACAAATGGCATTCTGAATTTTTCGTTGTCTTCCAGTAGCACAACCAGGTTTTCACCATCCAGTGAAAGGTAGGATTGAGGCGTTGTCACATAAAGTGAATTTAATAGTTTTCTCATATTATTTTCCCTTCATTAGCTGCGCAATCTGTTCCTTTGCCTTTTTTTGTTTTCCGAATGCGCTAGGTATACAAACATCCAGCAATGAACATAAACTGCAATTCTGCACTTCATCTCGTACCGGTATTTTCTGATTATTTAACAGCGCCTTCATATTGCCAACTTGCATTCTTACCTGGGTTTTCAAACAATCCGTCAATTCCACTTTTACCCGGCGTCTGATTTTGCCATAAAAAATATCGCCGCTTTCGATGGTCGTTAGGAACATTTCTTCCAGGCAGAGGGCTTGTGCACATAATTGAAAGTTATCGGCATTGCTTTTTTCCGGTTTCCCATTTTTATATTCAACCAGATTAATACGCCAACGACCTTTTTTATCAGGCAGCTCGATACCATCTTCATGCTTGATAAACTCAAGAATATCCGCTACCCCATAAAGGTTCAGACTGTTTGAAAATACCGGAACACTTCTGCTAATATGAACATCTCCCCGCTTTTCATTGAAATATGGATCATCGACGCGCTTATGGAGCAAATCACCTTCGGCAATTTTATAGTTTTCGCCCCAATCACAGTTGAGATACATCAGAGCAAAGCGCCGTTTACAGTAAATAAACTGTTTTAAAGAAGAGATCGGCAGCCGTTCTTCTTCATCAAATTTTTTCATCCACTGTTACACCATTGGGTAAATTATTCAGATCGACATCAACCCGGTAATCATCATAGCTTCTTGCCGGCACTTCTTCATCGATCCGTTTAACCTTAACTCGATCAAATAAGATGTGTGAGGGGGCATTGCCTAAAAAACTGTCATGTTTAAAAACAATCAGCTTTCGCACGACCATCTTTCCCCGGGCCGCCGAATGATCATGTTCAAACATATTGATGATCGCCTGCCATAACAGCTCCGCATCATCATCACTAAAACCCGTTACGCTTTGAGCCAATGCGGCTGAAACAAATCCTTCGGCTTTATAAAGACCGTAGGGAACAAAGCTTTTCTTGCCCATTTCGGTGGTGCCTTTGCTGGCATCTTTCTGATTGGTGATGGCCATCCGGGTGATGGTGATCTCCTGGGTGGCAATGGGGTCAATGCTTTTGGCAAAATTAATCTGTACCGGCCCCCGGACAACACCGCAGGGAAAATCCCCGGTACTCATGACCGCACCAAAGGTTCTGACATCAAAATAATTCTCACACATAAAATCTCTGGCAATGATAACTTTACCCGCATCACCCTTTTTATCTTTGGAAAGACCCTTTTCTACATAGGCTTGTTCCAATTTATCGTTTAAAACTTCTTTAATAAATATTTTATAACCGGGCTCGTCATTTTTGAGCAACTCGATATAATTTCTGATTTTTCGCTTCAGGCAAACATCGGTAACCAGTCCATGACCGGTTTCGGCATCGACTCTTGGCATATTACCGGCATCGGGATCACCATTGGGATTTCCGTTTTCAACATCAAATAAAACCACAAACTCATACCGGTTGCCGATGGCATTTTCAAATTTCTTAACATTCTCCATTTTGAGCCTCCTCTTTCACTTCTCGTTTTTCGTAATTTTTCTGGGTTTGCTGATAATAACCTAAAATAAACCGACCCTGGTTGTCCATATCCAGAATTTTCGGGAAACTGTCACCTTCTAATAAACTTAAACATTGCCCTAGCTTGATGTCCCAATAATTCCCGTCTATTTTTGCCAAATGATGTTGTGCCAGTTTCAGTAAATTGGGAAATACCAGGGACGGGTTTGAACAGGCCGACGCAAAATATTTATCTTTTATGGTCGCATTGATCCCGTCACCTAAGGCATTTTTTTGAATCATTTCCAGTATTGCAAAAGTTCTTCCCAGTACATAGGCTGGCTTTGTCGATTTTTCATCAAGATACATTCCTAATTCCTCCGTCTTTTTTTGAATTCTGTTTTTTCTGGTTAGACAACCTTTGATAATGGCTGCGCGGGGTTGGGTAATCTGGGCCTCTGCTTTTACCCGGATAATGGTTTGATTAAAAATAACCTGTGGATACTGATCCCCAGTGAAAATGGAACGGGCAACCGCACCGCCCAGCAGCGGATTAACTTTTTTATCCCGGCTTTTTGAGCTGATCGTCGCATTTAAGAGACTCCACACTTTAATATGGGCTTTCCCTTGTGGACCGCCGTAAATACCCATATCATCATAGTGCTGTTTAATTTGATCGCAAAAATTTCCAGACGAATCGCGATAAAAAAAACGCACCGATAAGCGTCCGGCATTGGGCGATAGCCCCAAGATATAAAACTTGGTGTTGATATCTAAACCGACGTCATTATAGATCCCCTGGGAGCCATCCTTCAGAATGGTTTTTACCTTTTCGACGGTTTCTAAATCTTCATTGATACCTTCTTCTTCCATTTCATCGGGATTATTGAGCATGCACTTAAAAATATCGGTGTAGGCGCAATCCATTTTTTCTGCCCAGAATACCGTTGTTGCATCGCCGATCTGGAGTTTTCGCTGGCGATCTGATAATAAATATTGCAGGGCGGTATAATATTTAAAGGCTACTTCTTCGCTGACGGCTGAATTACGGGATTGCTTTAAGTTATAAGATTCGTCTGCGTCTTTATTGAAACACACCAGTGATGCCCCCATCGTGCTGGCGCCATCGACACCTCTTAATTTATCGTGCAGACGGGCAATTTGCGTTACTTTTCCGGTGACCGAACACTGGGCCGTTTCGACACCATCACTCGCCAGCATCTTTTCATTTTCGCATTTCCAGATTTCAATGATCTCGGGATTCTGATGAAAGTAATCCTTGCCGTTCTCAAGTCTGAAAACCACGTTCCCTGAAAATGCCTTGCCTTTTTCGGAGTAATGTTTTAAGACATGCTCGTTTTCCCAGGCTTTTTCAAGCTCCCATTTTTCAAAAAAGCTCCTGATCGCAATCGCTTCAGGGGTCTTTGCCTGGTCAAACAACTGCAAATGAAGGCTCCTTGCCGTCTCAAATTTCTTCTTTTCAGTTGTCTTTTCGCCTTTATCACCACCAATGCCAAAAACGTATTCAAAATTATCGCAAACCGGTGAGGCAAAGATGCCTGGCTTTTTCATGCTTTTTGGTATTAGAAATTCCTGGGGTCGATTATCATTCAGCTCTTTTAATGAGACGATATCCAAAAGATCCCCAGCTGCTGACAACGTTACGGCGTAACTGGCCGGAATTTTTTGAAACCCAAACGGGCTGATATCCGAATCTTCAACCTGACAGAGCAGATCATAATAGTCGCAAAGTGAATTTAAAATCAAATTCTCACCTCATTTCCAGCATTTCGCAAATCCAAAATGCCGTCTTCCAGTTTCGCCCTGAAAAAGCTGGGACTGACCGATTGTTTTGTTTTGCTTTCATTCACCGAAAAATTCATATCGTATAACATATAACCCAAGTCAACTTCTCCCTGCATATTACTTTTGGGAATTTCACTCGTATGCTCAATCAACTCAAATGAGGCGGCAAATTCTCGGGTACCCAGGGTCGGCTGATAAAAATACTGGCCGTTTTTCAGTCGCCGCAAAGCAATATTATAATGTTTCTCAACTGTGTCACTTTCGCCGGCTTTATCCGGGTTCAAATCAAAATGTGCTTCAATTACATATTCCACATCTCTTAAGATCAGAGCTGCCCGCTGATGGCGGTTGTCGGTTGCGATAATCTGATAGGATTCGCCTTTTTCCATGGCTTTTTTTATACTGCCCAGTTTGGCAACCTCGGAAACTTCATTGCGTCGTATATTGGTAAATTTAATTGGATTGATCACATGAATTTTATCGATTGTCAACTTAATCGCCGGCTTCCAATAAATCGCTTCGATGATGCCCCTGGCCGCCGAAGGGGTCAGCATATCGTAACTCACCCGTTCCACTTTCATTTCCGGCCGTGTAAAACAGGCATAATCACCCCAAACACGCACCTTAATTCCATAGCCCATTACTGCTTACCTCCTCAAATCATGCAACATTCTGCATTTTTATTATCAATCGAAAAAATATCCAAACCGGTTTCCTCATCATAGTATTGACCGTTATTTAAAATACTGTAACCGTTTTCTAGAATTTCCAGGGCATTCTCTGCTTTCAGTTTTTCATATTCATGCTTATAAACCGATACCGAATATTGCTGGAGTTTTCTGATAGTTTCTCGTTTAAAGATGTTTTTACGCAATTCCTGAACCAGCTGATTCGTATCTTCAGAGCTATTGACGATCACACTTTTGGTGTTATCCTCGATGATCTTGTATTTTTTTGCAACGGTTTCAAAATTAAACTTATATTGGTTAACGCGAACTTCAAATTCAGATAAGATATTTTTCGTATCAAGGACATTGCTTGAACTTGAGGCATGATATAAGTTTTCAAAATACATGTGAACACCCGTATTTTCAAAGGCTTCGTCAGCCAAGACCCGGACCACCTCCTGGGTGATACTGACCATGCTTAAAATCGACTTGGGGATTTTCCCCATCTCACTGGTGGGTTCAAAAATCAACACCCGACCCTTGTCAATTTTTCCTTCCCGATTAGCCCGGCCACCGGCCTGAATGATACTATCTATGCCTGCGATACTCCGCATCACCATGGGAAAATCGATATCGACGCCGGCTTCAACTAATGACGTTGCGATCAAAATGACATTTTCCGCGCTTTTCAGTTTTTCTTTTACTTCTGAAAGCACCTTGCGGCGATGTTTACTGTGCATTAAGGTACTCAGGTGATAAACGGATGCCAAGTTTTCCTCTTCTTTAGCCAATTGAAAAAGGGCATAGGCATGTTTACGAGAATTGACAATGCACATGGCTCGGGGATTATCAGCAAGAATATGCAGTATTTCTTCATCGCTTTTTTTGCCGATTACTTCATAATTAACTCTTTTGAGTTTATTTGATAAATCCTGTGGGTCATGCATCATTTCCTTTAGTGGCAATTTTTGATACTTATACTGACTAATGGCTGGTTGTGTGGCACTACACAAAACCGCCGTTACCCTATAGTTCATTACCAATTCTGAAATGGCATACATCGATGGCGATAAAAGCTCTCTGGGCAACATTTGCGCCTCATCAAAAATGACTACACTCTTTGAAATATTGTGAATTTTCCTTGTTTTTGATGGTTTGTTAGAAAAGAAAGACTCGAAAAATTGAACATTGGTTGTTAGGACCACCGGTATATCCCAGTTTTCACTGGCCCATTTCATGTGTTTGCCCAAGTTATTGTCCAAGTCATCTTCGCCATTTACAGCATCATAACTTTCATCCACCTGACTATGATGTTCTAACACGTATTCACTTCCTAAAATTCCTGATATAACATCGGCATTTTGTTCAATAATACTGGTATAGGGGATCACATAGATCACCCGCTTCAACCCATGTCGCCGAGCATGTTCTAAGGCAAACGCCAGGGATGACAGTGTTTTGCCGCCGCCCGTAGGAACAGTCAGAGTAAAAATCCCCTGCTCCTCTTTCGCTGCATTGATGCAATCAGTCAGAATTTCTGCCCGGATATTATTGATAATTGAGCCATTGTTTTTAGGGATACCGGCAGTAAGTTTGGCAGCCAATTGATCAATATTGTATGGTATACCTACTCGTTTAATATCTTTGACATACTCTTCGGTATCAGTCCAGTCAGCATCTACCAGGCATGAAAAAAGCATTTTAAAATAGGTCGCAAACGCAAAACTCATAGTCTCTTTAGTACAATTAATTTTTTTCGGAACAAATTGGGGTAGTTTTATCTCTTGATCAAAGTCAACTTTTTCACCCTGATAATTATTAAATCGGGATGAATAGGTGCCATCACTTTTATTTGAACCGCTGCCGCTATCTTTTAAACCGGTATGATGACCTGACACCACCATACCATGAAGCCAACCCAGCTTGTCCCATTTTTCGTGTAATACAATTGCACCCGCTGTTGCGTGATCAACTCGGACTGAATGGCCTCTGATCCGATCCTGAAATTTCTGCTGGTATTTACCTAAATCATGGACCAATCCTAATAATGCCCCAATTTCACCGGCATCAAAATCGCTTGAAAACTGTTCCATATATTTTGAGACATTCTTCAAATGATCTTGTAAGGTTTGTGAATTTTCTTCGCCGATAAAATGCTTGCCATCTTTTGTGTGCGCTAAAAATTTCAATGCGACCACCCTCTCACTCTTAGTTTAAATATAAAATTATCGTCTCTTTAATTCAGGCTTTTCATAGAACATATATTACAGTTTCAAATACTATGATATCTCCATCGTAATTTATTTCAATTATTTTCAACACCAGTATACTCCCAGTCAGAGCAAAGTAAAATGATAAATTTTAGTCATTTTCTTTCAATATACTCATCCAAGTTTATGTATTTCAAATTTTCAAAAACCTGTTCCCATTTTTGATAAGGATCGAATATTTTTTTAATCAAGATAAGCGTATCTAAAGAAGACCTTTTATAAATTAAACTCTTTCTATAATCTCCGTTAAGTAATTATACAAACAAATGCAATTCTTTTTTATCAACATCAATTTTATCGGCCAAACCCTCTTGTCAACGTTTAAATATTCATAGAATATACTCTGTTTGTATTCTACTCTTATCACCATCTGAAATTCTCCGCAAAAAAAGACAGCTATCACTAGCTGTCTTAACTGTTTTTTAATGGTCGGAGTGAGAGGATTTGAACCTCCGGCCTCATGGTCCCGAACCATGCGCTCTACCAAGCTGAGCCACACCCCGTAATGTGTTGCATTTCCGACTCAAATATTGTACACTATAATAGACAAAAATACAATCTCAAATATAAAATTTTTTCTATGTTAAGGAGGAACCACCATGCACAAAAGAAATCCACTTTATCGTGTTGGCGCACTGGTTTTAGTCGCTGTTATTGTTCTGAGTCTTCTCGTTGTTTACAGTTTCTAATTAGAATGAACATTCGTATTATAGCGGTTGGAAAAATAAAGGAAAAATACTTAACCCAGGCCATCCAGGAATACACCAAACGACTAAGCGCCTATTGCCGTCTGGAGATTATTGAGGTTAAGGATGAAAAAATTCCCGAAAACGCCAGTGAAGCCCAACGGAGAAAAGCCGTCGAAATTGAGGGCGGTCGAATCCTTTCCTATTTAAAGGACGAGGAAATTCTGGCCACCCTGGAAATACAAGGCGATCAACTGGACTCACCGGCTTTTGCCAAAAAAATTGAAAACTTTGGAATCCAGGGAAAAAGTCAGATCACCTTTATTATCGGCGGATCCATTGGGATATCCCCTGGAATTTCCAATCGTTCAAAATGGAAAATTTCTTTTTCTGAAATGACGTTTCCTCACCAGTTATTTCGGGTTATGCTGTTGGAACAAATTTACCGTTCTTTTAAAATAATCCGTGGTGAGACGTATCATAAATAACACAATCAAATAAAAATTGGAGAGGTAAAACATGCCGGACTATGTACTAAAAGCCACCGCAGGAAACGGACAAATCCGGGTCTTTGCGGCAACAACACAAGGGCTTTCCGAAACCGCCCGGAGGCTCCATCAAACCAGTCCAGTGGTTACCCAGGCCTTGGGTCGATTGCTGACAGCAGGTGCGCTGATGGGTTCGATGATGAAAAATGCCGATGAATTGATCACCTTGAAAATCGCCGGAGACGGCCCAATGAGCGGCTTATTGGTTACTGCAGATGCCAAAGGCAATGTCAAGGGTTACCCTTATGTCAATGACCTGCACGATACCATTGACTCGCCCCTTCCCGTATCTACAGCCATAGGTGGCGGCGCCTTGAATATCATGAAGGATATTGGTCTGAAAGAACCCTACGTTGGTTATTCCCCACTTGTCAGCGGTGAACTGGCCGAAGATTTAACTTATTACTATGCTCAGTCAGAACAGATTCCTACCTCGGTATCACTGGGGGTTTTATTAAACGACGACGGCACCGTCAAACAGGCCGGCGGGTTCATTATTCAACTCATGCCTGATACCGATGACGAGGTGATTGATGAGCTGGAAGTTGCCCTGGCTGCTACCCCTTCATTAACGAAGCTGTTAGATGAAGGAAAAACCCTTGAAGCAATTATGGAAGACTTGTTTAAAAACCTGAACTTGAAAGTCAATAAAACTGAAATCACCCGATTTAGCTGTGATTGTTCCCGCCAGCGGATTACCAAAGCGCTGATATCGATCGGAAAAAAAGATCTCATTGATATAATAGCAGATCAGGAAGATATTGAAATCAATTGTGATTTCTGCAAAGAAAAATATCTCTTTTCAACCGCTGATCTCGAATCAATCCTGACGCGGATTGAAGAAAACGAGGGCTGATATGTCTTTAAAATCCCGTTCCAGCGGTGTTCTAATGCCCGTTTCCTCCTTACCGGGGGACTACGGCATTGGAACCTTAGGTACTGAGGCACGACACTTTGTTGATCTTCTCCAGTCCATGGGCTGTAGTTATTGGCAAATTCTGCCCATCGGGCCGGTAGATGACTATTTCTCTCCTTATAATAGTACCTCGGCTTTTGCCGGAAATCCTTTATTTATTGACCTGGAACTACTATTTAAATGGGGCTTATTAACTGCGGATGAATTAGCTGCCAGCAAGTCAACCGATCCACCCTATTCCATCAACTATCCTAATCTCATCGACAATCGCAATACTATTTTCAAAAGCGCCTATTCCCGGTTAACGACCTCTTTAAAGAAAGATATCCACCAATACTGCCTGGCAAACCATGAGTGGCTACCTGATTTTTCTTTATATACGGTGCTGGCCCAACACTTTTCAGAAAAAAACTGGACTAAATGGGACAACCCGGATCTGGTCAAACGCCAGCCAGCCGCACTTCAATCTATTACAGATGCCTATCAGGATGAAATCGATTATCAGTATTTTCTGCAATATCTTTATGATAAGCAGTGGACTGCTCTGAAGACCTACGCCAATGGCAAAGGCATCAAAATAATTGGCGATATGCCTATTTATCTGGCCCACACCAGTGCCGATGTATGGTGCCATCCCAATCTTTTCCAATTGGACGCCAATGGTTGCTGCATTGCAGTGGCTGGCGTCCCGCCGGATTATTTTGCTAAAGATGGCCAGTTATGGGGTAACCCCCTCTATCATTGGGATGTCATGAAAGCTGACAATTATGGCTGGTGGATGCGACGCATCAAGCGCGCCCTGGAAAGTTTTGACACCGTCCGGATCGATCATTTCCGGGCCTTTTCGGCTTATTGTTCAATACCGGCAAACGAGGAAACGGCCCAGAATGGTCGCTGGATTCCCGGTCCGGCAATGGATTTTTTCAGTCAATTGAAAAAGACTTTTCCCGAACCCAGCATTATTGCTGAAGACCTGGGGCTGCAAGATGAAGATCTGGTCAAACTGTTAAAGGATACCGGCTTCCCCGGTATGCGGATTATGGAATTTGCCTTCATTGATGATTTGGATAATATCCATCTGCCTCATAATTACAGCGCCAATACTGTGGCCTACTCAGGTACCCATGACAATAATACGCTCTTGGGGACTTTTTATGACTATACCCCGGAACAACGCCGGTACGCCTTCGATTACTGCGGCTACACAGATGCCTGGGAGGACCAATGGCAGATCGGTGGACATCAAAGTCCTTCCTGTCGGGCTTTTATTCGCACACTTTTTCAAAGTACCGCGAATTTGGTAATCCTGCCCATTCAGGACGTCTGTGGATATGGACGTGACACCCGCATGAATGAACCCGGAACGAAGGTGAACAATTGGGTTTTTCGAATGACCCGGGAGGGATTATCTCAAATCGATGTTGATTGGTATAATCACATCAATCAACTCTATCAACGAAAAGAGCACTCTGTCATCTGATTACGGACGATTGGGCACCACTGTTGATACTTTAATTCATTACTTTAGTGTACTAATGCGTTATTTTCAGGATTTACGAATCAGCATGATTAAAACAAGTGTCCGCATCCTTCAAACATTTCTTAATATAAACTTGCAATAAAAGCTTAACCTTTGGTATAATAAGCCCAGGTAAAAATTAGGAAAAAAAGAAAAAGGAGGACTTTACCTTGAAAAAAACTCTAGCATTATTGTTGTCTTTGGCGATGGTTGTAACCATGGTCGCTGGCTGTTCCAGTGGGTCGACTACATCTTCCGCTGACAGTGACGTCATTAAAATTGGCGTGTTCGAACCATTAACCGGTGCCAATGCAGCCGGCGGTGAACTCGAAGTTGAAGGGGTTGAATTGGCTAACCAATTACGTCCCGAAGTATTAGGTAAAAAAGTTGAGCTGGTTATTGCTGATAACAAATCAGACAAAGCTGAAGCAACAACTGCTGCTGCTCGTTTAATTGAAAAAGACAAGGTTGTGGCAATCTTAGGTTCCTGGGGATCTTCACTCTCAATTGCTGCTGGTGATGTTGTTAAAACCAACCAGATTCCTGCTGTAGCTCTTTCTGCTACCAATCCACAGGTTACTGCCGGAAATGATTACTACTTCCGTGTTTGTTTCCTTGATCCTTTCCAGGGAACAGTAATGGCTAACTATGCATCCAAAAAACTGAATGCTAAAAAAGTTGCGATTATCCAGGAAGTTTCAAATGACTATTCTGTCGGTTTAGCTAAATTCTTCACCGATTCATTTGTAAAATTGACTGGCGATCCAAATGCCATCGTTGCAACTGGTAATTACAATACCGGCGACCAGGATTTCAATGGTATCTTAACAAATATCAAAGCTGCTAACCCAGATGCCATTTTTGCCCCCGGTAACTTTACTGAGTCCGCTTTAATCATCAAGCAAGCTCGTGCCCTTGGCATTACCGCTCCATTTATTGGTGGCGATACCTGGGAAACTAACGAATTTATCACCGTTGGTGGTGCTGATGTCGAAGGCGCTGTTATGTCAACATTCTTTGATGACACCAACCCACTGACTGAAGCTGGTAAAACATTTGTTGCTGAATACAAAAAAGCCTACCCAGATCGTGAAAACATTGCTGCTGTAACCGCGCTTGGTTATGACGGTTACATGATGACCCTGGATGCCATCGAACGTGCTGGATCTGCTGATCCTGTTGCTATTCGTGACGCATTGGCAGCTACCAAAGATTTTGAAGGCGCTACCGGCATGATCACCATTGATGCCAACGGCGATGCCACCAAGAACGAAGCAATCATCAAAACAGTAAAAGATGGTAAATTCACTTACCTTGATTCTGTAACGATTGACTAGTTTATTACAATAGTTTTACATAAAGAGACCGTTGTTCAGTATGACGCTCTTTTATACGCAAGGGTGCGTAACTAAATGCAGTCATGTATTTAGTTTGCGTACCCGTCTAAAACAAACATTGAGGGTATTTGTTATCAGATACCCTCAATTTAAATTAAATGATATAACGAGGTTTTAATTATGGTCGTTGGAATGACAATGGAAACATTCTTACAGCAACTTATCAATGGTTTATCAGTCGGGAGTTTGTATGCCTTGATTGCCATAGGCTATACCATGGTTTATGGTATCCTGAGACTGATCAACTTTGCCCATGGCGATATCTTTATGATGGCTGCCTATTTTACATATTTTGGGATTGCCGTATTTTTTCTTCCCTGGTATGTCACATTTATTATCACGATTGGTTTAACCATGCTACTGGGTGTCACCATCGAACGGGTCGCTTATCGTCCCCTGCGGGATGCGCCCAAGACATCGCTTCTGATTTCAGCAATCGGGGTTTCGTTCTTACTGGAAAATGTTGCCACCTATTTATTTTCGGGAAAACCACAAGCATTTCCAGAATTTCCACTGATGACAACACCTTTCTTTATTGGCGGACTGTCTTTTCAGCCGGTTTCTATTGTTATTCCAATTGTTGCATTTATCCTGATGTCGGCACTCCTTTTTATCATTAATAAAACTAAAATAGGGATGGCCATGCGGGCTGTGGCTGTTGATTATGACACTGCCAAACTCATGGGAATTAAGATCAATGGGGTTATTTCTTCAACCTTCGCCATCGGCTCGGCGCTGGCTGCAGTTGGCGCTATTTTATGGTGCATGAAATACCCATCGGTGTTACCCCTCATGGGTGTTGTTCCAGGTTTAAAATGCTTTATCGCTGCCGTTATCGGCGGCATCGGCAACGTTAAGGGTGCCGTCCTCGGTGGCTTGATCCTAGGATTTTCCGAAGTGCTGATGGTTGCTTTCTTTCCGGCGCTTACCGGATATCGGGACGCCATCGCATTTGTCATTTTGATTATTATTCTGCTGTTTCTTCCCAATGGACTCCTTGGTAAGAAACAAGTGGAAAAGGTTTAAGGGAGGTACCAGAAATGAAAGAAACTCAAAACAGCATCGGTGCCTACTTAAAACTCCACTGGAAAACAGCCGTATTTTTAGTTGTTCTCCTCGTTGGGATCGGTTTAGCCGATATTTTTGTTGATTCCTATATGCGCCGGCTTTTAAATTTGTGCGCTATTTATGTTATTGTCAGTTTGGCAATGAATCTGGTTAACGGGTTCACCGGCCAGTTTTCTTTGGGACAGGCTGGTTTTATGGCCATTGGCGCCTATACCGTGGCGGTCTTCACCGTTCCCATTGAATCCCGGGCCGCGATTTTCTACCTGGAACCAATGGCGCCTTTTTTAGCCAATATTCAATTGCCCTTTATTGTGGCATTAATTCTCGGTGGATTGGCTTCGGTCGTCGTGGCCTTTTTTATCGGTTCGCCTTGTTTACGGCTCCGCGGCGATTATCTGGCCATTGCCACCCTTGGTTTTTCGGAAATTATCCGCATTGTCTTCACCAATACCCAGTCGATCACCAATGGTGCCCTGGGGATTAAGAGTATTCCCACTATCAGCAGTCTCTGGTGGACCTATGGAACGGCCCTGCTAATCATTATCGCAACCGTCCTGCTGATAAACTCCACTTATGGACGGGCTTTTAAATCGATCCGTGAAGACGAAATAGCAGCTGAAGCGATGGGGGTTGGGCTCTTTAAAACTAAGATGACCTCATTCCTGATTGGTGCTTTTTTTACCGGCATCGGCGGCGGTTTATTTGCTGCTTTATTGGGAACTGTTGACCCTAAACAATTCTATTTCACCCTGACCTATAACTTTTTACTGATCATCGTGCTTGGTGGTATGGGCAGTATTTCCGGAACCGTTATTGCCAGCTTTGTCGTTACATTGGGTCAGGAAGCCTTGCGTTTTCTGGATGAACCAATGGCTTTCGGCTTGGATCTGCCGATCTTCAGACCGGGCTTGAGAATGGTAGTCTTCTCCTTTTTACTAATGGTCATCGTCCTCTTCTATCGAAAAGGTTTAATGGGTACCAATGAGCTCACCTGGGATTTCATGGCTCAGAAATACCGCTCGATCAAGAAGAAGCTGAGCGGAAAAAAGACATCAACTGAAGGAGGTGGCAATTAATGAGTCTTCTGAGAACAGAAAATGTCATCATGCAATTTGGCGGTGTTGTTGCCGTCAACGACTTAAATATCGATATTAAAAAAGGTGAGCTGGCCGCTCTGATCGGGCCCAATGGTGCCGGTAAAACCACCGCCTTTAATGTTATCACCGGGGTGTATACACCCACCAGCGGAAAAGTGCTTTTTACCCCGACCGATAAAAGTGGTGCTACTACCGAAATTGATATTACCGGCAAGAAACCGGACAAAATAACCGGTATGGGTGTTGCCCGAACCTTTCAGAACATCCGACTGTTTAAGGAACTTACAGTTCTTGAAAATGTTCTGGTTGCGACTCACCTGAATGCCGATTATAGTTTTCTGTCGGCCATGCTGAGAGCACCAAAAGCTCGAAAAGGCGAACGTCAGGCTAAAATGGATTGTGAATTCTTATTGGAACGGCTGGGCCTTATCGATCTGAAGAATGAAAAAGCCTCGTCATTGCCCTATGGCCAACAACGCCATCTGGAAATCGCCCGGGCTCTGGCAACCAAGCCGCAGTTGCTGCTGCTTGATGAACCAGCGGCGGGGATGAACCCTCAGGAAACAGACGAATTAACAGATCTGATTTTTAAACTGAAAACTGATTTTGATCTGACCATTTTTATGATTGAACATCATATGGATCTGGTTATGGAAATTTCTGATCATATTTATGTATTGGATTTTGGATGTACCATCGCCAAAGGAACCCCGGATGAGGTTCAGAATAATCCAAAGGTTATTGAAGCATATTTGGGGGTAGACGCTGATGTTGAAGATTAGTAATTTACAGGTCGCCTATGGTGGTATTGAAGCCGTCAAAGGGATTGATCTGGAAGTGCCGGAAGGCAAAATTGTAACCCTGATTGGAGCTAACGGTGCGGGAAAAAGCACCACCCTCCGCGCCATTGTCAATCTGGTTAAATCAAAAGCTGGCAGCATTACCTATCATGGTGAGGAACTGCTGGGCCTCGACACCACCAAGGTTGTCGATAAGGGCATCACCCTGGTTCCCGAAGGACGACATGTATTCCCCGATCTGACAGTGCTGGAAAATCTGAAAATTGGCGCTTATATGCGCAAGGATAATTTGGATGAAGATATTCAAAAGATTTACGGACTCTTCCCTCGTCTGGAAGAACGTTCCTGGCAACAAGCTGGAACCTTATCCGGTGGCGAGCAGCAAATGCTGGCGGTCGGGCGGGCGATGATGAGCCGACCCAAACTGTTGATGATGGATGAGCCATCGTTGGGTCTGGCGCCGCTGGTTGTTCAGGGTATTTTTGATATCATCGAAACCCTTAATAAAGAAGGAATGACCATTCTTCTGATTGAGCAAAATGCCAACATGGCTCTCCGGGTTGCCGATTATGCCTATGTACTGGAAACTGGAAAAATAACCAAAGAAGGTACTGGCCGGGAATTACTGGCTGACGATAGTATTAAAGAAGCATATCTGGGTAAAAGCCACCGCAACAAATAAAAAAACTCCAATTATTCATTTTTGAATAATTGGAGTTTTTCTTGTTTGTGTTTCTATCGACGGGAAATAATAACCTTATTGTTAATGGTCAGGGTTTTGTTAAAGACCCGCTTGAATTTTTTGCCACATTCGTTGATGATCATGTTATCAAATACCGAATGTCCGGTTGTCAGGACATTAAGCTGGACTTCTTTTTCCATAATCACGCAATTCACATCTTTTACGACACCATCCATGCTGCGGTCCAGATACTCAGATATTTGCAGAAACAGACTCAGTTGATCAATGAGATGCCGCTCTTCATTCTGAAGTAGGCCCATATACTCTTCAGAGATATGAATTTTCTTATTAGTTCGGTGGTTCAAGGCAATAAAAGCACTCATCAGCAGCTCTTTCTGCTCGATGCCCAAAAGTCCGGAGTTTAAAATAATATAAAAACTATGCTCATGATGATTTCCAAACTGGAGCTTAATGCCGACATCGTGAAGCATCGCCGCGGCGCGAATCATCTTCCGGACATCCTCTTTAATACCATGAAGCGGTTTTAACTGTTCAAACAGGTTTTCGGTCAGCTTAAGAACATGGTAGGCATGGGGAATGTTCACATTAAAGTTGAGCATGATATTCACCAGCGTCAATTCAAAAATATCATAGACCAGATTGTCCTCATTATAACCAAAATAATCGTAAATAATACCATCCCGCAAACCGGCATTACTGATGATCAGTTCCGGTGAATCAATGTGCTTCATCACCCGTTCCAGAGTATGACTGGACCCAACAAAAATATCAATTCGTCCTTTTGACAGGCCCTTGAGATTTGAACGTTCTGCCAGGTTCATACTGGCCGCCATTTCACAAATCCGCTTAACATCGTTTGATCCCATCCGATAATTATGGGCAATCTCCATCGGATAATCATTGAAGCTGCGGTGGATCCGTCCGACGTTCCGAATCGTTCCTCCCACACCGATCACCGGCAGACCTTCAGCCTTTTTCAGGATTGGGGTTTGATTAAAGGCCTCCTTTAAAAATTCATCGAGGGCTTTGAGTTTTTTTTCAGATACCTCATCGGCTAAGTCAAACTTCTCGGCTAGATCGATAGAGCCAAATGGCAGACTGACGACCTCCACCTTTTTACGGTCTTTGATGAGCACAAATTC
>RRZU011924149.1_pt1 | contig 17138 bp, 14 predicted proteins | sample 2165561 | NCBI WGS metagenome assembly RRZU01 (sample SAMN10456909, study PRJNA506462) | wastewater metagenome | isolation source: wastewater sludge | place: USA: Moscow, Idaho | reverse complement strand
TTGGCATTACCGCGTCTTGCAACAGGTGTAGGCGGTTTAGACTGGGAAGATGTACGTCCACTGATCTACAAACATTTAGAAGATTTGGATATTCCTATCTACATTTACACACTTTATCAAAAAGGTGTAAAAGCTGAAGAGCCTGCGAAATAAGTTTCGCTGAAGCGATCAGCTTTAATGCAAGCGAGCGTGATTGATCACGACTCGACGCAACATACGGTTCAATTCACTCGTTTGGTGTTTGCCAAACGGGTGAATTTTTTTATGTGTTAACTATGAGTAGCACTGGATTTTATGCCGCAAATGCACGCTGTAAAATGGCTGCAACATCCACCTGTTCAGGTTTCAACATACCCACCACTTGCCCATGTAATGCACTATAACGCGACTGAATAAAACCTTGCGCGACAAAATCTGGTGCATAACGCAATAACAAAACTGCTTGTGCCAAAATTACCAAACGGCTGACCAAAGCACGTGCCATAAATTGTAAATCGCTGCTGTTCTCGCGCTGCAATAACTGCTGCAAAGCATCTAATTCACGGCTCAAAATAGGGTGAGTAACGGCAGTGTAAGTAAAATCCTGCAATAATACCTGAATCAACTCAGGTTCTCGTTGTATGGCGCGTAGTACATCCAGACACATAACATTACCTGAACCTTCCCAAATGGTATTTACAGGTGCTTCTTTGAAAATACGTGCCATGATGCCGTTGTCGACATACCCATTGCCACCAAAGACTTCCATCATCTCGCCTGTAAGTTCCACCGCGCGTTTGCAAATCCAGAACTTTGCTGCAGGCGTCATTAAACGCTTCCATGCCAAAGACACAGCATCATCACTTTCATAACAATGTGCAAGATGAAAACTGAGCTGTACCGCAGCTTCAGTTTCCAAAGCCAAATCGGCCAAGACTGCCTGCATTAATGGCTGATTCGCCAAGCTCTGTCCAAATGCCTGACGTTGTCGAGTATAAGCAAGGCACTGCACCAAAGCTTGGCGTAGCATGGCACTACTACCCACAGCACAGGTTAAACGGGTGTAATTCGCCATTTCAATAACGGTGGGGATACCGCGCCCTGCTTCGCCAATCATGATGCCCCACGCCTGCTGAAATTCAACTTCAGCACTAGAATTACTCCGATTTCCAACTTTGTCTTTTAAGCGCTGCACCTGAATATTATTTTTTCTGCTATTGTCTAGCCAACGCGGTACAAAGAAACAAGCCAAACCGTCTTGCTCAGTATTCGCGACCACCAAATGCGCATCACACATTGATGCAGAGAAAAACCATTTATGACCTGTCAGTAAATAGGCTTGTGCACGCCCTGTTGCTGCGACTGGAACGGCGAGCGTTTGGTTGGCACGTACATCTGAACCGCCCTGCTTTTCGGTCATGCCCATGCCCAGCCAAATAGATTTCTTTTGTGAAATCGGCACATCACGCGGGTCATATTCATGCGATAACAGTTTTTCACCCATGTTTGCCCATAACTCAGGTTCACGCTGAATGAGCGGAATACTGCCTAAAGTCATGGAATTTGGGCATAAATTGCCACATTCAACCTGTCCAGCCAAATAAAAACGGCTGGCCCAATCGACCCATTTTGCCGTAGATTGCGGTTGTTTAAATGGATGTGCATGGGTGTCAAACTTGCGATTCAGCGCCATCCATTGATGCCACGCAGGATGAAACTCCACTACATCTTTACGACGTCCACGTGCATCGAAGGCATGTAAAATAGGCGTATGCCGATTGGCTAAATCGGCATAATGATAATATTCTGCCGATGCTGCAATGTGCCCCAATTCACTCAGTCGGGTCTGATCTTGACTGCCATAACGGGTTAAAATTTCTTGTAAAACCGTATCGGTTTCAAATAAGTTATAATCTTGTAATTCATCAAACTGATTTTGAATTTTATGGGTCATCCATGTCTGCATTGTGTCACTCCTAGACAAACGCGATGCTATCATTGCATTTAGTATAGAGAAAAATATGTGCTCAGGTGTTCGGCTTTATTTATGAAAAATTCTGAGGTTCAAGTGCGCCGTAAGCCGCGCCAATCGCGGGCTAAACTGACTCAAGAGGCTTTACAGGAAAGTTTTGTTCGGCTTTTGCATGAACGCTCGACAGCTGAAATTACCATTCGTGAAATTACTAATTTGGCAGGTGTCGGTTTAGGCACTTTTTATGAATACTTTGCCAAGAAAGAAGATTTACTGGCATTGACGATTCACCTGCAAGTCAAACAGCATGCAGAACACTTAAAAAGTTATGCCCAACAGCAACTTGAGTTATCCACAGTTGTTGAAATAAACCGCTATATTGCAACCATCATTCAGTTTCAGCTTCAGCAAATTCAGGCACAACAATGGCTTTGGGCACAGACTTTTTTACTGGAACGACAAGTTTCACACATTGAAACTTACCAAAAAAGTTACAGCATGATGCTACAGATGTGGCAACAGATTTTCGCACCTGTCATACACAATGCCGAACAACAACTGCGCCTTGCTTTGAATCTGCACCGCATCAGTTATGGTTTTATTTCGCAAAGTTTATTAATCAATCCACATTATCAAGATTGGGATGCCTTGCACACCGATATTTCATTGGCGATTCAACCGTTTTTAGCAGCAGTTTCAGACATTTAGTGCAGCAAAACTGATTATTTAGTTTACAAAGATCTATCGAATACACCAATCATAAACAATAAATTTATCTATTTGTAAAATTATAAAAATCGTTTTACATTAAAATGGTGAGATTTGAAAAGCTTTCATCTACAAAGCCCAATCTGCATGATATTGTGGTGTTGTAGTTGATTTTTTTAAACAAACAAAACGGTTCATGGTCGCTTGTTTTAGAAGCTAAATTTCTAATACAGCCCACCACATGATGATCACAATAATGGAGAACAACGATGAGCCAAGAGATAAAAAAATGCCCTGTAACGCATTTAACCACCGATGCAGGCGCACCTGTTGTAGATAACCAAAATAGTATGACTGCGGGCGCACGTGGCCCACTCCTTACTCAAGATTTATGGCTCAATGAAAAGTTGGCAAACTTTGTACGTGAAGTAATTCCTGAGCGTCGTATGCATGCCAAAGGTTCAGGTGCGTTTGGTACGTTTACGGTCACGCACGACATCAGCCAATATACCCGTGCCAAAATTTTCTCTGAAGTTGGCAAAAAAACTGAAATGTTTGCTCGTTTCTCTACCGTTGCAGGTGAGCGTGGCGCTGCCGATGCAGAACGTGACATTCGTGGTTTTGCTTTAAAATTCTATACTGAAGAAGGCAACTGGGATTTAGTCGGTAACAACACACCAGTGTTCTTTTTCCGTGACCCACGTCAATTCCCTGACCTGAATAAAGCGGTAAAGCGTGACCCACGCACCAACCTGCGTAATGCGACCAATAACTGGGATTTCTGGACTTTGCTGCCAGAAGCACTGCACCAAGTCACCATTGTGATGTCGGATCGTGGTATTCCTGTGGGTTATCGTCACATGCATGGTTTTGGTAGCCACACCTATAGTTTTATTAATGCCAATAATGAGCGTTTCTGGGTGAAATTCCACTTCCGCACTCAACAAGGCATTCAAAACCTGACCGATGCAGAAGCAGCAGAATTGATTGGTCGTGACCGTGAAAGCAGCCAGACTGACCTTTACAATGCCATTGAACGCGGTGATTTCCCGAAATGGACGCTGTTCGTGCAAATCATGCCTGAACTGGATGCAGAAAAAGTCCCTTATCACCCATTTGACCTCACCAAAGTTTGGCCGAAAGGTGATTATCCACTGATTGAAGTGGGTGAATTTGAACTGAACCGTAACCCTGAAAACTACTTCCAAGATGTTGAACAGGCTGCCTTTGCACCAAGCAACCTTGTACCAGGAATTAGCTACTCGCCAGATCGCATGTTACAAGCGCGTTTGGTCAACTATGCCGATGCTGCACGTTACCGTGTTGGTGTGAACCATTCACAAATTCCAGTGAATGCTGCACGCTGCCCTGTGCACTCAAACCGTCGTGATGGTCAGGGTCGTATGGATGGCAACTATGGCAGCTTGCCACACTATGAGCCAAACAGCTTCCATCAATGGCAAGAGCAACAACAATACCGCGAACCACCGCTAAAAATTCGTGGCGATGCAGATTTCTGGGATTATCGTGAAGATGATAGCAACTATTTTAGCCAGCCGCGTGCCTTGTTCAATTTAATGAACCCTGAGCAAAAACAAGCACTGTTTGATAACACGGCACGTGCAATGGGTGATGCTTTAGACTTTATTAAGTATCGTCATATTCGTAACTGTTATGCATGTGACCCTGCTTATGGCGAAGGCGTTGCAGCGGCTTTAGGCATGACCGTTGCCGATGCGCAAGCAGCACGTGCCAGTGACCCTGCACTTGGTCAGCCTGGCGTACTGTAATCTTTGTAGTTAAAGATCAAGTCAGTCTGAACAGCAAGACTTTAAACACCAAAACAAAGCCCCTATTTCGATAGGGGCTTTGTGTTCTATATCTATCATTGCCACTTTTCAGTAGCGTGAAAAGTAGCGTGTCACTTTTATTTAAGGTCAAGTTTTTAAAAGATTAAACAATTAATTTCTTACCCTCACGAATACAATAAAACGGATTCATCAGTTTAGAAGAACGCTTCATGGCTTGATGCAAATCTGCCTCAGGCTGATCACGTCCTTCATCAGTCAATTCAAAGGTTCGATAGTGAATTGCCAATGAACATTTGGAATGTAAGTCTTTATGTGCCTGAAAAGCATCTTCAGGATTCATGTGCATATAACGCATTAAATTGCGGGGTTCATAAGCACCAATCGGCAAAAGTGCCACGCGCGGTGCGCCAATGCGGGTTTGGATTTCTTTAAAGTGTGGCGAGTAACCTGTATCGCCCGCAAAGAAGCAATGATCTTGCCCATGCAAAATAGAAAAACCGCCCCATAACGCCATGTTCTGATCACGTGCGCCACGCCCTGAACCATGTTGTGCAGGGGTGTAGACAATTTTCACTTCTTTAAATAAAGCCGATTGCCACCAGTCCATTTCAATCACATGCAAATCAGGCGGCAAATACCAAGCATTGCCCAAACCTGTATAAATAGGCATGGCAAATTGATGATTCAGCCATTTTAAGGTGGCTAAATCCATGTGGTCATAATGGTTATGGCTCAAGAAGACGGCATGAATGGTCGGTAAATCTTCCAGTGCAATCCCTGCAGGACAGGCACGTTTAGGCCCTCGCCCCTGTTTCGGACTGGCATGCTCTGCCCAGACTGGATCGGTTAAAAAGTTATACGGTCCAATTTGAATCAGCACCGTTGCATGCCCCACAAACCAAACTTGCCAATCATCCAAACTGGCGTGTGGACGTAATTGTGGCAAAGCACTTGGCGCTGTAAAAAATTGCTGTGCTTCTTGTTGCGGATTGACATTCCAACTGTTCGATTTGCGTTTTAGCAACCATTTCAATAAATCAGTTTGGCTGCGCCCCTCAGGACACGCAATCGGATTAAAAAACTGCGCTCCATCATAATGATTTGAAGGCAAAAACTGCAGCTTGGGTTTACGCCAAGTATGCGACCAACAGGCTTCCGTTGGCAGTTGAAAATGCTTTTGTTCCACGTTGTTCATGTAAGCCCAATAATATATAGCGCATCTACCATGATGCTTTTTATCCTGATCTGTTCAGAAAAAAACACAGCTTTGGTTCATGTGTTGACTCTATCACGCATAGTAGCGAAATCAAGCAGGCAATTTCCTTTATGTTTTTGTTGTTTTGAGAAAAAAGTCGTATCGACAGCGGGTTAATGATCGGAAATTTACACCTCAGATAAACGAGGCTTTAGAAAAACCTAAATACGGGTATAGCAATGCGGGCTTAGCGTTTAGCAAAATATTGTTCGCGCCATTCTTTCCAGAAATACATCACAATCCCGAACATCACCACGGCAATGCCAATAAACGCATTCATGCTGATGTGTTCATTATTTAAGGTCGCACCTAAAATTAACGCGATGATGGGAGTCATCACATTACTTAAAGATACGGTTGAGGCATTTAAACGACGAATCAGCCAGAAATAACACAGCATGGCGACAATAGACGACATGATCATGGTAAATACAAAACCAATCATGGCTTGGCTGCTTGGCATTTGAGTCGGGAAATGCGACCAAATAAAGGGAATTAATAACAATGACCCTGCCGATGATACCAATAAAGAACCTGTGGCTTGTGACATCGGCTTTAAAGGAGCATTGATTTGTTTGACCCAAAAAATTGAGCTGATATAGGACAGCATACTGATAAACATCAACACCACGCCCCATGGATTCACTTTGCTGTCGGCAGAGTCTGCAAAGACAAAGCTGAGTCCTGCAATCGCAATTGCCATACCTGTCCACTGTAAGGCAATCAATTTTTGCGTGCGTAAAATCACATGACCAATCAAGCCTGCGATTAAAGGAGAAAAACCAAAAATCAGTGCCATTAAGCCTGAAGTTAAATAATTGGCGGCCAAGTAAATAAATAGCTGTGCACCAATTAAATTCAGACTACCCGCCAAATAGCTTTTCATTGAGGTGTGATCAAAAGGCAGTGGATCGCGCATGAGTTTAAGCACGCACAGCGCAATCACGGAAGCCCCAAAGTAGCGGATAATCAAAACCCACATTGGATGAATTTCCTGCACACTCCAGACAATCGCCAATGGCGTGGTCGCCCAGATTAATACCAATAAGGCATAAATACTGGCGGTTACCACAACAGGAGATGTATTCGTATTCATCGCTTGCTCAACATAAAATGGACACTTTTCTTCGGCAGATAAAAAACAGACCCAAGTTGCCTCAGGTCTGTTTTTCATCAGTTCAAGCTTACTTCACCAATTTGCGAAGGTCTTGGCTCACATCTAAATATTTGTCAGCTTCAAAAGCAGCTTGCTTGGCAATCAGCTTTTTCAAGTGACGCATATCTTTGGCTGAGTTGACGGTAATTCCGCCCACAATCACACCATCGGTCACACCAAACAATACGAATGAAGACTCACTGCGTTTGGCAGCATCCATCTCACCACGCACATGCCATTCTGCTGCCGACATATCTCCTACAAATTGGTAGTTAATGTCGAGCTGATCAGTCCAAAACCAAGCAGGATTGGCTACAGGATGTTCCACGCCCATCACATGACGCGCGAAGATACCTGCTTGCAGGTTAGCATTTTCCCAAGTTTCTACACGACGATGGTTGCCACATTCACGCAGTTGTGATGCGACATCACCCGCAGCATAAATATCTGGGTTTGAAGTTTGACAGTTTTCATTCACATGCACCGCAAAGTCTGCATCTAAACCTGCTTCAACTGCCAATTGTGCGTTTGGAATAATCCCAATACCGTAAATCACCGCATCGGCACGTAGTTCTTCGCCACCTTCTAAGGTCACGACAATTTCTTCACCATCTAGCTTGCAGTCTGCAATTTGCGTAGACAGACGTACATCAACTCCTGCCAATAACTGCTGTTGCAGTAAAAACTCACTCAAGATGAGTGGTGATGAACGTCCCATCACCATTGGTCCCATTTCAATGACAGTTACCTGACAGTCTTTAAAACGTGCAGAAGATGCCAACTCTAAACCAATCACACCACCACCAATTAAGATGATGCGACGACCCGCTTGTAATACAGGGACTAAGGCTTGCGAGTCTTCAAGATTACGCAACGTGTAAACGTGTTTACCTAAGGCATCAAAATTTGGCAAGCGACGTGCAGCACCGCCTGTGGCAAGCAACAACTTGTCGTAGGCAATGACCTCACCATTTTGCAATTCAACCGTATGCGCTTCGGCATTGATTTTGCTCACACCATTGCCACGAATAGTGGTCACACCTAGTTCTGCCAATTTTTCTTCCGACAGAATTTCGATTTTGGTTTCTTCAGGACGCAAAATCACATCTTTAGACAACGGTGGACGCTCATAAGGCAAATGTGTTTCATCGCCAATTAAGATGATGTTGCCTGCATATTGATTGCCGCGCAGCTCAAGAATGGCGCTCGCCCCTGCCTGACCTGCACCCACAATCACAATTGTTTCTACACTCATGGGCTTAACCTTTTAACTCGGCAGATACGATGCCAAAGCCCGCAATCCACTCACTAATATCTTCATAGCAATGTGTGGTCATGTCATACGCACCCAGCTCATCCAATGCCGCAAAAGCAGCCATCCACGAACGGACTTCCTGACCACCACGACCACCATCTCGACGAATTTCAGCTTCAGTCATGGCTTCCATTGCCGCAAAATCTGCATGCTTGAATTTCTCAAGTAAGGCAATATCCCACTCAGGGCTGAGCGGCACAGCCACAGAGGTATCACCTGCTGCAAGTTTTTGACCGACTGCAATCACTTTAGCCTGACGTGCATGACGTGCTTCAGCACTTGGGTTACGCCCTGCAATTAAAAACTCTTCAACTTCAGGTGGCACTGAACCCATTTGCGGTGTTGGTGGATCGTGCGACAAACCACCTGTACCTAAAACAAGAACGCGTTCATTTTCAAGATTTAAAGACTTGATAAACTGCCCCACTGCACGACCCAAAGCAATGGTACGCTTCGTGGTTGGCATCGGCGCTGCAGCGCCATTAATAAACACGGGAATGGTTGGATAACGATCTAGCTGCCCTTCACACAAAAAGTGTAATGGCTGAGTCACCCCATGGTCGGCCTGCATGCGATACGAGTATGCAACATCTACACCTTCATCCAACACACGGCGCACCATTGCCAAGGCTTTGTCTTCAGGCACATCAATACGGTTGTTGTCTTTGCCGTAGTCCCAGTCACCCGCAGCCGTAGCACGAATACCGACACAGAAACTTGGCATCAAATCATAAAAGAAACCGTTGAAATGGTCTGGCCCAAAGGTAATGATCAGGGTTGGATCGTATGCTTTGACTTCTGCAGCAAGTTGCTCAAAGGCAGCACGAACTTTTTGTTCTTTGGATTGATCTTGCGGTGTTGCAAATTCCATTAAAGGACTGTGCGATGCACAAATGAGTTTAACGGCCATGAGAGACTCCTAAATAAGGAAGGCAGCCCAGAGAAAGGCTGCCGATTCGTCTATTGAATTTAGACTCAATTTTATTCGTCAAAGAAACCTGCGCGTGGTTGACGTAAACCACGAATACCCAGACCACATTCTGCATTGATCAGAACGCCAGTCAGTGGACGGTTATTTTGACGAGATGCTAAGAGCACATAAGAACCTGTCATATCTTCTGGCTCAGGCAAGAAGTTAAGCGGCATACCGCGTGCAATTTTTTCAGGGTCACGCGCATCAAGTAAGCCAAGGTTTTCCTGCCCCAAAGAGGCTGCACCCTTAATATTGACATTCATTGCTGATGGCGCAACGGCATTGACACGTACTTTGGGTGCCAACTCATAAGCCAACTCTTTCATGATGCCAACACCTGCATGTTTAGATGCAGTGTAAACAGGGCCACCGCCTGAAGAATACAGCGCAGAATTGGATAAGGTTAAGATGATGGAACCTTCAGATTTCACCAATTCATCTAGTGCCGCTTTTGCACCCAAGATCAATGCCTTGGTGTTAATGCCCATGATTTCATCAAAGGCTTTTTCAAGCTGTTCACCCGAAGTATTGACGATATCTGCATAATGGTCCCAGATCCCTGCATTGCCAATAAAGCAATCCAGTTTTCCAAAACGCTCCACAGTGGCCTGTACAGCACGGACATTGTCTGCATAGTTGGCAACATCACCAGCGACAGCCACAATTTGATCACCAAAACGTTCTTTTAAGGCATCTACTTTAGATTGTGAGCGCTGTAATACGCCCACATGCGCACCTTCTTCAAGGAAGCGTTCTACCAAAGCCCAACCCAAACCAGAACCGCCACCTGTAATCAGTGCCACTTCGCCTTTTAGCCAACCCATGCTTACTCTCCTGCCATTTCTACGTATAACGCACCATCTTCAACCACCACAGGGAAGGTTTGAATTGGGTCAGTTGCTGGCAAGCATAAAGCTTGACCAGTTTTTAAACAGAAACGTGCAGAATGTAGTGGACATTCAACCGTGCCATCATCTTCAAGATAACCTTCAGACATTGAGGCATTGCCGTGTGAACAACGGTCATTCATGGCAAAGAACTCACCACCGTTGTTGAATACTGCCAGTGCTTCAATACCGTTCACACCGCAATCCACTTTTAACGCTTCGCCTTCGTCTAATTCGTCAACTTGGCAAACAAAGATTTTATTCATTAGAAGAATACACTCAGGTTGTGTGAGTTATAGGTTACTTGGTCAAGTACAATCTTACGGTTGAAGATCTGGAAGCCTAAGCCACCTTCAACACGACGGATTTTGTCATGGCGCTTACCACAGTAAATAGTCACGTCTTTCTCTTTTTGAGTACGGTACAACAAGTAAGTCACGTGTACGTCGTATTCGCCTGCTACCTCTGTCGCTTCAACAATCACGTTGCTGACCATGTGCGTTGTACGTGACGGAGGTTCTTCAGCCCACGCCATACCAGTTTCCAGACGTGCAACACGGCGCTCAAGCAAGTGTTTGTTGTCGTTGAACACCCACGTTGTTGGCGGTTCAACTGAACGACGACGGTCACGAGTTTGTGCATTTGGTGTAGTACGCAAGGTATAAGAAATGTCTTCTGCCATGAGGTCTAACCACTCACGGAATTTCCAGTCGTCCAGCAATTTTGCTTCGCGATACAAGAATTGGCTCACTTCATGTTGAAGTTCTAAACTGATTTGACTCATTTCATTAGCTCCTTCTCGTATTCGTCAGCTGCTTTTTCAACGTCTTCCCATTTTTCATGGATCAGCAAATCTGCCCAACGGCGGTACATACCACGTGCTGCAGTTTCAGAGAAAATGTAGTTGGTAATACCCGGAATACCATCTTCACGGATTTTTTCGTTACCTTTACCCATCTCAACAATCAGTTTGTTTTGACGCGCTTTGTAACCACGTAATACTTTTTGAATTTCAATCCAGTTTTCAGAGTCGTCTTGCTCTAAGAAACCTGCAGGACCGAATGCACGTGTTGCAGAACGCTCAAAAGCGTCTTTCACTTCTTGAGAGGCTTCAGCATCGGCAATACAGAATGCCCATACTTCAGTTTTGTTCGGACCACGTGGGTGCCATACGCGAAGTGTTGCTGTACCGTTCAACCAAGACAAGGTTGGGAACATAGTGTTGTGACCAGCCAAACGTAGGGCACGAACTTCACCTAAACGCTCTTTAACTTCGTCATACGTTTCACGGAAATAGTTAGCAACTTCACCATCTACCCATACGTTTGCATCTGGTTTTTCTGTAAAGAAGAAACCTGAACCGTGACCACGTGAACCGTATTGAAGTGCGTCTTTCGCAGTTTCCCAAACAGGACGAGCGGTTTGTGCAGCACCCAATTGTTTACTGCTGTCATCATCTGGTTTTGCACCCAAAACCTGAATGGCAGATGCGTGAGAGAACAATGCGTGGTATTGGTCAGAGGCAAACTGTTCTGCAGCAAATTTCCAGTTACAGTCAATTTCCCACTTGTGTACACCACCAATAATTTCTGTACCACCCGGACGACGATCCACTACGCCATCTAAGTACCAAGCGATATCACCCATGTATTCTTCTAGGTCAGGAGTCGTTTCATCCCAACAACCGAATACCAAGCCTTTGTAAGACTTCACACGGTTCACTTCCACCAAGCCCCATTGCTCTTTACAAGCACCTTGAGGATAAGCACGTTCTTCTAATGGAATATCTTTGAGTGAACCATCAATACCGTAAGACCAGCCGTGATATGGGCAAGTAAATGCACGCGTATTACCACAGTCTGCGAAGCTCACACGCATTGAGCGGTGACGGCACTGGTTTAAAAATGCTTTGATTGAACCGTCTTTTTGACGTGCCACAATAATTGGATCTTCACCCATGTAGGTGTTGAAAAAGTCGCCAGCTTTAGGAATTTGGCTTTCATGACACAGGAACAACCACGTACGGCCGAACACGCGTTCAAGTTCTAATTCGTAGATATCTGGATCTGTATAAATAGATGGAGTGATACGTCCATTTTGTGCATCGACCAAAGCGTCGATTTCGCGCACATCAATTTTTCCACTCATGAAAAGCTCTCCTGTGACCAACAACGGCACAAAGTAAATAGACTCAACTTTGGATGGATAATGATTTTTTAGGGACGTTTAGTGAAATATTTTTTTTGTTTCAATTAATAGATTTTATAGATTAATAAAACTTTATATTATGCGATTAAAACATTACACAATGATAAAACCCTATTTATTTCCTAAATGACACAATAATTTTCATCTGATGGTTGTTTATAGATTATACTTTTATTAATCTATAGTAAGACATATTTTGAATTAATCTTTGGAATGGCTGTATGGAATTACGTCACCTTCGCTACTTCATTACCGTGGCTGAAGAACTCAACTTCAGTAAAGCGGCACTTAAGCTTTATACGGCTCAACCTTCGCTGAGTCAGCAAATTAAAGACTTAGAAGAAGATGTTGGCGTTAAACTGTTAAACCGTACCAAACGCAAGGTTGAACTGACCGAAGAAGGCGCTGTATTTTTGGAACAGGCTCGCCTGACCCTTGCCCAAGCCGACAAAGCCGTTGCCATGGCACGTCAGGTTTCACAAGCCAAACAGCAAATGCTGCGTATTGGCTTTGTACCGGTGGCGGAAATGAAAATTTTCCCCTTTGTTTTGCCAAACTTACGGGTACAAAACCCAGATTTAAAAATTGAATTGCTCAGTTTGAACAATACCGAGCAAATGAAGATGATCAAAAAAGGTGAACTCGACATCACCTTTACCCGTCACAATATCAACAGTGATGAAATTGAAAGCCAGTTTGTACTGCGTGAACCACTGATTTTTATTTTGCCCAAAGATCATCCGTTAGCAAAATACGAACGCGTTCCTGTCAAAGCATTGAATGGCATTGATTTTATTATTCCTTCGGCAGAGGCTTCTTATAATCTGCATCACTTGATTGTCGATTTTGCCAAACAGCACAACATTGAACTAAACATTGTGCAAAAAGCTGACAACATTTTATTTAATATCAACTCGATTGGTATGGGCTTGGGCTGCACCATTTTACCGGGCTATGTTGCCCCCCTCACCATGGAAAATACCGTCATCCGCCCACTTGATGTAGAACTTCCGCATTTAGATTTGTACGTCAGCTACGGCAAAAACAGCCATTCCGCTGCGGTACAGAAATTTATGGAACTGCTCACACGTGTGTTCTATTTGGACATCAACCGCGAACAATAATTCTAAAACCACTCGCGTTTTTCAACCTTTCAAAAGTGCTTGCTGCTTGATGTAGTAAGCACTTTTTTTGTGCATCCTAAATGCTAAAACAAAGCTTTAGACTTAAGTCTAAACTTATTTTTTTAATCTTTTTCTGAACTACTGCTCATTCTTACACTCAAACATTCGCATTTTTGCAGTCTGCTTTTTCCTCGCTTCGCTACCACATTTCCTGCAAATTACAACTTAAGTCTAATAAGTTAAAATAGGCACCCCATCGCTATTTTCTAAAATTAAGCCGATGATAACAGGCAGTAACACCTTTAGATTGCACATCCAGAAAGGATCAAGAATGATAAAAACACCCTTCAGCAGAATGAAAACAGGGATTCAATATCGTCCTTATTTTTTTATCAGTTTTGTGATTACCATTGTGCTGTATGCTATTTTTCAGACCCTCACTGCATGGTCATGGTCAAGCTGTTTATTGATTAGCTGGAATATCGCGATTTCCTGCTATTTGGTTTTAACCATGCGCAGTTTGTGGCACAGCGATCATGCACATATTTTACAACGTGCCCAACAACAAGATGCCAGCAAATGGCTGATTTTATTCTTGGTATTTCTAACCTTAGTGATGTGCTTTATTGCGATCATTGTCGAGGTGAATTTATTTGCACAAAGTGAGTTTGTGCGCATGGGACATTTTATTTTATCCATTACCACTATTTTATGTGCTTGGTTTTTTATGCACACCATTTTTGCGATTCACTATGCGCATGACTATTATTTGGCACTGCAACAGCAGCAAGAAGGTGGTTTGGATTTTCCCAAGACGTCGCATCCAACCTATCCTGACTTTTTATATTTCAGCTATGTGATTGGTACATCTGCACAAACCGCCGATGTCTCGATTAGCTCACAACCCATGCGGGTACTGAACACGCTACATATTATTTTGGCTTATAGCTTTAATACCACTATTTTGGCAATTTGCATTAACTTGGTCGCGAGCTTTATTCAGCACTAAATTGGGTACATAAAACATCCATAAAAAAGGATGGCAAATTGCCATCCTTTTTTACCTCACTGCGCTTAATTTACGCCACGTGCAGTTAAGTAGTTTTTAATCACAGTGTTAAATTCTTCCGCTTTTTCAACCTGTGACCAGTGACCACATTGGCTGAAAATGTGTGCATCGGCATGTGGCACAACATTTAAAATGTCCCATGTGCGAGATACTGGAATCACTACATCCTGCGTACCGTGAATCAGTAAAACAGGTACTGTGATGTCTTTCATTTTGTCAAAATCGAGTGGGAACTCAAAACGGTCACGGTCACGTGCGCCAACCACATCCATTAAACGGTCTGACGCATAGTCATTTTTTGCAGAAGCAAAACGAACCTTAACCAACTCATCTGTAATCAGGTCTTTGTTCACTACAAACATCGACAATGTTTTTTTGATGCCTTCTTCAGTCAATACAGGATTTGCATGCGCTTTGAGGGCTGCAGTCTGTTTTGCACCGCCTGTACCCATAGACACAATACCAAGTACACGCTCTGGGTAGTCCAATGCCAATTGGAATGCCAACCAACCACCGAGCGAGTTACCCACTAACCATGTTTTTTCAATGCCCAATGCATCTAATGTACGCACTGCATGATCTACCCAAGCACGAATACCATAAGCAGTGTTTGGAGCAACCACAGTCTGACCATAACCAATGGTATCAATTGCGATACAACGTGCTTGCTCACCAATTTGTGGCAAGTTTAACCACCAGTTTGCCGCAGCAGATACACCTGTGCCTGAACCGTGTAAAAATAGAATAGGTGTACCTTCACCCACTTCGTGATAGTGCGTTAATTCGCCTTCTGCTGTTTCAATCCATTTATCTTCTAAGCCAAAGAATGGATCTGTTGTATAGTCAGGGATTTGAACAGTGCTCATATATACTCCTCGTACAGTCTTTAGCTTGCGTTTAGCTCTAAAAAATAGAATTTGACGACAAGTGGACTCATTCAACATTATGTATTTACTGGCTTATATTACCTGTTCATGCCGCATGAACTGATACAAATTTACGATCACAACCCACAAAAAAACGATTAAACAACTCTTTGAAATTTATAAATTTAATAAAATTAAAGTCTTAATTTTTACAAGGTATTTAGTGCGTAAATATTAAAAAAAGAGCGACTATATAAAGTCGCTCTTTTTTTCAAATTTTAAAATTTATAGGTGTAAGTGGTGGCTACACGGTACTCTTGTAAATCAGATTTGTAATCAAAATCTGCATCAATATACATTGCCTGAACACCTAAACCTTTCAATTTACCTTCTGGTACGGTGTAATTGACAATCAAGTTCAACTCTTTTGAGTCTTGGTCTTTTTTCACACCATACGTTGCATCTTTACCTAACATATACACAGCTGTTGCGTTTAAGCCTTTTGCACCCAATTCAGCAAAATCATAGCCATAAGTGAAGCCCCATGATTTTTCATCAGGGTTGGTAAAGGTTGCAACACCCCAGTTCACTAAATAAGGCTGTGGCACCCAACCACCCAATGTTGGAAAGTTGGTTTCGCCAAACATTTGCTGATAGCCAACACCAAAAGTATGCGCACCATAATTCACCTTTGCACCTACCGAAAGTGCTTGGTTATCAATTTCACCATATAATTGATCACCCGATTCGGCGTTATCAAAGTAGCGTACATGGCTAGTGAGTTTGGTCTTTTCAGCCAATTGGCGGTTATAACTCAAACCTACATAATGTTGTTGGTAAATATCTTGCACATCTGCATACCAATAACTTGCACCCAACTCTTTTGTGAATTGGTGATCTACTCCCGCAATCCACATACCATCAGAAGTTGGACCAAGATCAAAATGTCCTTTTGAAGCATCTGGCAAGGTTTTACCTGGTGCGAATAAAGTCAGATCACGGAACTGATTGTCATAACGGTTGTTAATTTTATCAATATAAGCAACGGATAGTTTAGTATTCTGAATATCTTTAGATTCTAACCATGCACCACTATAAGTGGTCAGCAATTGACGTGATGGATCAAAGACCAAAACTGGAGATACAGGTAACAACTCCCCCACTTTAAGCTCAGTTTCAGATACTTTCGCTTTGAGCGTTGCTCCCACTTTCCCAAAGTGATCTTTTGATTCTTTACCGTTATGTGGCAACACCCAGTCTGGGTTTTTATCGCGCCCTTTGAGTTTCACTGCATGCTGAACAAGAAGATCGGCTCCAACCTTAATTCCACCTAAATCGTGATAACCTGATTTAGCATCTAAAGTGACAGCTTGTGACCACGAACCCCAATTACCCGCAGGGTTGTCCTTAATTTGACGATCTAAATAAAAATTCTTAAATTTAAGCTGAACATTGCTGTCGTCAATAAAATCTGCCTGAGTGGCAGATGTCCCTAAAGTTGCTGTCGCAGCAAAAAGTGCTATCCATAAATTGTGACGATGCATGAGTTTTTCCTATTCATCCAATAAGCGAATTAGCGCATCATGCAAAACTCTGTAATTGAAAAAAATCCGACCACAGTATTAGGGTTTTCAGCAGATTTTAGCCTTTCTTTACATTATGATTTTTTTTAAATATTTTTCTCTGTACACGACAAAAATAGATAACTCATTGAAATAATGTCATAATAATTGTTTTCTAACGACGAATACTATGACACATCTCAATGAGTTATATCTTATCTTAAACAAATATCTAAAATGGAACAAGTCACAT
>RRZU011503563.1_pt1 | contig 17139 bp, 14 predicted proteins | sample 2165561 | NCBI WGS metagenome assembly RRZU01 (sample SAMN10456909, study PRJNA506462) | wastewater metagenome | isolation source: wastewater sludge | place: USA: Moscow, Idaho | reverse complement strand
CTGAGATTGATGAAGGGCAGCGGCATGGCCACGGACGCCACGACCGGCGCCGCAGCCACCGCCACCGGGCCCACCCAGCGCGCCAGCACGTAGACGGCGGGCACGACCACAGCGGTGGCCAGGAAGGCGAAGGCGTAGAACGTCGGCAGCGTCGGCCCGAAGGCAGCGGCGACGGGGATCAGGGGCACGATGATCCCCCATCGCGTCAGCCCCGACGGGATCCAGGCATGGGTGCCGAAGTTCAGTGCCGCCTGCGCGTAGTGCCAGGGATCGGAGGTGACCAGCACGCTGCGGTAAGCCCATGCCACGGCCAATGTCAGGGCGGTGAGCAGCAGGGCAACTGGCAGGTCGACCCGCCACCGCCAGGGTTCAGCGCAGGGCCGCATCGATCACCCGGGCGCTGGCGTGACCGTCCTCCCAGGCGCAGAACCGCTCGCGGAACTTCGCGTAGGCGCCGGCGTACTGCTGCTGCACATCGGGCAGTTGCTCCAGGGCGCGCAGTACCTCCGACGACGTCCGGCAGATCGGCCCCGGCGGTTCGGCGGTCAGGTCGAAGTACATGCCCCGCACCCGGTCGCGGTAGTCGTCGAGATCCCAGGTGTAGAAGATCATCGGGCGGCCGGTGTTGACGAAGTCGAACATCACCGAGGAGTAATCGGTGATCAGCACGTCGGCGATGAGATAGAGATCCGCGATGTCCGGATAGCCGCTCACATTGCGCACGAAGCCACCCTCGACGAACGCGCCCGCCCGGGTGGCCAGCAGGTGGTGGCCACGCAGGAGCACCACGTGGCTGTCCCCGAAGCGTTCACGCAGCAGCTCGACATTGAGCTTGAGGTCGAACAGGTAACGGCCACGATCGTCGTAGCGGTCATCGCGCCAAGTGGGTGCGTAGAGGATGACCGACTGGTCAGGACGCAGGCCGAGCCGCGCGCGCGTCACGTCCGCCCTGGCCTGCCGCGTCGGACTGTAGAAGACGTCGTTACGGGGGTATCCGGTGTTGATGATCATGTTCTGGGACACCCCGAAGGCCCGGCTCATGATGTCGGTGGAGTAGGCGTTCGGGCTGACCAGGTAGTCCCACTTCGCGGACTCGCTGGCGAAACTCTCCAAGTACCCCTTGCGAGCGAAGTTGACCTTCTCGATGTCCTGCCCGACCTTCTTCAACGGGGTCCCGTGCCAGGTCTGCAGGTAGGTCTGATCGTCGCGTTTGACGTAGCTGGCGTCGATCGAGTCATTCGAGACGATCCAGCGGGCGCGAGCGAGCGCGTCGTAATACTCGGGGCTGAACCGCAGCACGGTGTCCACGCCAGCGGGCATCCGCACGCTGTGGTCGCGCACCACCCACAGCCGCTTGCGGCGGTCCCGGCGCCGGCGCAGCTCCTCGTCGATGGCACGCAGGTTGTCGCTGTACTGCTTGCCTTTCCAGTTCTCGAACAGGATCAATCGTCGGGTGCGCTTCGAGCGGCGTTTCGGGTAATAAGTGTTGATGATCTCGAGTCGGCCGTGCAGGCCGGGGGGCCGGATATCGCCGGCCGGATCCACCATCAGGTAGGCGGTCGCGTACCGCCTGGCCCGCACGCCGAACTTCACCCCCGACAGATCGAACCACTCCGGATCGATCATCCGCGCCCGGGTCGCCTCGGCCACGTGTACCGGGGCACCATCGGCGCTCAGCAGACTCCAGCGCCCGGCCACCAAGTGGGTGATGCCGTCCGTGCCGGCCTCATCGCTGGCGGGCAGGGTGACCTCCCAGGTGTCCCCGCTGCGGCTCACCGGGTATTCACTGCGCAGGCCGTTGCGGTTCTCCAGCACCAGCACCGTCATCCCCGCGGCCCGGTCACCCTGCAGACGCAGCCCACCGCGCAATGCCCGCCACTGCAGCAACCGTGGCCGGGGAGCCCGGCTGCTGACCTGTAGGCCACCGGTCACCCCGGCCCGGCCGTGGTACTCCACGTCATCACGGACCTGCAGGGTCTCCATGAGCTCCGGGGTGAGCAACGCCGGTTGCGGCTCGTCGTCACCGGCCAGCAGCAGGACATCGAACTCGACCATGTCAACCTCGTCGATGTCCGGCATTGCGGAGAGGTCCAGGTCGACCGTCTCGGCGTGCGGGGCGCTGACCTCTTCGAAGTCATCCCGGCGAAGCGCGATCACCGTCGCCCCAGCCGCGGCGGCACTGAAATGCACTCGCAACAGGCCAGCGCGAGGGAACTCCACGCCCGTGACCAGCGGTCCCGGCGGATGCACGGCCAGACCCAATGGCTCGCCGCGCCAGCGCTGCACGGCGATCCGGCCGTCAGGCAGCACCACGCGCCGCGGCAGTTGGGCAGCACCGTCGTAGGTCCCGGACAAAGGCACCCGTCGGCGGCCCCCCGGCGCGGTGACATCCACATCAACGCGCATCAGCCCTTCAGCGGGCAACTTCTCGAAGGGCACTGTGAACGACAGTCCCACGTTGTCGTAGGTCACATCGGCCGTGAACTCGTGGGCGGTGAGGTCGTCGCGGTGCAGCCACTTGACGGGCACGCTGAAGGGCTCCCCACCCCCGACCACGCGGATGCGCAGCTTGCGGTCCTCCTGACCACCGGAGTTGATGCCGTCGAGGTATGCGTATCCGGTGACGGCCAGACCCTCACTGGTCCAGGCCGCTGTCTCGACCTGTGAGGAGACGGGCTGCGCCTGACCCCATTCGTACAACTCCTTGGGAAACCCGGGCTGACCCAGGAACGGCAGGTCAGCGAAGGTGACACCGTCCCCCGGCACCGTGCGGCGCAGCGCATAAGGATCGCGTTCGAACTCCAAGAACTCCAGGAGTTGCTCGTGCAAACCCTGCTCGATCAGCCAGTATCGGACCCGGTCGCGCGGCGGCAGCTCAGCCATGACCTCGCTGGACACCCCGCGGATGAAGGCACCGACCCGCTCGAGAAAGACCTGCTGGTATTGCTCGTCGGCCGAGGAGTAGTGCGGCAGATACAACGGAATGTCGAAGGTCAGCACCTTGCGGTCGTGCGTCTGCTTGAGGAACTCGTCGCCGGAGAGCAGCGCCTCGGCCTCATCGATGGCATTCATCCGGTCGATCAGGTTCAGCGTCTCACCGCGACGCTGGGTGATGGAGGCATTGGCGTCGATCCGGCGGCGCCAGTAATAGACCGGGGTGCGCAGGACATCGACTGATTTCGCCCGCACATGCGCCGCGATCATGACGGGCAGATCCTCATATGTCACGTTGGCGCGGAACGCCAGCCCACTGTCCTGCCAGAACTGGGTGCGGAAGACCTTGTTCCAGGACGTCGTGTCGTACATCAGGCTGGGCGTGCGGGTGATGGTCGTGCGCAAGCGGGTCAGCAGGATGGCATTGCGGTGCGGGCCGCTGGGGGTGAGGTGCAGACCGTCGTAGCGCTTGACATCGCCCACGGCCATGTCGGAGCCGGTCTTGCGCAACGCCCCGAGCAGCACCCGGTAGCCGGCGGGCGGGATGAGGTCGTCGCCATCGACGAAGGCGAGATGATCCTCGGTGACGTGGGCAAGGCCCAGATTGCGGGCCCCGCCCGGGCCGCTGCCGGGACCCGGCACGACGAGCCAGCCGGCATGGGCGGCGGCGTAACTGTCGCAGATCTCGCCGGTGGCATCGGTCGAGCCGTCGTTGACCAGGATCACCTGCGTCGGCGGCTCCTCCTGGGCGAGTAAGGAATCCAGGCAGGCGGGCAGGAACTCCGCGACGTTGTGGCATGCCACGATCACACTGAGCCCCATGGTTCTCGACTCTAACCTGTGGGCCGGCTGACCCCCGCGACTCTTGCCACCACGACCTCGCAGTAGCCGGCGATCAGCGTCTGCAAAGCAGGTGTCATGGCGATGCCGAACCGCGGCGGCGGGTCGATGGTCATGCTGAGCTGGGGCAGGAGGTCGGCATCCGCGATGACCCTGGTGCCCTGAATCCGGTTGCGGCGCCGTCGCAGATGATGGCGCTGGCTGATCAGCCACCGCCACCCGGCAGCCTTCTCGGACAGCCAGCCCTCTCGGCGGCTGCGCAGAAGCAGGGCGGCCTCCGACGCCAGCAGCAACGGGGCCAGGGCCAGCAGCGTCCGCCCCTGATAGGTCGACAGCACCGTCATGTAGCGGTTGCGCTCCAGCAGGCCGAGTTTGCCCGGGTTGCGGGAGAAGTCGTAGTGGTGGCTGGCCCGGGCGTCGGCCAGCACCTCCACCCGCCGGCCGGTGAGCCACATCCGCAGCGACAGGTCGAGGTCCTCGCCGTACATGAAGTAGGTCTCGTCCAGGCCCCCCAGTGCCAGGAAGTCGGCGCGGCGCACGGCAAAGACGGCGCCCGACACACTGGCCCGCGTTCCCGTGCGGGCGTCCGCGACGGGCTCGCCGTAGCCACCGGCCCACGAGAAGCCGAGCAGGTGCACTGGATTCCCCCAGGAGTTGACGAGATCCGGCTCCTGGGCCAGCACGATCGTCGCGCCGACAAGGCCCACACCGGGATCGGCCAACCGATCGGCCAGCGCCCGCAACGCGGCCGGTTCCACCAGGGCGTCACTGTTGATGAAGGCCACGATGGGCGCGGTCGCCGCCTTCGCCCCGAGATTGCACCCGCCAGCGAACCCGGTGTTGTAGCCGGGACTGACGATTCGGGCGCCTTGCAGCCTCGCGCAGTTCGGGCTGCCGTTGTCCACCACGACGACCTCGACGTCGACGCCTTCGGAGGCGCGCAACGCATCGACCACGGCCGGCAGGAACGGCTGCTCACCGTACGCGCACACCACAGCGCTGATGTCGCTCACCCGCGCAGGTCCTCGGGGCTGAGCAGGAACCCGGTCCCCCAACTCAGATGCATGGCTGCTAACGCGACCGGGACCCGCACCCGTACTGCCGCGGGCTCCTGTGCTGCGATCAGCAGCCCGCCAGCGGTGATCGCCGTCAGATACGTCCCGGCGGGCAACAGCCCCCACCAGGCGTGACGCCGGCCCATCACCGCGCCGACCGCTGCTCCCAAGAGCCCGGCACCTATTACAGCCACTGCTGCGGGCGGCGCGAGGTAGCGCAGGCTGACCGTGTCGGTGTGCTGGCGCATGATCTCGCGGCGCCAGCGGCCGTAGTGCAGGTACTGGGTGGCCAAGGTGCGCACGGTCGAGCGGGGCCGGTAGGTCACCTCCATCCGGGGGGTGAACCAGATCAGTCCCCCGGACCTGCGCAGGCGGTGGTTCATCTCCCAGTCCTGGGCGCGGACGTATCCCTCGTCGTAGCCACCGACCTCCTCGATGGCCTGGCGGCGAAACGCCCCGAGGTAGACCGTCAGCGCCTCCCCTTCCTGCCCGCCGGTGTGGAAGGACGCCGCACCCACGCCGAGGGGGGAGCGCATGGCGCAGGCCACCGCCCGCTCGAAGCTGGTAGTCCCCTGCGCCGCCATGACACCGCCCACGTTGACCGCGCCAGTGCGTTGCAGGGTCTCCACGGCGGTGCTGATGTAGTCCTTGGGGAGCAGGGCGTGGCCGTCGACGCGTACCACGATCGGGTGGCTGGTCGCGGCCAGCGCCGCGTTCAGACCGGCGGGGGTGCGTCCCGTGGGGTTGGGCACCAGTACGATCCGGGGATCCGCGGTCTGCAGGGCGGCGGCGATCCGGTCGGTGTCGTCAGTGGATGGGCCGAGTGCCAGGGCGATCTGCAGGTCGCCGGGGTAGCTCTGGCCGGTGATCGCGGCTACAGCCTCGGCCAGATGCCGCTCCTCGTTGAGCACCGGCATGATCACCGCCACGCCCGGATATTGGGTCGTCTCCATCACTGCCACGGTAGTGGGAGGGCCGCCGATGGCATGGATGCGGGACCAACACGCGCGTCCCACGGTTACCCGAGATCCGCCTCCGGGCTGGTTACCGTGGAAGCCGTTGTCGATGAAAGGGTGTTTTTCGTGCAGTTCCGCCGCTACGCGCGCCTGCTTGCCACAATTCTGGCCGCCGTGATCCTGTTGGGAAGCGGTGCCGCGTGGGCGACTGTGAGGCACTATGCAGGACAGGTGCAACGCATCGATGCGTTCGGCGACGACCGGGGAGTTCCGGGGGCCGGTGAGCCGCTCACCTTCCTCATCGTGGGCTCGGACTCCCGCGAAGGCCTGTCCGACAAGCAGGTGCGCAAGTACCACACGGGCTGGGATGTCTACGGCCAGCGCACCGACACCATGATGCTGGCCCATGTCAGCCGCGACGGGTCGGTGAGTGTGGTGAGCCTGCCGCGCGACTCGATGGCCACCATCCCCGCCCACACCGATCAGGACGGTGTGGCGCAGGACGCCCAGGTGGGCAAGCTCAACAGCGCCTACGCCTTCGGTGGCGCTCCGCTGCTGGTGCCGACAGTCGAGGACCTCACCGGTATGCAGATCAACCACTACCTCGAGGTGAACTTCGCCGGCTTCGTCAAGATGGTCAACGCCCTCGGCGGTGTCGACGTCTGCAGCCCCTCGGAGATCTACGACCCCCCGTCCGGCCTGTCGCTACCCGCCGGCACCTCGACGTTGAAGGGCCGCGACGCTCTGGCGTACGTCCGTGCCCGGGAGTTCGACCCCACGGCCGACATCGGCCGGATGCAGCGCCAGCAGAGTTTCGTGGCCTCCATGGTTCGCAAGGCCTCGAGTTCGGCGGTGCTGCTCAATCCCGCCCAGGCCAACGCCTTCGTGACCGCGATCCTGAGCCACATGAAGGTGGACAACAATCTCGACAACGGCCAAGTGCTGGAACTGACCCGCCGGTTGGCGCAGGTCAACCCCTCGCAGGTCACCTTCCGCACGGTTCCGGTGGTGGGTGAGCGGTCCATGGGCGCGATCGGCAATGCCGTCGTGTGGGACGAGGTCGGCGCATCCGACATCTTCACCGCGCTGCGCAACGATCAGCCGATCCCGGAGAAGGCCTCCGCGCCGAAGGTCGATGTGGCTCCCGAGCAGATCACAGTGCAGTTGCTCGGCACCGACGCCGAGGACGCATATGCGGACTTCCAGACCGCCGGCTACTCGGTGTACGCACCCTTGCCCGCGACGCTGACCCAGACCACGATCGAGTACGACCCGGGCTACGACGTCTCGCTGCAGACGCTGCGGGCGGCCCTGCCGGACGCGGCGGTCGTCGAGGTGCCGGGGCTCGGCTCAACGTTTAGGGTGACGATCGGCAGTGACTACGCAGGCCTGCGCACCGTCTCGGTGAAGGATCCGTCCGCCCCGGAGAAGGTCAAGACCGCCGCGGACGACATCTGCGGCTGAGCGGCTACTTCAGGATTTGGCGGGCCATCACTACGCGCTGGATCTGATTGGTGCCCTCGTAGATCTGGGTGATCTTGGCATCGCGCATGAATCGCTCGGCCGCGTAGTCCTTGACGTATCCGTACCCGCCGAGGATCTGCACCACGTCGGTGGTCACCTTCATCGCGGTGTCGGAGGCCAGACACTTGGCCGCGCTGCCCAGGAACGTGGTGCGCTCATCCTTGCGCTCACCGGCGGCGGCAGCGAAGTAGGTCAACTGCCGGGCCGCCTCGATCTGCATCGCGGCATCGGCCAGCATGAACTGGATGGCCTGGAAGTCCGCGATCGGCTTGCCGAACTGCTTGCGCTCCTTGGCGTAGTCCAGGGCCACGTCCAGTGCGCCCTGCGCGAGGCCGACAGCCTGCGCACCGATGCAGATCCGGGTCAGGTCCAGGGTCTTCATCGCGGTGAGCCAGCCCGTGCCCTCGGCCCCGATCATGCGGTCCGCGGGCAGTTCCACGTTGTCGAAATACAGTTCCCGGGTCGGCGAGCCCTTGATGCCCAGCTTGCGCTCCAGGGCGCCGAGGGAGAAGCCCGGGTCATCGGCGTGCACCACAAACGCGCTGATGCCGCGCGAGCCGGCCTCGGGGTCGGTGGAGGCCATCACGGTGTAGTACTTCGAGACGCCGGCGCCGGTGATCCAGCGCTTGGCGCCGTTGAGTACCCAGGTGTCACCCTTCTGGACAGCGCGGCTCTTCATGCTCGCGGCATCCGACCCGGCTTCCGGCTCGGACAGCGCGTAGGAGAACATCGCCTCCCCGCTGGCCACCTCCGGCATATAGCGCGCCTTTATCGCCTCGTCGCCCCCGACGAGAACGGGCGTGGTGCCGAGTTTGTTCACAGCCGGGATCAGCGATGACGACCCGCAGACCCGCGCGACCTCCTCGATCACGATGCAGGATGCCAGGTTGTCCCCGCCACTTCCGCCGTATTCCTCCGGAATGTGGATCGCGTGGAACCCGCTGGCCGCCAGCGCCTCGTACACGTCCCATGGGAACTCACCGGTCTCATCGATCTCCGCGGCGCGGGGTGCGATCTTGGCCTGGGCCAGCGCACGCACGGCCTGCTGGAGCTCACGGTGTTCTTCGGGAAGGCGGTAGACATCGTCCATACGGCCATCGTACGAGGGGGGATTTCCGCGTGTGACTGAGATGACCTGTTCGCACGGCAGACCGCGCGCCAAACGCGTCGGTGAGTGACGCATTTGGCGCGCGCTCTGCGCTGATCGGCGACTTAGACTGGTCACCGTGAATCTGCAACGTAATCGCCCGGCCGGACCGTTCGAGACCCTGCCCGAGGTCCCCTCCTTCACGGTGACCAGCAGCGACATCTTCGACGGCGCCGTGACCGCCACCCGCCACGTCCACTCCAGCGCCGGCGGGGACAACCTCTCCCCTCACCTGACCTGGTCGGGTTTCCCCGCCGGTACCAAGAGTTTCGCCATCACCTGCTTCGATCCGGACGCCCCCACGCAGAGCGGCTGGTGGCACTGGCAGATCGTCAACATCCCCGCCGACGTCACCTCCCTGCCGCGCGGGGCCAGCCCGGAAGGACTGCCCGCCGGGACCATCGAGTTCCGCACCGACTACGGGGTGCCGGGCTACCAGGGCGCCTCACCGCCACCCGGAGATCATGAACACCGCTACTACTTCGCAGTGCATGCCCTCGGGGTCGACAACCTGGATCTGACCCCCGAGACTCCGGCCGCTGTGGTGGGATTCCAGATCATGGCCAACACGATCGCCAGGGCGGTGATCACCCCGACCTTCTCGGTCGACTGACCTGCTGCTCATGAGCAGACCCGGCCGTACCGCGACGCGGGTGATGGTCAGGCCGAGGGGCCCAGCCGGGGCCACTCCGCGGCTGGGCAGCGATCCATGACGGTGTCCAGCCCGGCTGCCTGCGCGCGGCGGGCGGCGTCCTCATCGATGACATCAAGTTGCATCCAGACGGCCCCGGCGCCGACCGCGATGGCCTCGTCCACGACCGGTCCGACCAGTTCCGAGCGGACGAAGCAATCCACGACGTCTGGCGTGCCCACTGCTGCTGCGGCCTGCGTGACACTGCGATAACCGCGCTGGCCCAGCACCTCCTCGGCCTTGGGATGGATCGGCACCACCGTCTTGCCCTTGTTGATCAGCAGCCGAGCCACCCCGTAGGCGGCGCGTGCCCGGTTCGTGCTCAGCCCCACCACGAACCAGACCTGCGCATCGGACAGCAGAGCCCGCACCAGGTCGTCGGACCCGTACAGATCCTGCTCATGGGCTGGCCCGGTCCCGGGCAGCCTGCACGCCGCGCCGTCTTCACTCATCGGTTCACCTCTCGCACGATCTCGCCCTTGGCCGCCGCGGTGTCCCGCAGCGCTGCTTGGAATGCAACGATCCGCTCCTGCAACATCGGGTCACTCGCGGCCAGGATGCGCACCGCGAGCAGGCCCGCGTTGCGGGCGTTGCCGATGGCCACTGTAGCCACGGGAACACCAGCGGGCATCTGCACGATCGACAGCAGTGAATCCATTCCGTCGAGCACCTTGAGCGCCACCGGCACCCCGATCACCGGCAGCGGCGTGACCGCGGCCAGCATGCCCGGCAGATGGGCCGCGCCACCTGCGCCGGCGATGATCACCTCGAAGCCGCGGGTGTGTGCGGTGCGCCCGAAGTCCAGCATCTGCTCGGGCATCCGGTGGGCAGACACCACATCGGCAAAACACGTGACGTCGAACTCGCGGCACGCCTCGACGGCGGCCGACATGACCGGCCAGTCCGAGTCGCTGCCCATCACCACCGCTACCCGGGCCTCACTCATCGATCACTCCTTGGAAGTAGTCGGCAGCGTGCTGGGCCCGTTCGCGCAGGGCGTCCACATCGTTGCCGAGGGCCGTGACATGCCCGACCTTGCGTCCCGGCCGCACACCTTTGCCGTAGAGGTGGATCTTCAACCCCGGATCGCGCGCCATCACATGTTTGAACGCCACGTGCAGATCCTCGATATCGCCGCCGAGGATGTTCGCCATGACCGCGACGGGCTGCCGGGGCCGGGGGTCCCCCAGCGGCAGGTCCAGCACCGCCCGCAGATGGTTCTCGAACTGCGAGGTGTACGCGCCATCGATAGTCCAGTGCCCCGAATTGTGGGGCCGCATGGCGAGTTCGTTGATCACCAGGCCGCTGGGGGTGTCGAACAGTTCCACCGCCAGCATGCCCACCACCCCGAGTTCCTTGGCCACCAGCAGCGCGAGTTCCTCAGCCTCCTCACTGCTCACGCTGTGCGGGGCGCTCGGCGCGACCACCTCCACGCAGATCCCGTCGGACTGCACGGTCCGCACCGGCGGATATGCCACCGCCTGGCCGTGCGGAGAACGGGCGACCTGGACCGCGATCTCCTGGGTGAAGCCGACCATCTCCTCCACGATCCAGACCGCGCCCGGACCAAGATCGTGGGACAGGACCTCGCGCGCCGCCGCGTCATCAGCGACGAGCCACACGCCTTTGCCGTCGTAGCCACCTTTGGACGCCTTGAGCACCTTCGGCCATGGGGCGTCGAACGCGACGACGTCCTCCGGCGATGCGGCGATCGACCAGTGGGGCATGGGGAAACCTGCGTCACCCAGGCGCTGACGCATCACGGCCTTGTCCTGGGCGTAGAGCAGAGCGTCTGAGCTCGGGTAGACCGCGTGGCCGGTCGCTTCCAAGGCGCGGATGATCTCCTGCGGCACATGTTCGTGGTCAAAAGTGATCACGTCGACGTGGTCAGCAAACGCGAGGATCGCCTCACCATCGCTGGCCGCGCCGACACTGACCTCTGGAATGACCAAAGCGGCCGAGTCGCCCGGCGCGTCGGCCAGGACGTGCAATTGAATGCCGAGCGCTATCGCAGGTTGCTGACTCATCCGCGCCAACTGTCCGCCCCCGATGATCCCGACCCGGGGCGTTCCGACCGGCAGATCAGGCACTGGGCAGCCCGAGATCTCGCGCGATCAGCATGCGCTGCACCTCGGAGGTGCCCTCGCCGATCTCCAGGATCTTCGCGTCGCGGTAGAACCGGCCCGCCGGATACTCCAGCATGAAGCCGTAACCACCGTGAACCTGGGTGGCGGCCCGGGCGTTGTCCATGGCCGCCTCGGACGTGAACAGCTTGGCGATCGCGGCCTCCTGCTTGAAGGGCTCACCGCGCTCCATCCGCCCGGCGGCATCGCGCCATGCCAGCCGGGACAGGTGAGCCCTCATCTGCATGTCCGAGATCATGAACTGCACCGCCTGGTTGGCGCCGATCGGCCTGCCGAACGCCTCCCGCTCGTGGGCGTACCGCACCGACTCATCCACGCACCCCTGCGCCAGCCCCGTGGCCAGAGCTGCGATGGCGATGCGGCCCTCGTCGAGGATGCTCAAGAACTGCGCGTAGCCGCGGCCGCGCTCCCCGACGAGGTTGTCGGCCGCCACCCGGACGTCCACGAGGTTCACCTCATGGGTGTCGGAGGCGTCCCATCCGACCTTCTTGTACGGCGCGGCGATGCTCAGCCCGGGTGTCCCGGCCGGCACCAGGATGCTGGAGATCTCCTTGCGGCCATGCCGCTCCCCGGTCACCGCGGTCACGGTGATCAGCCCGGTGATGTCGGTGCCGGAGTTTGTGATGAACGCCTTGGTGCCGTTGATGACCCACTCGTCGCCGTCCAGCACGGCGGTGGTCGTGGTCCCACCGGCATCGGAGCCGGCGCCGGGTTCGGTCAGCCCGAACGCGCCGAGCATCTGCCCCGAGGTCAGCTGCGGCAACCATTGGGCCTTGAGCTCCTCGGAGCCGAACCGGTAGATGGGCATCGCGCCCAGGCTCACGCCCGCTTCCAGCGTGATCGCCACGGAGGAGTCGACCCGGGCAAGTTCCTCGATCGCCACGCACAGCGCCACGTAGTCCCCGCCCATCCCGCCGTACTCCTCGGGGAAGGGCAGACCGAACAGGCCCATCTGGGCCATCTGCTCGACGATCGGGTACGGGAACTCCCCGCGCATGTAGTAGTCACCGATCACCGGCGCCACCACGTCGTGGGCGAATTCCTCGACCGTCTTGCGCAGTGCCTCGTGCTCGGGGGTCAGTCGTGAGTCCATGGGGTGCGCCCTTCATCAGCGGTGAGCAACATCACGGTTGCCTCCAGCGTAGTTGGGGGGCTTGGGTGGGTAGTCTGGACACGTGAGATTTGTTGCCGCGCGATCGCTCTGGGTGCGCTTCGAGGGGCTGCTGCAGCAGATCGCAAAATTCGGGGTGGTCGGCCTGGTCGCCCTGGTCGTGGATGTCGGCCTGTTCAACCTGCTTCGCTTCGCCGGTGGCGAGGGGCCGCTGTATGACAAGCCCCTCACCGCGAAGATCGTCTCCGTGATCGTTGCCACCACGGTGGCCTACATCGGCAACCGGATCTGGACGTTCTCCGATCGCGGCCGCACCGGGGTCGCGCGTGAGTACCTGCTGTTCTTCGTCCTCAACGGCATCGCGCTCGGGATCACGTTGAGTGTCCTGTGGTTCAGCCATTACGCGCTTGGACTCACCAGCCCGCTGGCCGACAACATCAGCGCCAACATCATCGGCCTGGGCTTGGGCACCCTGTTCCGATTCTGGAGTTACCGCAAGTGGGTCTTCCCCGAGGTTCCCGACCGTGTGCTCGCCGATGAGGCCATCGTCTGAGCCGTGATGCGGTTCAACAGGCGATCCTGAACCCCCTTAGCCGCCCACCCCGCACATTCGCCCCAAACGTTCAAACGCGCCCCTTCCGAACCGGCGAACCTGAACGAAACCGGCGAACCTGGCGACCCGGGCTCCCAAACACGCTGGGCGTCGTTCCGAACCGGCGAACCTGGCCGGCCACCCCGCACATTCGCCCCAAACGTTCAAACGCGCCCGTTCCGAACCGGCGAACCTGAACGAAACCGGCGAACCTGTCAAAGGCGGCCCCCATACGGGCGGCCCGAGCCCGATACGGCCGCCTAGACCGGCGTCACCCCATGCCGGCGATCCGAGAAGGCGCGATCCTTGCTGCGGGCCCGGGCGATCCGCGTGACCAACTCGGCGCGCAACTGCTCGGGTTCAATCACCGCGTCCACGACGAGTTCTGAGGCCAACCGCATGATGTCGATGTCCTTGTCGTACTCCTCGCGCATGGCCAGGATGAACTTGGTCTTCTCGTTCTCGGTCTCCAGTGCGGCGATCTTGTTCGCGTAGACGGCATTCACGGCAGCCTCCGCCCCCATGACGGCGATCTTCGCGCTGGGCAGCGCGATCGTCGCGTCAGGGTCGAAGCCGGGTCCGGCCATCGCGTAGAGACCCGCGCCGTAGGCCTTGCGCACCACCACGCAGATCTTGGGCACCGTCGCCTCCGAGATCGCGGTGATCATCTTGGCCCCATGGCGGATGATCCCCTGCTTCTCCACCTGGGTGCCGACCATGAACCCCGGCACATCGGACAGGAAGATCAGCGGGACGTTGAACGCGTCGCACAACTGCACAAAACGGGCGGCCTTGTCCGCGGAGTCGACGAACAGCGCCCCGCCCTTCGACATGGAGTTGTTCGCCACCAGTCCGACGACCTCACCGTTCATGCGGGCGAAACCGACGATGAGTTCGGTGGCCCATAACGCGTGGATCTCGAAGAAGGAATCGGCATCGACCAGGCCGCGGATGTACCGGGCCATGTCAAACGCCTGCCGCTCGGACGCCGGGACCAGCGCTCGCAGATCCACGCTCTGCGGTTCTTTGGCCGCCTTCGACGGCGCCCCCTCCCGCCAGTTCGGTGGCAGATAGGACAGGTACTTGCGCACGCCGATCAGGGCATCGGACTCGCTCTTGACCAGCATGTGCCCCACCCCGGACTCTGCACAATGCACCCGCGCGCCACCCATCTCCTCCAGCGTGGTCTTCTCACCGGTGACCATCTGCACCATCCGGTCGCTGGCCAGATACATGCTTGCGTTGCCCTCGACCATGATCACGATGTCGCAGAAGGCCGGGATGTAGGCACCACCGGCGGCTGACGGCCCGAACAAGGCGCACACCTGCGGGATCGCGCCACTGGCCCGTACCTGCGTGTGGAAGATCTTGCCAGCGCCACGCCGACCCGGGAACAGGTCCACCTGATCGGTGATCCGGGCTCCGGCCGAGTCGACGAGGTAGACCATTGGGACACCCGTCGTGTAGGCGACCTCGATGATCCGGATGATCTTCTCCACCGTGCGGGCCCCCCAGGAGCCAGCCTTCACGGTCGAGTCATTGGCCATCAACGCGACGGGGCGGCCGTCGATCGTGGCTGTACCCGTGACAACACCGTCGGCAGGCAGCCCCTCGGCCTTGACATTGGCGTACATCCCGTCCTCGCAGAAGGACCCCGCGTCCACCAGCCGATCGATCCGGTCGCGGGCGAACATCTTGCCGCGCCGGGCGTTGGCGGTGTGATACTTCTGTGCGCCTCCGGACTTGACCTGCTCAGACAGTGCGTTCAGATCCTCCACACGCCCAGCGTAGGGGGGTCAGTCGTCCACCGGGGCGCGGGTGAGCACGAAAGCACGCAACACTCCGAACCCGCGTACGGGCCGTCCGCGCTGGCCGCGCAACGCGAACCGCTCGTCCTCGACCAACTGCAGTCGGGTCTCCGAGTCGACCAACGAGCCACCGGGTTTGGCCATCGCGGTGAGCCGGCTGGCCAGGTTCACGGTCGTGCCGAACACGTCACCCATCCGCGAGAGCACCTGGCCCGTGGCCAGACCCACTCGCATCTCGGGCACGCTGTCGTCCTCGGCGTGCGTCTCATGCAGGCGCAGGGCGATCTCCGCGGCCTCATCAGCAGCCGTGGCCACGAACAGCACCTCATCACCGACCGTCTTGACCAGTCGGCCCCCGCCAGCCGCGACGATGTCCGAACTCACAGCTTCGAAACGTTGCACCAGCCGGGCCAACTCGTCCTCCGGCAGGCGCCGCGAGAGCCGCGTGTAGCCGACCATGTCGGCGAAACCCACCGTCAGCACGCCGGCGTCACCATCGGTGGAGCCACTGCCGGTCACGGCGGCACGGGTGACGGTGGTCGCCAGGGCACGGCGCCACACATAGAGCAGCAGCGCCTCGAGGTCCGGTGTCAGTTTCTCCAACTCGTCGACGAACACGTCCAGCGTCGCGGGCGCCAAACCGTCGACCGGGTCAATCAGACCCTCGCGCTCCAAGTGGCCGGCGAGCGCATTGACCTGCCAGTCGGCCAGCCGGGCCGTGGTCTGCCCGAGCGCCCGAGTCAGGTCGTTGGCGGTGTCCGGGTCGAGGTTGCCCACCTCGATCATGTTCAGCATCCGGTGCAGCGCCTCTTTGTCCCGCCCGGTGAAGGCCACCGCCTCGCCCACGTCGGCGTAACCCATGGAACGCCACAACACCCGCGCTGCCTCCAGCGGGACGGCGGCATCACTGGCCACCTGCTCCCGGGTGTATTCCAACGGCGCGCCCAGGACACGCTGCTGCATGTCGGTGATCTGCCTGCCGACGTCCTCGGGCAGACTCTCCTGGGTCACGATTCGTTGGTCGGCGGACTCGGATCGACACCCGAACTGCGGGCCCGCCGGAAGGCGTCGTCCTCGTCGTGCAGACGGTAGACCTCACGCTGCACGTTCTCGACGTCCGGAATGTTCTCGATGATCAGCTGCCCGTTCTCGGCAGCACTTTCGATCATGAGGGTGCCGCAGTTCAGCAGCCGCTCCCAGACGCTGTGGTCGAACGAGACATCGTTGACCTTACTCAAGGGCATGTCGCGGCCGCGGCGGGCAACGATCCCCGTGCGGATGATGATGCGGCGATTGGTGAAGACGTACTGCGTGGTCCACCAGAACAGGACGGGCCGGATCACCAGGACCACCAAGGCCACAATCGCCACGAACACCAGACCCCACACCATGAAATCGCCGGTGACACCGTCGAACCAGGAACGCACCTGGCCCATGAGGAAACCGAACAGCCCGACGATGATGATGAACCAGATGATCGGCCAGATCAGCGTCTTCCAGGCCGGCCGCAGTTCGAACTGGACCTGCTCATCGTTGCCGAGAAGTTTTGAGGGGTACGCCATGGCTCTGATCGTGCCACGTTTTGCACCGTGAACAAACTGCGCGTGGAACCACCCGCTACGTCCGCAGCGTGACATCTCCCGCTGATACCGGCACGACCTCGACCCCGTCGAAGACCATTAGCCGTCCTAGGTCATCGATCCCCTCGGCGTGACCGGTCCAGGTTCGATCAACGCCAGTGACGTGAACGTCGACACCGACCGACACGCACTCCTGTGAGTAAGCGGCTGCCAGGCCCGATCGCCGCGCGTCGCCGCCGGCGGCCACGAACCGTTCCCACCAGCGGGACAAGTTCTCAATGACCCCTGCGAGCACGGCGTCTGCGTCGGGCGAACCACCGAGTTCGGCCACGCTGACCGAGTTCGGATCCGGGCGTTCGCCGGCAAAGGCCAGGTTGACCCCGATCCCGATGACCACCGCGTCCCCATCGCGCTGGGCAAGGATTCCGGCGAGTTTGCCCGGTCCACCCACCACGTCATTGGGCCACTTGACCGCGATCCCCCGTGCACCGGTCGCCCGCAGCGCATCCGCGGTCGCCAGACCCGCCATCAGGGGCACCCACCCCCAGGCGCTGACCACCGATGGCACCTGCAGCCGCACGCTGAACGTCAGACCGTCGCCGGGCGCGCTGACCCATTGCCGGTCCAGGCGGCCACGGCCGGCGGTCTGCTCGCGGGCGACGAGGACGACCCCGTGGCCGGAGCGGGCGAGCAGATCGGCATTCGTGGATCCGGTGGACTCCACCGTTTCCAGGGTCCACCCCACACGGGCGGCCAT
>RRZU011983303.1_pt1 | contig 17149 bp, 15 predicted proteins | sample 2165561 | NCBI WGS metagenome assembly RRZU01 (sample SAMN10456909, study PRJNA506462) | wastewater metagenome | isolation source: wastewater sludge | place: USA: Moscow, Idaho | reverse complement strand
GCGGAGGCGATTCAGTATAGGAGAACAGGAATTAATTATTAGCACCTTTTTGTGCAGTTAAATACTTAATATTAAGGATAAAATAAGGATCTTGCTAAAAGTAATACTTATCTTGCGTATGCTATTGAATAAATGATTGATGGTTAAGTCTTGCCAACTAAAAACCGCTTTGCAATCATATTATTTTATAGACAAGCCCGACAAAGCTGGAGTGTAAAATACTAAAACTACAAAACGGAATGCCAAGATACTTAATTATCCTATATAAATGAAGTATGCATTTATATCAGGTGGAAGGTAATAGTTGTACTATTACCCTTCTGAGATAATATAAATATTCAAATTTTATCAAATCATTCAGCTAAAAATATAGAAATTATGAAAACAATGAATTTTGAACAAATGGAACAGGTTAATGGTGGTAAATGTGATAGAGAGGCGTGGGTTGCTTTTGGATCTGTTGTTGCTACTATTGCTTCTGCACCTTCAATCTTTGGATTAGTTCTTGGTGCTGCTGTTACTTCTAGCTCATTTTATGATTATTATAAATGTATTGGTTTTTTTGATTAATGAATTTTATTGCCATGACTAAGAATTTACAAGAGCCCGAAAAAATGAAGAAGCTTATTGTTAAGCTTAACATATCTAATATTCAATTTACAAAAGAAAATGCGCATTCTATTTTAGTAAAAGTTGATTATGGTGTATACCTTAGAATTCTTTTTAATGAAACCAGCGAAAAAGTTGAAATAAACGAGGCACCAAAAGGGTATAACCTGCTATCTGGACCAATACCATTAACATTTAGGGGGCAATTAGTATTTAGCAGTATCCTTCTGCTGGTTGTGGGATTTTATACGTGTTATCAAATGTATGTTAGACCTGCTTTAATTCCTATCATGGCTGTATTGATTGTCGTAGGATCAGTATTATTTATTTTTTGGGCTTTATACTTTGGTATACGCCTGGAACTAATGAAGAAACAGTTGATGGGATGGATTAACGAATACTAATTATATGCCATAATAAAAGTTCGTAAACTTGTAATTTACTTACAGCTTACTTTTGGTTCAGCACTAATATTGTTTTCCATCTGGATTATTTTTGATTCTTAAAAAGACAAAATATAATGAGATTTTACGAGTGGTTTTACAGTAAATCTAAACTTCAGTGGCTGCTATTTCTTGTAGCAGTCACTTTGTTTTTTGTCTGGTATCAGCAGACTTTCTTTATTTCGGATATATTATATTACAACACCTATGGTGATCAACTCTCTTTAGAGACGATTGATTCTATGATTGGAAATACAAAAAAATATGCTTGGGTAGGATACATCTCTGCCCCCTTTGTTCTTATTATAAGAATCACATTTACCACAGTGTGCTTATACACTACACTCTTTTTCAAGAATGTTGAGTCGAAATTCAGTTCTTGTTTCAACATAGCCCTTAAGGCAGATGTCTCATTTGTATTTTTAGGACTGTTTAACATTATATATCATTTGGCAGTGCCGGCGGAAAATTTGATGGATCTTGCGGGGAATCCACTCTCTTTGATTTATTATTTGGATGCAGAATGTCTCCCTAAATATTTGTTGTACCCAATTGGTCTGATTAACCTTTTTGAATTTCTCTATTGGGGCTTACTTATTTCGTTAATTAAGTACAAGTATAAATTTTCCGTCGCTGAGAGCTTTAAATTCGTGCTTTCATCTTATGGAGTTGGTTTGTTGTTACTTGTATTGGTATTTACCCTTATTATAATGTAGATATGGATAAGCGACTGGTTGCAAGGGTTATTGTTTTTGTATTATTTTCTGCGGGAATAATTTTAATAGTACTAAAAATATCTAATAGAAAAGCTTTTGCGGAACATCCTAAAGTATTACCGGAATATAATTTCCTTACCATAGATAAGAATCCTTTTGAAATTGATACTGTTATGACAAGCAGTCTAATTATTGTTTTTTACTCCCCTGATTGTACTTTTTGCGAACACGAAGGGGCCGACCTGTCAAGGAATTCAAAAGATTTTACAGATTCAAAAATTCTGTTTGTAACGATTGAATGTACAGACAGCGCAAGAGCATACAGCAAACGATTTGGAATAGATACGATTACAAATTTTTATTCTTTAGTTGACACTAGTTATCAAGCATTACTAACATTTGGAATAAAAGCAATTCCGACAACATTAATCTATGACAGAGACAGACAGCTTATTAAAGTTTTCGAAGGCGAAGTAAATGCAAAAAAAATACTTAAAACAATTCGAGAGAATGAATGAGCTTAAAGGAACTTTGCTGATAAAGAATATAGAAGAAGCTTTTGTTAAGCAAAACAACCAATCTTGGTGTGGTCTTGCCTGCCTCTCTATTTTATGTAGATATTATGGCGGAGATATGCCTCAGGAAAAACTTGTAAAGTTAAGTGGAACAGATGTAAGCGGCACTACACTTTTGGGGCTGTATCAGGCGGCAAACACAGTAGGATTGGAGGCAGAGGGTTTGGAGGGAAATATCGAAGAGCTCTCTAGTTTGGATAATCCTGCAATTTTACATTTTACATTAGAAGATGGTCTGTTGCACTATGTGGTATATTTTGGGAAATCCGGAGATAAATTTATTCTGGCAGACCCTGCTAAAGGAATTTCATACTTAGACTATAGCACATTTGATAAGCTATGGAAAAGCAAAACTCTTCTGTCAGTAAAAAAAGGAGAAAGCTTTAAAGAGGCAAAGGATATTTATAAGGCCAAATATGAGTGGCTTAAATCATTGCTTAAGCCGGATTTTCAAATATTGTCAATTGTTCTTATTTTAAGTATAGTCGTTTCGGTACTTGGCATCACGCTGGCTCTCTTTTCTCAAAAGCTTGTAGATGATATATTGCCGTCAAAAGACTTTAACCGTTTAATTCTTGGGACAATAATTCTTACAGCTTTATTATTAACAAAAAACTTTATCGGCTATTTAAGGACTATTCTCTCTGCAAGGCAAATAAAGGAATTTTCCAATCGTATAGTAGGACGATTCTACAGCACTATTCTATATCTGCCCAAAGTATTTTTTGATAGTTTAAAGACGGGAGAGGTAACTGCAAGATTAAATGATGCTTCCCGTATTCAAAGGACTATCAGTTATATATTCGGCACATTTATCATTGATGTATTAACAATTATTGTTGTTGCGGTATTTCTGTTTATATACTGGTGGCCCACAGGGTTAATAACTATAATTGGCTCTCTTTTGTTTGCATATGTTTTTCTCAAAAACGCTAAAAAGATAATTGAGGGGCAGAAGGGTGTAATGGTAAATTATGCGCAATCTGAGTCCTACTTTTTCGACTCTGTTCAGGGAATTGATGTAATAAAATCATATGGCAGAGAAAATGTCTTTTCAAGTAGTGGAAAAGGAATTTACTCTGTTTTCCAAAACTCAATATTTGATTTGACTATCCTCAATAACAAGATAGGGCTATGGGCACAGAATATTGCCGTTATATTGATTATTTCTGTAATTTCCATTGGCTCTTATGGCGTTATTTCTGATAAAATTACCCTTGGGGAGCTAATGGCAGTAATGGCTTTCAGCAGCACTCTTCTTGGTTCAATGTCTTCTCTAATGGGTGCCTATTTTACCTATCAGGAGGCAAAAGTGGCTTACAATCGTTTATACGAGTTTGTTAGTATAGAGGGAGAAGAGATTACTGCGACAAATGAACCATTGTCTGTGTATTCACTGGAAATAAAAGATGTCTCTTTCAGGTATGTAGGTCGTCCTTTGGTGCTAAAAAATATAAACTTCCTCGCAAAAAAAGGCGAGACACTTGCTATTGTTGGAGATATTGGCTCAGGGAAAAGTACCTTATTAAGCCTAATCCTGAGACTTTATTGGTTGGAGACTGGAGATATTTTGGCAAACAACAAATCTATAAGTCAATTTAGTTTAAACCAATGGAGGGAGCAGGTTGGGCTAATGCCTCAAAATATCAAGTTGTTCAATGCCACCTTAATTGAAAATATTTGTCTGGAGGCAACAGAAGAGAATTTTAAAAGGGCAATTGATCTATGCGAGAATCTGGGAATGTCGGAGTATTTTAGCAGTTTACCTCTATCATATTTAACCAGAGTGGGCGAAGATGGGATAAACCTCTCCGGAGGTCAGAGACAGTTAGTCGGCCTAAGTAGAGCGCTATTTAAGAACCCGTCTGTTCTCCTGTTGGATGAACCGACAAACAATATGGATAAGAAGAGTTCTTCTTTGTTTTGGAAAATTATTGAAAATGAGAAGAAAAACAGGATTTGTATAATAGTAACCCACGATGATCAATTGGCGCAAAAAGCAGATTTTTGTGTTAATTTCAATTTTTCTATCAGTGGCAATTAATAAACTCGGTCTTCCATCTTGCACAAGCGACTGAGTATCGAAGAACAGGAATTAATTATTAGCACCATTTTGTACAGTTAAATGCTTAATATTAAGGATAAAATAAGGATTAAATAAGAATCTTGCTAAAAGTAATACTTATCTTGCGTATATTATTGAATAAATGATTGATGGTTAAGTCTTGCCAACTAAAAACCGCTTTGCAATCATCTTATTTTATAGACAAGCCCGACAAAGCTGGAGTGTAAAATACAAAAACTACAAAACGGCATGCCAAGATACTTAATTATCCTATATAAATGAAGTATGCATTTATATCAGGTTACAACCCTAAACAATACTATAATGTATTTAAATTAGTTAAAATTAAAAAAAGTAAGTATGAAGCATTTATTTTCTTTAATAGCAGCTACGCTGTTTTGTGTATTTTCAGTTCAATCTAACGCACAGCAAAATTCGGGACAATGTAAGTACAATCACACAACTTATTGTGGAATTGTGGTAGAAATGACTGTTCCGTGTAACTGGATGAATGATTGGGAGCTAATGATGTATATTGAAGAGGATGTTGATATTACTCTTTGTGGATAGACTTTCGGTTTCCCCTTATTTTCTTGAATAGGGGGAAACCATTTTTTCAGTACTTTTTAACATTTTATAAGCATTCAAATGAAAATAATCATGTTAATTATTTTGTTTCTCTCTTTATCAGGAATATGTAATTCACAAGATAAAGTAATTGATACTGCTTTTCTAAGTCTGAATTACAGGTATATATATAAGAACAATCTTTTGACACCAGAAAGAAAAGAGGGATTAATGACCCTTTTGATTGGAAGCAATTGGTCTCTTTTCTACAATAAACACAATGATGAATATTATTTTAACAGAAATGATATTGATTATAGCACATATGTAATACAATCAGTCGATGAAAATGGTACCCTGACAAGAACAAGAACCGGTGATTACCCAAGGACTATTGGCCCTACTGAATACACATACCTAGAGAGAATTCGAAGGGAGGAGATCTTTATAGCCAGGATTCCATTTAAGGGATTTTATTATTACTCACAAAAATTTAACTTTCCTAACTGGAGTATAATACAACAGGAAAAGACGATTTTAGGGTATCTGTGTCAGATGGCAGTGACAAATTTTTTGGGAAGAAATTGGATTGTTTGGTTTACAATGGAGTTGCCTATTAACTTAGGACCATGGAAGTTGGTTGGACTTCCTGGGTTAATACTCGAAGCGAAAGACGAAGAGGGACACTTTGAGTTTATCGCTATATCTTTAAATAAGCCTGCCAATGCGGAGTTATTACAGATAAAGATGAAAAACGATTTATCGGTTACAAAAACCACAAAAGATAACTTTTTCAAGATGCAAAGGAGTGTTTATGAGAATGACGGAGATTTTGGCCCTGTAAAGTTTAAAATACTGACACCATATCAGCAATCAAAGAGAAAACTGAATACAATTGAAAGATGAAAATAAAGTATCTGAGTCTCTTATTGTTTTTTTCTACAGGAGTGAATCTTTTCGCTCAGACAGTTATCACGGGTTCGGTTAAAGATCCTTCAGGTACTCCTGTGCAAGATCTTTATGTTATTGCAAGCAATCCTGTTTCAAAAGCAGTAGTTGGGTTTGCTGCAACGGGATACAATGGGGATTATACTTTAACTTATACTTCAGAATTGGATTCTATTCAAATAAGAACTTCAAGACTTGATTATGCCGGTACAACTATAGTAATTCTAAATAAAAACGGACATATAGACCTTGTTGTACATCCACAAGCTACTAATCTGGATGAAATTGTAATACGGCCGGAGGCGGTTCAAAGACGAGGTGATACTCTCAACTTTTTTGTTCAGAGATTTGCTTCTATCCAGGATAGAAGCATAGGAGATGTTATAAAAAATCTTCCTGGAGTAGAGGTTATGTCTTCAGGCCAGATAAACTATCAGGGAAGGCCCATTAATGAGTTTATGGTTGAAGGACTCGATCTTATGGGTGGGCGTTATGGAGGGGTTGTCAATAATCTTTCTTATGATGATGTTTCTACTATTCAGATATTGGAAAATCACGAACCAATCAGGGCAAAGAGGGATATCAGCTCTTCAGATAGAGCAGCAATTAATCTGAAACTTAAGGAGGATTCCAGGAACAAATATTTACTTTCACTTTCTCTTGGATTGGGAGGCTTCCCTTTACAGAGGGATAATGAGGGTTCTCTTATGCAGTTTGCTGTAAGGAAACAGACAAATGTTGTATATAAAGGGAATAATGTGGGTAAAATGATTGATGGAGAACTCCGTACTTTTTATGGAAATGTCGTGGAACTGAATGATAAGGGACTATTGAAGATTCCAGGATCAAAACCACCACTTTCTAACACTCAGCGGTATTTAGATAATAATGCCCATAGTATTAATATTAACAGACTATATTCACTTGGTAAGTATGAAACAATAAGCATTCAGGGGGATTTTATTACAGACAGACAAGAACAAAAATCAATATTCAATACTTCATATATTATCGGGAAGGACAGTTCACTTAAGATATCTGAAGCGTCTAAGCACATTAGCGTTATTAACAAGGGGAATATTGCGGCTGGTTACAGGAATAACTCTCCTTCCTTTTTTCTGAGCAATGTTATTAAGGGGCATGGAGAGTGGAGCAATATAGATGCTTCAATAACAAACGTCAAGGATACAGATCAGAAACTTTCATTTGGTAATCTCTTGCTTACAAATAATTTTTCCGCACTCAAAATTGTTAATAAAAAAAGGATAGAGGTTACAAGTATGGCGTCGTATTCTAAAATTAACGAAGATATGATGGTTAATAATGGAGTGGCAGAGAAGGATTACCGTCAGGTAGTAAGCAGAGAGCTTTTTGCAACAAAGAGTAGCGTTGTGTATGGAGGAAAATCAGGCAGATTAAACTATGATATTATTGCTGGATCAGATTATATTACTTCGGATTTAGAATCTGAACTTAAAATTGATAATTTACCACCTGACGACTCACTTTTAAATAAAATAAAGTTTAAAAATTGGAGAATATTTGTTGTTCCTTCTTTCAGATATACTTATAAAAAAATGGTTTTCAATGTACAACTGCCACTTAACTACGATTACAGAAAACTGAAGTCACCAGAGTCATCCTCAAAATATGGACTTTATCTTAGCCCTTCCCTGGGATTTAGGTATGATCCGTCTAATTTTTTTAAGATAAGCGTTAACATTGAGAGAGAGCATAAAAAAAATGATATCACTTCTTTAAATAAAGGGTATATCCTATCCAATTACAGGACCTTGAACAGAGGATCTGTAATTTGGGCAAAGGATACGCTTAATAAAGTGAATCTGAGTCTTGTGCTAAACAGAGCTGAAATATTTTCAAGCACATATCTTACATTTTTCTATACCTATAAAAAATCAAATTTAGCTGTTGCACAAAATTTTAATGATATTTTGCTATATAGATATATTCTACCTCTTCCTGTCAAAAGTGGAGCATTTAGTGCTCTGTTAATGCACTCAAAGGGTTTTGACGGGATACTTAGGAAAACGGCAGTATCATACACATATTCAATTCATAATAACAGGCAAATCCAACTGGGCGAGGTTCTGAAGAATAATACGAAGTCTTCTTATTTGAATTTGACCCTGGATATTAACCCTTGGGAAAGTTCGGACCTGAGATATAGTATAGACTGGACTAACAGCCTTTCTAAAACAAGGAAAGCAAATATTGAGATTGCATCGGGTATAATTAATGATCTTGGTCAGACTATAAGTTTCCAAAGTGTGATTTATAAATATTTTCAACTTAAAGCATCAGCTGAACATAGAAAGTTGTTTTCTGCCGGAAGCAGAATCCCTTCTTCTCTCTTCGTAGATTTGGATATTATTTATAAGAGAGACAGAATTGAACTATGTTTCACCCTTGTAAATCTCCTCAATTCCCTTGATTATGCGGTAAAGTATCTCGGAAGCTTTTCAAATACAGAGAATATTTATTTGCTTAGACAAAGGAGTCTTATGTTTAGGGCTAAGTTTTCACTTTGATTTCTCTGGTTCATTCATGTAAATTTTAATATCTTTGACCACTCTTTCTGAAGAGATTTATAATCAGAAGGGAGATAGCAATACGCAATGAAAAAGAAAATATTAATCAGAAGCGTTGAGAATATTGATGAGGCTGCAGTGGAGTTTTTAAAAAGAAAACCGGCGAGTACGGTTATCGCTCTTTACGGTGAGATGGGAGCCGGGAAGACCACTTTTACAAAAGCTTTATGTAAAGTGTTGGGGGTAGTGGATGGTGTGAACAGCCCAACTTTTAACCTGATTAATGAATACAGGACAGACAAGGGAGAGGTCGTTTACCATTTTGATTTTTACCGTATTAATAAACTTGAGGAGGCCTTTGATATAGGCTTTGAAGAGTTTATTGAGTCCGGAAATCTCTGTATTATAGAGTGGCCGGAAAAAATAGAACAGATACTCCCTTCCGACACATTGCGGGTGAAAATATCTGTTCTTAAGGATGGCTCCAGAGAGCTTGCTTTCTAGTTAGTTCTCAGGATATAACAGGTAAGGGCGTCTCTGCTCCTTAAATTTTGCAACATCTCCTGCCCACATAGCCTTGATCTCTGCTGCTGACTTACCCTCTTTAATCATTTTGCGCACATATCCCTGGCCAATAAGAAGCTCAAAGAAAGAGCGGAAGAAATGGTCGTCAAGGTTTAGGTTGTTATAAGCATCAATTACATATTCCAGATTAATTCCTGCCTTGTTAATCTCTTCAATTGAAGGCGTTGTTCTAAGGTCCACACCGTAACACTCTCTGTTAAGCTGAGGTGGAAATTTTGCTCCCGGGATGCTTTTAGGGGTAAATGAGAATTTGTATCCCTTCATATTAGGATGTCCGTACATCTGGAACGCTTCAGTTGTACCCCTTCCCAAACTCACCGGAGTAGCTTCAAAATAACAGGTTGAAGGATAGAGATAAATTGATCTCATATCAGGCAGGTTAGGGGATGGTTTAACAGGAAGCTGATACATACTTGCATGTGTATAGTTTTTGCACTTGATAACTGTAACATCGCACTGAATCCCATCTTTTAGCCATTTTTCACCATTAATCATGCCCGCCAGCTCACCAAGGGTCATGCCGTGAACTGTAGGGATAGGCAGCCAGCCGACTCCTGATTTATACTTCATATCAAGGATAGGGCCGTCAACATAAAATCCTATTGGATTTGGTCTGTCAAGGACAATCATCTTTACTCCGCTCTCTGCGCATGCCTCCATCATTCTGGCCATTGTTGTGAGGTAGGTATAAAATCTTACACCAACATCCTGAAGATCAAAAACCATTACATCAATTGTTTTCATTAGATCTGCAGATGGTTTGCCGGTGTTTCCCTCGTAAAGTGATTTGATTGGGATTCCGGTCTTTTCATCAATTGAACTTGCTACATGCTCACCTGCATCCGCATCACCTCTGAAACCATGTTCCGGAGATAGTATAGCAACGATGTTTACCTTGAGGGAGACGAGGGAGTCCACAAGGTGTGATTTTCCAATTATTCCTGTTTGGTTTGTCAGAACTGCCACTTTTTTGCCCTTTAAAAGAGGGAGGTATTCGCTTATAGATTCCGCCCCTGTTTTAATGTTTCCGGCAATAAGCAGAGTTGCAAGAAACAGAGTTAGTCCGGTTAAAAATACTTTTTTCATATTTGGGGTTATTGGTTAAAATTTCTCAAATATACTATATAATCTCAATATATTCCTCAGAAGTGCGCCTCTTGAGAGAGCCTATTCTGTAAAGAGGGAAGCCCTCTCTTATAGCTGTTTTTTCAAGCTTTTCCACCCCCTCGGGAAGAACAGCAATCAATAATCCTCCGCTGGTCTGAGGATCACAAAGAAGCATTTTTTGGTTTTCAGTTACAGAGCCGGACTTATGTCCGTAGCTTGCATAGTTTCTGAATGTCCCTCCCGGGATACACTCCTTTTCAATGTAATAAGAGGCTCCGTCAATTCTGGGGATACTGTTGAATTCAATCTCGGCTGTTAAGCCGCTCCCCTCAGCCATTTCAATGGCGTGTCCCATCAATCCAAATCCTGTAACATCTGTGAGAGCGGTTACCTCATCAAGTTCAGATATTGCCATTCCGGGAGAATTCAGAGTTGTCATAAGTTTAAGTGCACAGGCCTTATCGTCGTCTTTTGCAAGTCCAAACTTTTCAGCTGTAGTAACGAGGCCGATTCCTATCGGCTTGGTAAGGAATAGTATTGATCCCTCCTTTGCTCCGCTGTTCTTTTTTACTCTGTTTGTATCAACAATTCCGGTTACGGCAAGGCCGAATATCGGATCGGATATATTTATACTATGCCCGCCTGCAAGAGGAATACCTGCATTGTCGCAGACCTCTCTTGCTCCTGCTACAACATCAGCAGCAAGTGATCCGGGAAGTTTTTCAAGAGGCCATCCCAGTATTGCAATAGCCATTATAGGCTTGCCACCCATTGCGTATATGTCTGATATTGCATTAGTCGCTGAAATCCGTCCAAAATCTCTGGCATTATCCACAATAGGAGTAAAGAAATCTGTTGTGCTGATTATAGCCTTCCCGTCACCAATATCGTATACTGCAGCATCATCTTTGCTGTCGTTTCCCACGATCAGATTTGGAAAATTGAGTCCGGAAACACTTCCTTTCAGAATCTCTTCGAGATCTTTAGGGGCTATTTTGCATCCGCAGCCTGCCCCGGGACTGAATTGTGTAAGGCGTGTATTTTCCTTGCTCATAGCTTAATGAGTTTAGTGCTGTTGTACTGGATATCAATAATATCCAGCATTGTTCCAACGCTGCCGGTTTCAACTTTGTCAAGCAAATTGTAGAAGATAAGACAAGTTTTACATATCACAATTTTGCTCCCCATACTCTCCAGTTTTACTAATTCATCTGTGAAACCTGAATTTTTGCAGGCAGCCTTAACACCCTCTCCGTACATACAGATATATGCAGGAATTCGCTGCTCAGAAATTATAAGTGTAAGATAGTTTTTAAGTAAAGTGTGGGCAAGTTCTTCAGGAGCATTACCCATCCCAAATCTGTCAATTATTAAGGCAACTTTTACATTGCCTGATCTGTCATTCATATTGTAACAATTACTAATTAAAAACAATTTTTTCCGCTAGGTTTTTTAACTCCTCTAAGATATTCTCCCCATCCAGTGAATCCATTTTTACAGATGGCAGAGATTCCCTGTCACCAAACCGTGTGTCCAACTGGCTGCCATAGGCCGAATCATAATAGTCCAGGCATATTCTGGCTGATTGTTCTATGTCACCGGAATTGCAGGCATCAAGCGCCTTTTTACATTTGTCAAAGCCGAGGCGCTTCTCTATCTTTTTAATAGAAGCAGCAAGCCCCTCTGTTTCAAAGCAGGCATAATCCCTCATAAGCCTTGCGAGTCTTATTTCATAAGGAGTATCTACCCTTATAAGAGGAGATGATCTCATCTTGTCCCATAAAGGCTGAGGAAGAAAAACCTTTCCAACATTTCTGCTCTCATCCTCAATCCAGACATGGTGGTTAATATCAAGTTCTGCTATCTCTAAGTGAAGTAAATTTTCAAACTGTTCTGTAGATGGCTGATTTGGTTGTCCAAGAGATCCAAAAGCTGAACCTTTGTGATTGGCAAGCCCTTCAAGATCAAGAATCTGCTCACCGGAGCTCTTCAGTAACTGCAGCAGTTCTGTTTTGCCAGAGCCGGTATAGCCCCCCAGCAGGATTATATTAAGCGGGGCCGAGAAACTGTTTTGAACCAATTTCCTGTATCCTTTGTAACCACCCTCCAAAAGATATACTTTTAAACCCACGGTCTCCAGCAGCCAAGCCATAGATGAGGATCTCATCCCACCTCTCCAGCAATGAACCAGAATCTCAGGAGAGTTAAGTTTAAGTGCAAATTTTGTGAATCCCTTAAGTTTGGGGCCAACAAATTCAAGCCCTTTCTGAACAGATAATATTTTGCCCTGCTGTTTGTAAAGAGTCCCTACTTTTGCCCTCTCTTCATCATTAAACAGGGGTAAAGAGAGAGCCCCCGGAATATGTCCCTGAACATACTCTCCGGGGGATCTCACATCCAACACGGGAAGGCTCTTAGCCTTTATTATAAACTCTTCAGCTGTTAGTACCTTTGCCATACTCTCTGCAAAAGTACTCTTTTTTTCTAGAACTTGAATCTAAGTCCAAGCGATGGCAGGAAGGCAGTTGTCTTGTAATCTCCTCCAAAAAGGGTTGCATTATTCTGGATATACTTCCCGTTTGTTTTAACACCATGGTTATACTGGAAAGCAAAATCCACATCCATAAATTTAGCCGGGTTATAAGTAAAACCTGTAGTAACGCTTATCTTATCGGAGCCCGGTGAATCCGGAGTATAAAGATTCAAGTCAGAAGGGGTGTTATCATAAACAAATCCGGCTCTTGCAATAAAATTCTTAGTACAGTAAAATTCTGCTCCCACACGGTAAATCATAGTGTTTGAGAAATTCTTCGGAGAGTTCATTTTTACATTAGGGAAGACTATTGATAAAGTATCATAAGCCTTCCATCCCACATACTGCAGCTCAGCTGACAGTAACATCTTGTCCGTAGCTTTCCATGCAATACCAAGATTTGTATTAGAAGGGATTGGCAGCTCTGCATCAAATTTTGCACCATTTAGCGCTATTGCACCCTTGATTGCTGCAGGGAAGTTAGGACTCTGTGAAAGCATTCCAAAAAGGGTTTGCAGTTCAGGAGATCCATAGCTTATTGCGGCACTGCCTCCTTCAAGTTTCATCATCACCTTTGAGCGGTATGAAAGTCCTATACTAAGCCTCTCTGTAGGACTGTACAGGATGCCGATATTAAATCCCAGGCCTATCCCGGATTTTCCGCTCAGGTTCATATCAAGCGGGGAGACATTCAGATTATTATTAATTATTGGGTGATACTGAGCAGGAAGAAGTGGAAGGAAAGCTGCAACTGATCCCACCGGCATTATCCCTTTACTCATCTCCATACTACCAAAGTCAGCCATAAGTCCTGCACCAATACTGAGGTGGTCATTGAACTTATATGAAATTGTTGGCTGTACAGAAAAAACCTTCAGCGATATATTCTGGATATATGTTGAACCTGTCCAGTTATCCGGCCATACAAGAGAGTTACCGGCGGGATTTGTAATACTTACCCCTGCATAAAGGTTGTCTATAATCTTAAATCCGGCATAACCAAACAGAGGTGTGCCAATAGGATTGTCTGTCTCAGCACTGTAGTTGCCTGATGTAAACTTTACTTTTGAGAATATGGCAGTAGCTCCTAAAGACAAATCTACCTTACCCTCCATATATGATAACCCTGCAGGGTTAAACAGCATACTCTCTCCACCCAGCTTTAAAGCTGTTCCCAGATGCCCCATCCCAAGCTGGCGTGCACTCTGAGTATTTAGCTGGTAGCCTTCAGCCATCAGCGACAGGCCAATCAGATTGGCCAGAATAAACATTGAAATTTTCTTCAGTTTCATTTTATTAATATTTTGAACGGATGCAAAACTAGAATAAAAAATACTTTGCTATACTCAGATTTAAGCGAGAGCCTGTAAAGAAATGATAATCAGGGATAAGAAAAATACACTATTTTTGATATTAGGTGTATAAAAAAGGCTGACCAAATACTTTTTGGTCAGCCTCAGTAAATTTTAGTCGTATATGATCTAATTATTATTCATTTCTGGGATCTCAACTTCATTCTTATAATCACCAATCAGATACCTTGAGAAGTAGTCACCCATTCTCCAGAAGAAGTACTCTGTCATATCACCAAATCCATGGCGCTGGCCGGGAAGCATCATCATATCAAATCTCTTGTTTGCGCGGATAAGTGCGTTCACCATTCTCAGGGTGTTGCCCGGGTGAACATTGTTATCAATGTCTCCGGTGAACAGGAGTAGCCTGCCCTTTAAATTTTTTGCAATCTCAGAGTTTTTATCAATACTGTATTTAAATGTAGTATCGCCTTTTTCTGTAATACTCTCAAGTACTCCGTGGTGCTGTTCGCTCCACCAGCGATTGTAAATATTGTTTTCGTGATTACCTGCTGAAGAGACAGCTACTTTAAAGAAATCCGGGTAAACCAGCATAGCTGCCGTTGACATGAATCCTCCGCCAGAGTGTCCGTGAATACCTACCTTTGATCCGTCAATAAACGGATGTTTTGCAGCTAATCTCTCAACAACTACCTTTTTGTCCTCAAGTCCATAATCTCTGAGATTTCCGTAACCAAAATTATGATACCACTTAGAACGGGAAGGGTGTCCGCCTCTGTTACCAACGGTAATTACAACAAAACCAAACTGGGCAAGTCTGTCCACTCTGTCCATTGATTTTGTCCAGGAAGCATTTACAGCCTCTGTCTGAGGGCCCGGATATACATATTCGATTATAGGATACTTTTTGGTTGAATCAAAATCAAAGGGTTTGTACATAACTCCGTAAAGATCTGTTATACCATCACCAGCTTTAACTTTAAACAACTCAGGGAATTTATAACCTGCTGCAAAAAGGGGAGTCAGGTCAGTCTCTTCCAAATCCAGAATTTTCTTTCCGGTATTGTCATAGAGAGCAGTTCTTGGAGCTGTATTAACCCTTGAATAGTTGCTGATAAAGTATTTACCATTATCTGATGTATTTGACTCAAAATTGTAATCACCGGGATTTAGAATTTTTAATCCTGAGCCATCAAAATTAACCCTGTACTGATGTGTATAATAAGGATTCTCTCCCTTCTCCCTTGCGTTTGCAGTAAAATATATTACTCTCTGAACAGGGTCTACAGCAGAAACCTCCTCTACATGAAAATCTCCGGATGTAACAGGATTCTTCAATTTCCCGTTTTCATCAAATAAATAGAGGTGAGCCCATCCTGATCTTTCGCTCCACCAGATAAACTCTTTGCCATTATTCACCAGGTTAAGCTGACGAGTCTCAACATATGTATTTAATCTCTCTTCAACCAAAGTTGTCAGAGTATCAGATGTAACAAATGCAGCACACAGATCTACCCTTTTTAAATCACGGCTTGTTCTGGTAACATAAAATTTATCAGTAGTACCCATCCATACACTGTGCATAATGGAGTCTCCATAATTCTTCTGCAGTACAGGCTGATTAAGGATTCTAATCTCTTGATCTTTAAAAGCGGCGCTCTTAATCTCTTTATATGATTTATTCTCCATGTCAAACAGATAGAGATGACGAACCGGAGCTTCACTTTCTCCCGGCATATGATATTTGTATGTTTCCAGCTTTGGTCTTGGGTTGGCAAGGACATCAATAACCCACAGATCTTTTACTTTAGATGTGTTACTTCTTACGAAAGCAAAGCTTTTTGAATCAGGAGACCATAAAATATAGGCTCCGGTTCTCTTCTTCTTATCCTTATCTGTAGCGTACGGGTCGCTGTTGCCACCTCCAAATCCAAAATCTTTAGTGCCCTCTGTTGTTAGCTGGTGCTCAACAATAGTTGAGTCCTCGTCATTTTTACGGGCCTTCTCAAAATTCTCCATATCCATCCAGTAAAGGTTGAAATCTCTTGAGAAAACAACATACTTTTTGTCAGGGGAGATGCTTCCCCATCTCGGATATGGTTTTGGAGTTTTATAATCTTTTATTTCAGTAAGTTTACCTGAAGCAATATCATAATCAAATCCGTGAACTTTCTTAACCTTTTTGCTTTTGCCTGTCTTCTCGTCCTTCTCGTCCACATCTGCAGTGCTCTTAATCTCAAATCTGAATTTAACATCATCAATCAGACGGATGTTTTGAATTGGGATATTCTGTGCGTCAAAAGGATCTTTTACAATTTCTGTAAGTTGAGCTGCAAGTTTAACATTGTCAAATACCTGTTTCTTAGATCCTGTTGCGGGATCTGCGATGTAGTAGAAAGTGCCCTCTGTAGTCTGCCAGTTATACCAGAACTTATCAGAGTTCTTAAACCATCTTGGATTTACAGAGGTTGAAAATACCATTTTTCCAACCTTTTTTGGAGAGAATCTGGCTGCCAGTTCGTAGTTTGCTTTTGTCACAGGAGTATTCTGGGCAAATGCAAACGAAACCGAAAAAATAACAGCAAGCAGGATGAGTGTTTTTTTCATAAGTTTATAGTTAGATTAATTATAATTTGACTTTTAAAAGTGTACTTAGTTTAAATCTGGTTAATCAAATTTGTGCTTTTCTTCCATTCACCAACCTCCATGTCAGATACAGACCCGTTTTCAATGCGGAATCTCAATGCAGTTCTTACATTATGAAATCCCTGTATTCCTGCTGCTCCCGGGTTGATTGTAAGCATATTGTATTTTTTGTCGTTGATGACTTTTAATATGTGAGAATGTCCGCAGATAAAGATATCCGGTCTGTGTGCTTCAATTAATTGAAGGGCTTTGTAGTCATATCTGCCGGGATAACCACCAATGTGTATCATAAGAACCTTCATACCCTCCACACTCATTATCTGAATATAAGGATGGACTACTCTTACAGGAGTCCCGTCACAATTTCCGTAAACTCCCTTTAGTGGTTTAAAAGCCGATATTTTGTCTGAAACCTCCAGATTGCCAAAGTCTCCGGCATGCCAGATTTCATCAACATCTTTGAAAAACTCCTGAAGTTTTTCGTCAAAAAATG
>RRZU010907710.1_pt1 | contig 17155 bp, 18 predicted proteins | sample 2165561 | NCBI WGS metagenome assembly RRZU01 (sample SAMN10456909, study PRJNA506462) | wastewater metagenome | isolation source: wastewater sludge | place: USA: Moscow, Idaho | reverse complement strand
TTATCAATATTTATACATTTTAATTCTTTGAATTTTATATCATTTCTTGATTTTATTTTATTTAAACTATTTAAAAAATCCTGAGTATATCAATTACTTTGTAATTTATTTTGAATTAAATTTAAAGAATTATTTTGAGATATAATAATTGCACAATTGTAAATATTATTCATATCAGTTTTGTATTTTTCTATAGTAAAATCTATAGGATTTTTAAAACTGGTTTTATCTGGTTTTATTTCTTTATAACTGCTAACATTATATACTACTTTATTTTCTTTATATTCATTACAAACTTTTTCAACATTTGTTTCATATTGATCAAAAAATGAACCATTTTCTGCGTAAGTTGTATTGATTATAAATAGTATTGAAATAAAAATTATTAAAAATTTTTTCATAAATAAATATTATATTTAAATTACTCTCATAACTTCTTGAAGAGTTGTGTATCATTTAAAAGCTTTTAAAAATCAATCTTCTCTCATCGTTATCATATCCATTTTTCTTGCTTGTGCAATAATTTCTTCAGTTTTTTCTCATTCTCTAATCATTTCTCTTAAAGTTTCATTAAAAGACATAATTTCATATATTCAAATTCTTCATTTATATCAACTATTATTGCAATGTTCACATCATTTTCAATGGTATAGTTTTATATTATCAACTTTTAAAGCTTTCATTCAAATATCTTTTGTCATTGCTTGAATCAGATTTGTTTCTTCTGGAGTTTTTTGTATTTCTTCTTTACAATGTGGACATATTTTTCTAACTAATCTTTGAGCAATAATTGTATCTAAACTTGAAGCTAAAATATATGATTTTAATCACATATTTATAATACGAGTTAATGTTTCAGCTGCACTTTTTGTATGCAAAGTCGATAAAACTAGATGTCAAGTTAAAGAAGCTTGTGTTGCAATATTTAAAGTATCAAGATCTCTTATTTCTCAAATCATAATTACATCTGGATCTTGTCTTAGTAAAGCTTTTAATCAAGTTTCATAAGTATAGTTATTTTTTTCATTAACTTCTGATTGAACAATTCAAGGAAGTTGGTATTCAATAGGGTCTTCTAGTGTTATAATTTTTTTATCTCTTGTATTTAATTTTGATAAAACAGTATACAAAGTTGTAGTTTTACCAGATCAAGTAGGTCAAGTAACCAAAATCATTCAGTTTTTTTTGTTAATTGCTTTTTCTAGCATTCTTTTTGTAGTCCAATAAAAACCAAGTTCTTCAAAATCAATAATTGCTTTTTTTGAATCAAGTATTCTACAAACTATATTTTCTCCATAAGGAGTTGGTAGAGATGAAACTCTCACATCTATTTTTGAATTTTCTATATCTAGAGAATATTTTCAATCTTGAGGAATATTTGTAATATTTAATTTTAAATTTGAAGAATGTTTTAATCTTTCTAAGAGTAATTTGTATTCTTTTTTTTCTAAATTAAAAATATCTACTAAAATACCATCAATTCTAAATCTAACGACAGTATTATTTTCAAAATTATCATAATGAACATCTGAACTTCAAAGTCTTAAAGCTCATAAAGTTATGCTTTTTAGGGTATTATCAGTATCTTGTTTTTGTAAAAATCATTTTACAATGTTTTCTAATTCTAAAAATTTTTCTGATTTATAGTCTTTTTTTTCTTCGTTTTTTAAAACTAATTCTTTTAATTCATCTGTATCAATAATATTTTTTGTCATTTTTTTGTATTTTAATTATAATTAGTTATATTATATAATATTATAGTATTTATTGCAAATTTTATGAACAAATCTAGGAAATGATCTATATTAATTTGGAGTATTTTTTTGGTGGTTTTTATAAGTTTTTCTTTTATGTTTATTTCAACACAAATAAAAAAATCTATTGAATCAAATAATTCTAAACTTTTAAATATAAATTGAAACAATAAAAAGCTTGATTATTCATTTTCAAATAGTATGCTTGATTTAGGAAATAGTCAAAAAATACAAAAAATATTTTATGATAGTTTTAGCTGAAGTTTAAGAGAAAAACAAAGTGAAATTTTTTGATTCTCTTGATCTAATTCTATTGATTTAAAAGTAGTAAATTGAAATTTATATTATGAAGTTTTTGATAGCGCTGATGTAGTTTATGATTCTTGAATTGTAAATAATTCTTCAAAAAATATAATAATAACTTGAACTTGAAAATTAATTTTAGATAATTTGGCTTGATATACAAGTTACAATATATCTATTTCGTCACCTAATTTAGTAGTTTTTCCATATAATTATTATCAAATTTTACAAAATATTTGATGAAATTATTTATTAAAAGAGTTTTGAAAAATAAAATAAAGCAATTTTAATTGCTTTATTTTTTGTTTTTTTAATGGTGCACTCAGCAGGGCTCGAACCCACGACCCCCAGGTTCGCGGCCTGGTGCTCTATCCAACTGAGCTATGAGTGCAAAAATGTGTGAGTATTTTATATAAAAATGCCAAATTATCAAATAAATAATTTTAATTTAAAATATCTTGTAAAATAATTAAAAATAATTATTATCATAAATCGTTTTATTTTAATTTAGCATTGCAAAAAAGCTATAATTAGTATAATGATTTTAAAAGAAATTTAAGTTATAACAATAGATAATGCAAGAAATAAGTATAAAATGAAATATAATTAACTATGATTTAAATTCGTCAGAATTAGATTTGTATGATTTGTTAAAACAAAGATTTTTAGATAATGAACTAGAAAAATGATTGCAAGACTTGTATGATCCATATTTGTTAGCTGATATGAAAAAAGCTGTTGATAGAATTGTTTTTGCTCAAAAAAATAATCAAAGAGTAGTTATATTTTGAGATTATGATGTTGATTGAGTTACTTCAACTTCTATTTTGGTTCATTTTTTAAAGAAAATTTGAGTTCAAGTAAGTTATAGATTGCCACATAGAGTAAATGATTGATATTGAATGAAATCATATTTTATGGATGAATTAGCTTCACTTTGAGTTGATTTAGTTATAACGGTTGATTGTTGAACTAGAGATATAGAAGTAATTAAACATGCAAAAAGTTTGTGAATTGATGTTATAATTACTGATCATCATGCAGTTCCTGAGGTTATTCCCGACGAGGCAATAGCTATAATTAACCCAAAAAGAACCGATTGTCCTTACCCATTTAAACATTTAAGTTGAGCTTGAGTTGCTTTAAAACTTATGATGGCATTAGCTAGAGAATATTTTGATGAAAAAGAATATAATAAATATTTATTTGAAACTATTGATATTGCAGCAATATGAACAGTAGCTGATTGTATGCCAATTATATGAGAAAATAGAATTATAGTTTCAGCGTGACTTAAAAGACTTAAAGATTCAAGATCAGTTTGAATTAGAAAATTAGTTCAAGATAAAATAAATGATGATTTAGATGCTGATGTATTTGGTTTTTTGATTTGACCAAGAATTAATGCAGCTTGAAGACTTGATACACCATATAAAGCTCTAAATTTGATTTTAAATAATTGAGATAAAATAGATGAAATTATTTATGATATAGAAAATATAAATAACCGCAGAAAGGATTTAACTAAAGCTTTTTTTGAAGATGCTTTATCTAAAATTGATTCAAATAATAATATAATTTTTTATGATTCAAAAGAAATAGAGCATTGAATTATTTGAATAGTTGCTTGAAGAATAACTGAACTTCATCATAAACCTTCAATCGTTTTAAAAGATGAGGGGGAAAAACTAGTTGCAAGTTGTAGAAGTCCAGAATATTTTTCTATAATTGAAATTTTAGAAAGATATAAACCTTATTTTTTGCATTTTTGATGACATAAACAAGCGGCTTGATTTAGCATTTCAAAGGAAAAATATGAAGAATTTAAACAAAAAATAACTTCAGAAATAAATCTAATTGATTTTGCTGAACATAAAAAAGTTATAAATATAGATAAAGTTATAGATATTACTGATTTTTGATTTAATCTTTTTAATATAATGAATCAATTTAAACCATTTTGAATATGAAATCCAAAACCAATTTTTATGTTTAAAGATTTTGAATATGATAAAGTTGAATTTTTATGATCAACTCAAGATCATATAACTATAAAAAATCAATATTGAATAAAAATAATTTGATTTAATATATGAGAGTATTTTTATAAACTTAAATGATTAACTAAAGCGAGTTTTATCTTTGAAATTAGCTGAGATGAATGGATGGGAAAAAGAACTTTATCTTGTAGAATAATAGATATAATAATATAAAAATAATTTGCTTTTAATAAAAAAAATAATATTATAAAAATATTATTTTTTTATTTTTATTTTATGGATATAGTTTCTTTGTTTGATTCAAAATTAAAAAATTTAGAGTGAGAAGAAGTCTATTTAGCTAGGGAAATAATGAATATTTGTTGATATTTTAAATGGGAAAGATTTAATTGAGCTATTTTAAGAGCAATTAATGACGAGAAAAACTCTAAAAATATTGAAAATCATATTTTTCATGTAATAAAAAAAGATACTTGATGAAGACCTAAAGAGGATTATTATTTATCTTTAGAATGAGTATTATATGTTTTAGAAAAATGTGATCAAAGAAAAAATGAAGTTATTTTGTTAAGTAATCACATAAAAAAATTATTAAATAAAAGTGTTCCTATAAAAAAAGAAAATAAATTTCTTGTTTTTTTAAATAATTTTTCAAAAAATTTTAAATTAGACTATTTTTACATATTTTTAATAATATCACTTTTAACAACATCATGAGTTTTATATTATTTTAATCAAAATAATTCAAATTTATTAAAAACTATTATTAGTCAAAATGAATCAAAAAATAATATAAATAAATTAAAACAAGAAAATAAAACTCCTCAAGAAAAAATTGTTATAATAAAAGAAGAAAAAGTTCAACAAGAAAAATTAGAATCTTATGATAAAGATATTTTAAGACATAATTTTTTGAAAACTTTAAATATGTATATCGAAAAATGAGTTTGAGAACTTCATACTTTTGATAAAGAAGTGAATAAAAGAAGTTATTTTTCTTTATATTTAACATGAACTGATTTAATTGACGCTTATTTTGAATTTTGAAATAAATGAATTTATAGAGAATCATGTTCATTATTATCAAAAAAATGATGTTTATCTTCTTCAAAATCTGATTTAAGTGATTTTTCAAATTTTTGGAAAAAAACAAAATCATGATATGAAGTCATTGATGTTTATGATACTTGAAAGAAAAATGATAAAAATAATGAAGTTTTTTGTGTAAAATATAGATATAAATTAAAAGATGATACCTCAGATGGTTATATTACAGAAGTGTTTAATTATTCTGTTTGAGAAGTTAATTGAGTAAAACAGATTGAACAAAGATATTGTGAAAAAATAGATAAAAATTGAAAAAATAGGCCTTGTCCGTTTGAATTAAAAAATTATTATTGTAATTAGAAAATAAAGACTTTCGAAAGTCTTTATTTTTTTTGTTGAAAAAAATAAAACTTAAATATAATAGTCACATTATAAATATTTTTTAATTAATAATTATGAAAAAAATTACAAAATGTGTAATCCCAGCTGCATGAATGTGAACTAGGTTTTTACCAGCTACAAAAGCTTTACCAAAAGAAATGTTTCCAATCATTGATAAACCAATAATGCAAATGTTAGTTGAAGAAGCAATATCTGCTTGATGTTCAGATATTATAATTGTAACTTGAAGAAGTAAAAGAGCTATTGAAGATCATTTTGATTCAAATCCTGAATTAGAAGAAAGATTGGATAAAGCTTGAAAATTTGATTATCTAAAAAAAGTAAAATGAGTTAATACTATGGCTAATATAGTTTATGTTAGACAACCATATCCAAAAGGTGATTGAGATGCTATTTTAAGAACTAAAAATTTAATTTGAGATGAACCATTTTTAGTTTTATTTTGAGATGATTTAATTGATAATGAAAAATCTTGAGCTGAACAATTAGTTGAAACTTTTTATAGAAAAAATTCAACAGTAATTGCTACTATTCCAGTTAGTGATAAAGAAGTTTCAAGTTACTGAGTTATCGAAACAAAAGATGAATCAAAAGATTTATTTGCTGTTTCTAAATTTTTAGAAAAACCTAAATCTAGTGAAACTACTTCAAGAAATTGAGTAATTTGAAAATATGTTATAACTCCAGATATATTTGATTATCTAGAAAAAGCTCCAGTATGAAAAGATTGAGAATTAAGACTTGCTGATGCTTTTGAACTAATGAGACAAGAAAAAGATATTTATTGAATGAAAATTGCTTGAGATAGATATGATACATGATCAAAAATAGGGTACTTAAAAGCTACTTTAAACTATGCATTAAAAAATGAAGAAACTAAAGAAGAATTAACTCAATTTATAAAAGAAATATCTACAAAATTATAATTTTAAAGCCTAACTAATTAATTAGGCTTTATTTTTTGTCTAAAATTTGCTATATTTATAAATTTATGGTAAAATTTAAAGAAAATACTAAAAAATATATTAAAATAATAGATTTTAGAGATTTTAACAAAAAACTCTAAAAAACTATTGCCTTTTATAAAAAATGTTTTATAGTATAAAAAAGTTTACAAGTAATTTTTACCAATGAAAGTTTATTTAAAAACAATATTAGACTATTTATTCTATGTTTTGACATCATTTTTTTTTATTGTAGTTTTTATATTGTTAATAACTTCAGACAATAAATTTTTAAAATGATCTATTTTTGACTACGCAAATATAAAATCTGAGGAATATGATTGAACTGTTTATCCAATAGAATATGTTCCAAATCCTTTTTTGTTGACTTATGACCAAAGAAAACAAGATTATGCTAAAATAGACTCAAAAGATTTTATAAAAACTCCAGTATATGACCCAAATATTTTTGGAAGAAGTACTGACAGTTTAAAAATATGATCTAAAGAATACGAACAAACTGTTACTCAAAGATTAATTTTTACAATTCCTTATTTATCAACTTATAATTTTGATTATAAAGAATATACTTGAAGTCATCCTTGAATAGATATAATTGCTCCAAAATGAACTCCTGTTAGAAATATTGCATCTTGAGTAGTTGTTGATGTAGAAAATAATACTTCTACATTTGGTAATTATATTTTAATTCGTCATGATAATGTACCTTTACCAAATTGAAAAACTTGAAATATTTTTAGTTTGTATTGACATTTGAATGAAACTTATGTTAAACCTTGAGATAAAATAAATAAGTGATTTGTAATTTGATCAGTTTGACATTCATGAATTGCTACAACAGATCACCTACATTTTCAAATTGATTTAGATAATGCTCCTTTTCATCCATATTGGCCATTTTCTGCTAATGATATGAAAAAAGCATGAGTTAATTTCTTTGATGCTGTAAATATATGATTATGAAAAGAAGATGCAGTTAATTATACTATAAATCCATTAGATTTTGTTAATAAATGATTAAGTTTTGTTAAAAATATTGATGTAAAAGAAGAAAATTTTGTAAAAAAAGAAGAAAATCAAGATGTAAAACCACAGGAAGTTAAACCTCAAGAAAACGAAGAAAAATTTTTAATACCAGAACAAAAACCTATAATATTACCTGATAATAAAGATGATGTTATATTAAATTCATCAAATGATGATAATTCTGATATTAAACTTTTAAGATCTGATAAAGATTTTATGCTTTTAAATAATATTGAAACTGCATTAAATTGAAATGAAAATAGTTTTCCTTTAAATTCAGCTCAATCTTATAATGATAATTGATTAACAGCTAGTTTTGAAAAATTGGATAATGTAGATAAAAATTCAATATTTTCAGATATAAAAACTGATTATAAATATTTTGATCAATTAAAATATTTTAAAGATAACAAAATAATTTCATGATTTGAAGATAATTCTTTTAGACCAAAAAATAATTTAAATAGAGTAGAAGCTTTAAAAATAATTTTACTATGATTTTGAATAAAATCTCAATCATCATGAACTTGAACTTTTGATGATGTAAAAGCTAATACATGGCAAAATGATTATATAAATTCATGAATAAAATATTGAATTGTAAGTACTAAAAATAAACTTTTTAATCCAACTAATGTAATAACTAGAGTTGAGATTATTAAAATGATTTCTATACTTTCAAAAGCTGATTTATGATATTTTTCTAAATTAGATAATAAAATAAATGATGTAAATAAAGATGATTGGAAATATTCTTATACTAATTTTGCAATTACTAATAATTTATTTGTTTTAGATAATTGAAATTTTTATCCTGATAAACCAATTACTAGGGAAGAGTTAATTTTTGTTTTATATAAAATATTAAATAGATAATAAAAAAGCTAGATTTTAATCTAGCTTTTTTATATGTTTTTGAATCATTCGTATTCTGCTTTTCAAGAAATAATTTTATATAAATCATTGAAAGTTTTTATAAGTCATATAATTAAATCATATCAAAGTTTTCAAGTTATAGCGATACTTTCAAAAAGTCAAATGCTTAATCATTTTAAATTTTGAGATACGTTATTTGGATTATTGATTTGTCTTATAGTTTCATCTGAAAGATATTTTCAAATTAATAAATCTTTTTTTGTATAGTTTCAACCATAAAATTTTTCTTTTTCAATTTCTGATTTTAAACTATCTATTTCATTTTTTAGCTCTAAAGCTAGTTTTAATTTTTTGATTTCTACTAATTGATTATAAATATCTTCATAATCAAAATTTGATGTTTCTCAAGTTAAGGCTTTTAACTCATTTTTTAAATTGTCTAATTCTCAAGATGTTTCTTGTTTAATATCTTGGATATTTATATTATTTCAAAAATCTAATAATTGTGCTAGGCTTTCTTTAGAAATTAGATGATTTTTTATAACAGAATCTTGTAATTTTTTGATTTTTTGCTCAATTCTAAGCTCTAAATCTGAATTACTTTCTAGATTGTTTTGTAAATCATTTTTAAATTCTCCCATATAGACTAATTAAAAAATAAGAGTTATTTATATCTAATTTAAAAATAATTTCAAGTTTATATAACTTTACATTTAATTATTTTTAGTTGTAGAATTCATAAATTTTTCAATTTCTTTTTCTTGAGCTTTTGCTAAATTTCAAAATTCTCAATCTGGATTCATATTTTGAGTTCTTTTTAAATAGATTAAGGCTTTATTATAATCATTATTTAAAGTAGCTAAATATCACATATTTAGAGTTATAAGAGGGTTTTTAGAATTAATTTTTATTCAAGTTTCAAGGTAATTATTAGCTGAGATTAAATCATTTTTTTCTCTATAAATCCACCCTAAATATCAATAAAATATTTCAAATCATTCAATATTATTAAATTTCTGTAGTCATTTATCGCTTAAAAGTATTCATTTTTGAGTATTTCAATCTAAAATATTACGATAAATTGCTAAAGAATAATCATCAATATTTGAATCTTTTTCTTCAAGTAAACTATCAAACATATAAAACATTGTTTTTTTATCTCATAATACATAATAATTGTATATTATTTTTCTTTTAATATCAACTTTATTTTCAAATCAATTACTTAAACTTGCTGTATAATACATATTACTTGTAAGATAATCTTTTGAACGATAGGCTATATTTCAAAGTAAAAATGAAACTTTTGGGTCTAATGGTTCAAGTTTATAGTATTTTTCAAGATATTCTTTTGATTTTTTTAAATCTCAAATTTCATAAGCTCATTTTCATACCATTAAAATAAATGGTTTATAATCAATTTTTGATTTTAACAAACTTGCTCATAAATAATTTGTAATAGTATACAATCTATCTTTAAATAATTCAGCAATAATTAAGCTATCTTTGTAATAAGTATTTCAACTTTGAAAATTATTATAATTATCAATAGCAGATTTTATATTTTTAATTTTTTGAGTTTTTAATTCGGGATTATTATTTATATATTCTTGAAAAGTTTTTTTACAAGTATGAAAGCTTATTATACAATTTATTGAATTTGTGTAATAAAATTTTTCTTCATCATTTAAAACACTAGATTCCTTTATATTTTTTAAGGCATTATCGAAAGTTCTTTTATCTTTTGTGTTTAGTGTATAGATATTAGCCAAAACATATTTTTCCAAATCATCTCAAGAAATATCATTTTTTATTTTATCAAAATATTCTAAAGTTTTTTTATAATTTTTTAGTTCAAAATAAACTAAAGCAATTTTTTTTATAATTTGAGAGTCAGTTGGATTTTTTGTATAAGCTTTAAAATACTCATTTAATGCCAAATATGGAGTATTTGAATTCATATAATTATCTCATTTTTCAATTAATCATTTTACAAAAAATCTTTTTCTTAAAATACTAATTTTGTCATTTGAGTTTTCAGAATTATTTTCTATTTCATTTTGAGAGTTTAATTTAGACAATTCGTCTTTTATAACTTTATTTTTAGAATTTGAATTATAAAAATAATATCCAAAAGATAAGGTTATAATTAATACAAAAATTATTCAAATACTTATTATTATTTTTTTATTCATATTTAGTTTTTACTTTTTAAATTTTTTTTTTAATATATGTTAAATTTTATTTTTTTCAATTAATTATGCTAAAAAAAATTGCGTCAAATACTATATCTCAAATTTTATCTAAATGATTTACAGCAATAATATCTATTTTTTTGATATGAGTTTTGACAAACTATCTTTCAGCTGAAATGTATTGACAATATAATAAAATATATAATTATCTAAGTATTTTTACTTTTTTAGCTGATTTGTGACTTTATACAATATCTATAAGGGAAATATCAAAAAATAAAGAAAATGCATCAAAAATTATATCAAATGTTATGAGTTTAAGACTGTTATTGTGATTAGCAATAATTTTTTTGTCTATAATGATTGCTTTTTTCTTACCTTGATATAATTCAAAAATAATTTTAATTAATATATTTATAATATCAGTTTTTTCAGTATTTAGTTTATTAAATTCGTCGGTTTTATCTTTGATGCAATCGTTTATGAAAATGGAGTTTTCTTTATTTTCAGTAGTTTTTTGAAAATTAGTAAACTTTATAATTATTTTAATAGTTTGTTTTTTGTTATATCCAAAAACTCAAATAACAAATTTTAATCTACCTTTTATTTGAATAATGATAGCTTGATTAATTTGAATAATTGTAAATTTTTTGTTAAATTTTTATTATGCAAATAAAATAGCAAAAATAGGGTTCTGATTTGATTTTTCATATATGAAATATTTATTCAAAACTTCACTTCCTTACTGAGTAGCTTTATTTTTAAGTGTAGTTTATTTTAAGGTAGATGTGATTATTTTGTCTTTAATTGAAGGGTGAGAAAAAGCTGATTTAAGTATAGCTTTATATAGTTTACCTATGAAAATTATAGAAGTTTTAATGGTTTTAGCATGATTTTTTCTTAATAGTGTTTTGCCAATATTATCAAATTATTTTAAAGATGATAAATTAGAAGAAATAAATAATTTATTAAAAAATAGTTTTAAATTTTTGTTTTGATTTTCAATTTACATTTTATTTTTATGAGTTTTATTTAGAGATAATATTATAAAATTAATAGCAACACCTGATTATTTAGACAGAAATTTACATATTTATACATCAAGTGATGCATTTTTAATAGTTTTGTTTGTGTTATTGTTTTATTTTATATCTGCGATTTTTAATTATATTTTTATAGCATCAAAACACGAAAAAACTTTATTAAATATAAATATTTTTATAACTATTTTTAATATAGTTTGAAACATTATCTTAATTCCAAAATTTAGTTTTATATGATCTGCAATAGTTACACTTATTAGTCAAATATTTTTATTTATATTGTGATATTATTATTCTAGAAAGATAGTAAAATTTGATATTGATTTATTTTATGTTTTAAAAATATTACTAATTTCAATTTGTCTATATTGATTATGACTATATTTGACAATTAATTTCAGTATTTCAAATATATTAGACATTTTAGTTTATTGAAGTTTATTGTCTAGTATATACCTGATTTATTTTTTATACATAAACAATAAATTAAAATTTAAAAATATTTAAAAAATAGTCACTTAATAGTGACTATTTTTATTGTGGACAAGTTAAAGTTTTTCAATTAATCAATTTAGAGTATTTACTCTAATTACTCCAGTAAAGCTTCAATTTTTAGTTTTTATGTCTAAAATGGTAGAGTTGTTATTACATCATCAAGTTAGAAAAATATTTGCTCATTCAAATCTTAAATTTACACTAGAAGGGGAATTAAGATTTGATAAATCATAGCTTTTACAATCTAGTCAAGTAATTATGTTGTGTTTATTGAAGTTTATAATATTTCAAGTAAATGTAAAATTTGTTCATCAGCTATTGTAAGTCGTAACTAATGATCAATTATTTGCTGTAGATATATATATATTCCAATAAGTTGGAGTTTGTAGAGTAGGTCATACTCATTTTCAAATTAAAGAGTTGTTTCTAACATATTCTATGCTTGAAGAAATTTGGTTATTAAACTCTAAAAATTTTTGTTTATTAATTTGTGGATTTAAATCTATACGACTTATTCCCAGTACTAATATCATAATAATGGCTATAACAACCAATAATTCAACTAAGGTGAAACCCGAAAAACTTTTTTTCATAAAAAATTTGCAAAGAAATAAAAAATGTGTTATAATAGACAGGTAATTTAAAAACATTTTAAATAATTACAAAAATTTACAAGTTTATTTTTATTTATTAATTTTTATGTTTATGTTAAAAACAAAAAAATTCTTATCTATTGCTTTAGGTTTAGCTTTAGGTTTAGTTTCATTAACTGGTTATGCTGCTGATGAAAAATTTTCTATGAAAGAAGTAAAAGTTCAAAACCCAACAACTGTTGTTGCTACTTTTTCAAAAGATTTATATGCTGAAGGTTCAAACATGTTTGAATTTAAATTATCTCAAAAAGATACTAAAGCTGAAGTTAAAGTTTCTAACTTAACTTTATCTGGAACAACTTCTGTTGTTTTAACTACTTGAGCTGATTTAGCTATGGATAAAGAATATGAATTAGTTGCAGTATTTGTTTCTGATAAAACAGGTAATGTAATTGAAAATGGTGTTGATGGTATGTTAAGTTTTGTTCCAAACAATGTATTAGCTTCTGCTACTGATGCTGCTGCTTCTGCTTCTGCTTCTGCTTCTGCTTCTGCTTCTGCTTCTGCTACTCCAGTAGAAACTCCAGTTGATTCTGCTATGCCTACTTCTGATTTAACTTCTACTTGAACTGCTGAACCACAAGATTTAAATGCTGCTAGTGATGCTACTTCATTAAATGCTGCTTCTGCTTCTGGAGAAACTTTAAGTGGAGCTGCTGTTGTTGCAAATAGCGCTGAAGCTTTACCTAAAACTGGTCCACAAGAAGTATTAGTTGTAATTTTAGCTTTAATATTAGGTTTAGGAGTATTTGTTGCTAGAAGAAAAGCATAATTATTCACATAATCAAAATCAAAAAAAATACTAAATTTAATTTAGTATTTTTTTATTTTTTTAGATTGAGATTTTTTTATCAATTTTTATAAATAATCATATAATTGTAAAATTTTTAAAATTTAATAATAGATTAAATATAGAAATTAGTTTTTTGTAAGTTGTTATTTCTTCTCAGATTAAATAGCTATAATCTAAAAATAAATCTCTGATTAATAAAAATTTTTCATTTTTTTGAATTTTTGGACTTTTGTTTGTTATTTTAAAAATAAAATTTAATTCATTGTGAATTTGAATTTCAGTTTTTATTATTTCAAGAAATTCATCGCTTTCATAATTTGCAAAGTTTTGTTTTCTTAATTTCATTATTTCATAAAATACTTCATTGTGTTTTGTTAAGTATTCTTTAGTTATGTCGTATAAACTAGGAACTAAATATGTTCTTTTATTAAATAAATTTACTATTTTTGTTTCTAATAAAGAAATATTATTTTTAATTTTTATTATAATTATATTGTATAATATGAAACTTATTCATATCAATAAAGCTAAAAATATACTTAGATATTGCATTTTTATTTGTTAAAAATAAACTTTATATAGTTATATTTAATTTTTAGATAAAATCAACTATTATTTTTTGACTAAATAGAAGTTTTTTATATAATCTATTTGACAAATGTTACAAAAATATGTTGTAGCATTTTTTTATTATTAAAAATTATTTTATGATAACTTTTTTTAAACAATCTTTTAGAGAATTAAGACACGTAGTTTGGCCAACTAAAAACGAAACTAAAAAATATTTTTTAATTGTTGTATCAGTTTTAGTTTTATTTTGAACTTATTTGTTTATAGCTAGTAATTTATTTTCTTCAGCTATGTTTTATTTTAAAGATTTAATTAAATAGTAAATTATGAAGGCAGAATGGTATGTAATACAAGTAATTTCTTGAACTGAAGAAAATGTTAGACAATCTTTATTTCAAAGAAGAGAAAGTTTCTCTTTAGAAGAATATATTTTAGATGTTTTTGTTCCTACTCACGATATAGTATCAGTTAGAGCAAGTTGAGAAAAAGTTAAAAAGAAAAAAAATATTTTCCCATGATATATTTTAGTTCAAATGGTTGTAACAAATGAAAGTTGGTATATTGTTAGAAATACTCCAAATGTAACTTGATTTTTATGAGCTTGAAATATTCCAGTTCCAGTTTCTTGAGAAGAATTAGCTCAATTAAAATGAATGTTAGAAAAAAATTCTGAAACTTTTGCTACTAAATTCAAAGTTTGAGATTTAGCTACAATAACAAAATGACCTTTTGAATGAAATGATTGAGTTATAACTGAAGTAAATGATAAAAAATGATATATTAAATTAAATATCAATTTATTAGGTAGAGATACTCCAGTTGAACTTGATTTTTCTCAAATTAAAGTTAAATAATTTTTTATGAAAAAAATAATTTATTGATTTTTGTTTTTATTTGTAATTTTTTTGTTAAATGTTGCATGATATTTTTTTAGTGAAAATTATAGATTTTTATTAAAAAAAATTAAACATTGAGATAATTATGTTATGCAAGATGATGAAACTTTGAAAGATTTAAATTTTTCAGATGAAGAAATTCAAAAAACAAATAATTGAACATGAACTTGTGATTGTTCTAAATCTCAATGTATTTTAGAAGATTCGTCTTCTGGAGTATTTAATAAAGTTTCTACTTGAACAACACAATTACAAGATTTAGAAAATATTCAAAAATCAAATACTACAAATGCATTATCTTGAGAAGTTTTAAGTGATGAATTGACTTATTCTTGAATAATAAATCAAGTAAAAGAAAAATTTAGTTGATATGATTTTAAATATAAACCATATTGAGATGATTATATGATGTTTGGTTTTACAGATGAATATCCAAATAAATACTTAACTTATAATGCTTGAAAATTTGAAATTTATTTCTTTGTAGATGATAATTTTGATAAAGTTTATGATTTTTTTGAATTATTATCTAAAGATTTAAATTTTGAAGTTAAAAAAACTAATAATTTTTGAAACAGATCATTTTATATAAATACAACTGATGCAAAATTTATAAAAGTTATTGTAAAATCATGAGATAAATTGTTTTGACTGAATATAAAAAAACAATACTATAATGAGGTAAAAGATATACTTAAAAATTTTTAATATTTTAATTATAATACAAACTATGGCAGAAAATTTAATATATGTTACTCAAGAGTGACTAATAAAATTACAAGAAGAATTAAATTTTTTAAAAACAATTAAAAGAGTTGAAATTGCTGAAAAATTAAAAGAAGCGATAAGTTTCTGAGATTTATCAGAAAACTCTGAATACGAAGATGCTAGAAATGAACAAGCTCAAGTTGAAAAAAGAATTATTGATTTAGAAGAACAATTAAAAAATGTAACTATTATTGATGAATCTTCAACTGATGAAAATAAAGTTAAAATCTGAGCTGTTGTAAGTATTCTAGAAGTTGGTAAAGATGAAACTAATACTTATAAAATAGTATGATCAACTGAAGCTGATATATTAGCTGAACTTCCAAAAATCTCAAATGAATCTCCAATTTGAAAAGCTTTGATTTGAAAGAAAAAATGAGATAAAGTAAAAGTTAAAGTTCAATCTTGAACTTTTGAATATAAAATAGTTGAAATTAAATAATATAATAATTTTATGTGAAATAATTTTTTTTATACAAATTTAATATTTGTACCAACTTTAGCTTTTTTAGCTTCTGTTATTTTTAAATGAATTACATCTAAAATCAAATCAGGAACTTTTAATTTAAGAAGAGCTTTATCAAGTTGAGGAATGCCATCAGTTCATTCAGCTATAGTTACAAGTTTAACTACTGCAATTGCATTGAAATATTGAGTTGCAAGTGATTTATTTGCAATTTGTTTAACTTTTACAGTAATTATTATTTATGATGCTATAAATGTTAGATTTGAGGCATGATTACATGCTATGGCTATTAATAAATTATTGTGAGAAAAATTCAAAGAAGAATTATGACACTTACCATCTGAAGCTTTTGCTTGAAGTTTGGTAGGTATATTTACTGCAATATTAATATATTTTCTATAAAAACAAGCAATTTGCTTGTTTTTTTTATACTTTTTTAAAAAAACTTTTAAAATTTAATGTTTATTTAATATATGGTCAGTATAATATAAAAGTTATTATTTTTTAAATATTATACATGAAAGAAAAAATTGTTATAGAAATAACTAAAGCTGAGCTTATTATATTGTCAGAATTATTATATAGAGTTAATTCTAATTGAGTATTATCTTCTTTTTTTCAAGATAAATCTGAACAAATTGCTTTATTTAATTTAGAATCTAAATTGGAAAAATGTAATAATTACGTTTTTGAATGAAGTTATGTTAGTGTTTTGAATGAAGCTAGAAGAACAATTGAATAAAAAAAAATAAAATCCCAAAAGAGGTTGTCTAAAAAGTATTAAATCGATTAGATTTAATACTTTTTTTGTGTAAAATAAGAATAATTATAACTTAATACTAAAAAATGTTTAAAGAATATAATCAAAAACAAAATTTTTTAATACCACCAAGTTATGATGAT
>RRZU012724125.1_pt1 | contig 17156 bp, 13 predicted proteins | sample 2165561 | NCBI WGS metagenome assembly RRZU01 (sample SAMN10456909, study PRJNA506462) | wastewater metagenome | isolation source: wastewater sludge | place: USA: Moscow, Idaho | reverse complement strand
TATGCCAACATTCCACCAGGACAATTCATTGGTTTAATAGCATATTGTTGATCATCTACAACAGTAGTATACATGTTACTGTCATAGTTAGCCCAGTGACCTGATAATTCCCATAAGCTTTGATTTAACATAGTTGGAGTTTTAATAAATTCATAGTCTGCTTCAACATGTTTTTTATGCCAGAAGTCTTCTAGTTCTTTTCTAATAATCATTCCGTTATTTAAAAAGAAAGGATGTCCTGGAGCATACTCACTAATCATAAATAAGTCTAACTCTTTACCAAGTTTTCTATGATCACGTTTTAATGCTTCTTCAAGTAAATTTAAATGATTATCTAAATCTTCTTGCGTATCAAAGGCAATCCCATAAACACGTTGTAATTGTTTATTTTTCGCATCACCTTTGTAGTAGGCACCTGATACTTTTAGAAGTTTAAAATATCTTACTTCTTTAACAGTGTCAACGTGAGGTCCACGACATAAGTCAATAAACTCACCTTGTTTATATGTTGTGATTGTAGCATCTTCAGGTAATTCATTAATAAGATCTACCTTATAAGGATCTTCTTTAAAGATTTCTAGTGCTTCTTCACGTGTTACTTCTGCACGTGTAATTCTCTTTCCGTCTTTTTGGATTTTCTTCATCTCTTTTTCAATTTTCGGGAAGTCTTCCTCAGAAATTACTTCACCATATAAATCGATATCATAATAAAAACCAGAACTAATTACAGGTCCGACCCAGAAATTAGCTTGTGGATATAAACGCTTGATCGCTTGTGCCATAACATGCGCAGCACTATGATTAAGCTTACTTAATCGTTCATCATCTAAAATGTTAATCATTTGTATTCCTCCTAATAAAAAAAACTCTCCTAAAGGACGAGTTATCGCGGTACCACCTTAATTCACATAATACTTATGTGCACTTATATTTTTAACGCAAATATTACGGATGATCATTTCCTATCATCATGACTAAAGTAGTAAACTTTACGGTTGTAAAATAGTTTTCACCATCCACTATCTCTCTTAGTTACAAGCTCGTATGTTCTTATCTTTATAACACTATATTACTGATTATAAGCCTATTTGTCAAGTCATATGGTACTAAGAACAGACGTAAAATTAATTACTCCATCCTTTCTTTTTGAGTGAATAAGTAATAAAACAGCAGTATCCCTAAAATTACAATTTCTATTAGAATAACAAGTAAAATATTATTAAAAACTTGACTAGAAAATAGATATAAGAGTCATGGAAGTTTTGTAAAGACTCCAATCCACAGCAGTAAAAAGGTAATCATAAAAGTTGTCATCATTGTAAGTATATAATCAAAATGTTTAGAAAGTTTAAAAGTAATATAAAATAGGAGGTTTGTGACTATGAGTACGTTGATACTAAGAAAAATATATCCTTGAAATACGGTTAAATTATTTGAAACATTGATTACTTCCAATAAAGGAGCTTTTGTATCTAGTGAAAAGTTAGATGATACTTTCATAAAGTTTAATATTAAAACTAATATAGTCGTGATGTTCACAAAGCCATTCATCAATAAATATTTATTACTACTATTTCTTTTATATCCTTTAACTGTTGTATGCGCTAATTCCTCAATGCCTAGATACTTCTCATAACCACCACTAACGGAAGATAAGATGATTGTTAAAAGAAGTAAGATACTCATAAACTGAGCATTATAAAACTTAGAGTTCACAAAGAAAAGAAGTTGTGCTCCTTTATCATTTGAATAGTAAGAGTTCCCCATATTATTAATTGTCTCGATATCCAAAATAACCTGTTCTAAATTAGATTTATTATTGATACGATGAGACATTTCTTCCTCAGATATAGTCATTAAACTTTCCTGATTGTTCATAAGATAATCAAGATTCTTTTCTGCTTCGATTAACTTATCTTTCTCTTCTTCAATAATTACAAAAGTATTATCGGTAATTTCACCAAGAAATTGCATCTGATATGTTTCGAAAGAAACTTCGCCTATATTTTTAACTACAGAAAAAGTTTGGTATTGATATATGGAGTATGAAAAAACTATAATAATTGGAAGAATCAGTTTTTGATTCCATAGTAAATTCACTAAATTATGAATCGTTAAAGAAACAAACTTTAATGATATCGAAGGATTTCTAAACAAGAATCTTTTTTGCGTTCGTCCCATAAGAGAATATGAAAAGAGTGACCCTAATATTGTAATAAGAATGCTTGTTAATATTAGAGGCATTGCCACAGTAAGTGTACTCGATAGCAAATTAAAGGTGTTATCCTCAAGGGTATTCATAAATATAATTGAGAAGATATTAAAGTATGCAAGAATGTTATTAGTCGAATTTGGACTAATATAATTAGTAAACAAAAACCCAGAAGCTAATAAGAAAACAAAACTAGTAATTGTAATCGTCATATTTTTAGTTAGCATTAAGATAAACAAAAAAATGATCCCAACAAAAAGACTTAGTATATAAATTACTAAACCATTTAACAAAACGTAATTAATATAACTTGAGAAGAATTGTAAATTTTCCAGTGCCTTAATATATCCTGTATTTACAAAGATATCATTTAGGGATCCATGAATAAAAAGTATCTTTAGTATTGTGCTAAAAACAATAAAAACTAGTACTACAAAACTTATAACAAGAAGCTTAATAATATAGCTCTTTTTTCTTCCAAACTTTAAGGTCTTATCAAAGTCCAAGAGGTTATATTTTATAGAATCATAAAATACATCGTACATAAGATATAACACAAAAACAATGGAAGTAATTTTTATAATATCATTTTTTTCAATTTGATTAATAAAATAATCATTAGAAAAATTATAATCTAATGATTGTAAATAATTATTACGTTCTATTTCCATTTTAAGATTTTTTTGTGCGTTCTTACTTTGATATAATCTAATATCTTTTTTTGACTCTAAATTTTTTCCTTCATCAATTAAAGCTTCCATCACTCCATCAAATCTTAAAATATTATTCTCTATATTAGAATGATCATGATTGGAATAAGGACTTAATCCTTTTTTATCAATAAACTCAAGGTACTGATCAACAGTTAATTTATCAGATTGAATTAAACTCGTAATTGTTCTAAAGTTTTTTGTATATTTAAGAGACTCAGGAATTTTACTAACCATAAATCCAATATTGATTAAAAGAAGAACAACTAACAATATAATTGTTCTTGATTTTAATACAGTTTTTTTAAGTTCATTAATAAACATAACCCTAACCCCACTTAATGAAAACATCATCAAGATTTGCATTTACAGAATACTCATCTTTTTCATTTGTAAGGTATCGTACAAGCACACCATCGTCCGTCCGAACTTTGTTTACGACAGTAAACAATTGTTCAAACTCATTGATATTGTTTTCGGTAATGACTTTCTCACTTACGTAAGTGTTTTTTAAAATAGTGGCTTGACTTCCCTCTAGAGCTATTTTCCCAGATTTCATTACGACGACATCATCACATATGTATTCTAGGTCACTAATAATATGAGTAGCAATGATAATAATTTTATCTTCAGAAATTTTATGAAGGATATTTCTAAAATTACTTCTTTCTATTGGATCTAAACCAGTTGTTGGCTCATCTAATAAAATTATTTTAGGATCATTTAAAAGCATTTGTGCTAATAGGACTCTTCGTTTCATTCCGCCAGACAATGTCGATATTTTATCATTTTGTTTATCTTTAAGATTTAAGTCAGTAAGAAGTGTTTCAATCGTATACTTTGCATGATCTTTCTTTAACCCTTTTAAAGCGGCATAATAGTAGAGGTAGCGGTTAATACTCATATAAGGTATTAATGTAGAGTGTTGGGGCATATACCCTAAATTACTTCGATAATCATTATTATCAATTGGATTTCCGTTATATGTAATTCTTCCCTTATAATCAGTTATTGTTGTATTTAACATTTTAATAAGAGTACTCTTACCAGCACCATTCTTTCCAAGTAAACCATATATTCCAGACTTAAAATTGTAACTAATACCATTTACTGCGAAATTACCACTATAGTCTTTAACGACATGATCCAATTGTAATGTCAGCATACTCTCCTACTCTCTATTTTTAGTACTCAACTAGCTCACATGTTTCTTTTATAAAGTCACAGATAACAAATGGGCCACTATCACTAGATAATATTCTTGAAATAACTTTATCTTTTCCATATCTCAGCGGTAGCGTAATAACATCTGTTTCCATTAATTCCCTACCATCATCAAATTTTTTGGTAATATAGTCAAGTTTAAAAATATTTTCTTTTATATAATCAGTTGGTTTTAATTCATCAATATAATTTCCTTCTAAATCATATCGATAAAAAATTCTATCACCATTTATTGAGGAAGTTATGAGTTTATTATCTTTAATGTGATAACCTATTTGATCAGTAAAAGAAAACACTTCACTATGGTCAGACAAATTATATAAAGTGCTCACGAAGTTTATAGCTAGTCCTTCTGAATTACGTTCACTAGGTTTATGAAGTAAATAATACCCTTCATTAATAACTTGAAGATAGTATCCTTCTTCGCCAACTTTTTCTACATCTTTAGTATAAGGATCAATTTCATAAACTTGAGATTGCTCAAAGGTAGTACGATCATATGTTCCACCATAAATCTTCTCATTATAAATTTGAAGACCTCCGATTCCATTTTCAAATTCTATTTCGTTAATTAAATTAAGTTTATTATCAAATATCTTCATGATTGTTTTATAAGACATTTCGTCTGGGCTATACGAGAATATAAGGAGGCCTGACCCCATCAAAAACTCTGTAGGAGTGAAATCAAGTTTCAGAAGATTTTTTAAATTATTTCCATCTAAATTACTACTAGAGAAATAATTACTACTGTTACCATTATTTTCAATTTTTGACGTTACCATAAACATTGTATCTTTTTCTTTAAATACAGGTTCTAAAATAATATTTTGAATGTATTTTTCAGGTTTTTGAAATTCGGAAGTTTGTGGTTTACCATCAATAAAATCATAATAGCCTAAAGGAGTTATATTATTGTTTATCAGATTAAAATAAATGATTTGACGCTGTTCGTTATCTATAAAATATAGTTCTTCGTGATCATCATCTAACATTATTGAATTCGGCACACTCTGTGATATATAAGAATCATAGAAGTTTGTGTCAGATGAGAAAACTTCTTTATTCGAACATGATGTTAAAAAAGCCATAAGCAAAAATAAAAAAATAATTTTCCTCGATTTAACCATATAAACACCCCTTTGTGACTTCCTTACATCCACTTACAATTTATCACATTAGAAAAAAGTGTCAACGCTTATAAATACGTTAGTAAAAACACGATACATTATTTTGTATCGTGTTTATCTTATATAAATTTGTAAGTATCTCGCGCAATCACGAGTTCTTCATTTGTCGGAATAATCCAAACTTCCATTTTACTTTCTGGAGTACTGATCATTTGTTCAAAGCCTGTTGTTTCCATATTTTTATCGCTATCAACATGAACATCCATCGCTACTTTAATTTTTCTGAAAATATCTTCTCTGATAATACCTGCATTCTCACCAATACCACCCGTGAATATTAAGGCATCTACTCTCTCCAGTTTTATAAAGTATGATCCTATTGTTTCTGATACTCTATTCGTATACATATCAAGAGTTAGTATTGCTTGCTCATTACCTTCTGCTGCGGCATCAATAATATCACGTGCATCACTTGAAATACCACTAACCCCAAACATTCCAGATTTATGATTAAAAATATCAAGAACACTCTTTGATGTTAAGTTTTCTTCTTCCATAATGTAAGGGAGTATCGCTGGGTCAACATCTCCAGTACGAGTTCCCATCATAATACCTGCAAGTGGTGTGAACCCCATTGATGTATTTATTGATTTACCATCTTTAATTGCGGTAACGGAAGCACCATTACCTAAGTGAACAGAAATTAAGTTTAAAGTTTTAATGTCTTTATTCATTAATTCTGCAGCGCGTCTTGAAACATAAAAATGTGATGTTCCATGAAATCCATAACGTCTTACCTTATGCTTCTCATAATATTCATAAGGTAGTGGATATAGGTAAGTACTTGCTTTCATCGTTTGGTGAAACGCTGTATCAAAGACCGCAACTTGAGTAGCATGTGGTAATTCTCGTTTGAATGCTTTCATACCGATTAAGTTTACTGGATTATGAAGTGGTGCTAGTTTACTTAGACTTTCAACGTTTTTAAAGACTGACTCATCAATCTCTACTGAGTGTGAATATAGTTCTCCTCCATGTACAATTCGATGTCCTACACCGCTTATATCATTGATATCATCAATAATTCCTTCGTTTGCTAAAGCATTTAATAAAATTTCAACAGCTTCATTATGATCTTTAATATCGAGTATTTTCTTAATCTTATTACCATCAAGTTTCATCGAAAATATAGAATCAGATAAACCAATTCTCTCAATTTGTCCCGATACCAATACTTTCTCTTCTGGCATTTCATACATTTGAAATTTCAATGAAGAACTTCCTGAATTAACTGCTAATACTATTTCCATCTGTATCTCCCCTCTCTTCTATTTCAATCTTAATGATATGATGTGGAACCTGGTGAGCCTCTTTTGGCGGAGTCATGTAATCTTCACCATACAAGTATCGAAGAACATCGTGAGAATTATTAGAAATTCTAAATGTATGTCCTTCAAAAACATGTGGTTTACTTGGAAACATATCAGATCTTAAAATTGGTGTGTATTTGAACCCATCAAAGGTCCATGTAACATTTAATGAGCCATACTTACTGTCTTTATTTCGCCTCTCATAATTAATACCATGATTGTAGAGTAACTTTGTAAAAAATCTAGAGTCGATATGAATTAAATCTAAAAGTATAATGATTGGCATAAGCAGCATGCTGTAGGCTTGGTTTAAATAATGAACAAACTTACTCTCACTAATTCCTTCGAATACAAAGATATCAATAAATAGACCATTTTTTTTAAGCCTGTTTCTAATTAACCCACGCTCTTCAATATGAGTGTGGTCGATCTTAATTTTCATAGCAGGTGTTAGTGTATTATACTTATCGTTTGTTTCAAAACATTGAAAATAAAATGGTGCCTCAAGTTCTTCTTCTAAGACTTTAACAAGTTTCATATAATCATCACGTTGCATAAAAATATCAATATCATCATCCCAAGGAATAAACCCGTCGTGTCTCACTGCCCCTAACTCACTTCCGTAAGCTAAGGTATAATCTAAATCGTGTTTATTAATAAGACGATCAAATTCAATTAAGATTTCAAGAATGATGTCTTGAACATCCTTTACAGTAACAACTGATCCATCCTCATTTTCTTTTAGTATATATTCACTCATACTTTCACTCCTATATAAAATATTATAAAAAAGTACTATATGATAGTACTTTTAAATAATAAAGTTTCCGTCTTTGAAGATTTCTACTTCTTCTCCGTCATGTTTTAAACCAACGATTCTCATATCTGCACTACCAAACATAAAGTCAACGTGATTAATTGAAGAATTATAACCATATGTCTTCAATTCGTCTTCTTCCATTTTAGTACCACCAATAATATTCATTGGATATGCTGCTCCAAGAGCCATATGACATGAAGCATTTTCATCAAATAATGTGTTATAGAATAATAGTCCACTGTTTTGAATTGGTGAGTCATGAGAAATTAAAGCAATCTCTCCAATATGTCTACTTCCTTCATCAGTATCTAATAATTCTATTAACTTCGCTTCATTCTTTTTAGCACTTGCTTCAACTACTTTACCATCTTTAAAGACTAATCTAAATTCTTCAATAAGAACTCCTTGATAATCTAAAGGTTTTGTAGAGTAAACAACACCATCAACATGTTCACGGTGTGGCATTGTAAAGTTTTCTTCAGTTGGGATGTTAGGATTGAACACTTGATCATTACCTGCGATCTCTGCTCCTCCTGCCCAACGATGAGAGTCTGCTAAACCTACTACAATGTCAGTTCCAATACTGTTCGTAAAGTGTAAAGATTTAAAGTTAAAGTCATTTAACTTATTATTTCTTACATCTAAACCTTCATTATGTTTATCCCATTCTGCAACAGGATCGTTATCTTTTCTTACACGTGAAGCATCTAAGATTGCTTCCCATAATTTATCAACCGCAACTTGATCTTCTTCATTAGGGAATACTAAATTAGCCCAACCAACACTAGGTACTGCGACAATTGTCCATTGACCATGGTTTGCCATACTGTATTCTCTATAACGTTTGAACGCTTCACCAGCTGCTTTTGCACTCGCTGCCATTTTTGATGAATCTACTTCAGCAAAAACACCAGGAACATCATCAATGATGTTTAAACGAGCAACTTTTTCATCAATAAAGTAATCGTATTGTGCAACACGATAATCAGGAATTGTTTCAAATTCCTTAATGTCTGCATTTAGGAAATTAATTTTACTTGATTCATCATCATGCCATAAAATATGAACATATTTTGCACCATGATTATAACAAGCTTCTGCACACATTCTTGCAAATGGTGCAGCTTCAACTGAAGCTGTAATAACAACAGGTTGACCTTCTTTAACATTAATCCCTACTTTTGCTGCTAAATCAGCAAATTTTAATAATCTTTCTTGATCAATATTCTTAAAAATCATAACTTCTCCTTATAGACCAAACGAAATCGGAAGCATCGCTGCTCCAACAGCACCTGGTTCATCTAATTCTGCTAATACAATCTCAACATCTTGCATACCCTTATGTACAAAAGACTTGTAATACTCTTTTACCTTATCAAGGTAAACATCGTGTCCTTTTGTAACACCACCACCTAAGATAAAAATATGTGGATCAACAACATGAGCAACACTTGCCATCATGATCGCAAACTTGCGGGCCATATCATTAACTAAAGCTAAGGCAGCTTCATCATTATTACGTGCCATTTCAAAAAGTTCTTTTGCATCTTCAATGCTTTCATCAATTTCTGCTTTGGCTCTACGTCTTAACGCTGTACCACTCGCTTCATTCTCTACTGCACCAGGAGTTAAATGATTAATCACTTCATCTGTATCTGTTACTTTAATATTCGCAACTTCTCCAGCATAGCCTGATTTTCCTGAAACAGTACGACCATTAACAATTAATGCTCCGCCGATTCCAGTAGATTGTGTTATGTAGTATACAATTGGTTTATTCTTTCCTGCTCCAACTAATGCTTCCGCTAAACCTGCAACATTAGCATCGTTGTCCATAAACACTTTCATGCCTAAAGCATCTTCTAAAGTCTTTACTACAGGATATTCAACAAATCCTACTAAGTTAGTAGCGAGTGTAATTACGCCACGTTCTGTGTCAACAGGACCAGGTATCCCCAGTCCGATCCCTTCACAGTCTTTATAGTTTGGAATTGTTTTGACCATATCTATTATATTATTAAGAACTACCTCAGGTCCGGATGTAGCCGATGAACTTTGAATCACTTCATCTAAGATTTCTCCATCGCGGTTAACCTTTGCAACTCTAACTAGAGTTCCACCTAAGTCAATCCCAATATAGTTTTTCATATAACGATACCGCCTTCTATTTTACGTCGATAATCTTCATCATGTTTGTAGCGCCTTCTCCTGAAGGATATCCAGCTACGATGATGATTTGTTTACCAGCTTCAATACCATATTCTTTTGCAACTTCGCATGCAAGACGTTCGTCGTTGCCATTTTCATTGTTTTCAGCACTTACTACAGGATGAACTCCCCAATAGCAGTTTAAGCTTCTTTGAACTTGTTCACTGAAAGTAACAGCAATAATAGGTACTCTTGGACGGAACTTAGAAAGTCTCTTAGCTGTGCTACCACTTTGAGTAAAGGCAATGATTGCTTCTACGTTTTCTAAGTTATATGCAGTGTCTGCAACTGAAATACCAATCGAGTCTTGTACAGTCGCTTGACTTGATTTAATGTTGCGACGAATAATATCTTTATATGGCATAATTTCTTCCATTGTTTTAGCAATAGTAGCCATTGTATTTACTGATTCTAATGGGTATAATCCCGCAGCACTTTCTCCTGAAAGCATTACAGCATCAGTACCATCTAAAATTGCGTTAGCAACGTCTCCTGCCTCAGCACGAGTTGGACGAGGGTTTTCCATCATTGACTCTAACATATGAGTTGCAGTAATAACTGGTTTCCCTAATTCGTTTGCTAATCTGATCATTTTCTTTTGGTATATAGGTACTAATTCAAAACTAATTTCAACACCTAAGTCACCACGTGCAACCATTACTCCATCAGAGACTTCTAAAATTTCTCTTAAGTTGTCATAACCTTCTTGGTTTTCAACTTTAGGAATAATTTGAATATGTTCAGCACCTTCTTCTTTAAGAATTGCTTTAATATCTAAAATATCTTGTTTTCTTCTAACAAATGATGCTGCGATAAAGTTAGCACCTTGTTCACAAGCAAAACGAATGTCTGCTTCATCTTTTTCTGAAATAAATGGCATTGATAAGTAAACCCCTGGAACGTTAACGCCCTTACGAGTTTTAATAACACCTGGGTTTTCAACACGACATACTAAGCGATCTTCATAAGCTTCTGTAATTGTTAAACGCATTTTTCCATCATCAATTAATAAAACGTTACCAGCTTTAACATCTGCATACATTTCTTTTACATCAATAGTGAAACGTTCTTTGTTTCCAAGGACTTCTTCTTGAACTACTTCAACCATATCCCCTTTTTCAAATGGGATTGAGTCATTCTCCATGATTCCACAACGAATTTCTGGCCCTTTAGTATCTACTAAGATTGCTAAGTTACTGCCTAATTTAGCGTTGACTTCTTTAATTGTCTTAATTCTTTCTAAATGACTCTCTTGTGTCTCATGAGAGAAGTTTAAACGAGCGATATTCACTCCTGCAAGTGCTAATTTTTCAATCATTTCGTAACTCTTAGTTGACGGTCCGATTGTTGATACAATTTTCGTTTTTCTAATGTCTAACATAATTCCTCCTATTGAATTTAAACTAAACGTTTCTGCAATTCATATACTAATTCTTTATCCACTTTTGGAAACTCAAATGCTTCCTCTAATGGCATTGAACTAACACGTCCACGCACCCATCCGACTGCGTGTCCGGAAATCCCATTTTCTAATAAATCAACAGCATAGTCTCCCATCTGTGTTGCTAAGATACGATCTGAAGCAGTTGGTGAACCACCTCTTTGAATGTATCCCAGAACCGTAGATCTTCCTGAGAATGAAGTATGCGCTGATATCTGCGCTGCTAAATCTTCGACATCTGTTAATTTCTCACTAATCACAACAACAGCATGACGTTTTCCTCTTTCTACGTCTAATGCCTTAAGATGGTCAATTGTGTACTCATGATCATATCCAGTTTCAGGAGTGATAACGAGCTCTGCACCCGTTGCAATTCCTGCATATACAGCAATATCTCCACAATGATTTCCCATAACTTCTACAACAGAACAACGATGATGTGATGATGAGGTATCCCTTAACTTGTCAATTGCTTCGATTGCAGTATTTAATGCTGTATCGAAACCGATTGTTTTTTCAGTACCTGGTATATCGTTGTCGATTGTTCCAGGTATTGTCGCAACATTTACCCCTAATTTTGATAAGGATAATGCACCACGATATGATCCATCTCCCCCGATAACAACTAAACCATCAATATTGTGTTCCTTAATCGTTTCAAGCGCCAATTCTTGAACTGCTCGCTCTTTAAAACCAGGAACACGGGCACTACCTCAAACGGTTCCCCCTCTTACGATAATACCACTTACATCAGTAGGTTCTAATTCAAAAACATCCCCATGAATTAAACCAAGATATCCGTCTCTAACCCCGAGAACTTTAATACCTCGTGATAAAGAAGAACGAACAACCGCTCTGATTGCGGCATTCATTCCGGGAGCATCTCCACCTGATGTTAACACTGCAATTGTTTTGACCATATCCATGCCTCCATCCTAATAAGTATATCAAATTGTGTACGAGATGTACACTGAAAACAGTGTCCATTTCCCACATTTTACGAGATTTTCACAATTCTTTATAATTAAATCACAATTATGCAAAATCTCTTCGGTTCTTACCTTTTAAGACAATTTCTTTACTTGTCATTTTAATTCTTTCAAGGAGTCTCTTTCCACCAAGTTCATTTAACTCACGACGATTATTAACTTCATAATGATTGAGTAATTCATTCATACTTAGATTACTAGTAAAGAAACAACTCTTATTTGATTCCATACGATAATTTAATATTGAAAGCAAGATATCATCTCGCCACCAATCTGAAACATTCTCACTACCAATATCATCAAAGACAAGGACGTCTACATTTTTCAAGCGATACAAAAGTGTGTCGAAGGATTCATAACGTGACATCATCCCTTTTAGATTATTAGACAAAGTTGGCGTATGCACAAAGGCAACTTTCTTGCCCATTCTTACAAGTTCATTTGAAATTGCACTCATAAGATAAGTTTTTCCAACGCCTACATCACCATGAATGTAAAAACCAGGGCCTTCAGGATTTTCTAAGTATTCCGCAACTTCAGCGACTAACATTTTATATTCCATAGGTTCATCAGTTGCTAAAATATCGCTCACTGAAACATTAATTAACGTATCCGGAAAATCCATTACGATGTAATTACTCAAGAATTGTTCATCCTTCAAACGTTTAATTTGATGTGCACAAGGAACAAGTCTCTTTTGTAATAAGCCATCATAGTATAAATCTTCATAATACCCATCATGTTTCGAATAACATTGTTTTGATGTTTCACACAATTTCACGTGATCTAACGTTTTAATCCAATCATAAAAACTTTGAATGTTATCTGCAAGAAAATCTTCTGAAAGATTATAGTCTTCTAAAAACTTCACAATTCGCTTATCATCTTTAATCTTTTCAAACATATATTTTCGATTTGCTAATATTTCATCATCCAATACAATATTTCTAATCTTGGCTCTTTCCATATTTTTCACCTAATTTCTTCCATCGTTCATTTATTCTTGCCTCTTCTTCTTCAGAATATGATCGTTTGGCTTCTGTGTCTTCTCTCTTAATAATAACTTGATTTGAAGCAGTTTTATTTTTAGTCGAGTATTCAGTTTGCTTAATGAGTGCATTTGCTTCTTCAACAGTCTTTATATCATAAGCTTTCCATGTACTTGCGACTTGAAGGACAAAGTTTTTTATCAATCTGTTATTGTTTGTTTCCATAACATATTCAATCAAACGATTAATGACTTCACGATTTAACTTCATATCGAAAGCTAATTCCTCTAACATTTCTTTGTTGTAATTACTCACTGCAGCACCATTTTGTAGGGATTGAAGAAAGACAACATTTGGAAGTTCATATTTATTAATGTTATGAATCTGATCACTTTCTTCACGTCTAACACGCTCAATGAGTTTATTTGTTACAAAGGTCATATTTGCATAATCAATACTTCGATAAACTAAAGTTGCCATACGCTTCTCACTAATACCATAGAATAGTGCAAGTTCCGCAATAATGTTTAAGTTTTCAGTAGTTCTTAATTTCGAAGGAAATTTTAATTCACTTGCATCGTTTAAAAACAAATCAAAATTAAAATCTTTGTTCAATACGAGCTCATCCTTAGCTTCAAGAGATAAAATTGCTTCCAGATCCTTTTCATCAAGTTCATATTGATTGAAAATCTTCTTTTCAGTAATTTCTTCGTATTCATTTTTCATAATGTATTTCTCTTTATACTTAACCATGAGAACATTAAACTGATGTGTTCCAATCATCTTTCTTAATTCTACCCCATAAACATAATGAGATAAAAACTCATTCGGTGTTAGAGGTGATAGTAATTGGTGAATAAACACTTCTTTTTCTTGGTGTTTAAACGTTCTTATGAGACGATATTTTTCAAGAAGTATAATTGAACGTTCAATACTCTCAATGTCGAGTCCTGTATTTAAAATCAAATTCGAATACGTTGTGTGAATTTCGAGTCGATTAAATGACAAATAGACCGATACCGCTTGAGCACCAATAATCGGTTGATACAAGAGTATCAAACTATCAAGTGTATCATGTGTAATGTGCACATTACTTTCTATTTCATATTCATATTCGCCGTATAATTGCATCTAATCAACCTCTTCTATTTCATTTACGATTTGTTTAACTTTTAATTCTAATTCTTCTAGTGTCCCATCATTAACAATAATATAATCAGCACCTTTTGATTTTTCTTCTCGCGACCATTGTTGTTTCATACGCGCTTCAATATCATCTAATTTAAAATTGCGATATTTCATTAATCTTTGTTTACTCAGAGTTTCATCAGATACGACGGTAATAATAAGATCGAAGAGTGGATCAAAATTCGCCTCAAACAATAATGGTACTTCAACAACACTAGACTGTTCTTGTTTGTCTAAAAAGTCAATCACTCTTTCTTTAACAAGGGGATGAATAAAATCCTCTAGACTTTCTTTTAATGATTCATCACTAAAAATCGCATCTGCCAGTGCTTGTTTATTTAAAACATCTGATACTTCATTTAGAACTAATAAATTTACAGATTTAACAAATTCTTTATCTTCGTACAAAGACGAGACAATTCTATCTGAACTTTCTGTTGGATAATAGTTCGATAAAAGTTTTGTCACTGTTGATTTACCAGATCCAATGGTACCTGTGACGGCTATTTTCTTTTTTGACATGTCGGGCATAAGTATGTACCTCTTTGTTGAACCATGATTTTAATAATAGTATCACCACATACACTACATGCTTCATGTTCTTTTGCATGGACTAAAAGACTCTGTTGAAAGAGCCCTGTGACACCTAAAGAATCTGTATAACTACGTATTGTAGTTCCACCATCTTTAATCGCTCGCTCTAAGATATCTTGTGTTGCTAAAATAATCTCATCAAACTGTTTAATTGTAATACGATAGCTTGGTGTTGATGGATGTATCTTCGTTTCAAATAAGATTTCATTCACATAGATGTTTCCAATTCCAGCAACAACACTTTGATCAAGTAAGAATGACTTAATCGGAATTTTTCGTGTTCTTGCTAGGGATTTTAAATATTTTCCATTTAGGTTTTCATCCCATGGTTCGTAACCAACATTCTTTAATGCTTCTATGGGTTCACCAAACGGATATAAATACATCTTTCCAAACTTACGAGTATCATGGTAATGAAATTGACCTCCATCTTCAAAGTCAAAGATCACATGAACATGTTTATTTTTATCATGTTTGTCATCATACACATAGTACTTCCCTTCCATTCGTAGGTGGGATACAAGCACCATATCAGTAAGCCTAAAAATAATATATTTTCCGTGTCTGTTAATATCTTTAATTGTTTGTCCTTTAATTTGTTTTGAAAATGTATCAACATCAGGATGTGCGATGATGTTGTCCCAGTATATGTGTACATCTTCAAATGTTCTATTAAGTACAAGTGTTTTTAATACTTGTACTACGGTTTCTACCTCAGGTAATTCAGGCATTATAAGGAATACCAATCTTTGGCTACAGAGCCCTCACTGATAAGTGGTACTTTTAAGGTCATCGCACTGTTCATTTCACTTTCAATGATTTCTTTCATAATGTCTATCTCATCCTCACAAACATTGAAAATGAGTTCGTCATGAACTTGGAGTAACATTTTAGATTTTAAATTCTTATCTTGGATTCTCTTATCGATACGCACCATTGCGATCTTTATGAGATCGGCAGCACTTCCTTGAATTGGTGCATTCATTGCTGCACGCTCACCAAAACTTCTTACCATAAAATTACTGCTATTTATTTCAGGAATCTCTCTTCGTCTGTTGATTACGGTCTTTACATACCCTTGCTCTTTACATACATCAATGACATCATCCATGTATTTTTTAATTTCAGGGTAAGTAGATAAGTATCTTTCGATATATTCTTTAGCCTCACCTCTAGAAATTCCAAGTTGCTCGGATAAACCAAAGTCACTAATTCCATAAATAATTCCAAAGTTAACTGCTTTTGCTAAACTACGATCATGGTCTGTTGCTTCTTCTAAATGAAAGACATCTTTTGCTGTTTGAGCATGAATATCAACACCATGATTGAAAGCATCTATTAATTGTTTAACATCTGCCAAGTGCGCTAAGAGTCTTAACTCAATTTGGGAATAGTCATAAGCCATTAAGACACTGTTTTCATCTGCTAAGAACGCCTTACGAATTTCGCGGGCTTCTTCATCTCTAACCGATATATTTTGAAGGTTAGGATCTGTAGAAGAAAGTCGCCCCGTTTGTGTCGTCGTTTGGTGATAGATTGTATGAATTCGTTCATCTTCTTGAATGAATTTTTGAAGTCCATCAGCATAAGTACTGTATAGTTTTTGATACTTACGTTGTTTTTTAATAAGACCGATAATCTCATGTTGGCTCTCTAATTTATCCAATACATCAACAGCAGTAGAACGTTTCTTGATTTGTGGTAATCCTAAGTCATCAAACAAAACTTCTGCCAATTGTTTTGGTGAGTTAATGTTAAACTCTTTATTTGCTAATTCATAAATTTGTGCAGAAAAATCGTCAATAATAACCTTTGTCTTTGTAGCGATGTCAACGATGATCTCACGACTGACACGAATCCCCTCAAGTTCCATCTTAAAAAGAATCTTCGCTAGTGGTAACTCCACATCATAGTATAGATATTCCATTTCTTTATCTTTAATTTCTGATACAAGTGTATCTTTAATCTTTAAGAGTTCACTCGTATTTTGAGCCAATTGTTCAAGATCAACATCATCAGCGTTAATATCTACAATAACGCCACCATATTTCGCATTAAATGCAGTCCAATCGGTTATTGTATTGTCATCTAAAAATGCTGAAATCATTAAGTCTTCACCAATACCATCAAACTCAATATTTTCTCTGTGAAATAAGTGATGTAGAAATTTAGAGTCGTAAACAATTTTATGATTATCAGATTTTAAATAATCTAAAAGGTTGGTGTCTTTTAGAGCATTATCTTTTGTAATGACTTGAACGAGTTTGCCATCAGAGAGGATCAC
>RRZU010378866.1_pt1 | contig 17161 bp, 26 predicted proteins | sample 2165561 | NCBI WGS metagenome assembly RRZU01 (sample SAMN10456909, study PRJNA506462) | wastewater metagenome | isolation source: wastewater sludge | place: USA: Moscow, Idaho | reverse complement strand
GAACAGTCGGTTATTGGCAAAGACGGTAAATATGGCGTGGATGTGGTGCAGTCGGGTGGTACAACGATCAGCAACGTGGCGACCGCGACCAAAGCAGATCAGGCCGTGAATAAGGGCCAAATGGACGTTGCCATTGCAGGCGTTCAGGATGGCGTAAACGGTGCGGTGAAATATGACCGTAATGCCGATGGCTCTATTAACTATGATAGTGCCAAGCTACAGGGCAAGGATGCGACCATTGGTAAGGATGGTAAGTTCGGTATTGATGTTGTGCAGTCAGGTGGTACAACAATCAGCAACGTGGCGACCGCGACCAAAGCAGATCAGGCCGTAAATAAAGGTCAAGTGGACTTAGAGTTCGCTAAGTTGAAAGACTATGCAGATCAGGGCAATACAAAGACCTTAAATACAGCAAATACCTATACAGATCGCAAGGTAGAGGAATTACAGGCTGTATTCACTCAAGACATGGGCAAACTTGAAAATAAGCTAAGTGCTGGTGTTGCTGGTGCTATGGCTATGGCTAGTCTCGCTCAGCCGACTACAGGACGCGGTACATGGGGCGTTGCTCTTGCTGGCTTCAATGGTCAGGGTGCGCTGGCGTGGGGAATGAATGGTTTATCTGAGGATGGCAAGTACATCATTAAATCAGCAGCATCATTCGACACACAGGGCAATGTAGGCGGTTCAATTTCTTTTAACCGACAGTTCTAACTTTTTCCTTTTACTCCCTCTTTTTCTTTCAGGAGAGGGAGTCTTTTTATTTGGTTTTATTAAATTCTAAAAGGTTTGATTATGTTATTCATTTCAGAAAAACCCGAAGTAGCAGAAGCAATTGCACAGGCGTTAGGCGGTAACTTTTTATCAAAAGATGGATATTTTACGGATGGTAAAAATACTGTTACTTGGTGTAGAGGCCACATGCTACAACTTAAAGACCCCGAAGATTATGACGATAAATATAAATATTGGCGGTTAGATGATTTACCATTTTTCTTTTTGCCTTATGGTCGAAAAAATAATCCAAGTACGGCAAAGCAGTTAAAAGTTGTAAAAACATTAATTAAAGAATCTGAATCTGTGGTAAATGCTGGTGATCAGGATGATGAGGGGCAATTAATTGTTGACTCACTTTTGAGAGAGCTAAAATATAAAAATCCTGTTAAACGGGTATTTACACCCGACCTTAATATAAAAAAGGTGAAAGAGGCTTTAGCCAATATGGAAGATAATTCTAAACATGAGTGTTTAGGATATAGAGCAGAGGCAAGGGCCGTTGCAGATCAGCTTTTCGGTTATAACCTAACCCGATTATATACATTGGTACATCGGGCTATACATGGTGATAAAAAAGTTATTAGCATTGGGCGTGTTCAATTAACAATTTTGGGTTTAATTGTTAGACGTTGTAGAGAAAATGCCAGTCATAAGAAATCAAATTACTATAATCTTACTGGTAATTTTATTATTGATAGCACTGCTTTTAGCGGTAAATTTATACCTACTGAAAATCAAGCATTAGACGATAAAAAACGTTTAATTGATGAAGAACAGGTTAATAAAATTGCAAAAGCTTGTAAAGAAAAGCCAGCAAAGGTCATTAGTGCTAAAACAGAAGAAAAAAATACGCCCGCACCTCTGCCGTATAACTTATTAAAACTACAGCAAGATTGTTCTAAAAAATTTGGATATAACTTATCCAAGACATTAGATATTACTCAAGCTTTACGTGATAAATATAAATTAATTACATATAACAGATCAGATAGCCGTTATTTAGGTGAGGTTCACCATGAAAATGCAGAAAATGTATTAAGCTGTGTAAATCAAAACCTGCCTCATTTAAATAAGATTATTAATTCTAGTGACCATACAATTAAGGGGCGTGTATTTGATGATAAAAATGTAACGGCCCACCATGCAATTATCCCAACAGAAGCTATAGTAGATTTTTCGCAACTAACGGAAGAAGAAAAAAATGTCTATGAGTTAATATCTACAGCTTATATCGCACAATTTTATCCTGATTATAAATATTTACAGACAAAGATAACTGTAGAGGTTGAGGGCTATCAATTTGCGACAATATCAAATATCCCAACACAACAAGGCTGGAAAGATATTTTTAATAGTGATGAGGTGGAGGAAGATGTAAGTGAAACTAATATTGATCTACGCCAGCTAAAAGCAAATGATTTAGGTATCTGTAGCGATACTAAAGTAGATAAAGAGACTACAAAACCACAGCCATTATATACAGAAGCTACATTAGCTGGTGATTTATCAAGTGCTGCTAAATATGTAAGAGATCCTGAATTAGCAAAAATTCTAAGAGAAAGAGATAAAGACAAGAAAGATGAGAATGGGGGAATTGGTACACCAGCTACCCGACATTCAATTGTAGAGACTCTTTTTGAACGTGGTTACATTGTGCTTGAAAAGAAAAAACTTATATCAACGGCACTAGGGGAATCACTTTACGATCAAGTATCGGATTTACTGCGGTTCCCTGATCTTACGGCAATCTGGACTGATAAATTCAATTCGATTCAAACTCATCAAGACGTTACTGACTTCATCCAGTATGTAATAAAAGAACATATTACGCCTGAGATAGAGCAGTTAAAACAAAGCTGTCCACCCCCTGCACCTAAACAAGAACACCCATGCCCTAAATGCGCCCGTCCGATGCAGATCAGAGGTAAAGGGAAAAATAAGTTTTGGTCATGTACTGGTTATTACGATAAAGAAAATCAGTGTGTTTATGTCATGGATGACAACAACGGTACACCGATTGAAAAGCCACAAAAAGCCCCAGCAGAGCTATCAGAACATAAATGTACGAAATGCGCTCGTCCTTTAATTTTCCGTGATGGTCAGTATGGCAAATATTGGTCATGCAGTGGATTTTTTGACAAAGAAAACCAGTGCAAGCACATGATGAAAGACGACAACGGCACACCTGTTGAGAAAGTAAAACAGGGGGAGGCAAAAACTGAACAGGCAACTAGCACTGAAAAAACGTATTTAAAAGTGAGTTTTGCAGACAAAGACAAAGTAAAGGCACTGGGTGCGAAATGGGATAACGATAAAAAGTCGTGGTACTGCCCTGACGGTGTTGATCAGTCTAAGTTTTCTAAGTGGATGTAATAGGCAAAATGTGACATTAGACAACGAGCTGAAGCACGAGATCCTGGCTTCCCTTGTTTTTTATAAATCATTGAAAATTAACAAAGTGGAAAAAATTAAGCGTTTCGGCTAATTGGCAAAATATATCAAAAGAGAGAGGTTAAAAATGGGTCATCAATTAACAGAGAAAGACATTCATGTACTTGAGTTACTAGGAAATAGCTTTGTTGCTATCCGTTATGTTGCTAGTCGTGGTGTACCAAGTTTATCAGATAAGGAACGGTTAGAGCTTATCAATAATATAGCGGAAGCCAGCCACAACTTACCGAACGTTATTGCTACTGGGGGCGAGAACTCACATTTAAGCTTTCTATTAAATAGCAATGTGATGGATTTAAAAGAAGCATTAAAAAAAGTTAATGACTGAGGAATTTTAAAATGACTAAAAATAACAACCTTGTTGGGCCAAAAAATGCCGAAGATCAAGCATTAGTTACGGTTGATAACTTTATACCCGATTCAGGAAAAGACTCGGTTACGGTGATCACCAGCACATACGAAGATGCAGAACTTTGGGGGGCTATACCTGTTTCGCAAGAGATCATAAATGAGAACTTGGGCTTAGAGGATAGCAAGGAGGGTTAATTTATGAGCATTACATTTAACAAACATTTAGCTGGACAGCATATTCATGTGACAGAGCTAGATACAGCATATCAATGTGATAATTTTAAAATAACCGTCTATAAAAAAGGTGGTTGTATTATTTCTGATATTAACAATGAAGAAATTTCACTACATGCAGAACTATGCGTTTTAATTGGTGCATTTTATGACTCTTATATTAGTAGTATAGAGGACATTTTTGCATTTTATAACAATGATGGTTATCACAAGGAAATGACCGAAAATAAGAATATTTTACTGCTTAACGGTTGTATTTTTTTTATTTACAAAGATAAAGAGTACGAGCTAGATTTAAATAAAATCGTTGTGAGTAGTGAGGTATTTTGCGCTGCATCTCAAGCAGAAATAAATGAGGTGCTAGAAAATGTCTAATAAACAGAAAGAATATTTGCAACAAGTTACAGATCGTTTAATTAAACAGATCGAGAATAATACTGCATCATGGCAAAGACCTTTTGAAGCTGGTAATTATGCTGGTACAACAGTACCAGTAAATATCAAGGGTAAACCATACAATGGTATGAATATGCTTAGCCTCATGTCTATTGCAGAGGAAAAAGGCTATACAGATAACCGTTGGTTAACGTTCAATGGGGCTAAGGAATTAGGCGCAAAAGTTAAAAAAGGTGAAGTGGCAAGTGATATTTATTACTGGAAATATGTAGATACTGTTACCGTTAATAAAAAGGATAAGCAGGGTAATGATGTACTCGATGAAAAGGGTAATAATGTCAAAGAAAAAATCAATATTAAACTAAGTAAACCACAGGTATTTTTTGCAAAAGTTTTTAATGCAGAACAGTTAGAGGGTATGCCTCCAATTGATCACACTAAAAATAAACTGGAAGAATGGGAACGACACGATATAGCAGAGAGAATATTAAAGGCTTCGGGTGTTGAAATTATTCATAAACCTAGTGAAACGCCTTATTACTCTCCGACACAAGATCATATTGTATTACCTGAACGTGGGCAGTTTAAAACGGCTGATAATTATTATGCGACTGCTTTACACGAACTGGGCCATGCGACAGGCCATGAATCGCGTTTAAATCGTGGCTTGTGGGGTGTGTTTGGAAGTGAGACATACGCTAAAGAAGAATTACGGGCAGAAATTGCGTCTATGATGATTGGTCAAGAGCTACAAATAGGCCATGACCCAAGCCAACATATAGCCTATTTAGAATCTTGGGTTAAAGCTATAAAAGATAATCCAAAAGAGATTTTTCAGGCCGTTCGTGATGCAGATGCAATACAGGACTATATATTATCTTTAGACCCTCAACGGACTAAAGAAATAGACGAAAGCCGTCAAGATCAATCAGTAATAAAGCTACTCGAAGAAAATCACGACTCGATTAAAGCTGAGAATAAGGACTTAACCACGCCTTTAGAAACTTATCGGAATATTGAGCAATTTATTAATTCATTTGAGGCCATTAAATATAACGTTGTTGCCAATAGAACAGAGGGCGGTTTTTCTCTGAACTATTTTGAAGCTGGACGTAAAACTGAAATTACAACAGACATTGGGGGAATGGATGGTAAAGCACTTACTTCGTATAAAGGAGAAAGGATTGAGGGTTCACGATACTCTAGCGACCATTTACAGCAGCAAACAGATTTAATTACTGCTTTGGACCATGATATTACAGAACAAAAACAATTAGTACAGGAAGCTAAAGCACAGATAGAGAATTTAAAAATATTCTTGAATGTGCCATTTAATGAAAAAGAGGAGGCTAAGGCACTAGGGGCCAAGTGGGATAAACTAAATAAATCATGGTTCACGTTTAGCCAAGATCAGGATAAGTTTTCTAAATGGCTTCAAGACCCAGCAGCGACCACTGAAAAAGCCGTTCAGGAGCCAAAAAATAATATCGACCAAAAAGCAGAACGTACATATCTATATGTGACACCCCAAGAAAAGGATGTAGTCAAGCAACTTGGTGGGCGTTATGACAAGGATCTGCAAGTCTGGTACACAACCAATAAAGATACAAGCAAATTTGACCAGTGGATAAGCCGTCCAAGTGTACCGACTCCCGAAGAAGAATTTACCAAGTTCTTAAAAGAAAGGAACGTCCATGTAGAAGCAGGCCATCCGATAATGAACGGAAAAGCACAACGTTTATCTAATGAACAGAACAATACAAAAAATGTAATGTATCAAGTTTATATGAATCATGGCGGTGGTGTACCAAGCGGTCGAGTTACCAATTTTTCACGGGATGGTGTGCCTGAAAAATGGACATATCCAATTGAATATGTCCAAAAAGAGCAGATGATTGAACTTGTCGATCGTGCAAAATTTGGTGCGAATTATCAACCTGAAAAGATGCCAGGAATAACAGAAAACCAAGAAAATAAAAACGAACAATTACAACCACTTGAAGATCAGGTAAAAACGATTGACAAGGTTTTGGTTTATGATCAGACGGCAGCGCGAGTACAAGAACTCTTTAAAATCTGTCCTTTAGCTGATTTAAGTGAGCCATATTTAGATAGAAAAGGTGTTACAGGTAACGAGTTGTTGCGTGTAATCCCCCATTCAAGTGCATTACCTCCCGAACTGGCCAAAGACATAGCTATAGCTGATAACTGGCGACAAGCTAAAGCTATGCGTGAAAATAACCCAGAAAATAAAATGATTGTGCAGGCTGGTAGCTTGATTGTTCCCCAGTACAACAAGCAAGGTGAATTAAGAAGCTTTGAAACAATTGGGCATCAAGGGGCAAAATATGCGCTGAAAGATGGAGAAAAAGATGGATTGTCACTACAGCTAGGTTCGATCGAGAATGGTAAGCCGTTTGCAATCACAGAGGGTTATGCGGATGGTGCGACATTACATGAACATGCACAGACGAATAGATTACCTACGGTTGTGGCCTTTGGGAAAGGTGGACTTTTAGCAGTAGCATTAGATTATCGGGAACGCTATCCAGAAAGTAAGATTTATTTAGGTGCTGATAATGACCATGAAAATGAATTAAAGCCAAATATTGAGGTTAATGCTGGCATTAAAAATGCTGTGGAAGCTGCTAAAGCTGTAAATGGCTATGCACTTATTCCTGAGTTTAATAGAACTGACAAGGGGAAAGATTGGAGTGATATTTATATTGATAGTGGGATTAATGCATTACGAGATCAGTTAACCAATTCTCTTGCAAATAAAAGCCAAAGTTATATTTCGCATGGTAATAAAACTGCTTTACAGTTCGGGGAAGTTGAGAATGGTAAGCCATTTTTGATAGCGAATAATTACCTTGTGGCTAAAACCTTAAATGAACAGACAAAACAACCTGTAATACTGGTATTTGAAAAATCTGACAAGCTTATAGACTCGGTACAGGAGTTTAGAGATAAATACCCTGAAAGTAGAATTTACTTTACCTCTGAAAAACATCAAGACGCTGCAAATTCAATAAAAGGCTATGTTTTAAATCCTAATCAACAGGGTAAGGATTGGCACGATTTATATGTAGATAAAGGTACAGATGGATTAAAGAATCAATTAAAAGACCAGTTGAATAAAATCACTTTGGCAGAAGTGGGAAAAGTACAGGTTGATTTTAGCTCTTTAAAGCTTGAACAGCAAAAACCAATACGAAACTTTGTGATTGGTTTAGAGGAAAAGTTAAAAGATAACCCTTTAAAGCTGAATCAGGCATTATCAATGGTTCAGGAAAAGATACCAGAAATTGCAAGTGGTAAGATAAAGATTGCAGAAGCATTAAATATTTTTAAAGAGAATAAATCGCAAGAAAAAGACGTTACAAGATAATAGCTCTTTCCCTTGTATTTTGTTTGAATTAATCGGTTTTATGTCTTAATATATTCGTGTTACTCAATAACACAAACTCAATGGAGAATTAAATGAGTGCATTATTAAACGCCTTTCTTGGTGATGAAAGTACGACTATTGATGATTTAGAAAAAGCTATTCCAGTTATTCAAAAAGAAATTGAAAAACGCAATGCTGCTAAATTGGATGAAGCACGTAATAAACTACGTGAATATGCAAAAGAACTAAATGTACCGCTTGAGGTATTACTAGAAGAACCAAAAGGTGCTAAAGCAGAACGTAAGCCAGTTGAGCCACGTTACCGCAATAAAAAGAATGCCGAAGAAACTTGGACGGGGCGCGGTAAACAACCTAAATGGTTAGTCGCTGAGCTTGAAAAAGGCGCAAAACTGGATGATTTCTTAATCTAATAAAAGGGTAGCTATAATTCTTATAGCTACCCTTTTTTTGTCTGAAATTTGGAGAAAGTCAATTATGAGTACAAAAGAATTGATTGATCGCCTGAAAGATTTTAAAGCTGGTGAGTTAATTAGCTTTAATATTGGTGGTAACTGGTTTATTCAATATGTTGAAAGTACCAGTGGTGAGCTATGTAAGACTCCGTATATATGGTGTAAAAGAATTGGACAGCTACCCCACAAATTTCTTTTAGTTGAAGAAAATAAAACATGGATTCGTGGTGTACATGAATCAATTTTAGGGAAATCTGCATAGATGAAAAAAAAGTATTTAATTGCAGCAATTAATATGCCTATTTTAAAAAACTTTGGTATCGCTGCGCTTATATTTTCAATTGGAAAAGTGGTTAGCTGGTTAATTTCAGTGGGTATTAATAAATTTAATTGGAATGGTTCTTTTATATCATTTCATAATGATGCTTATAGTTTAGGACAATTCTATAGCACAATTTGGACTTTTGTACTTGGTTTTCTAGGTTTAGGGTTTCTTTATATAGCACATTGGCTTATTTGTGACTTTATAAATGAATATAAGCGTGAACTAGAAAAGCTGGATAAATTGGAGGAAAAGGGGGAAGCTAAATAAATGAAAAAATTACTTGTTTTGATGGTTATAGCTTTATCAGGTTGTAGCTCAATGTCAGGCTTAACGTATTCAAACAAGACTTTTTCGGCAACGATCACTAACAACGGTGTGAGTGTTAATTCAGGCGTATATTTTAATTTTGAATAAAAATTAATAGGGGAATATATGCTATTTAAAAGAATTGCACTTATTGGGCAGGGCACAGTTATTTTTTATTTTATGGATAGAAAGTTTTAAATACTTTCTAGTCTTAAATTTTCTCCGTTTTGGAGAGGTAAGGTAATAAATGAATAAACTACACAAAATTTTAACTTTAAGTCCATTTGATGAATCAATGGATAAGATGAATACACAAGCAGTAATGAATCCATACCGATTATTTACTGTAATAGCTGGTTTGGTCTTAACATTAAGTGGGATTGTTTGGTTTCTTATTTCACCAAGTACCAACGCAAGCACAGGTTTTGCGCTATATGCAATGGGGGCGAGCTTAAAAGCTGTTGAGGTACTGATTGAATGGCATTTAGGTCTTAAAGCTATGGCAAAAAATAGCTTGGTTCTAATTTTATTTATAACTTTCGTAATTGTTATGATAAGGGGTATTTAAAATGAGAAAAATAAAAAAAGGGATAAATAAATATTATGCAATTTCTGTACTAACTATTGGTAGTGCTTTTATGGGATTCGCATTTACATTTTGCATAATCACAATACCTTGTGCTGTAATAAGTATTCAAATTTTTGGACAAATTGATTCCAATTTTTTTAGCGAAGTATTTTTGCCTATTTGGTTTATAAGTACAATTTTTTTTATAATTTTTTGCTTATATGGAGATATTTAATATATGGGTACGGAAATTAGCAATATTGCAGTTTTTGAGCGCATTTTATTAATACTGCATGTTATTAATATAAATCCAATAGCGACAATAGATACTGTAAGTTTACAGGCCTTGCCTGAACTTACCAGCCGATCAGCACAAAGGTATATTAAGCATTTAGAAGAAGCTGGATATGTTAAAGCTATTGGAAGTATGCCAAAGCGTCTTTTTCTAACAGAAAAGACTAAAGCAATATTTAGGGTTGATAATGAAATTATTTAATAAACAGAAGTTTGGTGTAGGGTTCTGGACTGTATATTCAATAGGCTTTACACGTTTCTTATATCTAGCAGATTTCTATTGCTTTAATGAATCAACTTAATGTTAATTTCCCATAATGGTAAAATCAAGTTATTGAAATGTAATGATAATTTCGCATAATATGAATTATGTTAAATCCGATACATTTAAGCATATTAAAGCATGTTTAAACAAATTAAAGGAAATTAAAGCAATGTGGCACAAACAGATAGAGCCAATTCTAGGCAAGTTTCTGCACTTGTTAGGTTTAGTTTTTTGCGTGGCATTTGTACTAACACTTGCTTATTTCTCTGCTGCTGCGGTAGCACAAATAATTGATTAGGTTTCAAAATGAGAAATAAGAGCTTAGACTTATTAAAATGGTTTGCCATTGCTATGATGGTAATTGATCATTTAAGACTCATTCAATTTTTTTCTAGTTATAATAATCTACTGGTGACAATTGGACGTTTCGCATTTCCTACATTCTGCTTTATTTTAGCTGTAAATTTTAAAAGAATAAGTAAAAATAAGAATACTACAGCAATTAAATCTTATTTGGTTAATCTAGGTGTATTCTCTCTAATATCAGAATTACCCTATAGAATGCTTGAGAAAGACCCAGTGACTATAAATGTAATGCCTACATTATTACTTGGGCTAATATTTATGGTTTTAGCTGATTTTCAGCATAAGCACAAAGCTGGTTTAATCATTCTCTTTGTCTTATTTCTTACTTACACTAATCAATGGCTAATGTATGGTGCAGTAGGTGTATTTTTACCTTATGCATGTTTAATAGCTTTAAGATACCAAGACAAAAAAATACTTGTTTTGCTAACTATGGCTATAGCTGCCCTTTGCAATGCTCAATATTTAATTTCAGGAATTAGGGCCTTTCCTGTACTGGTGTTGTCGATCTCTAGTTTTGCTGCGTTAGCAATTCTTCTTTGCTTCTTCCTGATCAGAAAAAATTTAAGCTGGTCAGTTGCACCAGTGGGCCACTGGGGTTACTGGTTTTATCCAGTTCACCTTTTTATTTTTTCCCTATTTAATATTTTTTTATAGTTATGCAAAAAAATGCACCTCGAACGGTGCATTTTTATTTATAGTTTTGCCTAGTTATGATTTACTTGGATTTAATGAATCCTCACATTTACGGTTATTTGCGGATACTGTTTCTGCTTTTACCTCGCCATCTTCAAATGAAAATGATAGAAGGCATTTTTGAGCAGTTCCCTTACTTTTAATGTTAAAACCATAAAACCACGATTCTTGTTTATCAATGTCAGTTTGAGTAAAGGCCTTGCCGAAAGTTTTAGTTAAAAGCTCTCTAGTCATATTTCCTTTGCTAATAAATGTGCTTAGCGACTGTGCAGAAATATCTTTAAAGCTAACAACGTTATTTTTAACCTCTTGGTTAAAGAGATGCCCCACTTCTTCGGCATGAGTAAAAGAAGCTGATACAACAAGGGATAAAGCAAGTAAATATTTTTTCATTTTAATACCTTTAGTCTAATTTAACCGCTTGGGTTAGGATTATTATATTATATAAATAAACAATTGCAATTACTTTTTTATGTATATAAAAAAAAGATAGCATTTTTATTTTTATGGTATTCTTTTGGGAATTTGAAACGGTTTCACTTATGACTACAGTAAAAAATAATGTTGAACGTCTGCGCTTAGACGCTAACCTATCAGTTTATGAGCTTTCTAAACGCTGTGGCTTTATATCTGCGACTAACCATGTCTCTAATATGCACGTAAAACGTGCTGAGCAAGGGTATCAGGTAAAGATAGAAACAGCCTTACTGATCTACCGCGAATTAAAGAAAACGGGCGTGTGTGCGAACTTTGAGGATGTTTTTTTTCTTGATGATGAATAACGTTACAGGTAACAATTTTAACTGTTACCTGTAACTTTTTATATGGAATTGATCATGTTTAAGCATATTTTAAAAATTTTTAAGCCTAAGTCAAAAAAGATCTATGTATTTGACCCTATGGACTTTAGCCACGCTATATCGCTACATATCACTATTAAAAAGGATGGTAGCAAAGAATACCGCCCTTTGGGCTATTCCAGTAAGAAAGGTACACCGATCACAACTATTATTTATGAAGAATAATTGACTGGCAAAATATGACATTGGCCATCGTCCTGCAGCTCGATATCCTGGGCGAACACAATTTTTATAAGTTATTGTATTTACTTGAAATGACTAAATTGACTGATTTTTAGTGACTGGCAAAATATTACACTTTTGGGGCCTTATGGATTTAGTAAGAATATTGTATGTAGCTTGGTTCGTGCTGCCGATGGCTCTATATATTAGCTTTGGCCCAGTTTTACTACTTTATATGGGTTTTGGCCCTGACGATCGGAAACATTTTCTAAAGCGTATGGCTGCCGTAATCTTCATAATGCTCTTTTTATTTTATGTCGCCATTCCAGTACCCCAGTCTGTACAAGGTCAATTCATCAAAGATGTTAACAATTTAGTCGATAATAACAGTGATGTATCTCTAAATCACATCAAATTAGCACAGAGCAAATATTGTCAGTTCCCCTACTTATCGGCCATTGTTTATTTTCAATTTAAACGTGCTTATCTTGATGATTTTGATGATACATTTCAGCGTCAACGTGGTGTTTCAGGTGGCCCTATTGGTGACTCTAGGATTGCTCCAGCTTCGGAAATTTGTAAAACCGATTTCATGTAGTACGATAGGCTACATTGTGGCCTATGTCCTATTTTTACAAGTATCTCGGCTGCCTATACCAATAAAAAGGATTCCTGAATGAATAAACTTTTAACCACTTCCCTGCTTATGACTTTTGCGGTTGCTTCGGCTCAATTACATGCTGAGGATACCAACGCTGCTTATATTCGTGAACAGGTGCAATTAACTCTTGCTGGTGCAGCACAAAATCAAAACCGTATTGATCAGAACGAAATTGCAGATCTAGTAAGCAGTTCAAATGCAAATGCTAAACGCTTCCATACAGATGCGGTTAGTGCTAATAACAATGCTCAAAATTACTTAAAAAGCCAAGAGGCCCGTAATGTACAGCAATGGGCCGTAAACACGGATAGAGAGTTACAGGCTAAACCTGAATACAAGGAAAATACTAAATACGCAATTGAGGCCTGTAAGGAAGCTGTACGTAAAACTGGTATAGCTATGGCCTGCGGAAATTAAATAATATTTATATAGTACGATATAATTTTTTATTTAATTAAAAAAGCTACTGGGTGATTCATCCAGTAGCTTTTTTAATTGGAACAATTAACAGGCATCAACGTCAGCAATGGCCTTTTCTAAATCTGTTATCAATCCTTTACATCGTACTGTATATGTCTTTACGTCATGGACAATAAATTCAGTTTTGCCCATTTTTTTATGTACATTTAGCACACGCTTTGCATTGGCTAAACCGTTCAGGGCCTCTATTAAATCAAGACCGCTAACCACTGTTTTATTGATCATTTCCTGACCTCCAATGTTCATCTGACATTAGCCTCATTTCTTCATTTTCATATTTAGCATTTTCTTTTTGAAAGGCTTTTAAATCCGCAATGCTATTATTTCTTAATAAACTAGCAAGATTCTCTTGTGTTACGTGTTCTTCTGCATGTTCTAATGTTGAATATTCCTGAATTGGACAAAATTCTGTGTTATAAATCGGCTCTGACTCATTAGACAAAAACATATCAGCCTGTTTATTAACTTGAAACTTGGAATAGTAACCGACCTCAAAAGATTCACCATTTTTGACTACGTGCAACATCATAACGGACTTTTTAGGCTGTGGTATTTTGGCTTTTATATGAGCTAATTTATCTTTTACATCCTGAAAAAATGCCTTATCTGCTGCCTGATCGGCTTCAATATATGATTTATATTCATCACCAGCCATTGTCACAATTTCAACCGTTTTATTTAGTCTGCGTATGGCCCGTGTTGCATTTTTAATATTATCAAATAGCCATGACCCTATACGACTTTGTACCGCGACCTTAGCACTAAAATTATCAGCACTATCAACAGTTACAGCAACAAACAGACCCTTGTAGCGATTATGCTCAATGCCTAAAGTTGCTAGATATGCTGTAGCGTCCACGATAATAATTTTTGAGGCGTTAACAATGGCCTCTTTCCCCGTTTGGTTCATGCGATAGCTTTTAATATAGGATTGCTTTCGTTCAAGCTCATATTTTTCTCTTTCATTTTTATCGTTTATTCTAGTTTTTTCTAGGCTGGCCTGTATAAGCTCATTACCACACGGAATACAAAGCAGAATTTCTTTATGAGTTTCTATTTCACGCGCTAAAAACTGTTTACCAGAATACTTTTTAAGACACTTTGGACAAGTTGTTTTCTCATCCGTCCAGTAAGCACCGTTTTTAGTTTTCTTTTCTATTTCCATTTTACACCTGTAAATTAGTAGCCCCCTTAACTTGTGAACTGGGAAGCTAAGGGGGCATGTTCAAAATAAATAGTCAGTCTCTTTTGAACAGTTTTAATTTACTACTAATAACCACTAATTACAACTAAAAACCACTAATTTTTTACTTTATTTAAGATTAAGCGTTATCACATTCTTTAAAAAGACTAAGTAAAGGTGACTTATCCCCCTCATTAAATTTTCTGACAGCACTCATTAATGCCTCTCTTTCAGCATTTTCAGTTTCAACAAATTTAATAATTTCATCATCTGAATATATGTTAATTATTACATCCTTGTTAATTCTCCTGATTGATCTAACTCCATTTTTTAAATCCAAAAAACGCCAATGTGCAAACTCTCCAGCATCAATCAAGCTATTATTATTATTTTTATATATTGCTATAGCAATATATGGATCATCATTAAAACGTGACTGTTTTGCACCGTATTTAGCAGTGAAATAAGTATTATCTTTGCAGATAATTATTTCTTTGGCACTTTCTATTTGTTGCCGACCAAGTTTATTGATACGTTCAAATTTGTACATTTTTAATTCCTAATTTTTCTTACGGCTATATTACCATCAAAGCACAACTAATAACCACTAATCACAACTAATAACCACTAATATTTTTTAATCAGACCGAACAAAATCACCAAAGCATTTTTTACACATCGTATCTAGTGAGTTCTTTCCCCACATATTGTCGCCACACGGGCAAGTAAATTTTAACTTTGATTCTGTTTTAACTTTGGAGGGTTTGGCTATAACAACGGTATCCTGATTTAGTCCAGGTTCTTGAGCATTTTCCTTGTCTCCTGTCCCGAACAGTTCACTATCGGCCCCTGTGATAGATAATGTACTTAACGAATGATCAACTTCTATGGGCTGGCCTACTAAGTGCGGAATGGTCAGCAAGCCCCCTGACGTTTCAAACATGATTGTTTCAGCAAAGTTTTGGGTATTCCGCATTGATGAAGTAGTAACATTTTTTGGCTTAAAGCGGTCATACCATTCGACAATGCAGCCTCTTTGATGCAGTTCTTTGCTGACAGCGAGAAATAAACCGCCCTCGATCGGATAGTCTGCCATGTCCTGACCAGTCTTTTTACCTCCTACCCTGCCAGTATGTGATGGCATTAAACCGATAGACTCCATTTTCTCGGCCCACTCGCGATTATGATAAGTTTTTTGGCTCGGATTGCCGTATTGCTGTTGCCATAAATGGCACATTTCATGCACGATCGTCTGGAATGTTTCAACAAGTGGCGTTACTCCGAAATAGTCGGGATTCAATGCCAGTTCATGCGTAAAAGACTGATTATCATTAACTGAAATAAAGCGGTTATAAGACATATAACCAGCAGAGTTTGCTTTGCGTTGTAGCGTGATTAGGCTGTTATCTAGCTCTCCCTTAAATAACGTGTGATTAAACGCATCGTAGGCCTGTTGCAACGCATCATATAGCTGTTGTGTCGGTTTTACTGATTTCTCTTTATTGCTCATTTACATTTCTCCCTGCCAACTATTATATCGTACTATATAATTATATGGTACGATATAATTAATAGCAGTAATAACGATGAATAATTGCGCTATACTTCTACCAATACGACTACTAATGGGGTGTTCAATGGCTATAACACGCGAAAATGTGATTCAGGAAATAGAAAAATTAATTGATAATGTTCAAGTAAAAGGTGGTAGGGGTTCGGCCCGTTTCATTTATGGTTTAATTGAGGACTTTTGTAGTGATGGTTACATTAGCCAAGAGGAGTTTAAAGGCTATGAGGCCCAGTTGCAGCAGATTTACCAAGAGTTATAATTAAACGTTCAATACAGGAATTTCTTATTATGAATAAAGCACAGGCAACAAGCATACTCGATGCAGACAAACGCGCTAAAGGCATTGTAGACCATGAATTTACTCAAGACGTGATTGATATTTGTGAGCCACAAATTCAGGCCACGATTCAGCGCGTAATCAAGGGCGAAACAACTTTTGAAGCTGAGGAAGCTTTACTACTTGCTGAGTGGAAAGCACTCCATACAGGCCATTGAGTAAGTAGATTCAGGAAATTTTCATGTCTAGCTATAGTGATGAAGAAAGAAAAAGTTTTTATGAAGATGCTAAAAAGATTTTAAGTGAAAAATCTTCATCAAGTGAACATGACCAGCGCAAACAGGCCCTTGAATACTCAATTACCCGTTACCGTGTACAGCAACTCGAAAACAATCCGATTAAGGGCAATTATGACCTAGATCACTTGTCCACGATTCACCAAAAAATTTTCGATGGCCTGTACGACTTTGCAGGCAAACAACGGCTGCATGATATTTTTAAACAGGCACAATCGCCTACTGGTAAACGTGAAGTTGGGTATTTTTTACCAGCGAAAGACATTCATTTCGCCTTTTTAGATTTTAAAGAAGATCTTGAAAAAAATAATTTCCTGAAAAACCTAGATAAAGATTCATTTGTTGACCAATTCAGCAGCTTTTACGCCCGTATAAATGAAATACATCCATTTGAGGAGGGTAACGGTCGGGCCACCAAGTTAATGATGCAGCAATTAGCCAATGAAGCAGGCTATCAAGTTGAATATGAAAACGTAAATCAAAAAGACTGGAACTATGCATCTAAACGTTCATTGAACGATCAAGCGATGTTTCATGGCTCCGAGTTGATTACTCAAAAACAGGATTTATCGTATTTAAAAGAGGTAATGAATACGATCGTTGTACCAATGCAGTTAGACTATGAGAAGTTAAAGCAGCAGCTTACACCAGTACAGGAAAAGGCTTTTAACGCGCTGCATGATCACATTAGCCAAGTGTTTAAAGATCATCCTGAACAATTAACCGCTAAGCTGGATGCACTTAACGCAAAGCTACCTGATATTGTCAGTAATAAATAT
>RRZU010412646.1_pt1 | contig 17162 bp, 16 predicted proteins | sample 2165561 | NCBI WGS metagenome assembly RRZU01 (sample SAMN10456909, study PRJNA506462) | wastewater metagenome | isolation source: wastewater sludge | place: USA: Moscow, Idaho | reverse complement strand
CACTGCAGCGCGGTGTGCGTCGCGTTGCCGAGCGGGTCGAAGATCGCGCCGAGATCGGGGTCGATGCTCGCCGGTTGCCGCCAGGCGTTGGTGGCCGGGATGACGACGTAGTCGGCGAAGGCGCCGTCCCGGTTGACCCCGACGCCCTTGGTGTTGATGCAGACGTGCCGCCGACCGGCCTTGCAGTTGCGGCAGTGCCCGCACACCACGTGTCCTTCGCCCGACACCCGATCACCGATGGTCAACCCGGAGCTGGCCGGGACGTCCGCGCCGATCTCGACGATCTCCCCGTAGAACTCGTGCCCGATGATCATCGGCGCGCGCACCGTCGCGGCCGCCCAGTCGTCCCACTGCTCCAGGTGCAGGTCGGTGCCGCACAGGCCGGCCCGCAGCACCCGGATCTTCACGTCGAGTGGCCCGCAGTCGGGCTCGGGCCGATCGACGAGCTCCAGGCCCGGGCCGGCGGTGAGCTTGGTGAGGGCACGCATGTGGCGATCGGTCCTTCCCGGCGGGTTTGCCGCGCGGGTGGCGACGCGGCATACCCAACCTAGCGAGTGCTGGCCGCCAACTGCCCGCACGCACCATCGATCTCGCGGCCCCGGGTGTCGCGCACCGTGGTCGGCACGCCGCGGGCACGCAGCCGTTGCACGAACTGCTCTTGCACGCCGGGTCGGGAGGCGGTCCAACGCGAGCCGGGGGTCGGATTGAGTGGGATCGGGTTGACGTGCACCCAACTGGCCCCGCCGCGACCACCCCGCGCGACGAGCAACTCACCGAGCAGGTCGGCCCGCCAGGCCTGGTCGTTGACGTCGCGGATCAGGGCGTACTCGATAGACACCCGCCGGCCGGTCGCCTCGTAGTACCGGTATGCCGCGTCCAGCGCCTGCGCGACCGGCCAGCGGGTGTTGACCGGGACGAGTTCGTCGCGCAGCGCGTCGTCCGGGGCATGCAGCGACAGCGCCAGGGTGACCGGGATGCCCTCACCGGCCAGCCGATCGATGGCCGGCACCAACCCCACCGTCGACATGGTCAGCCCGCGGGCCGACATGCCCAGTCCGTCGGGTGTCGGGTCGGTGAGGCGGCGGATCGCCCCCACGGCCCGGGAGTAGTTGGCCAGTGCCTCGCCCATGCCCATGAAGACGACGTTGGAGACCCGCAGCGGCGCCTCGCGCTCATCGGCGGCGCCACCGGGCAGCCGGCCGTGGCGCAGCATCCGCGCGGCGGCGACGACCTGCTCGACGATCTCCGCGGTGGACAGGTTGCGGGTCAGCCCGCCCTGCCCGGTGGCACAGAACGGGCAGTTCATCCCGCAGCCAGCCTGACTCGACACACAGATCGTCACCCGGTCCGGGTAGCGCATGAGCACCGACTCCACGAGTGCACCGTCATGCAGCCGCCACACCGACTTCACGGTGCGTCCACCGTCGGCGACCAGTTCGGTGACCGGGGTGAGCAGGGTCGGCAGGTGCTCCGCGACGAGCCGCCCCCGCTGCGCCTTGGGCAGGTCGGACATCTGCTCGGGGTCGGTCACGAGCCGCTCGAAGTAGTGCACGGACAACTGCTTCGCCCGGTATGCCGCGTGCCCGCCCTCGCGCAGCGCGGCGGCCCGCTCGTCGGGGGCCAGGTCGGCCAGGTGCCGGGGCGGGCGGCGCGCCTCGGCGCGCTGCGGAGCGCGCAGCGTGAAGCGCTCGGGGGGCAGGCGGTCGCCGGGAGGTTCGGGCATGGTGGCCTCAGTGTCGCGCAGGACACGACGAAGGGCCGCATCGGCGTCGGTCGTGCCAGCCGATGCGGCCCTTCATTCGTGCCCACCGCGAGCGGTCGGCCTGGTCCGTATGGTTTGCGAGGGGGTTGTTCGCCCTACGCACCAGGCAGTGCTCTTGGTGAGGCAACGGCCGGCTCTCCCTTCCGACCGCTGCCGTCCATCCGGTTCGTCTCTCCGGAGGGTCCCCCCCAGGGACACCCTCCGGAAAGACGAACCGAGCTCTCGGCCGAGTCCGTGGGTCCGGCGCCGGTGTCCTGCGTGGCCAGCGTGCCGTTCTCGTCGTGCTCGGTCGAGTGGTAGACGGGGCACCCGCGCCGTCATGACAGGCGTTTCGACGATTTCTTCAGGAAACTTCCGGACGGGCTCGCCTCGGTGGCGACTCAGCTGGGTGGCGGCACCAACGCCGCGAGCACCGCCCAGACGACGGGGGCGGTGGCAACGAGGGAATCAAGGCGGTCCATGAACCCGCCGTGACCAGGCAGGAAGGAGGACATGTCCTTGATCCCGAGGTCCCGTTTGAGGCTGGACTCGAGCAGGTCACCGAGGGTGGCGGCGGCCGCAACGAGCACCCCGAGCAGCACCCCGATCCACGGGGCCGCGTGCAGCCCGTAGGTGACACAGGCGACCCCTACGGCGACGCAGCCGAGCATCGACCCGGCGAAGCCCTCCCACGACTTCTTCGGGCTGATCGTCGGGGCCATCGGGTGGCGACCGGCGAGCACGCCCACGGCATACCCGCCGATATCACTCGAGACGGTGACGCACACGAAGGTGAAGGACCGCCACGCGCCGTCCGGCGCGGCCAGCAGCAGCATCGAGAAACCGGCCAACAACGAGGGGTATGCCGCGACGAGGAACCCGCCGGTGACATCGGCCGCGGCGCCGTCGACGCTCTCGGACCCGCGCCACATCATGATCAGCGCGCAGGAGAGCATGAAGGCGACGGCCAGGGCCTCGCCGCCGGCGAAATAGGCGCTGATGAGCATGCCCGCGCAGCCGAGCACGGCCGGGAAGACCGGCACCCGCACGCCCGAGCGGCGCATCGCGTGGGTGAGCTCCCAGACGCCGATGCAGACCGCCGTCGTGGCGACGAGCAGGAACAGTTCCTTGTGCCAGAAATGCGAGACGACGATGAGAACGCCGAGCAGCACGCCGACGCCGATGGCGGCCGGCAGGTTGCGCCCGGCGCGAGAGGGTCGATCTGGACGGGCGTCGCGTCGACTGACCGGGGCTGACGACGACTCGCCGATCTCTCCCAACAGGTCGGAGATCGTCGGTGGCGGGTTCGGCTCGCTCATCGGGCGCGTCTGGGGCTGGTCGCTCGGGTCAGACCTCGAGCAGCTCGGCTTCCTTGCCCTTGAGCAGGGTGTCGACGGTGTCGACGTACTTCTTCGTGAGGTGCTCCAGCTCCTTCTCCGCCCGAGCCCCGTCGTCCTCGCCGACCTCGCCGTCCTTGATCAGGTGGTCCAGCTCGGTCTTGGCCTTGCGCCGGATGTTGCGGATGGCGATCCGGGCCTCCTCGGCCTTGTGGTGCGCCAGCTTGATGTAGTCGCGGCGCCGCTCCTGGGTGAGCATCGGCAGGATGCACCGGATGACCTGGCCGTCGTTGCTCGGGTTGACCCCGAGGTCGCTGTCACGGATCGCCTTCTCGATCGCGTGCATGGACTTGGCGTCGAACGGTTTGATGAGGATGGTGCGGGCCTCCGGTGTGGTGAAGGAGGCCAGCTGCTGCATCGGGGTCGGTGATCCGTAGTACTCGACGAGCAGTTTGTTGAACATCGCCGGGGTGGCCCGGCCCGTGCGGATACCGGCGAAATCCTCCTTGGCGACCTCGACGGCCTTCTCCATCTTCTCCTCGGCCTCGAAGAGGGTCTCGTCGATCATCGGGTCTGCCACTCCTTGGGCTCAGCCAGCGGTCACCAGTGTGCCGATCCTCTCACCTCGTAGTGCCCGGGTGATATTCCCTTCACCCTCCATGCCGAAGACGAGCATCTCCAGGCCGTTCTCGGCGCACAGCGCGAACGCCGCGGCGTCGAGGATCTTCAGGCCTTGGGCGAGCGCGTCGGCGAAGGTGAGGGTGTCGATCTTCGTCGCGGTCGGGTCGGTCTTGGGGTCGGCGGTGTAGACCCCGTCGACACCGCTCTTGGCGAAGAGCAACTGGGCACAGTGCGTCTCCAGGGCGCGTTGCGCGCTGACCGTGTCGGTGGAGAAGAACGGCATACCGGCACCGGCACCGAAGATGACGACCCGGCCCTTCTCCATGTGCCGGATCGCCCGGCGCGGGATGTAGGCCTCGGCGACCTGGCCCATGGTGATCGCCGTCTGCACCCGGGTGTCGACCCCGATCTGCTCCAGGAAGTCTTGCAGCGCAAGGCAGTTCATGACGGTGCCGAGCATGCCCATGTAGTCGGCCCGGGCCCGGTCCATGCCCTTCTGCTGCAACTCGGCGCCGCGGAAGAAGTTGCCGCCGCCGACGACGATGCACACCTGCACGCCCTCGCGCACCGCGACGGCGACCTGTTCGGCGATGCCCCGCACCACGATCGGGTCCAGCCCGATCGCGCCGCCGCCGAATACCTCGCCGGAGAGCTTGAGCAGGACCCGCCGGTATGCCGGTTCGCCGGCCTCGGTGCTCGTCGGGCTCGTGGACATGGGGGCGCTCCTTCGATCGTGGCGGTGGCTCGATCTTGGCACAGGCCCGCCCCAGGCGCGGCCCGATGCCGGGGCGCGAGAACATGCGACAGTTGCGGGGGTGACCTGCGACACTCGACGCCACCGCCTGAGCAGTTGCCCGCCTCGCCCCACGGAGCGTTCGTGACCAGACCCGCCCGACCAGCCAGCGTCGATGACGCGACCGAGCCCGACGAGGTCCTCGAGGACCCCGTCCTCGCTGCGGCACTGCAGCGGTATGCCACGGAGCACTCGGTGCCGCTGGAGCAGGTGCGCACCCAGGCCCGCGGGCATCTCGGGGAGATGCTCGCCTCGCACAGCGAGCGGGCCACGTCGACCTGGCATCGGTTCGGTTCGTGGATGCTGCGCGCCCACGACGTGCTCGTCGACGAGGAGGTCCTGGTCCGGCTCCGGGAGCTGGATCGCCAGCACAGCCTCGCGCTCGTGTTCTCCCATCGGTCCTACCTCGACGGCTGGGTGCTGCCGCTGACGTTGGCAGCCCGCCGTTTCTCCCCCACCTTCACCTTCGGCGGCGCCAACCTCGACCTGCCCCTGATCGGGCAGCTCGCCAGTCACACCGGGGTGATCTTCATCCGCCGGTCCACCGCCGACGTGCCGATCTACCGGCTGGCGTTGCGGGGCTACATCTCCTACCTGGTGCGCCACAAGGCCAACCTCGCGTGGTCGATCGAGGGAGGCCGGACCCGCACCGGCAAACTGCGCCCCCCGGTGCACGGGATCCTGCGGTACGTGACGGACGCCGCGCAGGCGGCCGGCCCGCAGGCCCCCGACGTGCTCCTCGTGCCGATCGCCATCGTCTACGACCAGTTGCACGAGGTCGGGCGGATGACCGCCGAAGCCAAGGGCGGGCGCAAACGCCCCGAGGACTTCCGCTGGTTGGTCTCCTTCGCCCGCTCCCAACAGCGCCGGCTCGGCCGCGCGTATCTCGCCGTCGGTGAACCGATCGCCTTGCGGGAACGGACCGCGGCGCTGCAGGCCGAGGGCAACGACACGACCCGGATCGTCGAGCGGCTCGCCCTCGACGTGAGCCACCGGATCAACCGGGCGACCCCCGTCACGGTGACCGCCATCGTCTGCCTGGCGTTGCTGGGCGCCGACCGGGCCCTCACCTTCGACCGGGTCCTGGACACGGTGTCGCCGCTGGCGCGGTACATCGCCGAGCGCCGCTGGCCGGTCGCCGGCGCGGCCACCCTCACCGACCGCTCGACGATCCGGCGCGCGCTGCAGGAGTTGGTCGCCTCGAACGTGCTCAGTTGCCACGACTCCGGCACCGAGCCGGTGTGGCGGATCGCCCCCGACCAACACCTCGTCGCCGCCTTCTACCGCAACACGGTCATCCACATCCTCGTCGAGCGAGCCATCGGCGAGGTCGCCCTGCTGGCCGCCGCCGGCGCACCCGCCGACGCCAGCCCGCCGGCCAGCGCGTCGCCGGCGCAGGAGGGTGGCGCCGAGCCGGCCGTCGAACTGGGCTGGGAGCAGGCGCTGCAGCTGCGTGACCTGCTGAAGTTCGAGTTCTTCTTCCCCTCACGCGAGGAGTTCCGTGACGACCTGCTCGCGGAGTGGGCCCTGCTCGCTCCGGACACCGACGGCCGACTCACCGGGGCGCAGGCCCTGCACCTGCTCACCCAGGCCCGACCGCACCTGGCCCACCTCGTGCTGCGCCCGTTCCTGGACGCCTATCACGTCGTCGCCGATCGGCTCGTCGCGGCCGGTGGCGCGTCGCTCGACGCGAGCGCCCAGCAGGCCCTGCTCACCGATGCGTTGGGAGTCGGGCAGCAGTGGGAGCTGCAGCGGCGCATCGCGAGCGCCGAGTCGGTCTCTCTGGAGTTGTTCCGCACAGGTCTGAAACTGGCCGCCCACCGCGGGCTACTCACCGTGCCCTCCGACGCGCCGGTGGATCGTGCTGGCGAGCCCGACCTTGCGGCCCGACGACGCGCCTTCCGCGACGAGATCGCCGCCGTCGTCGCACGATTGGATGAGATCGCCGAGCTGGCCCGGCGTGCGACCGAGGAGCGACATGGCACTGGCTGACCATCTCAAGAAGCTCGACGCAGGCCCCCGCGGCCCGCAGGTGGGCGCCTTCTTCGACCTCGACGGCACCCTTGTCGCCGGGTTCACCGCGAACGCCTTCTTCACCGATCAGGTTAAACGCCGCCAGATCGGGGTCCTGGAGGCCGCCAAGACGATCGCCGCCGCCGTCGACGGCACCTACCTCGGCGGCGACCCGCTCAAAGGCGGGGACAAGGCGTTCGCCGCCGTGGCCGGCCAGACCGAGGACACCCTTGCCGACCTCGGCGAGCGCCTGTTCGTCCAGAAGATCGCCCGGACCATCCGGCGCGAGGCCCGCGAGGTCGTCAAGGCCCATCAACGGCTCGGGCACACCGTGGTCATCTCCTCGGCCGCCACGGCATACCAGGTGCGCCCGGTCGCCCGCGATCTCGGGATCGAACACCTCGTGTGCACCGAGTTGGAGGTCGACGAGGAGGGTGTGCTCACCGGGGCCGTGCGCGGTCGGATGCGCTGGGGCCGGGAGAAGGCCGCGGGGGTGCGGGCCTTCGCCCGCGAGCACGAGGTCGACCTGCGGGTCAGCTACGGCTACGGCAACGGCGTCGAGGACATCGACTTCCTCGCCACCGTCGGGAACCCGGTCGCGCTCAGCCCCGACCCCGGGTTACGCCGTGCCGCAGGCCGATTCGGCTGGCCCGTGCTCGATCTGCGGGACCCCCTGACCGGCGACGTGGTGAGTGCCGCCCGCACCGCCGCGGCCCTGGGCGGGATGAACGCCGGCGCGCTCACCGGCTTCGCGCTCGGGGTGGCCACCGGCAGCCGCAGCCGCGGCCGGCGCACCGCGGTGGCGTTGGCCTGTGAGGCGGCGCTACGGGTCGCCGGGGTCGACGTGCGGGTCATCGGCGCGCAGCACCTCGACTCGGCCCGGCCGGCCGTCGTCGTCGCGAATCACCAGAGCGCCATCGACCCGGTCGTCGTCGCATCGTTGCTCGGCGGCGACTTCACCGTCGTGGCCAAACAGGAGGCCCGGTGGGACCCCCGAGCCGTCCTCGGCTCGGTGCTGTTGGACCCGGCATACATCGACCGCAGCGACTCCACACAGGCGCGCGCGACCCTCGACGGGGTCGCCGACCGGATCCGCGGGGGCACCTCGCTGCTCATCTTCCCGGAAGGCACCCGGTCGCCGACCCCACGGCTGGGCCCGTTCCGGCGCGGCGCCTTCCATCTGGCCGTGCAGGCCGGCGTGCCCGTGCTACCGGTCGTGCTACGCAACACCGGAGAGCGGTTGCCGCGGCACAGCAAGGTGATCCGGCCCGGCGTCGTCGAGGTGTGCGTCCTGCCGCCGGTGACCGACTGGACCACAGAGACGATGAAGGACCAGATCAGCACCCTCCATGCGGCCTTCGAGGACACCTTGGCCCATTGGCCGACCGGCGAGCCGCACCTCACGGGCGGAGCCGACGTGAGTGAGAGCGGGAAGCCATGAGCGACTCAGCACGCGAGCGCAACGAACGGGCCTGGGCGCAGGCGACCCGGTGGGGCCGGGCCGAGAAGATGACCGAGTTGGAGGCCACGATGTGGCGCTCCGAGCGGCACCCGCAGCAGTCCTCGACGATCGCCACCCTGCTCATCCTGGACCGGGCCCCCTCGTGGGACCGGCTCGTCGCCGCGCACGAATGGGCGATCTCGCTGGTCCCGCGGGCCACCGAGCGGGTCGTCGAGCCGCTGCTGCCCACCGGCCCACCGGCCTGGGCGACCGACCGGCATTTCACCCTCGGCTACCACCTACGCCGGCTGCAGCTCGGGCCGCGCCACTCCGACACCGACCTGTTGGAGCTGGTCGAGTCCCTCGTGCTCACCCCCTTCGACCGGACCCGGCCGTTGTGGGAGGCAACCCTCATCGAGGGCCTGGCCGGCAAGCGCGCGGCATACCTGCTCAAAGTGCACCACTCACTCACCGACGGCCTCGGCGCAGTGCAGTTGTTGTCGGCCATCCAGAGCCGCACCCGGGCGCACACCGCGGACAAGCCGGTCGGGCCCGGCCCACAGGGCGAACCGCCGGACCGGATCGGGGTGACCGTCGACGGTGCCCTCGACGTCGTGCGCGAGGTGCCGGGGTTGGTCGTCGACGGTGTCGCGGCGGCCCGGCACGCGGTCGCCGATCCCACCGGTCTGGCCGGGGAGGCGTTGCGGTTCGCGGCATCGTTGCGCCGCGTCGTCTCACCCCCACCCGCTCCGCCGTCGCCGTTGTTCACCAAACGCAACGGTCGGCGCTGGTTGCTGCGCACCCTGGAATGCCGCTTCGCCGACCTGCGGGCCGCCGGCAAGGCGGCTGGCGGCTCGGTCAACGATGCCTACCTCGCGGCGCTGCTCGGGGGGCTGCGTCGCTACCACGAGGCGCACGGCGTCGAGCTGGACGACCTGCCGGTCACCGTGCCGGTGTCGCTGCGCCGGTCCGACGACCCGATGGGCGGCAATGCCTTCGCGGGGGCGATGTTCGCGGCACCGATGGGCACCGCCGACCCGGCCGACCGGATCGCCGCGATCCGTGGCGCGATCCTGTCGCAGCTCAACGAGCCGGCGCTGGACTCCTTCTCCGTGGTCACCCCGATCGTCAACCGGCTGCCCTCCACGGTCGGCGCAGCCGTGCTGCGCCTCGGTGGACGCACCGACCTGTCGGCATCCAACGTGCCCGGCCTCACCGAGCGGGTCTACATGGCAGGGGCCGAGGTGATCCGGGCCTATCCGTTCGGGCCGCTGCCCCGGGTGGCGATCATGGCGGTGATGCTCTCGCACGTCGGCACCTGCTGCATCGGGCTGACCATCGACGCCGCCGCCGTGACCGACATCGACGTGCTCATGGACTGCCTCACCGCCGGGCTCGACGAGGTGCTCGCCCTGGCGGCGCCGGACTGACCCGGCCCGGACCCAGTTCCGGGTCCGCGTCGCTCAGCGGCCGGAGCTGGAGAAGTGCTGCAGGTCGGTGGGCGACGACCAGCGTCCGCCCCATTGCCAGCCCACGGCGTCGAAGGCGGCCACCGCGGGACCTCCGGGGAGGATCATGCCGGGACGCTCCCGGCTGCGGTCGAGGTAGGTGACGCTGCGTGGGTGGCTGGTCCGGCCACGCGCATCGACGTAGGGGTTCTCCAGCGGGTTGAGGTCCACGGCCTGGCCGAAGGAGTGCTGGGAGTACTCCCCGGGCGAACCGACGCGGGGGCGGCAGTTGAACGCCGAGGTGTTGTCGTCCTCGATCGAGGCGTAGTCGTCCCCGCGGTACGCCTCGATCGGGCGCATCCGCCGGATCGGGAAGCCGGCGGCGAAGAGCCGTTCGAAGGCGCCGTGGACGGCGGGAACGGCATCCTTGTGAACGACGAGACGCCCGGTGGCGACCTTGCGGTCGAAGCCCCAATGACTCATGGTGACCAGGCGCAGGTCGGCCAGGGGCACCGGGCAACCGGGCCGCCAGGAGACACCCGACATCCCCGCCTGCTCGACGGCGAGCAGTTCTCGCGATTCGAAGGCGAACGGCGGCGACGCCGGCGGGGGCGACGCAGGCCAAGGGCCAGGTCGCGTCGAGGGCGCCGGCCCGGCCGTGCGGGACGGACCCACAGCCGCCGAGGTGATGCCGGGGGCGGTGCCGGCCGTCGGGGTCGGCGGCGGTGCAGTCGACGTGTCGGGCGTGCTGCTCCACCCGGGCGGCGCGGACGGTGCGGCGGTGCGGCTCGAGCCGTCCACGGACGGGTCGCCGGCACCCGCGCATCCGGTCGGGAAGGTCCCCACGAGCACCATCAACACCGCGGCGACGGCGGCTCGGGTGGGCCGGCCCCGGACCGGGGGCCGGGCGGCGGTCAGCACGGCGTGGTGATCGTCGTCGGGCTGATGCCAGGCCCACTGATGAACACGTTCGCGACGAACCCGCCGGTGTTGGTTCGGCTCCACACCCGGCTGCTCAGGCCCAGGACCGATGAGCGGACGGCTTCCCCCTCGACCTGACAGACGACCGCGAGGGTGCTGCCCTCGGTCCATCGACGCACCGCGGCACTCGACGCGCTCGGCGCCACCCGCTCGGTGAGGAAGCAGTCCGACGTGCCGCTCGCGCCGCAGGTGCGAGCGACGGTGACCCCGACAGAGGCCGGCACCGGGGCCGGGGTCGGGGCAGGGGTCGAGGCAGGGGGCGGCGAGGGCTGGCTCACCGGCGTCGTCGGAGGCTGGGTGAGCGTGGCCGGACGGGGCGGCAGGGCGACGCTCGACCCGGCAGTCGGTGGGGCGACGGCGGCGCCCGAGGGGGCCGGCCCGCCCGCGATGGGCTGGGTGGACCCGCTTCCCTTCGCGGGGGTCACGTCCTGGGACGAGCCGGAGCGCAGCGCCAGTGCTCCTGCGGCCAGGGCGCCCAGCAGGACGATCGCGCCGACCGCGAGGGGCAGTCGTGACCGCCTGGGCAGGGGCGGGGACGAGTAGCCGACCGGGCCGTACTGTGCGGCTGGCGCGGGGACGATGGGACGCAGGACTGTCGGCGCCCCGACGGTCGGTGCCGGCATGCTGGTGGGCACGGGCCCAGCCGGGCGCACCACGGTAGCCTCTGCCTCGGACACGTCGAGGGGGGTCAGCGGCCAGCCGCAGGCGGCTTCGGCCGCCTGCCAGGCCCGGCCCAACTCCACGGCCGTCTGGTAGCGGTGTTGTGGGGCCTTGGCGGTGGCCCGCTCGATGACCTGAGCGACCGGATCGGGCACGCCTGCGACGCGCAGGTCGGGCAGCGGCGCGCTCGTCACCCGCCGGACGAATTCGGTGACCGAGTCGTGGCCCGGCACCGAGAAGGGCGCGGATCCCTGGATCAACGCGAACACCGTGGCCGCCAGCGAGTAGACGTCGGCGGTCCTCGCGCCCGGCGCCCCGTCGAGCCGCTCCGGTGCACTGAAGGCCAGGGTGACCCCCACTGCGGCGGTGGTATCGCTGCCCGCCAGTTGGGCGATGCCGAAGTCGGCCAACAAGGGTTGGCCGAGGTCGTTCACGAGGATGTTGTGGGGCTTGACGTCCAGGTGCAGCACACCCGCGGTGTGCGCTGCGTGCAGAGCCCCGGCCATGAGGACCCCGATCCGGACGGCGGTCCGAGGGTCGAGCGGACCGCTGCGCTGCACCTGCGACCACAGCGAGCCGCGGCCGACATACTGCATGACGAGGTAGGGGTGCCGGTTGGCCGTCACCCCCGCCTCGTGCACGGCGACGATATTGGGGTGGTCGGCCACGGCGCCGATGGCCCGGCACTCCCGAGCGAACCGGCGCGCCACCGTATCGTCGACCGCCTCGTGGAGGACTTTGACCGCCACAGTGCGCCCCATGGCCGGCTGTTCACACCGATAGACGGTGGCGGTCCCGCCGGTCCCGATCGGGGTCGGCGCAGCGAGCCCGCTGATGCCCAGGTCCCACGGGAGACTCATCGCGCCAGTCGATTCCGCCGGATGTTGGGGTCAGTTGCCGACCCGGAAGCGGGCGAAGGCGGTGGCCTGCGCGCCGGCCTCCTTGAGCACCTGCGTGACGGTCTTCTTCTGGTCCTTGGCGAAGGCCTGGTCGAGCAGGACGTTCTCCTTGAAGAAACCGTTGACCCGGCCCTCGATGATCTTGGGCAACGCGGCCTCGGGCTTGCCCTCCTCGCGGGCGGTGGCCTCGGCCAGGCGCCGCTCGTTGGCCACCGTGTCGGCCGGCACGTCCTCGCGGGACAGCACCGTCGGCGAGAACGCGGCGATGTGCATCGCGACGTCGTGGGCGACGGTGTCGTCGCCGCCGCTGGTGGCCAGCAGCACGCCGATCTGCGGGGGCAGGTCCTTGTTCGTGCGGTGCAGGTAGGCCGTGACGTGCTCGCCGCTGACCTGGGCGACCCGGCGCACGACGATCCGCTCGCCAGTGGCCGCGTTGCCCTCTTCGAGCAGGGCCTGGACGGTGCGCCCGTCGGGCAGCGTGCTGGCCACGAGCGCGTCGGCGTCGGTGGCGCCGGTGGCGACGGCCTGGGCCAGCACCTGCTCGGCGAGGGCGACGAAGCGCTCGCCCTTGGCGACGAAGTCGGTCTCGCAGTTGACCTCGACGAGGGTGCCCTTGCCGCCGTCGGCCGCGGCCGCGACCAGGCCGTTGGAGGTGGAGCGGCCCTCGCGCTTGGTCACGCCCTTGAGGCCCTTGATCCGCAGGATCTCGGCGGCCTTGGCCATGTCGCCGTCGGCCTCTTCGAGAGCCTTCTTGACGTCGAGCATGCCGGCGGCGGTCTGCTCACGCAGCGCCTTGATGTCTGCGGCGGTGAAGTTCGCCATCTCTACTCTTTCGTTCGCGTGGGGGTGTCAGGTCGGTGCGGCTTGGGTGCGCGCGCGGCGTGGGTGCGAGCGCGGCTTGCGAGCTCAGGCCTGGTCGGCGTTGGCGTCCGACCCTGCCGACTCTGCCGACTCGGCGGGCTCCTCGGACGCTGCCTCGGCCTCGGGTGCCTCGGTCTCGGAGACGGCTGTCTCAGCTGTCTCGACCTCAGCTGCCTCGACCTCGGGTGACTCTGCTTCGGCTGGGGCTTCGGCTGCCTCGGCCTCGGGTGCGTCGGTGGGAGCAGCGGCGTCGGCGGAAGCCTGGGCGGCCTCGGCCTCGGCATACAGCTCGCGCTCCCACTCGGCCAGCGGCTCCTCCGCAGCCACGCCGCCCTCGGCCTCACCGGAGCGGGCCTGCGAGCGGGAGATCAGGCCGTCGGCGACGGCGTCGGCGATGACCCGGGTCAGCAGGGTGACCGAGCGGATCGCGTCGTCGTTGCCGGGGATCTTGTAGTCGACCTCGTCGGGGTCGCAGTTGGTGTCGAGGATGGCGATGACCGGCAGGCCGAGCTTGCGGGCCTCGTCGACGGCCAAGTGCTCCTTCTTCGTGTCGACGACCCAGATGGCGCTGGGCACCCGGCTCATCGTGCGGATGCCGCCGAGGGTCTTCTCCAGCTTGTCCAGCTCGCGCTTGAGGATGAGCAGTTCCTTCTTCGTGTGACCGGAACCGGCCACGTCGTCGAAGTCGATCTCCTCGAGCTCCTTGAGCCGTTGCAGCCGCTTGGAGATCGTCGTGAAGTTGGTGAGCATGCCGCCCAGCCACCGGTGGTTGACGTAGGGCATCCCGACCCGGGTGGCCTGCTCGGCGACCGGCTCCTGGGCCTGCTTCTTGGTGCCGACGAACAGGATCGTGCCGCCGTGCGCGACGGTCTCGCGGACGAACTCGTAGGCGTTGTTGATGTAGGTCAACGACTGCTGCAGGTCGATGATGTAGATGCCGTTGCGCTCGGTCATGATGAAGCGCTTCATCTTCGGGTTCCACCGGCGGGTCTGGTGCCCGAAGTGGACGCCGCTCTCCAGGAGCTGGCGCAGGGTGACGACGGCCATGCCGTGTCCTTCCGTGTGTCGTTGTCAGTTACGTCGGTATGCCGGGTGCGCACGCGGGTGCCTGCGCGGCCTACCTGCCTGGCGCCCTGGCCTGTCCCGCCGGGGTGCCGCGGGGCGGCATACCGGACTGCTGTGACGGGCCTCCGGCGGTGCGGCGGGTGCCGCGGTGCCGGCGAGGGGCGCGCGAAATGGTGGTGCTGATGCTGCTGATCGGCCCGGAGGCCATCGGTCATCATACGGCTCGCCGCAGACCTGCCGACAATCTGTGTGCACACTCGGCCGCTTGACCCCACTCCATCAGTGGTGTCTAATCATTAGTCGTGACTAATGCTGGCGTCGCCTTCGACGCACTCGGTGACCCCACCCGGCGCCGCGTGCTCGAGCTGCTGCACACCCGTGAGCGCACCGTGCGGGAGTTGACCGACGCGCTGCCGGTGACCCAGTCCGCCGTGTCGCAACACCTGCGCGTGCTGCGCGAGGCCGGCCTCGTCGAGGCCCGGGCCGCGGGCACCCGCCGGATCTATCGCGTCGATCTCGACGGCCTCGCCCCGGTGCGGGCCTACCTCGACATGTTCTGGGACGACGTGCTCGGGGCGTTCGCGGCCTATGCGACCGAGCGCACCGCCCAACCCCGCCCCGTGCCGCCGACCACCGAGGAGCCCCGATGAGCCCGACTGCACCGACCGCAGCGACCGCAGCGACCGCACCGACCGCACCGATCCTGCGCGCCGCGCACGTGCCGTGCCGGCCGGAGCGGGCCTTCGCGCTCTTCACCGACGACCTCGGGGCGTGGTGGCCGCTGGTCGACCACGGGCTCTACGGCCAGGACGCCGTCGAGCTCGGCATCGTCGAGGGCCGGCTCGTCGAGCGAGCCGCGGACGGCCGCGCCTGCGTCTGGGGCGAGGTCCGGGTCTGGGAGCCGCCCAGTCGCCTGGTCATCACCTGGCACCCGGGGCGAGACGCGGCCGAGGCGAGCGAGGTGCAGGTGCGCTTCATCGCCGACGCCGACGGCACCCGCGTGGAGCTCACCCACCAGGGCTGGGAGCGCTTCGGGGTCGATGCCGTGGCCCGGCGCCGCGTCTACACCCGACCCGATGCGTGGGGTCATGTGCTCGACCACTTCTGCGACGTCGCAGAGTCGGCCCTCGCGGCCGACCTGGAGGCGTCGCTGCAAGCGCTTGACGCGGCGGCCGAGGAGTTCTTCGCCGAGGCGCAGCGTGGCGGGTTCGGGCCTCCCCCGCCGGGTGAATGGGACGCGCTGTCCGTCGTCGCGCATGTGGCGCTGAGCGACCAGACCCTCGCCGCGGTCTCCCGTGCCCTCGTGCACGGGCTCGACCCGACGATGGACAACACCTGGTGCCAGCAGCCCGACGTGCTCGCGGCGACGATCGCCCGTCACGACGGCGATCTGGGCCGGCTCGTCGGCTGGGCTCGCGACCAGGCCCGGATCGCCCGACTCAGTGCCGCCCGGCTCGACCCAGGGCAACGCGAGACCCTCGTGCCCTGCCGCCTGCTGCACGACGGGCAGGTCGTCGTCGACGAGCCACGCCCGTGGGGGGCGTTGGCGATCATCGGGCAGACGGTGCTGCACCTGCCGGCCCACACCGGTCAACTGCGCGACCTGCGGGCTAGCTGAGCGAGACCCCGACCGCCTTGCCGGTGACCGTGACGAGGTCACCCACCCGCACCTCGGCTGCCACGACGACGCTGCGCCGACCGACCTCCAGCGGCCAGGCGACGAGCGCCAGGGTCGCGTCGATCGGGGTGGGGGCGAGATACTCGATCTCGAGTTTTGCTGTGACACAACGCAGCTGAGGTTGCGACCCGAGCTCGCGGCCCTGCGCGGCATACAGGGCTGCGGCACCGGTGCCGATCGCGTGACAGTCCACGATCGAGGCGAGCAGCCCGCCGTAGACGACCCCTTTGATGGCCGTGTGAAAGGGCTTGGGCTGGAAGGTGGCCCGGCCGTGGGTGCCATCCCAGTAGGTGCGGATGTGCATGCCCTCGGCATTGAGCCGGCCACAGCCGTAACACACGGCAAGGTCGTCGGGGTAGAAGTCCTGGATCGCCGGGCTGGGCTGCCCGGCGTCCGCTGTCTGGTCCGCCATGGGCTCAACCTATGTGCCGGGTCAGCGGATGGTGAAGGCCAGTCCGTCGATCCGGGCGCGCAGCTCGCCATCCCGGGCGATCCGTTCGCCCACCCGGGTGGCCAGCAGCTCGACGTCGGCCGAGGCCAGCCCCGCCGCGAGGTTGAGGGTCACCCGCAACACCCCACTGGCCGGCGGCGCACCGTCACCGAGGGCGTGGCCGAGCACCTGCGGCTCGTCCGCCACCGCGGCCGCGATGCCGGCGGCCACGACCGGGTCCTGGTGGGCGGGCAACCACTCTCGGACCATGGCCAACGCCCACACCATGCTCGGCCGCAGCACGACGGCATGGTCGGCGCCGAGGTCGATGATCATGGTGTCGCACTCGTCCTGGATCGCGGCCTGCGCGGCCGCGGCGGCCGTGATCGGTTGCGGGCGGGCGTCGGACTGCCAGGCCGTGAGCGTCGAAACCCCACTGAAGACCGGCAGTGCCCGGCGCCCGTCGGGAGCGGTGAGGGTCGGGGTCGCCATCTCGGCGCGCCCCTCCACCCGCAGCCCGCCGCGCAGCTCGGTGTCCACGGCGACCGCGACGATCGGCACCAGCCACCGCGATCGCGCCACCAACTGCAGCAGCTCGCTCTCGGTGTCGCTGCTCGGGGTGCGCACCACCTGTGCCAACGCGGCCAGCACGGCCGGGTCGGCGCTTCCGTCGTCCGTCGCGTATGCCGCGGGGCTCAGCTCGCGGTCCGCCCACGGCACCCCGTGCGAGTCGGTCGTCCGGCCACCTCCCGGACCGGGCGCCGACCCCGACCCCGACCCGGTCACGGGCGACCGGCGACGTCGAGCGCCTCGGGCAGGGTGATCGAGCCCCGGTAGAGGGCCGAGCCGATGATGGCCCCCTCGACCCCACGCGGCACGAGCCCGCGGATCGCCTCGACGTCCGCGAGTGTCGTCACCCCTCCGGAGGCGATGACCGGTCGATCGGTGCGCTCGCAGAATTGTTGCAGCAGAGCGAGATTCGGGCCGGCCAGCATGCCGTCCTTGGCCACGTCGGTGACCACGTAACGGGCGCACCCCTCGGCGTCGAGGCGCGCGAGCGGCTCCCACACGTCACCGCCTTCGGTGGTCCAGCCCCGGGCCGCGAGGGTGCTGCCGCGCACGTCGAGGCCGATGGCGACCCGGTCGCCGTGCTCGGCGATGGCCCGGGCAGTCCATTCCGGGTCCTCCAACGCT
>RRZU010613824.1_pt1 | contig 17163 bp, 15 predicted proteins | sample 2165561 | NCBI WGS metagenome assembly RRZU01 (sample SAMN10456909, study PRJNA506462) | wastewater metagenome | isolation source: wastewater sludge | place: USA: Moscow, Idaho | reverse complement strand
GGAGCGTCCGGCCGGTCTGCCCGAGCACCTGTCCAAGGGCCAGTTCATCCAGCCCACGGTGTTCGCCAACGTGGACAACCGCATGCGCATCGCCCAGGAAGAGATCTTCGGCCCGGTGGTCTGCCTGATGAAGTTCAAGGACGAGGCGGAAGCCTTGCGCCTGGCCAACGACACCGAATACGGTCTGGCCTCCTACATCTGGACCCAGGACATCGGCAAGGCACACCGTCTGGCCCGTGGCATCGAGGCCGGCATGGTGTTCATCAACAGCCAGAACGTTCGCGACCTGCGTCAGCCGTTCGGCGGCATGAAGAGCTCGGGCACCGGACGCGAAGGCGGCCACTACAGCTTCGAGGTCTTCACCGAAGTGAAGAACGTCTGCATCTCCATGGGCAGCCACCACATCCCGCGCTGGGGGCTGTAACCGATAAGGCCCCTTCCGCGCCGCGGAAGGGGCCAAAGCCGGGAATCGCCGGGCGTGCGCAGACAATCACAAGATCACCCAGGCCCGCCGCGGCCTTGAACGGAGAATCACCATGGGCAAACTCGCACTGGCTGCCAAAATCACTCACGTCCCGTCCATGTACCTGAGCGAGCTACCTGGCCCGCGCCAGGGTTTCCGCCAGGAAGCCATCGACGGCCACATCGAGATCGGCCGCCGCTGCCGCGAACTGGGCGTGGACACCATCGTGGTGTTCGACACCCACTGGCTGGTCAACGCCGGCTACCACGTCAACTGCGCGCCGCACTTCAAGGGCCTGTACACCAGCAACGAGCTGCCGCACTTCATCAGCAACATGGAGTACGAGTTCCCGGGCAACCCGGAGCTGGGCCGCCTGCTGGCCGAGGAAGCCAACCGTCTGGGCGTGGAGACCATGGCCCACGACGCCACCACCCTCGGCCCGGAGTACGGCACCCTGGTGCCGATGCGCTACATGAACACCGACCAGCGCTTCAAGGTGATCTCGGTGTCGGCGCTGTGCACCTCCCACTACCTGGCCGACAGCGCGCGCCTGGGCTGGGCCATGCGCAAGGCCGTGGAAGAGCACTACGACGGCACCGTGGCCTTCCTCGCCAGCGGCTCGCTGTCGCACCGCTTCGCCCAGAACGGCACCGCGCCGGACTTCGCCACCAAGGTGTGGAGCCCGTTCCTCGAAGACCTCGACCACCGCGTGGTGCAGATGTGGGAGCAGGGCGAGTGGGAAACCTTCTGCGCCATGCTGCCGGAGTACGCGGTCAAGGGTCACGGCGAAGGCTTCATGCACGACACCGCGATGCTGCTCGGCGCCCTCGGCTGGTCCAAGTACGACGGCAAGGCCGAAGTGGTCACCCCGTACTTCGGCTCCTCCGGCACCGGCCAGATCAACGCCATCTTCCCGGTCACCCCGCAGGACGGCTCGACCATCCCGGCGGCGCAGGCCTCCAACCCGGATTTCATCGCCGCCAGCCGCCTGTAAGGAACGCACCATGCCCCATCTGGTTCTCTACTACAGCCCCGACATCGAGCGCGACGTCGACGTCGCCGGCCTGTGCCGCGAACTGGCCGACTGCATGCTCGAACAGCGCGACGAGCAGGGCCGTGCGGTGTTCCCCACCGGCGGCACCCGCGTGCTGGCCTACCCGGCCGCGCACGCGGCGATCGCCGACGGCAAGGGCGACTACGGCTTCTTCTACGCCAACCTGCGCATGGGCAACGGGCGCAGCGCGGCGGTGCACCAGCAGGTCGGCGACAGCCTGCTGGCGGTGCTGCGCGCACGCCTCGACGGCCTGCTGGCCCAGCGCCCGGTCGGCGTGACCCTGCAGATCGACGAAAGCCGCAACCAGGTCTTCGACGCCAAGCACAGCAGCCTGCACCCCCTGTTCACCAAGAATTCCTGAGGTTTCCATGTTTGACGCCCAACTGATCCAGCAAGCCGCCGAGCGCCTCGACGTCGCCGAGCGCACCGGCGAGCAGATCCGCCAGTTCTCCCTGGAGAACCCGGACATGACCATCGCCGACGCCTACGCCATCCAGCGCGCCTGGGTCGAGAAGAAGATCGCCGGCGGCCGCAAGATGATCGGCCACAAGATCGGCCTGACCTCGCGCGCCATGCAGGTGTCCTCCAACATCACCGAGCCGGACCACGGCGTGCTGCTCGACGACATGCAGTTCGAGGAAGGCTCGGACATCCCGATGAGCCGCTTCATCGTGCCGCGCGTGGAAGTCGAGCTGGCGTTCATCCTCGGCAAGCCGCTGAAGGGCCCGAACTGCACCATCTTCGACGTGCTGGACGCCACCGAGTACGTGATCCCGGCGCTGGAGATCATCGACGCGCGCATCCACAACGTCGACCCGGAAACCGGCATCACCCGCAAGGTGTTCGACACCATCTCCGACAACGCCGCCAACGCCGGCATCGTCCTCGGTGGCCGCGCCATCCGCCCGCACGACGTCGACCTGCGCCGCGTGCCGGCGATCCTCTACCGCAACGGCGTGATCGAGGAGTCGGGCGTGTCCGCCGCGGTGCTCAACCACCCGGCCAAGGGCGTGGCCTGGCTGGCCAACAAGCTGGCGCCCTACGGCGTGAGCCTGGAGCCGGGGCAGATCATCCTCGGCGGCTCCTTCACCCGCCCGGTGGCGGCCAAGGCCGGCGACACCTTCCATGTCGACTACGACATGCTCGGCTCGATCTCCTGCCGCTTCGTCTGAGCCCGCGGGCCAGACCTATGCTGTACCTTGGGCAGACGGCCGCAGGCCCTGCCCGCCGCCGGCCGGGCAGCCTGCCCGGCCGGTGACCCAGGCCGCCGCGCCGGTTTTCCTCCATACCGGGAGTCCTACATGCAGTTACCGATCAACACCTTCAAGCAGCGCCTGAAAGCCGAGCAGCAGATCGGCCTGTGGGTCGGCCTGGCCGACCCGTACTGCGCCGAACTGGCCGCCAACGCCGGCTTCGACTGGCTGCTGCTGGACGCCGAACACGCGCCCAACGACCTGCGCGCGCTGCTCGGCCAGCTGCAGGCGGTGGCGGCCTATCCCGGCCATCCCATCGTGCGTCCGCCGATCGGCGATGCGGTGCTGATCAAGCAGCTGCTCGACATCGGCGCGCAGACCCTGCTGGTGCCGATGGTCGAGTCGGCCGAGCAGGCCGCCGAGCTGGTGCGCGCCATGCACTACCCGCCGCAGGGCATCCGCGGCGTCGGCGCCGCCCTGGCGCGTGCCTCGCGCTGGAACAACATCGCCACCTACCTGGCCGAGGCCGACGAGCAGATGTGCCTGCTGGTCCAGGTGGAAAGCCTCAAGGGCCTGGAGAACCTCGACGCCATCGCCGCGGTCGAGGGCGTCGACGGCGTGTTCATCGGTCCGGCCGACCTGTCGGCGGCCATGGGCCATCGTGGCAATCCCGGCCACCCGGAAGTCCAGGCGGCCATCGAGGACGCCATCGCGCGCATCCGCGCTGCCGGCAAGGCTGCCGGCATCCTGTCGGCCGACGAGAAGCTGGCCCGCCGCTACCTGGAACTGGGCTGCGCCTTCGTCGCCGTGGGCGTCGACACCAGCCTGCTGATGCGTTCGCTGAAGACCCTCGCCGCCACCTTCAAGGGTGCGGCTCCGGCGCCGGCCGCTCCCGGCAGCAGCGTCTACTGATTTCCTTTCGAGAGAGTTCGCCATGCAACTGACCGATAGCACCCTGCTGCGCACCCAGGCCTTCATCGACGGCCAGTGGGTCGACGCCGACAACGGCGCCACCTTCGCGGTGACCAACCCGGCCGACCTGTCGCCGATCTGCTCCGTCGCCGCCCTCGGCACCGCCGAAACCGCCCGCGCCGTGGCCGCCGCCGAGGCCGCCCTGCCGGCCTGGCGCTCCAAGACCGCCAAGGAGCGCTCGGCGCTGCTGCGCAAGTGGTTCGAGCTGATGATGGCCAACCAGGAAGACCTGGCCCGCCTGCTCAGCTGGGAACAGGGCAAGCCGCTGGCCGAGAGCCGCGGCGAGATCGCCTACGGCGCCAGCTTCATCGAGTGGTTCGCCGAGGAAGCCAAGCGCGTCTACGGCGACGTGATTCCCCACGACAAGCAGGGCCGCCGCCTGGTGGTGATCAAGCAGCCGATCGGCGTGGTCGCCGCGATCACCCCGTGGAACTTCCCCAATGCGATGATCACCCGCAAGGCCGGCCCGGCGCTGGCCGCCGGCTGCACCATCGTCATCAAGCCGGCCTCGGAAACCCCGCTGTCGGCGCTGGCCCTGGCCGAACTGGCCAGCCGCGCCGGCATCCCGGCCGGCGTGGTCAACGTGGTCACCGGCGACGCCCGCGCCATCGGCGGCGAGCTGACCCGCAACCCGGTGGTGCGCAAGCTGTCCTTCACCGGCTCCACCGGCATCGGCAAGCTGCTGATGGCGCAGTGCGCCGACACCATGAAAAAGGTCAGCATGGAGCTGGGCGGCAACGCGCCGTTCATCGTCTTCGACGACGCCGATCTGGACGCCGCAGTGGCCGGCGCCATGGCCTCCAAGTACCGCAACAGCGGCCAGACCTGCGTCTGCACCAACCGCATCCTGGTCCAGGACGGCGTCTACGACGAGTTCGCCAAGCGTCTGGTGGCCGCGGTCAACGCCCTCAAGGTCGCCCCGGCCCATGAAGCCGGCGCCGAGCAGGGCCCGCTGATCAACGCCAAGGCGGTGCTGAAGATCCAGGAGCACATCGACGATGCGGTGGCCAAGGGCGCCAAGGTGCTGGCCGGCGGCAAGCCCCACGCCCTGGGCGGCAGCTTCTTCGAGCCGACCGTGCTCGGCGAGGTGACCCCGGCGATGCTGGTGGCGCGCGACGAGACCTTCGGCCCGCTGGCGCCGATCTTCCGCTTCAAGACCGAGGCCGAAGCCATCGCCATGGCCAACGACACCGAGTTCGGTCTGGCCTCCTACCTGTACACCCGCGACCTGGGCCGCGCCTGGCGCGTCAGCGAGGCGCTGGAATACGGCATGGTGGGGGTCAACGAGGGTATCATCTCCACCGAGATCGCCCCGTTCGGCGGCATCAAGGAGTCCGGTACCGGCCGCGAAGGTTCGAAGTACGGCATCGACGACTACCTGGAACTGAAGTACATGTGTCTGGGCATCGGCAGCTGAATGCCGCTTCCCCGGCTGTGTTAAAACATGACGCCACCCCGACCGGGGTGGCGTCGTGCGTTTTCGTAGAGATGAAAGCCCAATCCATGCACAAGCCCGAACCCTCCCTGACCCTGGCCCTGCTGCAGGCCCGCGAAGCGGCGATGAGCTTCTTCCGCCCGCTGCTCAACCAGTACGAGCTGACCGAGCAGCAGTGGCGGGTCATCCGCATCCTCAGCCAGCACCCCAACGACGAGCTGGAGAGCCACCAGCTGGCGGAAATGGCCTGCATCCTGCGCCCGAGCATGACCGGCGTGCTGATGCGTCTGGAGCGCGACGGTCTGGTGCGCCGCTGGAAGCCGGCCAGCGACCAGCGCCGCCTGTGCGTCAGCCTGACCCGCAAGGGCGCCGAGCTGTTCGAGGAAATGAGCGACGAGATGGCCCGCCAGTACAAGGAAATCCAGCGCCAGTTCGGCCCGGACAACTTCCAGACCCTGATGCGCCTGCTGCTCGAACTGGCCAAGGTCGAACCCGGCGCGCCGTCCGGGCGCAAGAGCGCCTGAGCCGCGATCACCGACAGACAACCCTTCGCGAGGTATCCGATGCTGCGCAACCAGCCGTCCCTGTCCCTGGATCTGGCCCTGCTGGCGATGCCGGCGGTGCTGGCCGAGGCCCGCGCGCTGGGCGTGCGGGTCAGCGTGTCGATGGTCGACGCCGCCGGCCAGCTGCTGCACCTGGCGCACATGGACGGCGCGCCGGCGCTGAGCCGCGACATCGCCCTCGACAAGGCCTACACCGCGGCCAGCTTCGGCCTGTCCACCGGCCAGTGGGAAGCCCGTCTGGCCCAGGCCCCGGCCAGTGTGCGCGAGGGCCTGGCCCTGCGTCCGCGCATGGTGCTGTTCGGCGGCGGCGAGCCGGTGCAGGTGGATGGCGCCACGGTCGGCGCGATCGGCGTTTCCGGCGCCTCGGCGGCCCAGGACGAGCAGTGCGCGCGCGCCGGGGTGGCGGCGATCCTCGCCGCGCTGCGGCCATAATTCCGCGTCGATCCGCCGGCGCTGCCGCTGTCCGCTGGCGGATCGCGGCGCGAGCTTCCCGCCCTGCCGCTAGGGCGCTTCGCCCTGTGGGGTCACCCGCAGCACTTCCTCCACGCTGGTCAGCCCGGCGGCGATCTTCTGCGCGCCCGACAGGCGCAGGCTGCGCATGCCTTCGCGCAGCGCCTGGCGGCGCAGCGCGGCGAGGTCGGTGTCGGCCTGGATCAGCGCCTTCAGCGACTCGCTCAGCGGCAGCACCTCGTAGACCCCGGCGCGGCCGCGATAGCCGGTGCCGCGGCATTCGTCGCAGCCGACCGCGTGCATCGCGTGCTCCGGCAGCGGCGCGCTCCACGGCCGGGTCAGCGCCTGCCAGGTGTCGGCATCCAGGGCGGCCGGCGCCTTGCAGTGCGGGCAGAGGGTGCGCACCAGGCGCTGGGCCATCACGCCGAGCAGGGTGGCCTTGAGCAGGTAGTGGGGCACGCCCAGCTCCAACAGCCGGGCGATGGCGCCGGGGGCGTCGTTGGTGTGCAGGGTGGAGAGCACCAGGTGGCCGGTCAGCGCCGCCTGGATGGCCATCTCGGCGGTCTCCAGGTCGCGGATCTCGCCGACCATGATGATGTCCGGGTCCTGGCGCATCAGCGCGCGCAGGCCGCCGGCGAAGGTCAGCTCGATGTGGTGCTGCACCTGCATCTGGTTGAACGCCGGCTCGATCATCTCGATCGGGTCCTCGATGGTGCAGACGTTGACCGCCTCGCCGGCCAGCTGCTTGAGGGTGGTGTACAGGGTGGTGGTCTTGCCCGAGCCGGTGGGCCCGGTGACCAGCACGATGCCGTGGGGCTGGCCGGTCATCGCCTGCCAGCGGCGCAGGTCGTCGGCGGCGAAGCCGAGCCGCTCGAAGCTCTGCAGCAGCACCTCGGGGTCGAAGATGCGCATCACCAGTTTCTCGCCGAAGGCAGTGGGCAGGGTCGACAGACGCAGCTCGATCTCGCTGCCCTCCGGGGTGCGGGTCTTGACCCGGCCGTCCTGCGGCTTGCGCTTTTCCGCCACGTTCATGCGGCCGAGGGACTTGAGGCGGCTTATCACCGCCATGCCGACCGGCGGCGGAAACTGGTAGACGTTGTGCAGCACCCCGTCGATGCGAAAGCGCACCGTGGCCTGCTCGCGGCGCGGTTCGATGTGGATGTCGCTGGCGCGCTGCTGGAAGGCGTAGTGGAACAGCCAGTCGACGATGGTGACCACATGGGCGTCGTTGGCATCGGCGCTGCCGTCCTGGGCGCCGAGGTCGAGCAGCTGCTCGAAGTTGCCGCTGCCCGGCGTCTTCGCCCCGCCGCCCGATGCGCCGCTGACCGAGCGCGCCAGCCGGTGGAACTCGGCGATGAAGCGCCGGATCTCGGCGGGATTGGCCACCACGCGGCGGATCGGCCGGCGCAGCACCTGGGCCAGGTCGGCCTCCCAGCCGCGCACGAAGGGCTGCGCGCTGGCCACCGTCAGGCCCTGCTCGTCGAGCGCCACGGCGAGGATGCCGTGGCGCTGGGCGAAGGCGTGGGACATCAGCGGGGTCAGCGCGGCGGCGTCGATCTTCAACGGGTCGATGCGCAGGTAGGGCTGCCCGGCGAAGGCCGCCAGCCACTGGGTGAGGGCCTCCAGGTCGAGGGGCTGGCCGGGGCGGGCGCGGTCGTCGAGCTGCTGGGCGGCGATCAGTTCCAGCGGGTGCTGGGCGGCGTCCCGGCTGTGGCGCAGGGCCAGGCAGCGCTCGGCGTCGGCGTCGTGCAGACGGCCCTCGGCAACCAGAGCGCGGAGCAGTTCGCGCAGGTCGAGCGGGCGGTCGCGGTGGGGCGGGGTGAAGGCGGTCATGGGGCGTTCCCGGCGAGCGGAGCAGGGCGCCAGAATGCCGGGAAGCGCGCCGTCTGTCGGCGGGGTGGATCAAGTTTCGGCGTGCCACCCGGGCCGGATGCGGAGTGCCCGGGCCTGCGCCCCCACGCCGGAGCGTGGGGGCGCAGTGAGGTCGGTGGCGCGCTTACTTCAGAGCCTTCCAGCCCTTGAGCATCCACACCCGCTGCACCTGCTCGGCGCGCTCCTGCAGCACGCTGTCGTCGGCGCTCTGCAGCGCCAGGTCGAGCAGCTTGCTCAGCTCGCCGTACAGGCGGTCGGCCTCGGGGATTTCCAGCACGCCGCGGGCCAGGCGCAGCCAGACCAGCATGCGCTCCAGGCGCGGCAGCTGCTCGGGCAGGTCGTAGGGCTGGCGCTGGTAGCGCTCCAGCGGCAGGGCGGCGATCTCCTCGTTGAGCAGGCGCGGCAGCCAGCGCTCGATGGCCGCGGCGCCGGCGCGTTCGCCGCGGCTGTTGCGCTGCTCGGTCCAGCCGCGGGTCAGCAGCCAGCGCGAGGTGCGCAGGGAGAACAGGCCCCAGCGGGTATCCGTCAGCTCGGCGGCGAACTGCGCCGGCGCGGCCTGGCGCGCGGCGTCGTCGTGCTGCCCGGCCAGCAGGCGCGGGCGCCAGTCGCCGAGCAGGGCGTCGAGGGCCTCGCGCAGCTCGCGCGAGCTGGCGCGCGGCGCGGCCTGACCGAGGCTGCCGAGCAGGGCGCGCAGGTCGATGAGCTGTTGCAGCCACTGTTCGAGCAGCTTCCAGTGGCCGTTGAAGCGGTACTGCTCGGCGAGGCGCTGGCTGTTGCCGAGCAGCTGCCAGGCCAGCGCGGCGAAGGTGTCGTCCAGACTCATGCCGGCGCTCAGCACCGGCTCCGGCAGGCCGACGCTGTAGCTGTTCGGGTCGAACAGGCGGTAGCCGCGTTCGGCCTTGCTGATGTCGCAGGGCATCAGCGCCAGGGTCGAGGCCAGCTCGATGGCCAGCTCCAGCAGCGCGGCGGGCTCGCCCTCGCGCAGCTCCAGCTCCAGCTCGCAGATTTCCTCCTCCTGCTGGCCGGCGATCACCTTGCCCATGTCCAGCGCTGCCTCGATCACCACCTTGGCCTTGCCGCGGCCCCAGGCGATCTCGGCCTTGTCGCGGGCGAAGTCGGTGGTGAACAGCGGCTTGAGGGTCTTCTTGTCGAGCCCGGCCAGTTCGGCCGGCCAGCATTCGTCGGTCAGTTTTTTCAGGTCCAGCTTGGCCTTGTCCAGGTACCAGTCCCACTCGTTGCGCTCGGACAGCCCGGCGACGCTCTGCCCGCGGCTCTTCAGGGTCTGGATGTACTGCTCGCCGTCGCGGCGCAGGCGCAGGGCGACACGGGCGCGGGCCAGGTCGCGCTCGGCGGTGTCGTAGTACTGGTTGAGCAGCTCGCAGTGTTGCCAGCCGCTCTTGTTGCGCTTCTTCAGCAGCGGGTGCTCGCGCAGGGCGGCGAGGGTGGCGCGGCTGGCGCGCAGCTTGATTTCGGTTTCTTTGACCATGACTGGCGAGACCTGACCCTTGTCAATCGAGTATTACGGGAAGATGAATGCGTGCTGGTGCGTCCAGCGGGGGCAGATTTATAATCGGTGCTCCTTTCAACAGGGTTTTACCCCATGCCGATCAATCCCTTCGTCAGCCTGTTCGGGCGCTCGCCCATCGGGCCGATGCAGCAGCACATTGCCAAGGCACACGAATGTGCTGCGAATCTCCTGCCGTTCTTCCAGGCCATCATCGCCGAGGACTGGCAGCGGGTGGAGCAGATTCAGCAGGAGATGTCGCGACTGGAGCAGGAAGCCGACAAGCTCAAGAAGAGCGTGCGCATTCACCTGCCGAAAAGCCTGTTCCTGCCGGTGCCGCGCTCGGATCTGCTGGAGCTGCTGAGTGTACAGGACAAAGTCGCCAACCGTGCCAAGGACATCGCCGGCCTGATGCTGGGCCGCCAGATGTGCATCCCGCCGTCGCTGCAGCCGCTGATGCTGGCTTATGTGCAGCGCACCGTGGACGCCAGCGCCCAGGCGCTGAAGGCGATGAACGAACTCGACGAACTGCTCGAAACCGGCTTCGGCGGCCGCGAGGTCACCCTGGTGGAGAACATGGTCGAGGAGCTGGAAATCATCGAGCGCGACACCGACCGCATCCAGGTCGAGGTGCGTCGTACCCTGTTCAAGCTGGAGAAGGATCTGCCGCCAGTGGACGTGATGTTCCTCTACCAGATCATCGAGTGGATCGGTGACGTAGCGGATCGTGCCGAACGAGTCGGCAACCGTCTGGAGCAACTGCTGGCGCGCTGAGTGCCGGCATTTCGTCTGGGATCAACGAGAAACCTTCTATGTCTCTTATTACGGATTACGGCCTCGTACTCCTCGTACTCGCCTGCCTGTTCGGCTTCTTCATGGCCTGGGGTGTGGGCGCCAACGACGTGGCCAACGCCATGGGCACCTCGGTCGGCTCGCGCGCGCTGACCATCAAGCAGGCGATCCTGATCGCCATGGTCTTCGAGTTCTGCGGCGCCTACCTGGCCGGCGGCGAAGTGACCGAGACCATCAAGAACGGCATCGTCGACGCCGAGGTCATCTCCCCCGACCTGATGGTGCTGGGCATGATGTCGGCGCTGCTGGCGGCCGGCACCTGGCTGATGGTGGCCACCGCCAAGGGCTGGCCGGTATCCACCACCCACTCGATCATCGGTGCGGTGATCGGCTTCGCCGCGGTCGGCGTATCCATGGACGCCGTGCACTGGGACGCCATCGGCCCGATCGTCGCCAGCTGGGTGATCACCCCGTTCCTCTCCGGCCTGGTCGCCTTCGGCCTGTTCATGAGCGTGCAGAAGCTGATCATCGACACCGACGAGCCGTTCCGCAACGCCAAGCGCTTCGTGCCGCTGTACATGTTCCTCACCGGCTTCATGGTCGCGCTGATGACCGTGACCAAGGGCCTCAAGCACGTCGGCCTGCACCTCTCCAGCGGCCAGGGCATCCTCCTGGCGGTCGGCATCGGCGTGCTGGTGATGCTGCTGGGTATCGCCATCCTCAGTCGCATCCAGGTGGATACCGAGGCGGACAAGACCTTCCACTACGCCAGCGTGGAGAAGGTGTTCGCCGTGCTGATGGTGTTCACCGCCTGCTCGATGGCCTTCGCCCACGGCGCCAACGACGTGGCCAACGCGGTCGGCCCGCTGGCCGGCATCGTCGGGGTGATCGAATCCGGCGGCGCCGCGGATATCGCCGCCAAGTCGGCGGTGCCGGGCTGGGTGCTGCTGCTCGGCGCCATCGGCATCGTCATCGGCCTGGCCACCTACGGCTACAAGGTGATCGCCACCATCGGCAAGGAAATCACCGAACTGACCCCCAGCCGCGGCTTCGCCGCCGAGCTGGCCACCGCCTCCACCGTGGTCGGCGCTTCGGCCATCGGCCTGCCGGTATCCACCACCCACACCCTGGTCGGCGCGGTGCTGGGCATCGGCCTGGCGCGCGGCATCGGCGCGCTGAACCTCGGCGTGATCGGACGGATCTTCATGTCCTGGGTGGTCACCCTGCCGGCCGGCGCGATCCTGGCGATCATCTTCTTCACCATCCTCCAGGCGATCTTCGTCTGAGCTGGCCGCCGCGCCTGTTTCGGCAGGCGCGGCGGTTTCCCCCTCGCCCCGCGCGGCCTATCATGCACGGCACTTCCTGCGGAGTGCCGTCATGCCCATCCCCAGTCTCAAACAGCAGTTCGCCGAACTGATCGCCCTGCCGTCGGTCAGCTGCACCCAGCCGGCGCTGGACCTGCCCAACCGTCCGCTGACCGAGCGTCTGGCCAGCTGGCTCGACACCCTCGGCTTCGCCTGTGAGATCCAGGACATCGCCCCCGGCAAGGCCAACCTGCTGGCCAGCTACGGCTCCGGCCCCGGCGGTCTGGTGCTGGCCGGGCACAGCGACACCGTGCCCTTCGACCCCGCCCTGTGGCAGAGCGACCCACTGGTCCTGCGCGAGGCCGACGACCGCTGGTACGGCCTGGGCGTGTGCGACATGAAGGGGTTCTTCCCGCTGATCATCGAGGCGGTGCAGCCGCTGCTCGACCGGCCGTTCCGCCAGCCGCTGCTGATCCTCGCCACCTGTGACGAGGAAAGCTCGATGAGCGGTGCCCGCGCGCTGGCCGAAGCCGGCCGTCCGCTGGGCCGCGCCGCGGTGATCGGCGAGCCGACCGGCCTCAAGCCGATCCGTCTGCACAAGGGGGTGATGATGGAACGCATCGACATCCTCGGGCAGAGCGGCCACTCCTCCGATCCGACGCTCGGGCGCAGCGCCCTGGAAGCCATGCACGCGGCGATCGGCGAGCTGCTCGCCCTGCGCGGCCAGTGGCAGCAGGAGTTCAACAACCCGCTGTTCAACGTGCCGCAGCCGACCCTCAACCTCGGCTGCATCCACGGCGGCGACAACCCCAACCGCATCTGCGGCCAGTGCGCCCTGGAGTTCGACCTGCGCCCGCTGCCGGGCATGGACCCCGAGCAGCTGCGCGCGGCGATCCGTTCCAAACTGCAGCCGCTGGCCGAGCAGCGCGGCGTGCGCATCGACTACGGACCGATCTTCCCCGGCGTGCCGCCCTTCGAACAGGCCGCCGACAGCGAACTGGTGCGCCTGGCCGAGCGTCTCACCGGGCGCGCGGCCGAGGCGGTGGCCTTCGGCACCGAGGCGCCCTACCTGCAGCGGCTCGGCTGCGAGACCATCGTCCTCGGCCCCGGCGACATCGCCTGCGCGCACCAGCCGGACGAGTACCTCGACCTTGCGCGCATCGCGCCGACCGTCGAGCTGCTGCGCCAGCTGATCGGCCACTACTGCCTCGATGCCCAGACGACTGCGTAGGGGCGGGCGCCATGCCACCCCGGCACCTTGACGATGCCAGCCGGCGCACGGATCGCCTGCCGGCGCACCGGCACCTTCAGACGAACATCCCATAGGCCACACCCATGCACGACTACGTCAACTGGCTGCGCCACGCCTCGCCCTACATCAACGCCCACCGCGACCGCACCTTCGTGGTCATGCTGCCGGGCGAGGGCGTCGCGCACCCCAACTTCGCCAACATCGTCCACGACCTGGTACTGCTGCACAGCCTCGGCGTGCGCCTGGTGCTGGTGCATGGCTCGCGCCCGCAGATCGAGGCGCGCCTGGCCGCCCGCGGCCTCGCGCCGCGTTTCCACCACGGCCTGCGGGTCACCGACGGGCCGACCCTGGAATGCGTGGTCGAGGCGGTCGGCGGCCTGCGCTTAGGCATCGAGGCTCGCCTGTCGATGGACATGGCCGCCTCGCCGATGCAGGGCGCGCGGCTGCGCGTGGCCGGCGGCAACCTGGTCACCGCGCGGCCGATCGGCGTGGTCGACGGCGTCGACTACCAGCACACCGGCGAGGTGCGGCGCATCGACCGCAAGGGCATCGAGCGCCTGCTCGACGAGCGGCGCATCGTCCTCCTGTCCTCGCTGGGCTACTCGCCGACCGGCGAGATCTTCAACCTGGCCTGCGAGGACGTGGCGATGCGCGCGGCCATCGAACTGGATGCCGAAAAGCTGATCCTGTTCGGCGCCGAGCGCGGCCTGCTCGACGAGCACGGCGCGCTGGTCCGCGAGCTGCGCCCGCCGCAGGTGCCGGCGCACCTGGCGCGCCTCGGCAGCGATTACCAGGGCGAGCTGCTGGATGCCGCCGCGCAGGCCTGCCGCAGCGGCGTACGGCGCAGCCACATCGTCAGCTATGTCGAGGACGGCGCGCTGCTCAACGAGCTGTTCACCCGCGACGGCGCCGGCACCCTGGTGGCCCAGGAGCAGTTCGAGCAGTTGCGCGAGGCAGGCATCGACGACGTCGGCGGCCTGCTGGAGCTGATCCGCCCGCTGGAGGAGCAGGGCATCCTGGTGCGCCGCTCGCGCGAGGTGCTGGAGCGCGAGATCGGCCAGTTCAGCATCGTCGAGCGCGACGGCCTGATCATCGCCTGCGCCGCGCTGTATCCGGTGCCGGATTCGGACTGGGGCGAACTGGCCTGCCTGGCGGTGCATCCGGAGTACCGCCAGGGCGGGCGCGGCGACGAACTGCTCGAACGCATCGAACAGCGCGCCCGCGCCCTGGGCCTGAAGACCCTGTTCGTGCTCACCACGCGCACCGCCCACTGGTTCCAGGAGCGCGGCTTCAAGGCCAGCAGCGTCGAGCGCCTGCCGGCGGCGCGCGCCTCGCTGTACAACTTCCAGCGCCAGTCGAAGGTGTTCGAGAAGCCGTTGTAAGGGCGCGGATACGACAAGGCCCATGCCTTGGCATGGGCCTTGTCGTCTGTGGCGCTGGGCGGGGGAGAAGACTTGCGCAGCGATCTTCTACCGACTGCCCGCACCATTGGCGGCGGACAATCGCTGGCGCGAGTGGTCCGCCCTAGCGGTTCACGCCGGCTCGATGGCCGCCATGTAGCGCTCGACGTAGTCCTCGAAGCTGCCCTGCTGGCTGGCTTCCAGCTCGGCCTGGGCGGCGAGCGAGTCGCGGGCCGCCTGCTCGAAGGCGGCCTGCTCGGCGCTGTCCAGCGGCCGGCTGCGGAACCATTCGGCGTGGCGCTCGGACTGGCGCAGGGCGAAGGCGTGGAAGCTCAGCTGGTCCTCGCGCAGGCTCTGCAGCACCCGCGCCGAGGGCGTCAGGCGGGCGTCTTCGAGCTTGGCGCGCTGGCTGGCCAGGGCCTGTCGGTACAGGTCGTCGCCGTGAGCGGCGTCGAAGCGTTCGGCGCAGGCCTCGATGCGCGCCAGCAGCTCCAGCCCCCAGTCCTTGAGCGCCACCGACTGGCCGGCGCGGCTCAGCTGCAGGCCGGGCTTGCGGCCTTCCTTGACGGTCAGGGCGAAGTTGGCGGTGCATTCGCGGCACTCGCCGCTGTCCATGTTCGGGCTGTCGTCCAGCGCGCAGAACAGCAGGAAGGCGTCGAGGAAGCGCGCGGCGACCAGGTCGATGCCCAGCGGCAGGAACGGATCGATGTCCAGGCAGCGCACCTCGACGTACTGCACCCCGCGCGCGCCGAGGGCCTGGATCGGCCGCTCGCCCGATTCGGCGACCCGCTTGGGACGGATGCTCGAGTAGAACTCGTTCTCGATCTGCAGCACGTTGGTGTTGAGCTGCTGCCACTCGCCGTCGGCGTCGTGCAGGCCGATGGCCTGGTAGGGCGGGTAGGGCGTCGACACCGCCTGGCGCAGGCTGGACAGGTAGCTGCCCAGGTCGTTGTAGCAGGGCTTGAGGTTGGCCTGGGCGTTGTTCTGGTAGCCCAGGTCGCTCATCCGCAGGCTGGTCGCCCACGGCAGATACAGGGTGTCGGCGTCGAGCGCCTCCAGGTCGTGCGCGCGGCCGGCGAGGAAGTTGCTGCTGAGCGCCGGCGAGGCGCCGAACAGGTACATCAGCAGCCAGCTGTAGCGGCGGAAGTTGCGGATCAGCGCGACGTAGCGCGCCGACTGCCAGGCCTGGGCCGGGCGGCTGTCAGCTTCGGCCTGCTGCAGCAGCGGCCACAGCGCCTCGGGCAGGGAGAAGTTGTAGTGGATGCCGGCGATGCACTGCATGGCCTTGCCGTAGCGCACCGCCAGGCCCTTGCGGTAGACGTGCTTGATCCGCCCGACATGGCTTGTGCCGTACTCGGCGATGGGAATATCGGCCTCGCCCGGCAGCGTGCAGGGCATCGAGTGGGTCCACAGCCGCTCCTCGCCGAGCTGGGCGCAGGCGAAGCGGTGGATGCGGTCCAGCTCGTCGAAGGTCTGCGCCGGGTCTTCCAGGGCGGGGGTGATGAACTCCAGCAGCGCCTCGGAGTAGTCGGTGGTGATCTGGGCGTGGGTCAGCGCCGAGCCCAGCGCCTGGGGATGCGGGGTCTGCGCCAGGTGGCCGACGGGGTCGACGCGCAGGCTTTCCTTCTCCAGGCCATGCCGGCAGTGGCGCAGCAGGTCGTGCTGGTCGGCACGCTCGAGCAGGGCCAGGCGGCGGGAAAGTAGGTCGCTCAAAAGTCAGATTCCTGTTCGCATAGTTTGCGCACTATGGGGGCGACGGGCGGCAGTCTCAAGGGGCGGGAGCCTGTCGCGCTGCCGGTGTGGTCGCAGGGTGGAAGACCCGCGCAGCGATCTTCTACCGCTGCGGCGTGCCGCCGGTGGTGGACAATCGCTGGCGCGAGTTGTCCGCCCTGCGCAGCGAGCCTGCGGCTGCCGGCGCTCTTCCGGCAGCCTAGACCAGCATGAAGGTGCCCTGGGCGCGCGCCACCAGCGCCTCGTCCTGGCGCACCTCGGCCTCCACTACCAGGGTGCGGCTGCCGAAGTGGATCACCCTGGCCAGGCAGTGCACGTCGCCTGCGTCGATGGCGCGCATGTAGTTGATCTTGCACTCGACGGTGACGCTGGCGCGGTCGAAGCCGTGGGCGCTGGAGCAGGCCAGGCCCATGGCGATGTCGACCAGGCTGAAGATCGCCCCGCCGTGCAGCTTGCCGGCGCGGTTGCGCAGCTCGGGCGTGAGCGCCAGGCGCACCTCGGCCTCGCCGCCGTCGATGCGCAGCGGTTCGCAGCCGAGCAGGTGGCTGAAGGCGCTGGTGGTCACTTCGCTAACGTCGGTCATTTCAGCGCTTCTTGATCTGCTTGGCGTTGGCGAACAGCGCGGCCATGCCGGGATTGCTCGGCGCCGGCTTGTCCTGGCTGGAGTGGCGCTCGCTGCGCGGCGCGTTGCCGCGTGGCTTGCCGCCGCCACGCGGGCCGTCGACCTTCTCGCCGGGGGTGTCGGACATGCGCATGGACAGGCCGACGCGCTGGCGCGGGATGTCCACTTCCATGACCTTGACCTTGACGATGTCGCCGGCCTTGACCACTTCATACGGGTCCTTGACGAACTTCTCCGACAGCGCGCTGATGTGCACCAGGCCGTCCTGGTGCACGCCGATGTCGACGAAGGCGCCGAAGTTGGTGACGTTGGTCACCACGCCTTCCAGCACCATGCCCGGCAGCAGGTCCTTGAGACTCTCGACGCCGTCCTGGAAGGCGGCGGTCTTGAACTCCGGGCGCGGGTCGCGGCCGGGCTTGTCCAGTTCCTTGAGGATGTCGGTGACGGTGGGCAGGCCGAAGCGCTCGTCGGTGAACTGCGCCGGGTCGAGGCGCTTGAGGAACGCCGAGTCGCCGATCAGCGAGCGGATGTCGCGGCCGGTGCCTGCGGCGATGCG
>RRZU010852699.1_pt1 | contig 17180 bp, 16 predicted proteins | sample 2165561 | NCBI WGS metagenome assembly RRZU01 (sample SAMN10456909, study PRJNA506462) | wastewater metagenome | isolation source: wastewater sludge | place: USA: Moscow, Idaho | reverse complement strand
TTGGTTGCTAATGTTTTTTGCTAATAAAATCATACCGGCACAAGTTCCCCAAACCGGTAGACCGTCTTTAATTTTTTGAGCAATGGGCTCTAATAAATTAAAGTAATTTAAAATTTTACCCATAGCGGTTGATTCGCCACCGGGTAAGATTAAGCCGTCAATACTATTTAAATCGGCTAAGGTTTTAACTTCTCTCACTGTTACAGCAGGTAGTTTCTTTAAGCAATTGATGTGTTCGGCAATAGCTCCTTGTAGTGCTAAGACCCCAACGGTAATCATTTTACCAACCTCTGCTTGCTAATAATTGATTTGTTGCTAATGTATCGATTTCAATGCCAACCATTGGCTCGCCTAAATCTTCAGAGATTTTAGCTAATTTTTCCGGATCGTTATAATAAGTTGTAGCTTCAACAATGGCTTTTGCACGTTTAGCTGGATCCCCAGATTTGAAGATTCCGGAACCAACGAATACTCCGTCAACACCTAATTGCATCATTAACGCAGCGTCAGCCGGAGTAGCAATACCGCCGGCAGCGAAATTAACAACCGGTAGCTTCCCGTGTTCATGAACGAATTTAATTAATTCAAACGGAGCAGCATATTCTTTGGCGATGGTCATTAATTCAGTAGGAGAGGCCATTTGGACTCTGCGCATATCATTAGTGATTTCTCTCATATGACGCACTGCCTCAACAACGTTTCCTGTGCCGGCTTCGCCTTTTGTACGCACCATCGAAGCGCCTTCGCCAATACGGCGTAATGCTTCACCAAGATTTCTAGCGCCACAAACGAACGGAATTTTAAAGGCTGTTTTATCAATGTGGTTAATATCATCAGCTGGTGTTAATACTTCACTTTCGTCAATGTAATCAATACCGATTGCTTCTAAAATTTGTGCTTCCACAAAATGACCGATGCGTGCTTTAGCCATAACCGGAATTGACACGGCCTCTTTTATTTCTCTAATCATTTTAGGATCAGACATTCTCGCTACGCCGCCTTCTTTTCTGATATCGGCTGGAACTCTTTCTAACGCCATTACGGCAACGGCACCGGCAGCTTCGGCTATTTTAGCTTGCTCAACGTTGGTAACATCCATAATTACGCCACCTTTTAACATTTGGGCTAAGTTTTTGTTTAATTCGTATCTACTCATGAAAAATACCTCGCTTTATTATTTTTAATTTGCTAAAATAATTGTATCAATACAATTATTTTAATTTGGCAACAAATTTGTATCATTTTAGCAAAGGTAAGAAGGCAAAACAATATGAGTAAAGAAATTTTTGATTTTGTATCGATACAATTAAATAAAAATTGTAAGACCGCCTTATATGTTCAATTATATGATGAGATTAGAGAAATGATTATTACAGGGAAATTAAGTCATGGTTTTTTACTACCGCCTGTTCGTAAATTAGCACAATCTTTAGAGATTAATGCGGGAACAGTGATGAGTTCTTATAAATTATTAGAACAAAACGGCTATATTTTTTCCCGTAGTGGTAGTGGTAGTTATGTTGCTGAATTATCAGCTCAGGAGGAACTTGATAATAATGATAATGTTAGTGTAGAAGAGTTTGAAACTTTTCGCTTTAAAACGGAGCAAGAAAGTTTGAGCTACATTGATTTAGCCGGTATTAATCCTGATCCTGATTTGATTTCGATAGAAGATTTTAAGATGGTTTTGATTGAAGTATTAGATCGCGATAAGGGTCATGCGTTTGGTTATCAAGATAGCCAAGGATTTTTGCCACTGCGCCAAGCGATTGCCGATAATTTAAAAAAACAAAACATTAATATTACGAACAATAACATTCAAGTAATTTCTGGAGCACAACAAGGGATTGATATTGTTGCTAAAGCGGTAGTAGAATATGGTGACTATGTTTTTGTAGAAAAACCAACTTATCCAGGAGCTATTGCCGCTTTTAAATCTCGAGGCGCTAAATTAGTTTCGATAAATTTGCAACAAGATGGTCTTGATATTGAGGATTTAGAGAATAAAATAAAAAAATTCAGACCTAAACTATTATATATTATGCCTAATATTCAAAACCCCACCGGCTATACTTATTCTTTAGCTAAGCGCAATAGATTAATGGGGTTAGCGCGATATTATAATGTGTTAATTTTAGAAGATGATTATATTAGTGATTTATCTTATAACAATAATAATCCGGCACCTTTAAAAGCTTTAGATCGAGATGAAAGAATTATTTACTTAAAAAGTTATTCTAAAATATTTATGCCAGGGTTGCGGTTGGCGTTTTTGACGGTGCCGGAAAAATTAGTTAATAAATTTTTGGCGGTAAAACAACACTCTGATATTGCTACTTCCGGCTTAACGCAACGAGCCTTTGATTTATATTTGCGCAAAGGCATTTGGTATGAACATATTAACACTATTAGAAGTATTTATTATGAGCGGTATCAATTTACCTTAAAGCTGATTAAAGAACTAATGCCACCAACGGTAAAATGTGATGAGCCTAATGGCGGGTTGGCGTTGTGGTTAGAATTACCGAGCGGTATTTCAGCTAACAGGGTTGTAGCGTTAGCCCTACAACAAAAAGTCTTAGTAACAGCAGGGACGCTTTTTTTTGTGCGCCAAGCAGTGGATCGGTATTTACGCATAAGCTTTGCCTTAGCACAACCGACAGAAATAAAAAAGGGGCTAATGATAATAGCTGATATTGTAAAAAAATATTAGCTATATTATAATTTAAAATAGAATTTAAATTACGGAGGTAAGGCAATGAAAAAAATATTTTCGTTAGTACTAATTTTAGTAATGTCGATGGTGGTTCTAACAGGGTGTGGTAATAATCAACAAGGGAAAACTGATAAGAAAATTATTGTGGGCTTAGATGACAATTTCCCGCCAATGGGTTTTATTGGTGATAACAATGAAATTATTGGATTTGATATTGATTTAGCAAAAGAAGCTTCTAAAAGATTAGGACGTGAAGTTGAATTTAGACCAATCGATTGGAGCAGTAAAGAAGTTGAACTTAGTAGTGGTCGTATTGATATTTTGTGGAATGGGCTAGATATTACGGAAAAGAGAAAAGAAAATATTTTATTCAGCGATCCTTATATGGATAGTAAACAATTAATATTTGTAAACCCTAATTCGCCGATTAAAGCGGTAGCTGATTTAGCTGGCAAAAAAGTGGGGGTACAAGAAGGCAGTACTGCTGATGAAACATTAGCGACTGATGAAGCTTTGAAAAAATCTATTAAAGAAGTGAAAAAATATCCTGATTGTATTTCAGCGTTAATGGATTTAGAAGCTGGTCGTGTGGATGCGATAGTGACAGATGAAATTATTGGTCGTTATTATATGTCGAAAAACAAAGAATCCTTTGTGGTATTAGAAGAGCCGGTTGGTCCAGTTGGAACATTTGGTATTGGTTTCCGTAAAGATGATCAAAAATTAAGAGATGATGTACAAAAAGTAATTAATGAAATGAAAAAAGATGGTACTGCTAGTAAAATTTCAATGAAATGGTTTAATAAAGATATTATTAAGTAGCGCAAAAGAGCCAAGGGCAATTGCCATTGGCTCTTTTTTTGTTTATAATTATTTAGTGTTTTAGTGTTTTGAAGTATTACTGAGTCATAGACCGACAGAAAGAGGAGAAAAAAATGGAAAAGCTTATAGCGATGTTGGTACCAATGTTAGAAGGATTAGGTATAACGTTAGAGGTTTTTATAATAACTTTGGCTTTGTCATTACCGTTAGGATTAATGTTAGCGTTAGCACGAATTTCGAATTGTAAACCGTTAAGTTTCATTGTTGAAACTTATATTTGGTTAATGCGAGGAACTCCGCTGATGTTACAATTGTTATTTGTTTATTATGCCTTGCCGTCAGTGGGGATTAAAATGAGTGATATGACGGCAGCGTTATTAGCATTTAGTCTTAATTATGCAGCATATTTTGCGGAAATTTTTCGCTCAGGGATTCAGTCTATTGAAAGAGGACAGTATGAAGCTGCTAAATGCTTAGGTTTTAGTTATATTCAGACGATGCGAAGAATTATTATCCCACAGATGATAAAACGAGTGTTACCGCCGATTAGCAATGAAACTATAACCTTAGTAAAAGATACATCATTAATTTATGTTTTGGCAATGAATGATTTGTTAAGGGTAGCGCGCAGCATTGTGCAACGTGAATTTGATATGACACCATTTATCATTGCCGGAATTTTTTATTTGGGCATGACGTTAGTTTTAACAGCAATATTTAAAAATTTAGAAAAAAAATATGCGGCGTATGATGAGTAGGAGACTATGATGAATATGATAAAAGTAGTGGACCTTCACAAAAAATTTAATAATTTAGAAGTTTTAAAAGGAATTAACCTTAATGTCAATAAAGGTGATGTGGTTGCGATTATTGGTCCTTCTGGTTCTGGTAAAAGTACATTATTACGTTGTCTGAACAGACTGGAAATCATCGATAAAGGGTTGATTGCGGTTGAGGGCGATATTTTAGTAGAGACTGTGGACAATGTTGCTAAATATGCGCAAGAGTCAGTAGCGAAGGAAATTTGCGCTAAAATGGGGATGGTTTTTCAGCATTTTAATTTATTTCCGCATATGACAGTATTGCAAAATTTGATTGAAGCACCAATCTTAATTAAAGGGTTGAAAAAAGAAGCAATAATTCCGATTGCGGAAGAACTATTAGATAAAGTCGGCTTATTAAGTAAAAAGAATAATTACCCTTCACGCTTGTCGGGCGGACAAAAACAGCGGGTAGCGATTGCTCGAGCGTTAGCAATGAATCCTGAAATTATGCTATTTGATGAACCGACTTCGGCTCTTGATCCGGAATTAACCGGAGAAGTGTTAAAAGCGATGCGACAGTTAGCGCAAGAGCATATGACAATGTTGATAGTTACTCATGAAATGGCGTTTGCACGTGAAGTTGCAAACCATGTTATTTTTATGGATAATGGTGAAATTGTAGAAGAAGGCAACCCTGAAGCTGTCTTTAATAACCCACAACACCCAAGAACACAAGCGTTTTTAAATAGTATGTTGTAATAACTTTAAAAATATGTCTATTTAATAAATTTTTTGTAATAAAATGTTGTATATAGCTGATAATTACTTTATAATTAAAAGGGTAATTATAAAATTGTATATTCTACTACCGAATGAAGTTTACGGAAGAGTGGCTGTTAGCCCGCCGAAGGAGTAACACTTTCAGGCATTTGTTTTGACAAAAGGAACCGTAAATGGACGGGACTCTGGAGAGGGCCCTTAGATGGGACGCCGAAGGTGAAAATTAACTGAGGTCATCAGTTAACAAATCTCTCAGGCAAAAGGACAGAGACAAGCTATATAATATTTTCAAGATATTTTTATATAGTTTTGCCATTATGTTGATATTCAGAGTCGAATCATTTTGATTTGGCTCTTTTTGTTTTCATGCCTTCTTTTTAGCAAGTGGTTATACAAGAATATAATACATATTTTATAATTGTAAGGAGACTTAATATGAAAAAAACGAAACTTTTTTCGCTGGCTGTGGTTGTATGTCTATTAGCAACGGTATTGACAGGATGTGGTGCTAACTCTAATACTATTAAAATCGGCTTGTTAAATGAATTAACAGGTGGAAATGCAACTTTTGGTACGTCTGCTGCTAATGGTGCAAAATTGGCCATAAAAGAAGCTAATGCTAAAGGTGGAGTATTAGGAAAACAAATTCAAGGTGTGGACGCTGATAACAAATCAGAACCGGCAGAAGCGGCAAATGCGATGACGAAGTTGTTAAACCAAGATAAAGTTGTTGCGGTAACAGGTACTTTTTCTAGCTCGAATGCGATTGCAGCTGCTAGCGTTGCGGCTTCGGGGAAAATCCCATACTTAGCAGTGGGGGCAACAAATCCTAAGGTTACAGTTGATGAAAAAACTAATAATGTTAATCCTTATGCGTTCCGTGTTTGTTTCATTGATCCATTCCAAGGAACAGTAGGCGCTAACTTTGTTCTTAATAATTTAAAACTTAAAAAAGCGGTATTGCTAATTGATAGTAGCAGTGATTATAGTAAGGGCTTAGCAGATTTTTTCAAAGATGCTTTTGTTAAAAATGGTGGTAGCATCTTAGGTGAAGAAGCTTACTTGCAAAAAGATACTGATTTTAAAGCGACTTTAACAAAAATTAAAGCTCTTAATCCGGAAGTTATTTATTTACCAGGTTATTATGAAGAAGTTGGAAAAATTGTTAAACAAGCTAGAGAATTGGGCATTATGGCACCAATCGTTGGTGGTGATGGTTGGGATTCACCGAAATTAGTGGAACTAGCTGGTCCATTAGCATTAAATAATACTTATTTTACTAATCATTATTCAGTAGAAGATACTAACCCTGTATCACAAGCTTTTGTGGAAGCTTACACTAAAGAATATGGCCAAAAACCAGATGCGTTAGCGGTGTTAGGCTATGATGCAGCTAATATTCTAATTGATGCTATTACCAGAGCTGGTAGCACTGATAGCGATAAAATTCGTGAAGCTTTAATGAATACTAAAGACTTCCCAGCAATTACTGGTGCTACAACATTAGACGAAAAACATAATGCAGTAAAAAGTGCTGTTATTATTGAAATGAAAGATGGCAAGCAATTATTTAAGGCAAATGTTAAACCATAATAATATAATAAATTAAATAAAAGTGTCGGTTCGTTATGAACCGACACTTTTGTTTGTTAAGAAATATTATGCTAAAATGGAGTCAATATGTGAATGTAAGTCGAGCAATGATCCGGAATAATCGGCGGTTATGGCCAAATTTTCGGTGTTAATGATGGTATCTGTGACAAGATATGTTTTTATGCCTAACTTGCCGGCAATTAAGTCCTCTTTAACATCATTGCCAATCATTAAGCATTCACTTGGTGAACAACCAAGTTTTTCGACGATTTCTTGATAATATTCAATATTAGGTTTGCAAAAATGACTAGTTTCATAACTTGTAATTAGTTTAAAAGGAATGTCATGCAATTTGCCCCAAGATAATCTTGAATGGACTGCTTTTAATGGGAACAAGGGATTTGTTGCCAATATTAAGGGAATGTTTTTTTGTAATAATTTATGCAAAATTTGTTTAGCGGTTGTTTCTTTGGCAATGTAGCTTAACTGATTAAAATCATCAGTATAAAAACTTTCCAGTACCGGTAACAGTTTTTCGCTAGGTAAATCAATGTTTTTATTAAGATGTTCCCAAAAAACTTCGGCATTTGTTTTAGTGCCATCCAAATTTTGAATCATTTGTTGTGTAGCATTCATAACATGGCTGACGAATAATTTAGGCTCGGTTAGACTAGAAACTTTATTACCTAATAAATGCATATAGCGACTGAGAAACTCGGTATGATCAAAGTGAATTAACGTACCATCTAAATCAAATAAGACGTATTTAATCATGGTATCCTCCGATATAATTATTAAAAATTGTAATTTTAAAAGTATTATAACGCAAAAAACTTTTTGTTGCAAAAAAGTTGTAATAAACTATTGCCTTTTTTACTTAAACAATCAATAATATTGTTACAATGCTAATTTGAGGTTGATTATCAGTTAATACTATGATTTATTAATGAGGTATAATTTATGAATAATTTTATTATAAAAATTTGTTGTGTGCTTGCCGGCTTGTTGTTTTTGTTGCCTGTTACTACACAGGCTGCGTCTTTAAGCAATTTAACTAAAATTGAAAACATCAGGGCTTATACCGGTGGTGATGATCAAGTGAGAATTGTGGTTGATGCCGCTGGGCCGGTTAAATATAATAGTTTTGTTTTATCTAATCCCGGCCGAATTGCTATTGATATTAAGGGGGCTTGGTTAGGACCTTCGGTGCCAAAAGTTACTAATATTAATAGTGACTTGGTTGGCAAGGTTCGGATTAGCCAGTTTGATAAAGAAACGGTCAGAGTGGTAGTGGAAGCTAATGTCAGCAAAGAAAAATATAAGATTTTTGCCTTAGGTGCTAATAAGGAGGCTAATAAATCTTATCGTATAGTGATGGATTTTGGAAATTTAGATCAAGCAAATGGTACTGTTAAAGCACAAGTTGATGATACTTTAAAGAAAAATAATACAGCAGAGTTTCCGACGCCTAAAGAAATTAAATTTTTTGACAAACCGGGCTTACAAGGAAAAGTTATTGCGATTGATCCAGGGCATGGCGGTAGTGATCCCGGAGCGATTGGTCCGACCGGTTTAACAGAGAAGGAAGTTACACTTAATGTGGGATTAAAGCTTAAAAAATTGCTTGAAGCTGAGGGTGCTACTGTTATTATGACTAGAACTACCGATATTGATGTCGCCAGACCTAATGCGTCGGCGAAAGAAGAGTTGCAGGCGAGAGTTGATATTGCCAACAAAGCTAATGCGGATGTCTTTGTTAGTATTCATATGGATTCCTTTGTAAATGGCAGTGTTGGGGGGACTTCTACTTATATTTATCCGAAAACTACCGGTGATTTGCGGTTAGGTAGTTTTATCAGAAAAGGATTATTGGAAAAACTTGGTACCGATGATCGTAATACCAGAAATTGCAATTTTTATGTGGTTAAGTTTACTAAGATGCCAGCTACTTTGGCAGAGGTTGCTTTCATTTCCAATAGTACAGAGGAAAAAATGCTCAGATCATCAGCTGGTACTGATAAAGCGGCACAGGGCTTTCTAAGTGGTCTACAAAACTATTTTTCAAACGCTAAATAAGATTCAGTAAACTTGACGGTACTTGGAAATTTATTATAAAATAGATTGATGATATAATCAAAGACTCTGCAAAAGCGGATAATGACTTTTCGCGGAGTCTTTTGTGCTTTATAAATAAAATTAGGTAGTGCGTAGGAGGAGATATTTTGTATTGGAATAAGACTATTGAAACTATGGATCCTGCTCAAATGCGTCAATTACAAGAAACAAGATTATGTGACTTGGTGAAAAGATTATATAGTGGTTCGGAATTTTATCGTAATCGCTTTCAGGAACAAGGGATTTTGCCGGAAGACATTACAAAATTAGAAGACCTTGCTAAACTACCATTTACCGTGAAACAAGATTTGCGGGATACTTACCCGTACGGGATGTTTGCTGTCCCGGCTAGCCAAATTGTGAGAATACATGCTTCTAGTGGAACTACCGGTAAACCAATCGTTGTAGGCTATACTAAAAAAGACATTGGAATTTGGTCGGAAGTGATGGCGAGAGCTTATACTAGCGCTGGCATAAATAAACATTCTGTGGTGCAAATTGCGTATGGTTATGGCTTATTTACTGGGGGCTTAGGGGCTCATTATGGTGCTGAGACTGTCGGTGCATCAGTTATTCCGATTTCAGTAGGTAGTACTAATAAACAAGTGGCGTTGATGTGTGATTTTGGAACGACGGCAATTGCTTGTACGCCATCTTATGCTTTATATATTGCTGAAACTATGAGGGAAATGGGAATTGATCCTAAGAGCACTAACTTAAAAACAGGTTTATTTGGTGCTGAACCATGGTCAGAAAAAATGAGAGATGAAATTGAAAAACAATTAGGCATATCAGCGCATGATATTTACGGATTAAGTGAAATAATTGGGCCAGGAGTTGCGTGCGAATGTGAGTATAAAAATGGTGGACATATTTATGAAGATCATTTTTATCCGGAAATTATTAATCCGGTGACCGGGGAAGTGTTACCTATTGGAGAAAAAGGAGAGTTGGTCTTAACAACTTTAACTAAAGAAGGAATTCCAATGGTACGTTATCGGACGAAGGACTTAACAACCTTGAATCGTGAAGTTTGTGATTGTGGTAGAACTTTGGTACGAATGGGTAAAATTTTAGGTCGTTCTGATGATATGTTGATAATAAGAGGAATCAATGTGTTCCCATCGCAGGTTGAAAGTGTGTTATTAGGGTTAGGAGCGACGGCGCCACATTATCAATTGATTGTAGAGCGTGAAGGCTTATTGGATACTTTGACAGTATTAGTTGAAGTTACGCCAGAAATGTTTTCTGATGAAATAAAACAAATGGAAAATTTAGAGCGAAAAATTAAAGCCGAATTGACTAGTGTGCTTAGTATTTCCGCAAAAGTCAAGTTGGTAGCACCGAAAACGATTGAACGTTCAGAAGGAAAAGCTAAACGTGTAATTGATAAACGAAAAATATAAGTAGAGGTGATAAATATGCTGATTGATCAATTATCAGTTTTTGTTGAAAATAAACCGGGAACTTTATTTGAAGTTTTGAATGATTTAGCACAGAAAAATATTAATATCAGAGCGATGTCCTTAGCGGATACAGCTGATTTTGGTATTTTAAGAATAATCGTTAATAATCCGGCGGAGGTCGAGGCTGACCTGAAAAATAGTGGCTTTGCCGTAAAAACTAATAAGGTTTTGGCGTGTCGAGTGGCTGATGTGCCTGGTGGGTTAGGGAAGATTGTTGAGGTTTTAGCACAAAACGGGATTAATTTAGAATACTTATATGGTTGTGCGTCATCACCTGACAATGAAGCGAAAATTATCTTAAAAGTAGATCAAATTGTTGCTGCGGAAAAAGCGTTGCAAGGGTGTTTAACGGAAGATAAAAAAGATTTGTTTTGAAGATAGATTAGTATAAAGAAAAGGGAAGATTTAAATGGTTGATAATAATAATTTTTCACAAGAAATTAATGAGGAAATAGCAGCCTTTCTGGAAAAAAGAAAAAAATCTTTATTAAAGTATAAAGTAAAAGAAGAAAATAAATTAATTGATGTTTTAATGAGCTTAACGAAGACTGAACTTGACGATATTAGGATTAATTTAGGTGTTGGTGGTACAAGTTCGCTAAAAAAACAAGAGTTGGCAGATGCATTGGCGGGTGCAATTCTTAATTTTGCACCAAATTGGCTGGCTAATATTGAAAATGAACAGTATGAATTATTAAATAAAATAGTGCAATCTGAAACTTGTATTAAAGGTGATATTATAACGCCATCACAAGTGGATTATTTAAGCTCTATCGGCATCGTTTTTAGTGGTAGCAAGGATAAAGAACACTATTTATTTATTCCGGAAGAACTTAAAGAAATTTTTAAAAATATCAATAGCAAAAGTTTCAAAAAGAAAGTTTTACTAAATAATGAAACGGTTAGATTGGCGACGGGTATTTTATTTTATTATGGTTATCTTGATTATGAGCAATTATATGAAATGGTAACGAGAATTATTAATAAGAAAGAAATTTCCCTAGAGCGTTTTGTTGGAGTATTAATAAATGGCTCTTGTTGGCAAGATGAGATTATTACGCTAGAAATTGGTGCTCAACATATTAATGTTGTTAATCCGGAAGAGTTAATTGAGACACAACTGGAGTGGTCAAAAGAAGAATTTAGACCATTAAGTTATGAGGAAATTTATCAAGCGGGGCAACCTGGTTATGTTGTAAAAAATCAACAATATTTGCAAATGGAAAAGTTTTTAGCAGAAAAACTGAATGTTTCCGCAGAAGAAGTAAATGGTTTTATGCAAGATATAATCATTATGATTATGAATGAAGAGACTTCTGCGTTTATTTTTGATTACATGCAAGATATGATTGCTATTCCAAATCAAAAAATTGCGAAACAGTTAAGTTTGTTATTGCTAGAATTATATAATAGTGTTAATATCTTTAAACTAAAAGGCTATACTTTAAATGAGCTTGATAAAATGATGGGTAAAACAGCTAAAGGCTTGGTCGTAAGTAAAGCTCGGGGGAAAGATAACGTAATTAGAGTTTCCTTTGGTGAGAAAACAGTAGGCCGTAATGAACCATGTCCTTGTGGTAGTGGCCAAAAATACAAAAAATGTTGCATGATCATAAAAGAATAAAAATAAGATGAAGCAGATGGCTCTAGTTTAGAGCATCTGCCTTTCTTTTAATATGGTGCAGTGAGGTTAAAATGAGACAAACATTCAGTATAAAAGAAAAAATAAACTCCTTGGTAGTGGTATTATTGCCGATTATCATAACTCAATTATCATTAGTTTCTACAGGCTTTTTTGATACCGTTATGGCGGGTAATGTTAGTGGAATTGCATTAGCCGGCGTTGCAATTGGCGTTAACTTATGGATGCCAATTTTAAATGGTAGTATTGGGATAATTTCCGGCTTAACGCCGATTATTTCACAATTATATGGTGCCAAAGAGGAAGAAAAAATAATTAATGTTGTAATTCAAGGGCTATATGTTGCCACAATTTTGACAGTGTTGATTATTATTGGGCAAATTTTTGTAGTTGATAGTATTATTGCTAGTATGAATTTAGAGTATGAAGTAGAACATACCGCTAAAGGATTTTTACAGGCAATTTCTTGTGGTATTTTACCGCTCTTTTTTGCAATTGTAATGCGTAATTTTATTGACTCGCTCGGTAAGACCAGGGTTACGATGCTGATAACAATCTTGGCAGTGCCGTTTAATATTCTTATGAATTACTTATTTATTTTTGGTAAATGTGGCTTTCCAGAGCTTGGGGGAATTGGTGCCGGGGTCGGATCGGCTATTACCTATTGGTTCATGGCAATAATGAATATTGTGGTATTGCTAAAATTAAAACCATTTACGGATTACTTAAAATATCAAAAACACTATAAACCTAATATACAGTTATGGAAAGAACAGATAAAAATCGGATTGCCGATTGGGATTGCTATTTTTTGTGAGGTTAGTATTTTTGCAGCAGTAGCCTTGTTTATGGCGGAATATGGTACTGCTGTAATCGCAGCCCATCAGGCCGCGATTACTTTTGCCGCACTTGTGTACATGATTCCGATCAGTATCAGTATGGCATTAACGATTATTATCGGTTTTGAGGTTGGGGCGAAAAGATTTAAAGATGCGGTTGAATATACTTATTTGGGCATAGGGATTGCTGTTTTTTTCTCAGTAATATTTGGACTAATATTTTATGCTTTTAATGAAAATATTGCGCTGCTTTATACTAAAGAAATAGCCGTTTTTAATTTGATTAAGACTTTTTTAATATATGCAATTTTCTTTCAATTATCGGATGCGATTAATGCACCAATTCAAGGTGCACTGAGAGGTTATAAAGATGTTAATATCACTTTGATAATGGCGATAATATCATATTGGATAGTAGGGTTACCGGTCGGTTATATTTTGGCAAAACTTTGTAATTTTGGCCCATATGGTTATTGGTTGGGATTGATTGGCGGGTTGGCAGTAAGTGCAGTAGCGTTAAGCTTTAGACTAAAATTCATCCAAAAACAGAAAGCCGGTTGGTGAGTTTATGTTAAGAAAAATTGTGGTTTTGTTAATGGTCTATTTGCTTTATGGTCACAGTCTAATGGCTAATGCTGCTGTTGAAAATATTATTTTAACTTATCAAGATGATCCGCGGCACAGCCAAAGTATAACTTGGCAAACTAAGACTAAAGATGTTGCTAATTTTTTATATGTTACTACGGACAAAACGAAAAATTGGGCAAAATATCAAGCCACCATCCAAGAGTTTGTTACAACGGATGAGTTGATTTATCTTCATACTGTTAAGCTAAATGATTTAAAAAGTGATCAACAATATTTTTATGAAATCAGTAATAGTGACGAAAAACTGGAGGAAGGTACTTTTAAGACTGCCGGTGAGAAAAACCCTAAATTTCTAATTTTTGGGGACTCACAAAGCGTTAATTACAGCACCTGGCAACAAACTTTGACTAATGCTGTTAAGTTTAATCCAAATGTAGATTTTTTTGTTAATGTTGGTGATTTAGTTGATGTTGGGCAGGACTATAAGCAATGGCAAAAATTTCTGGCAGCTAGTAAAATTATTAGCAAAAATTTAAGTTTTGTTCCCGTGGTCGGTAATCATGAAACTTATGTTGGTGATGGAACTTTTGCGATGCCAACATATTTTACGACTCAATTAAAAGTGCCGACTAATGGACCGCCGGAATTAAAAGGACAAGTATATTCTTTTGATTATGGGCAAATTCATTTTGTAGTGTTAGATAGCCAATTTGGTGAAGAACGAGCATTTGTGCCAAATTCTTTAGAACTACAAAAGCAATGGTTAATACGAGATTTATCCAACAATAAAAAACCTTATATTATTGTTTTTATGCATAGAAATCCTTATCATAGTGGTAACAGTTCTAAACTTGAGGCAACAGCCGGATTTATTCCAATTTTTGATTTATATAAGGTTAATTTAGTTTTTTGTGGGCATGAACATGTGGTAGCCAAAACTTATCCCTTAATAGCTGATAAGAATGATGAAAACGGGACTAGTTATTTTACTTGTGGTCGTAGTGGTACGAAAATTTATAATAACAAAGAACAAAAAAGCTATCATGAGTATTTTTATAATATTACAGCCCAACCAACTTATTTTACAGTAGAACTCAATGATAATGCCTTTGTGGTCAAAGCTTACACTCAAGACGGTAATTTATTACAAGATAGTATAATAAAAGTAAAGGCTGATTAAAGTCTTTTTTGTCGAAATAAATTGAAAAAGAATAAATATAAAGTATAATGAAAGTATTAAAGCATTAATAAACTTCAGTTTTCAGAGGTGAGATTATTAAAAAGTACATCATTTCAATAATAATGGTTATAGTGTTGTGGTGTGGTGCAAATGTAACACAAGCCAGTACCTTAACTGAATATCAAAACGCTGAAAATGAATATTTACAAGCAGTCATATCATTGGCAACATACTCTGACCGCATTGGGCAATTTGCTCGTTATGCGTTAAATGAGCAGGGCTGGGATATTGTTGAATATCAAGATAAATATCAAAATGCTCATGCCAGAATAATTTTGGCGAAAAAGAAAGATCTTAGTGGGGCGGAACTTTATATTTTAGCTGTTCCGGGAACTGAAAATTTAAAAGATGCAGTAATAGATTTAACTTTTGATAAAGTTTATTTTGCCGGTCATAACCCCACTGAGTTTGTAGAAAATGCTAATAAGAAGAATGTGAGCAATGATTTACCGAAAGTCCATAAGGGCTTTAATAAATATACTCAAGCCATGTTTAGTGAAAAAATGTTACAGCTTAATGAAGAATATCAAGAGCATATTATTCATTTATTAAAAAATAATCCTCAGGCTAAAGTTTATTTAACCGGTCATAGTTTAGGGGGAGCAGTTGCCACAATTGGAGCCGCGCGCTTAATTAGTATGGATATAGATCCCAAGCAAATTGAAGTATTAACTTTTGGTGCTCCAGCTGTCGGTAATCAAGCTTTTGCTGATGAAATTGGTGCTAAAATAAACTTAAAAAGAGTTGTTTTAGCCGGTGATGGAATTGTCGATTCTTTTAAGGTTATGGTAGGCGGCTATGTCCAATTTGGTAAAGAAGAAAAATGGAAGCTAGCTTCATCGGTAGCTAAACATCCGCATCGGATTTTGGCATATGTTGATGCAGCGATTAGAAATTATTACGACAAAAAAGCAGAGGCTGAAAATAATAATGAACTTTATAGTCCTGTTGAGAAAAATAGTAAGGGAAAAGAAAAAGTTAGTATTGCTAAGCTTAATATAAAAGCACCGCTTGAATTAACAGATGATTTTTACTACATGGAACAAGTAATGGCTGATGTATATCGTAATCACTTAGGAAGTTATGAGTTTATTGCCGAAGCGGGACAAGGCGTAACGGAAAATTTAAATATCGCCAAAAGGCAACAGTCAGAATTTTTATTTATTCCTGAACTAGAAATTTATAATGATAAAACTGCAAAAGGCAAAGTCTACAAAGTTCAGCTTACATTATATGTATATAATGTAGTAAAAGGAACATTAGAAAAGGCATTTGTGTATTGTAATGATACGGACAGTTTTACGCCGATTGAAGCAGTAATGTATAACAATATCAATATGCTCAATGATTTAAAAGATTTAAAATAAAACTGTTATTTTTTTAAAAGTACCCGACTAAAAAGTCGAAAAGAGGTGTTAGGGTTGCAGAGGTCATTATATAAAGAAAAAGGCTTTATCTACATTGATGTATTAATTGCATTGGTGGTGTTAAGTGTAGCAATAATTGCGATTCTATATACTTACAATACTTCGCTTAACGTTAATAAAGAAAATGATGATTTGAAAACGGCGGTTGTTTTAGCTAATAATCAACTGAATTTTCTAAAAAAATATGATGGTAGTTTAAAAGATCGTGAAAATACTGTGTGGAGTAAAGTTGATGACGCTATTTATACTGAACCAAAGTCAAAAGAGGTTTACAGTGTTACCAGTAGGGTTTTAAAAGATACTGAAATTCCTGATGATATAAAGAATAACATTAATATTATTCCGATTGAGGTTAAAGTTGTGTGGAGCAAAAGTTCCGGACAAAGTGGTGATAACGAATATAAAGTTATTGGCTATTATATCGGTGCTCCTGATTATTCCTTATAAGGAGAAGAATTATGAAAGTTTGGAAATTTATCAAAAACCAAAAGGGTGTAGGGTTGCCGGAAGTTAGTATGGGGATAGCCTTATTAAGTATCTTATTGAGTGCTGTTACCGGAGCCCTTAATACCAGCTATGATATTTTTAATTACCATGAAAAAAGCATTTACGAACAAACTCAAGGCACTATTATTATGGCGCGCGTTGAAAGAGTATTAAAGCAAAGCACAGTTATTGAAGCGCCATTGCAAAAAGATATTAATGCCGGGCCAACTTCTGAAATCAGGGTCAATGTTCCAGATTCTTCACAGTCGTATGCTAATTCTAAGCGTAAGAGCTTAGCTGTTATTGATAAAGCTTTGGTTGAAGTTGATCTTGATAATGGAACTTTATCAAAAACTTTATCAGAGCCTTGTATTGAGAGCTTAACTTTTTTGCGTGATGTTAATGATGCCAGAATTATTTATGTGTGTTTAGAAGTGAAAAACCCTACAGAGAAATCAAAGGTGACGAAAAATTTTAAAGTTCAAAAAATAATATTTGCTGATAATGTGAGGTCGTTTGTTAATGGCTAGATTAATCATTAATAACAGGGGTATTGCAACGGTGCTGGCAATCAGTATAATGATTTTTATTGCCAGTATTGCGGTAGCGGTTATTCCTAATATTAACAATTTATTAAAACAAAATAGTCTTAGTGCGGATATGTTAAAAGCACAAATGGCTGCTGAAACCGGTGCCAAGCGT